>Ga0080004_1156193_pt1 | contig 161727 bp, 163 predicted proteins | sample WasSprMetagenome_FD_69207 | JGI IMG/M metagenome (GOLD analysis project Ga0080004, IMG submission 69207) | Sulfidic aquatic microbial communities from Washburn Spring, Yellowstone National Park, USA - WS (SPADES assembly) (version 2) | ecosystem: Environmental > Aquatic > Thermal springs > Hot...
TAAAGGTTCACTATTTTCAATAGGGATAACCTGCATTTCTTCCTTCTTTTCTATAGGAAATCCATTATTAAATTCTACCTTATGAGGATACAAAAATAATTTTTCTCTTGTAGTATCATCAAATACAATCATACCATCTGTGCCTATTACTACTAATTTTTGTTCCTTATAAGGATGCCACCAACTTACAAAAATATGACCCTTAACCCCATTATTAAACTCAAAAGATGCCAATACTCCATCTTCAATCCATTTTGTTATAAATCCAAAACCTTGAGAATATATTTTAATAGGTATTTCTCCTACTATACTAAGAATCATAGAGACATCATGGGGAGCAAGACTCCACCATGCATTTTCATCCTTTCTGACCTTCCCTATATTTAATCTATGGGAATAAATATAAAGAATATTACCTATGGCATTATTATTTATCATTTCTTTTAATTTATTTACTGCTGGATGATATTGTAAAATATGCCCTACCATAAGAATTTTTCCTTTTTCCTCTGCCAACTTAACTATCTCCTCTCCTTCTTTTACAGATATAGCCATAGGCTTTTCCACAAATACATCTTTACCATTTAAAAGAGCCTTTTTAACCAATTCATAATGAGTTACAGCAGGAGTTGCAATAGCAACAGAAGTTATCTCTGGATTTTGAAAGATATCATTCACTTCTTGAGTATAGTTTACATTTGGAAAATCTTTCCTTCTTTCCCCTATAACTCTTTCATCAAAGTCACATGCTGTATGAAGAACATTGAGTTCATATAAATTTCTAAGGATATTTTTTCCCCAATATCCAAGTCCTATAAGTCCTATAAATTTATCCATTTTATTTTTCATCATACCTTAACTTTCTCAAAAATCTTTCAATTTTCTTATTTTAACTTAGAAGTAAGAATATTATACAAATTTCTTATTAAATCTTTCCTTTTTATCATAAAAGTGTTACCCTTTCGTCTATATTAATTCCTCTTTTTCTTAATGCATTTCTTGTATCAACAATCCTTTTTGCATTTTCATATATAAGATTATAATCCACATTATCATGATCCGTAATAATTAATACACAATCGGCATTTTTAACTTTTTCTTCTGTTAATTCAGATGATCTATACACCTTATCCTTACCGTTTACATTTATTTTTATTTCTGATATATATGGGTCATAATATTCTACTTTTCCTCCAAGTCTTTCAATTTCTGGAATAATCTTTAATGCAGGAGATTCTCTGGGATCTGCAATATTAGGCTTATAAGATACACCTATGACAAAAATTTTTGATCCATTAACTGCTTTTTTATCCTTATTAAGTGCTTCCATAACAAGCTGTACTACATATTTAGGCATATTATCATTAATTTCTCCAGCAAGCTCTATAAATCTTACATCAAAGTCATATTCTTTTGCTTTCCATGAAAGATAAAAGGGGTCAATAGGAATGCAGTTATGCACAAAAATACCTTTCCCTACAGCAAAAGTATGAGTATCTTCTACCTCCATAGAATAAACTGGTACATTACTTACTTCTTCATATTCTATATTTTTAACCTTTACAGAAGGCATTTTTGACCATGTTTTTTTATTTATTTTTCTTATAGAATTTTCAAAATATTTTTTTATTTTTTCTCCTTTTTTATCAATAAACCAATCTGAAACCTTTATAATTTGATCCCATCCACTTATTACAAGTTTATTTTTGGATTTTTTAATAGATGGCTTAATCCCTATTTCTTGCAAAAGATAGAGCAACTGATCAAAAAGAATATTACTTATAGTAAAATATTCTACTACCAATGAATTATCATTATGAATATAATTCTTACCATTTTTAGAATATCTTCTTCTCCCATTTCTTATATAAACACATCCATCCCCTCTGAAAAGTCCAATAAGAAGCGCTTTCTTTATATTTATATTTGCATTCAATATTTCATCTGGTATTTTCATCTCATAGGAATTTCTCCCACAATTTAATCTATCTACAATCAACCAACCCAATAAGGGAGAATTAATTCTTATAGTGTTAGTTTTATTAATTTGAGAAATATAACATGAAGATGTTAAACCTATACTATTAATTATATTTTTAATATCATTATATAGTTCTCCTTCTTCCTTATTAATAGTTATTCTTATTCTATAGTTATTTTTCTCTTTATAAGCACATCCCTCAGAAAGATAATATCCTATAAACCTTGCCCAATTTTCATCTATTTTAATTAACGCTGGCATTTTAGTTATAGAAGGACCTTTTCCAGTCTCTAAAATAATATTTTTATGATCAATTAATATTCTCTTTTTCTCTTCTAATTTTTTAAATAACCACAGAGGAATATAATCGTTTTTTATATAATCATATTTTATATCATCATCTAATTCTGAATATATTATATCTTTATAATTTTTCCATGAATCATTATATAATTTCACACGAACTTTTTTATGCCAACTATCATCAAGTTCAGTTATAAGATCAACTATAATATCATTTATTGAGCTACTTTCATTCATCTCATCTAAAAACATGGGTAGCAAATCTCCCACCTTTAAATTCTCAGCAAAAACTTCTTCTACCTTATTCTCATTTATACGAAGCATAGGATGTTTATCAGTAACCCTTAAATATCTATTATCATCAGTAATTATTTTTACAATCTTACCAGTATAATTTCTTCTAAATAAATATGTGATTGGTTTCCATATAGGCTTTAATTCATTAGTGTCTAAAGACTTAACAAATAGATTTTTAGTTTTAATTACCTCAACATCTCCAATCTTACGAATACCATATTTGATAGATTCTTTTTCAAATAGATCATGTAAAGAAATTATCTGAGATTTTGATCCATCTTTTACCCAGACTATTTCGGAGCCTTCTATGCAATGGCCACCCAGCCCTGGTCCAGGATAAAAAGGCATAAATCCATAAGGCTTTGTAGAAGCAGCTTGGATAACCTCCCATATATCAATTCCCATTTTATTACATAAAATGGCAAGCTCATTTATAAAAGATATATTTACAAGGCGAAAGATATTTTCAAGAAGTTTTTCCATCTCAGCAACTTTTGGAGAAGAGACTTTAAAAACTTTTGAAACTATAAGAGAATATAGTTCTCCCGCTTTATCGGTAGAAATTTGATTAATCCCTCCCACCACTTTGGGTATATCTTTTGTAGTAAATTGCTTATTTCCAGGATCTACTCTTTCAGGCGAGAAAGCCACATAAAAATCTTCTCCTGCCTTTAATCCACTTTTTTCCAATATTGGTACTAAAACTTCTTCTGTAGTGCCAGGATAAGTAGTACTCTCTAAAACAATTAATTGTCCCTTTTTTAATTTTTTAGATATCTCAGTAGCCACATTTATTATGTAAGAAATGTCTGGCTCCTTATGAGTTCCAAGAGGGGTAGGTACACATATAATTACTGCATCAGAATTTTTTACAGGTTCAAAATCAATATAAGCTTTTAAATTACCACTTTTTACAACCTGTAATAAATCCTCACTTTTTACATCATCTATATATGACTCCCCTTTATTTACCATCTCTACTTTTTTAGGATTTTGCTCAATTCCATATACAATAATCCCTGCTTTTGCAAATTCCAAGGCTAAAGGAAGACCCACATAACCTAATCCTACTACAGATATTGATTTAAAACTCATTTTTCAAACCCCCAATTTTTAATATTCTTAGTCCGATTCATCTTTCAAACCTATATAATAAATAAATTCTCTAAAATCATTTAATTTATTTAAAAATTCAAATAGGCGAGATAGGTTAATCTTTATATATTCATGTACGAGTAAGTTTCTTAAACCTTCCATACTAATTAATCTTTTTCCCAACTCCTCAGAAATCATTACTACTTACTAAAGCACAAGAGATATCTATAATCTCTTGAATACATTCTAATATTCCATATCTAAGAGCCCATTGTTTAATTTTATCTCTTAATAGATTATCTAAGGGAGTATTTTTTCTAAATTCTTCTAATATTACTAAATTTTCCTCTAATCTTTTTATTTTTTCTTTAAGCATTCCTTTATTCCAAATCTTCTATTTTTTATTCTTTCTTTTAAATCTCTATCTAATATTTTTCTCAAATATTCTGTATCCATATATTCTATAAATGTTTTATATTTAAAATCAACAAATTTCTCTCTATCTATAACATAAACAGGAAGGCCTTTTGATATGACCTCAAAAGCTAAAATAGGATCTTCATAATAAAGCTTATTTAGTATAACTATATCTATGTCCCTTTCTAATTTAGTCTCTAATCGGGAAACCATATCCCCTATTTCAAGAAAATCTAAATCCTTATTTAAATGAATAGCAATATCAATATTACTATCATCCCTAAAATTTCCTCTAATTAATGATCCAAATACTATAACAAAGTCAATAGGATAGTCCTTTATAATCTCTTTAAGTTCTTCTTTTGTCCTTTCAAAAATATCTTTTTTCATTATACTCCCAATAATTTATAAAATTTCCTTTATTATAATCTCTTTCATCTTTGGAGCAGAGTAGTAATTGCTAAAGTTTATATAATCTCCCTCTTTTATATTTCTTTCAGCTTCCAATATCTTTTCCACATCCGCTCCTACCAATCTATTCCATCCATAATTTACAGTCTCAATCCACTCCGTCTCATCTCTTAAAGTAATACAAGGTACTCTCAACCAAAAGGCTTCTTTTTGTACACCACCAGAATCTGTGAATATGGCTAAAGCATTCTTTTCCAAACTTATCATATCCAAGTATCCAACAGGATCTATTAATAAAATATTATCATGTTTTACAAAATTTTCTAATCCAAATTCTATAATTCTATTTCTTGTTCTTGGATGAATTGGAAAAACAATTTTTCTTTTAAATTGAGATATAGCTAATAAAATATTTTTCAATCTATCAAAACTGTCTGTATTTTCAGCTCTATGGATAGTAAGAAGATAATATTCCTTTGGACTTAATTTTAAATCTTCTAATATTTTGCTTTTTTCTCCGCTTAGCTTTGAGAAATGCATAAGAGCGTCAAACATGATATCTCCAACCAAATAAACCCCTTTTGTTATCCCTTCCTTCTCCAAATTCCTAATAGCATTCTCTGTAGGGCAGAATAGTATATCAGAAAGGTGATCCGCCACAATTCTATTTATCTCCTCAGGCATATTTTTATTAAAACTTCTTAAGCCTGCCTCTACATGAGCTAACTTTATATGAAGCTTAGATGAGGCTAAAGCACCTGCCAAAGTTGAATTGGTATCTCCATAAACTATAACCAAATCAGGTTTTTCTTTAAAAAGAACTTCCTCTATTGCTATTAACATTTTGCCTGTTTGTTCTCCGTGAGATCCTGATCCAATACCCAGATTATAATCAGGTTCTGGAATATTAAGTTCTTCAAAGAAAATATCGCTCATATTATCATCATAATGTTGCCCTGTATGCACAATTATTTCATTAAGACCTTCTTCCCTTAAAGCTCTCGAAAGGGGTGCAAGCTTAATAAATTGTGGCCTTGCACCTACTATGGAGACTATTTTAGTCAAGTTATTGTTCTTCTTTCTTTTTTTTGATCTCATTATATATCTCTTCTGCAGTCTTTTCTCCAAATATTTTCTCTTTTATCTCTAAATAGTCTAATTTTTGATACATGAATTCTCTAAAAAAATATGCAGACTTAGCTACACCTAATTGATCTATGAGTGTTTGAATAACCTCTATTTTAACTTCTTCAATTTTAGGAATTTTTAAGTTTTTAGTCATTAGTTTTATTCTCCTCCTTAAGAATAAAGAAATCTAAAAGAAATTCTATAGGATTCTTAACTGAAACCACTCCTTTATATTTCTTAATTATTTTATCATCACAAGTTAAAAAATAATCTACATTTAATCTCTCAGCACATGCAAGATGCAATGCATCTAAACCTTTAATACTTAATTTTTCTATCTCTTGAGCCCTTTTTAATATTTCTTCGTCTAATTCCTGAAATAATTTAGCTTCTCTAATTAATGAATTTATGAAAATTTTTCTTTCTTCATATGGATTATTCTCATTTTCATAAATTAAAATTTCCGAAGAAGCAAGTTCCAAATAACCTTTCTCAATTAATATAAATATCAATAATGAAGCAGTAGCCTCAAAATATATTCTTACTTGAGTTTGATCATCAAATATTCTATTTAATACACTCGTATCCAAATAAATCCTCATAATTCTCTCTTAGTCTTATTTTTTTACTGCATATATTATCTTGTCATATCAACTCTTAAAAAGTATTCTTTTCATGATTTACTATTTCAATAAATTAAACTCTAATTTTTGTCCTTGGATGAACAAGGCTAATTTTATATGAAATTTAGATGAAGCTAAAACACTCGCCAAGGTAGAACTTAGAAAGAAAATATCACTCATATTATCATCATAATGTTGCCCTGTATGCACAATTATTTCATTAAGACCTTCTTCCCTTAAAGCTCTCGAAAGGGGTGCAAGCTTAATAAATTGTGGCCTTGCACCTACTATGGAGACTATTTTAAGTCCATTAACATCTCTTTTTCTCATTTTTATACATATTTTCTTAATCCTTAGTTTGATAATATGTTATTTCTGACATTCTTTTTTCCTCATAACTCTCTTTTTTAATATTTAAATCTTTTTTATACGTAGGAATTATCTCTATAAGTATCTTCTCAATCTCTTCCTTTTCTCTTTTTCTTGCTGATTCTTTCAATTCATGCAATCTCAAATTAAATGTACTCTTATCAAAATCCATATAGGAAACAATTTTAAAAATTTTAGGATGAGATGTCTTCTCTATCCTTTCTTCCTTTTCCCAAAGCTCTTCTCTTAATTTTTCACCGGGCCTGAGTCCAATTATCTTTATTCCTATATCATCCACCGAATGTCCTGAAAGTTCAATAAAGTTTTTTGCAAGATCTATAATCTTTACTGGTTTACCCATATCAAGCACAAAAATATCTCCAGAGTTTCCTATGCTTCCTGCCTGAAGCACAAGTCCCACAGCTTCTGGTATAGTCATAAAGTATCTTTCCATCTCAGGATCCGTAATAGTAATAGGTTCTCCATTTTCAAGTTGTTTTTTAAAAACCTCAAGAACACTTCCTCTACTTCCTAAAACATTTCCAAATCTTACTGCAATAAAACTGGTCTTCGAATGACTATTATAAAATTTGACTAACATCTCACCTATTCTTTTCGTAGCCCCCATAATATTTGCAGGATATACAGCCTTATCAGTAGATATAAAGATAAATTTCTCTGCTCCTACATTTATACTTGCATCCATAACATTTATGGTACCAAATACATTATTAAATACTGCTTCATCAGGGTTTTCTTCCATAAGGGGAACATGTTTATGAGCGGCAGAGTGAAATATTATATTAGGGATCTCTTTTTCAAATATATAAAAAATTTTATCTCTATCTTTTATATCTGCTATATATGACTTTATGGATAGATCAGGATAAAATTTTTTTAATTCTAATTCAATATTAAATATACTATTTTCTCCTCTGCCAAGAAGAATAAGTTTTTCGGGTCTATATCTTGCCACTTGTCTACATATCTCAGAACCTATAGATCCACCTGCTCCTGTTACAAGAATCCTTTTATTTTGTATATATTCTCTTATCTTTTCCGAGTCTAAGTTTATTACATCTCTCTCAAGTAAATCCTCAATTCTTACATTTCTTATCTTGTTAATACTTACTCTTCCATCTATAAGCTCCCAAATACCGGGCAACGTTTTTACAGGAATTTTCAATTTAGAAGCCATACTAACTATATCCCTTATTAAAGATGAAGGGGCAGAAGGAATAGCAATAAGTATTTCATCTATAGAATTATTCTTTGCAATCTTAAGTAAAGAGGATATAGGACCTAAAACCTTTACTCCATGAATTGTTTTTCCAATTTTATTCTTATCATCATCAAGAAAACCAACAACGTTATAATTTAATTCCTTGTGAGTTTTAATCTCTCTTAATATTTTCTCTCCCGCATCTCCCGCTCCAATTATAATAACCCTTTTGTAGTTATTATCTACACTTCTTTGGTATTTTGTAGTTTCATAAAACCACCTTACAAAAGCCCTTAATGAAAAAAGCATTATAAGAGACAAAACATAGGAGATTACAAACACAGAACGAGGATAACCATCTAAGGGAAATATTATAGTTGAAATATAAAAAAGAAGCTTTTCTAAAGTAAGTGAAAGAGTTAAATCTTTTAATGCTTCTAAACTAAAATATTCCCAAAGAGTCCTATATAATTTAAATATAAAAAAGTAAAATATAAAAAAAATGGGGATTTCTCTAAGAAGAGAGTAAAAGATAATTTGAATATATTTGGAGGGGATCGAAAACTCAAATCTTAAGAAAAAGGCAATAAAAATAGATGTAATAAAAAATAGCCAATCTATCAATATCCGTAGCCACGTTTTTCTAATTATCCTTACCAAACTAACCCCCAGCATATTTTATATTCTTTTTTTGCTATTTTTCTTTATTATATCATAAAAAATATAGTCTCTAATAAATACTTAGCCTCACTGACAATACTCATAACTTTATAGTATAATTAATATTTCTATTTTTTTATTCTACCCTCTTGCAAAAATTTTTCATCTATGCTATTATATAATTGAAAATGATAATTATTATTAATAATAATTATCAATATTAAAAGGAGGTGTGATTATGGAGAATCTTGAAAGAAAAGGGCTTCCACTTCTTGGGGAACCTTTTCCAGAGATGAAAGTTTTAACTACCCATGGAGAAAAGGTACTACCTAATGATTATAAAGGGAAATGGTTTGTACTTTTCAGCCATCCTGCTGACTTTACTCCTGTATGTACAACTGAATTTGTAGCATTTCAAAAGAGATATGAAAAATTTAGAGCCCTCAATACTGAATTGATTGGTCTAAGTATTGACCAAGTTTTCAGCCATATAAAATGGATTGAATGGATTAAAGAAAAATTAGGTGTTGAAATTGAATTTCCAATTATAGCTGATGATACAGGGAAGGTTGCAGAAAGGCTTGGCTTAATCCATCCAGGGAAAGGGACAAATACTGTAAGAGCAGTGTTTATAGTGGATGACAAAGGAATAATCAGACTAATCCTCTACTATCCACAAGAAGTAGGAAGAAATATAGATGAAATTTTAAGAGCATTAGAAGCATTACAAGTAACTGATAAATATGGGGTAGCTACCCCTGCTCATTGGCCAGATAGTGAAGTGGTAGGAAAAGACCATGTAATAATTCCTCCTGCTAACAATGTAAAAACAGCTAAGGAAAGACTTGAATCTGCAAAAAGAGGAGAAATTGAATGCTTTGATTGGTGGTTCTGCCATAAAAAATTAACAAAGTAACAATTAAAAATAGAGATTAAAATATGAATAAAGGTATCCCCTAATTAGGGGATACCTTATTTTTTGATTCCTTTAAATATTTTATTGCTATTATAGTAGCAACTAAGGAAATAAAAGTTAAGAAACGGTACATTCCTGTTAAGCCAGAAATATCCGCTACAAATCCCGATATTATAGGACCAATTGTAGAAGATAAAGCCATAGCCATACTTAATAAGCCCTGAGCAGTAGCCCTTTCTTCTGGATTAACCAGATCATTTATATAAACAATAGGAATAGTACCTATAACCGCAAAGGTTAAAGAATGCATAAACTGAATAAGAATTATATGCCAGGGATTTGTGGTTAATGTATAAAGAAAAATTCTTATAGGAAGAACTATAGAAGTAAATATTAAAATAGGTTTTCTTCCAATATTATCAGATAAACGCCCCCAGATAAGCATAAATGGAATCTCAGAAAAAGAGCTTGCTGAATAAGCAAAACTTATATGTTTACTTTCTCCTCCTAAGGATCTAATTAAAAGATTCACATTAGAGGATGCTCCAAGAAGAGCGATAAAGTAAATAATATAAAATAAAAGAAAGTTTCTAATGTCGGATCTTAGAATTAATTTCTTTATATTTCTAAACTCAACCTTAGAAACACCAACCTTAGAAGAAGGCTCTTTTATAATAAGACTTATTATTAGGCCTAATGTGTAAATTAAACCAATCATAATAAACATCATTTTTGGTTCCACCAACTTAGGGTAAAAACCTGTAATAAGCATAAGCAGAAGAAAACCTATACTTCCCCATATTCTTACAGAGGCATAATGAGTACCTGTATTTTCAGACACTGCATAGTCCATAACAAGTACATTAGCCATTGTAGTTATAGTACTTGTGAATACACCTAAGAGAAAGTAAATAAATATAAAGGTCAGAGAACTATTTAATTTAGGGAAGATAAGGGAATAAAAAAGTATTAACGCAATAAAGCTAAGTATAATAAAGGGCTTTCTTTTTCCAATTTTATCTGATAAATAACCTATGTAAACTTGAAATATAGCTCCAGAAAGGGAAGAGATAGCTGATAAAAGACCTATCATTCCGATAGAAAAGCCCTTTATCTCTCTTAAATAAACAGGTATAAAGGAGAAGATAAATACCCAAGCAGAAAAGTATATAAAAAAGAATATCTTTAACAAAAATATTTCTTTTTTCATAGGTATTATTTTACATACGTGATAAACTATATACAAGATCAACTTCTATATTCTGATCAGGAGGTGTTAAGAATGAGAGAAAGAATAGAAAGGATAATAAAATATATGAATGATGCCTTTCAAAAAGATAAAGGGTTATGGTCTCACTCGGTGATGGATGTTCTTGAAAATGTTTCTTCAAAAGAAGCAATCTTTAAGAAAGAAAATACTCATAGTATTTGGGAAATTACAAATCACTTAATTTTTGGGAAAGAATATCTTTTAAGAATTCTTGAGGGGAAAGATATTCCTTCAGAAGATGATTTTAAAACACCCACTGATACATCTGAGTCCGCTTGGAAAAATACAGTCAAAAGGCTTGAAGATACCCATAATAAGCTTATAGAAATTTTAAAAAACAAAAATGATGATGATCTTGATAAAAATATTGGAGAATACGGTACTTTAGAAGACAATTTGTATGGTATAATAAGTCATGATTGTTATCATGCAGGACAGATAGTTTTTATTCTACAACTTATGGGAATTGAGTTATAGTTGTTAACAAATTTTTAAAATAATTAATATAACTTTAACCCTTTTTTGTTGACACCACTTTAAATATTTGATACCTTATTTAACGAAAGTTGGGGTTATTTAAAAAAAGTTTGGGAATAAAAAATAAGGTTAGTAAGTCTAAAAAAGTAAAAAGAGTAAGTTAGAAAAGACACCTCCCCCTCTCACCCCCTCCCCCTGAGTCCCCCCTCTCAGGGGGTTTATTTTTTTTATGAGACAATTTCCTTATCCTTTTCCTCCCAATAATTAAACTGGGACATAAACATATGATAGTAAATTCCTTTCTTTTTCATAAGCTCTTCATGATTACCCATCTCTAAAATTCTTCCATTCTCAATAACTATAATTCTGTCAGCACTTTGTACAGTAGAAAGCCTATGAGCAATAATTATTGAAGTTCTTCCTTTAAGAAGGGTTTCAATTCCCATTTGAAGTAATCTTTCAGTATAGGTATCCACACTTGCAGTTGCCTCATCAAGAATTATAATTTTAGGATTTGCAATAAGAGTTCTTGCCAAAGAAATTATTTGCCTTTGTCCTGAAGAAAGCCTCATTCCACGCTCATTAATATTTGTATCATAACCCTTTTCCATATAAGAGATAAAATCATGGGCATAAACCTTCTTTGCTGTCTCTATCACTTCATCATAAGTAGCATCAAGTCTCCCATATTTTATATTTTCAAGAATGCTCCCGGAGAATAAAAATGTATCCTGAAACATTACTGCAATCTGTCTTCTTAAGCTTTCTAATTTTATCTTTTTAATATTTATTCCATCAATAAGAATCTCTCCTTCTTGTGGATCATAAAATCTACATAATAGATTAACAATAGTGCTTTTACCTGCTCCTGTATGTCCAACAAGAGCCACTTTTTCTCCAGGATTTATTTTAAAACTCACTTTATCTAATACTTTCCTCTTTCCATCATAAGAGAAGGATACATTTCTAAACTCTATTTCTCCCTTAATGTCCATATCAATTGCATCTTCTTCCTCTTTTATATTTGGCTTTATATCCATTATTTCAAATATTCTCTCCGCACTTGCCATTCCTATAACTAAATTGTTATATAAATTAGAAAGGTTCATTATAGGCCTCCAGAACATACTTATATAGCTTGTAAAGGCAATAAGAAGTCCTACAGATATATCTCCAGAGTTAATCATCTTTACCCCAAAATAGAAGGTAATAACGGTACCTATACCCCAAGAAAACTCTACCATAGGCCAAAATAAATCATTTATTCTTACCGCTCTAACAAAAGCCTGCCTTACATCCCATGCAAGCTCGGAAAATATATTTGCTCTATATTTTTCTGCCGTAAAATATTTAACAACTCTTATTCCAGAAAAATTTTCATGAGTAAAAGCATTAAGAGTAGATCCCTTTTTCCTAACTATTTGCCACCTTTTTCTGCTTATGGTTTGTATTGAAAAGAGAACAATAAATAAAAGAGGTAGTGTGGACATAGCATATAAAGCAAGTTTTGCATTTAGGTAAAACATTATCAATAGGGTAGCAATTATAGTAATAGAATCAGGTACAAGGTTGGTAATACTCATATTAAAAAGATTAGCCAATGAATTTACATCACTTATTATTCTTGCCAAGATTTTTCCAACAGGCCTTTCATCAAAAAAGGTAAAGGAGAGTTGCTGGATATGATTATACAAATCTTGTCTAATGTTTAATAATATTCCATGAGTAATCTTTGCCATTCTTTGGGTTCTCTTTTTTGCAGATATCATAGATATAAGATTTAATATAACCATTAACATACCTACAAGAATTAATCCATTGCCATCTTTGTTCTTTATAAATTTATCAATAGCAAATTTCATAAAATAAGGGTTTAGTAGATCTACCACCATGACTGCAAAAATAAAAAATAATACAATAAATACTTCCTTTTTAAATGGCTTTAAATATTTAAAAAGCCTTTTTAGGATATCTAAACTTACCTTCTCTTCTAATTTTTCGTCCTCTCTTAATGCATAGGGCATTTTTTAAACTAATTCCTCCTCCATAAAGGCAAATTTTCCATACTGTTCTTGATAAATTTCATAATATCTACCCCTTTTCCTTAGAAGCTCTTCATGGGTTCCTCTCTCTATAATCTCTCCCTTTTCAAGAACTATTATTTCATTTGCATTCTTCACAGCAGAAACCCTATGAGCAATAATAATTTTCGTTATTCCCTTATATTTCTCTAAGGATTTTTGAATGTAAAGCTCTGTTTCTAAATCAAGGGCAGAGGTAGGATCATCAAGAATCAGAATCTTTGCAGGTCTTACCAAGGCTCGAGCTATAGTAAGCCTTTGCTTTTGTCCCCCAGAAAGCCCAAGTCCTCTTTCTCCTATGATAGTATCAAGTTTTTCTGGAAGCCTCATTACAAAGTGATAGGATCTTGTATCCTTTAAAGCCTGAATTATTTTTTCATCATCTATATCCTTTCCAAGTTTTATATTTTCCCTTACAGTATCCGAGAAAAGAAATATATCTTGAGGAACATAGGAAAGATTCTCTCTTAAAATTTTTAAATCAATTTTTCTTATATCAATCCCATCTATTAATATTTTACCTTCCCAAGGCTCATAGTATCTTCCCAATAAATTTACAAGAGTAGTTTTTCCTGAACCTGTTACTCCCATAATACCAAGTGTCTCCCCAGGCTTTATATGAAAACTAATATTCTTTAATACATACTCATCTTTATATTTAAAAGAGACATTTCTAAATTCTATCTCTCCCTTTACTTCCTTAATCTCTATTCTTTCCCCTATGTAAGGTGTTTCCGATTTTTCTTTAAACAATCTATCTATTTTCTTTAAAGAAGCCACACATTGAGCTAACATGTTAACAATCCATCCCCCTAATCTCACAGGCCATACAATCATAGACACATAACCTGAATATGCTACTAAAGTACCAATAGACATCTTTTCACCGATAACCATAAGTCCTCCAATAGTAATGGATAAAGCAATGGAAAAATTAGTTAAAAACTCCATCCAAGGAAAATACTTTGCAAAGATTTGAGCCTGTTTTACGTTTAACTCATAATTTCTCATATTTTCTTTAAAGAACTTCTCTATCTCATATTTCTCCCTACCAAAGGACTTTACAACTCTTATTCCAGCAATATCCTCTTGAGCAGTAGTATTCATTCTAACCCCTTGATCTGATATCTCTCCATATATCTCATCATTTTCTTTTTCAAGTTTATAAGCTGTATATCCAATAAAAGGAATAACAAGTAGCACTATTAGGGTTAGTCTGGTTTCTATAGAGAAAAGAATTATACCGGCAATTATAAAATAAAAAAGTTGTTCAATAAAAAAGACCAGTCCAAACCCAAAAGTGAACCAAACATTTTCAATATCTTCTCTAATTCTTGACATGAGCTCACCAGTATTTATGCCATCAAAAAAAGAAAAAGGTAAGGTTTGAAGATGTTCAAAAAGATCCTTCCTTAATTCATAGGCAAGTCTTGATCCTCCTAAATCCATAAAATATTCTTTAAAATACCCAAGAAAAACCCTTGATATAGATATAATTGCAAGGAAAAGAAGTAATCTTGATAAAAGATTTATATTCTTACCTATGATTACTTTATCTATAATCTCTCCTACAATTTTAGGATTGAACATATCAAGAGATAGGGCAAAAATAGCACAAAATATAGCAGATAGGAAAAAGTTTAAGTTATTCTTTATATATTTTTTTAATCTACCCATATTTTATTACACCCTTATAAGTTTATTATTTAGTAAGCTAACTTTATATTATATATGTATAAGCAGAGAAAATAAAACCCTTTTTTATTACTTTATAAAAGAATAATTTAGAAGAGGAAAAATTATTATAGAGGATTTATCTAATCCCTAAAAGACCAGTTACTACCTTTAAACCTCTATCAATAAGGCCCCAAATCCTTCTTGCCTCATCAATCTTCCATCTTTTTCCTAAATATAGGTATATAAATACTACTACTGAAACAGAAAATAGCAAGCTTATAGCAAGATAGAGCTGTTTAGGTGGCAATATGGCAATTAAGAAATGATAAATAAAGTAGGCAAGTCCACTTATTATAAATCCTGATAAGGTAAATCTTAATATGTTTTTCTTAGTCTCAAAGGACAAAAATTCCCCTATTTTCAATTTAAAAGATCTATAAAGTAATATAAAAGAAATTAAAGATGCTAAAGAAGTAGCAAGAGCAAGACCTTTATGAGCAAGAGGTTTAATAAATATACTATTTAATACTATATTTGAAAGAAGCGCTAAAATAGAATTCATAGTGGGTGTTCTCGTATCATGAAGGGCATAAAATCCTCTCACCATAATTAAATTAATACTCATAAATACTAATCCAATGGAATAAAAAGTTAATGATTCGGAGGTCCTTTTAGTAGCAAGAGCATCAAAGGCTCCTCTCTGAAAAGCAAGCTGAACTATAGGAGTTGAGAGAAATATAAGTCCAAAAGTAGCGGGAATAATAAAGAATAGTAATGCCCTAATACTTTTTTCAATAGATAATTTAAAACTTTCCAAATTATTATTTTGAGCGTTAAAGGCAAGATCAGTATATATGGCTGTAGCAAGAGCATTCACAAATAAATTCATGGGAAGCTGATAAATTCTACTTGCATAATTTAAAGCTGAAATACTTCCCTCAGGTAAATAAGATCCAAAGATTCTATCTATTGCCATATTTAAGATCCCTACACTCTGCCCTAAGAATATTGGTCCTATAAGAATAAGTGCCTTTTTAAGACCTTCGTATTTTAGATTAAACTCCCATTTTAAACTTACACCAATCCTTTTAAGGGCAGGAAGAAGAAGAATATATTGGACAAATACATTAGCAAGATAACCCCAAGGAAGTATGTAAGCGCCAAATATTTTATGGAAGAAAAATATGGATATAATAAAGATGAAACTCCCAAGTACTCCTGCAAGATTTGGAATGAAAAAACTTTTTTGAGAATTATAAAGTCCAGTAATTAAACCATATGTACCCCAAAATATAATTGAAGGAAGCATAATATAGGTAAAGCTTAAGGTAAGATTTCTTGTTTCTTGATTAAATCCCGGTGCCAATATATCAACTATTAAAGGAGCTAAGAAATAAGATAGAATAGTAGCTCCAATAAGAATTATTAATAAATCAGTAAAAAGGATAGAAGTAAATCTTTCTGCCTCTTCTTTACCTCTTTTTTCCTTCCATTCAGCATACAGAGGAACAAATACCGATGATAATGCTCCTGATATGAGTCCTGCAAGAACTCCCGGTACGGCTTGTGCTACTATAAAACTATCAGTAAATTTCTTTGCCCCAAAGAAGGCAGCAATCAGCATTTCTCTTATAAAGCCTATTACCCTACTTATAGTTGCAAGTAGGGTGATCAGGATTGCTGCCTGAGTAACGTTTTGTCTCAATATTAAATTTTTAAGTCTTTTCTTTATACCTCCATTCATAAACAGATGTATTATACATAAAAATATGATGCAAATAAAGAGTAAACAATTTCTATTAATAACTTTTAATATTATTTAAATATTTCTTTGATATAATTATTCGTGAAAAAAATAACAATTTGAGGAGGCGATAATTTGAAAAAATTATTTAAATCAACTATTCTATTTCTCATTTTACTTTTACTTTTCACCATAAACACCTTCTCCCAAGCTCAAGAGATAAATGTTTTAATACCTTTTGGACCATCTATAATTCCCTTTGCTCCTTTAATGTCAAGCAATAATCAAGCAGATATAAAGTTTAACTTTGTTATTTGGAGAAATATTGATGAACTGGCAATAAAGGTTAAAGATGGGAATTTTGATGTATTGATTTCTCCCTTTGTAACCCTTGTAAATCTCCAAAATAAAGGGATAATTAAAGCAAGGCATTTAGCCACATTCAATTGGGCTTCCTTTTATCTTGTTACTAATAAAAATAAGAGAGATTTTACAGGAGAAGCTATCTATATAGCTCAAAAAGGATCTACTCAGGATATTATCTTTTCTATATATCTTCAAGAAAGGAATCTAAAAGACAAAGTCAGCATTTATTATTCTACCCCTCAAGAAATAACTACATTATTTATAGCTAAAAAAATAAATTATGCCCTACTTCCAGAACCCTATGTGTCCATGTGCCTTTCTGAGGAAGGGACTATAATCCTTGATATCCAAAAGGTATATAGAGATTTCAATAAAGCCTATCTTCCTATAACTTCTATAGGCGTTAATGAAAAACTAAAGAAAGATTTAGTAATGAGAATAGATAGAATTTTTAGAGATAATCTCAAGAAACTTTATGATAATCCAGAACCCTTTGTAGAAAAAGCATCCAGTATATTGAAGATAGATAAAAATATAATAAACTTATCTCTCAAGAGACTTTCCTTTAGATATCAAGGAAACTCTGCTAAAAAGGACTTAATAACATTTTTAAACTTTATTTTAGAAAAATCACCCCAAGTAATAGATAATAAATTGCCTAATGAAGAATTCTTTAAGATTTAAAATAATATTTTGGATTATATTTTTTCTATTTTGGTACCTTATGGGAATAAGGATTAATTCACCCACCATATTCCCTTATCCCCATAAGGTACTATTGAAGACTATTTCTTTACTTAGTAACACAGAGTTTTTATATAACCTTGGTGTAACCGCAATTAGGTCTTTAGTAGGTCTTTTTTTAGCTTTCTTTATAGGATTTATATTAGGAAATATTAAAAATGAAAAATTTTATGTAGGAATAAGAAATATAATAGATATTTTTCAAAGTAATCCTTTAATTATATGGATTACCTTAGCTTTATTATGGTTTGGATTTGGAAGCAAAACTGTCATTTTTACTACCTTTATTATGTTATTTCCTAATCTTTATCTGTCCGTCTATTATGCTTTAAAAAATATTCCTACTGAATATATAGAGCTTTTCAAAATATATCCCATCTCTAAAAAGAATTATATTACTAAATTTCTGATTCCCTATATTAAGCCATTTATCCTTCCAGTATTAGCAAATTCAACCATTTCGTCCTTCAAAATATCCGCCATGGCTGAATTTTTTGCTACTAATAATGGAATAGGTTTTCTATTAAGCTATGCTAAAACTTTTCTCAATACTGAATATATTTATGCAATATCCATATATCTATTTATTATAAGTAAATTCTTAGAATACATCTTTAGAAAAATGAATATCTTGAAGGAGGATATCAAATTGTGACCGTAATTAATGTTATAAACCTGAAAAAAAGTTTTAACGACAAAAAAGTATTAAATGGAGTTTTTTTAAAATTAGAAGAAGGAGAAAAAATTGTAATAAAAGGACCAAATGGTTGTGGCAAAACTACTCTTCTTAAAATTATTGCAGGATTAATAAAGCCTGATGAAGGCATTGTAGAAATAAGTCCAGGTACTAAAATATCCTTTATGTTTCAAAATCCTATCTTTTTGCCTTGGCTAAATATAGAAGAAAATCTTAATTTAACTTGTAAAAATCCATCTAAATTGAAAGAACTTATAGATTATTTTGACTTGAAAGATTATCTTAATCTATTTCCCCACCAGCTTAGTGGGGGTTACCTGCAGATATTCTCCTTTGTAAGGACTTTTACTATTCCCCATAATTTACTACTCCTTGATGAACCTTTCAAGTCCTTTGATATAAATCGGAAAGAAAAAGCTAAAGCCTTTCTTAAAAGTCACTTAGATAATAAAAAAATAACCCTCCTGATGGTTAGCCACCAGGAGGATAGAGAAGATAAAGAGATCGCAGATAAGATTTTTAATCTTTTCTAATCCTCTGATCCTTAACTTCTAACATATGTTTTAAAGATAAAAGTCCAGAGGTTATATCTTCATTTCTCACTATAACTTCTTCAGGTACTTTTATAAAAGTAGGTGCAAAATTCCAGATAGCCTTTATTCCATTCTCTACCAAAATATTAGCTACCTCTTGTGCGGATTCCTTTGGTACACATATTACTCCTATCTCCACATTGAACTTTTTTATAACTCTTTCTAAATATTCCATAGGAAGTACTACTAAATCTCCAATTCTCTTTCCAATTTTATTAGGATCGTTATCAAATATTCCAACGATCTCAATATTATAGTTAGCAAATCCTGGATAGTTTGTAATAGCAGTACCCAAATTCCCAGCTCCAACTATTATAACCTTAGTTGATTTTCCAATTCCAAATAATTTGTTCAATTCCTCAAGTAGCTTTTTTACATTATAACCTACCTTAGGTTTTCCTTTATACTCAAGATATGACAAATCTTTTCTCACTTGCTCTGGAAGAATACCAAGCCTTTCCCCTATCTCTTCAGAAGATATATATTCTTTTTCTTGTTCAGATAGAAGTCTATGATATAATTTAAGCCTCTCTAAAGTAGCCTTTGGAAACATTATGAATTCTTTATTCTCCTTTAACATACTTCTTTAACATCTCCTTTACCTTATCGGTATTAGCTTCACTAATTAGTATATCATTTATCATAACATTGGGAGATTTGTCACAATTTTCAGTACAGAAAGTACCAACAACTTCAATATTTTTTGCCCAATCTTCTTTTCTTACCAATTCTATAAGATCAGAAAGAATTTTATAGGATCCTTTCATATAACAAGAAGTTCCAAGACAAACCCTAACCTTTACTTTTTCCTCATCAGGTAGGGGAAGAGGTAAGATTTCAATATCTTCTTCAGGTACTCTTCTTTTAGGCGAATAGGTAGTATGCAAGAGATGATGAGTTTCATAGCTTAAAGGATGCTTTAAGTATTTATTATATAGATCCATAAGATATGGATTTTCTGTAGGAGTTTTTATTGGATTTATACTTACCATATCCTTCAAAATCTTAGCTCTATTTTTCCTTACTGCAGTATCATTTGGATAAGGTTGTCCACCTCCACCTATACATCCATATCCACATGCCATAACCTCTATAATATCTACTTGTAAAATCCCTTCCTTTATATCTTTCATAACCTTTTTAGCATTACCTAAGTTAAATACTGCTATGGCTTTTACCTTCTTACCATCACCAAGAGTAATATTAAAAAGTCTTATTCCCTTCTCTATTTCTTCCTCTTTGAATTCCTTAATCTTAACCTTATCATTTATGACAGAGAGAACAGTACCTAAAACTCCTCCCGTTTTTCCAAAATCAAGTCCTCCTTGAGAGTATAGATTAAATGGCTTATCAAAGGCTTCAGGAGTAAGATCTGATAATTTTATACCACTTGCTTTTATCATTTGTATAAGTTCCTTAGTTGTTAAAACTGCATCTACTATTCCATTATGTTCTGGTCTTTCTGCCTCATACTTCTTAGCAGTACATGGCATGATGGATACTAAAAATATATCCTCTTTTGGTACACCGATCTCCTTTGAGTATATCACTTTTATAACAGTGCCTAAGGCTTGTTGAGGGGATTTAACTGTTGATAAGTTATCTATATAGAAGGGGAAAAATTCTTCCACATATTTTACCCATGCAGGGCAACAAGATGTAAGTTGAGGAAGTTTTTCTCCTTTCTCTAATCTATCTAAGAATTCGTGGGCCTCTTCATAGGCTACAAGATCAGCCCCAAAAGGTACTTCAAAAACCTTTGCAAAACCTAACATCTTTAAAAATGAACTTACCCTTCCTGCCACAAAGAGATCTTTTTCCATTCCAAATTCCTCTTGAATGGCTGTTCTAACAGCAGGTGCTATCATACCAATTACAACTTTATCCTTCTTCTTTAATGCATTATAAACTTTATCTATATCGTTTCTTACATAAAGAGCTCCTGTAGGACAATATGCAACACATTGACCACAATAAACACATTCTACATCTGCTAAACTATGTTCAAAGGCTGGAGTAACTTTTGATGCAAAACCTCTTCCCGCAATATCTATGGCAGCTACTCCCTGAAGTTCTTCACAAACTCTAACACAGTCTCCACAAAGTATACATTTTGTATTATCTCTTACTACAGGAGAGAACTTATCTATACCACCATCTTTTCTTACACTATCAAATCTTATTTCTCTTATGCCAAAAGCTTCTGCATATTCTTGAAGCTTACAGCTTCCATTTCTTTCACATGTGGTACAATCTCTATTATGGGATGCCAAAAGAAGTTCTAATATACCTTTTCTTATCTCATATATTTCAGGAGTATTTGTTCTAATTATCATTCCTTCTTCCGGTTTTAAGTTACAAGAAGTAACAATATTTTTTCCATTTACTTCTACTAAGCAAAGTCTGCAGGCTCCATAAATAGATGCTTCTGATAAGTAACATAGATTAGGTATCTCAATTCCTACCTTCTTTAGAGCTTCAAGAAGGTTTCTCTCATTATCTCCTATTATTACTTCTCTTCCATCCACATATATCTTCATAATTATCTGCCTCCTTATCTGATCTCTATAGCTTTAAATTTACATTTTTCAAAGCAAAGTCCACATTTTACACATTTATCTTGATCAATAGTATAAGGCTTTCCTCTCTCTCCAGTGATAGCTCCTTGCGGACAAGATCTGGCACAAAGCCCACAACCCTTACAAAGTTCTGGGTTAATAACATATTTCTTAAGGGCAGTACACATTCCACTGGGACATATCCCTTCAATGTGGGAAACATATTCATCTCTAAATAACCTCAAAGTACTTAGGATTGGGTTTGGAGCAGTCTGCCCAAGTCCACATGCAGAGGCTGTCTTTATAAGATTGGCAAGAAATTCTAAATTTTCTAAATCTTGCCATGTTCCCTTTCCTTGAGTAAACCTTTCAAGTATTCTATATGCTTGCATTAATCCTTCTCTACATGGAATACATTTTCCACAAGATTCTCTCTTTGTAAAATCAAGGAAAAATCTTGCTACTTCTACCATACATGCCTTTTTAGAAAGTACCACAATTCCACCAGAACCTACCATAGCACCAGCAGATTTTAAAGAATCATAATCTAAAGGAAGATCTAAATAAGCATCTGAAAGACAAGCTCCAGATGGCCCTCCTATTTGTACTGCCTTGAACTCTTCACCATCGGATAATCCTCCACATATATCAAAAAGAATCTGCCTTAATGTAGTGCCAAATTCCACCTCAATAATACCAGTAAGTTTCACAGGGCCTGTTACAGAGAACATTTTAGTTCCGGGAGAATTAGGCACTCCTCTCTTTCTGTAATTTTCCACTCCGTCTCTTATAATCTTTGGTACATTAGCATATGTTTCTACATTGTTAATAAGAGTAGGATATCCCCAAAGCCCTGCTTGAGCGGGATATGGAGGTCTTGGTCTTGGTACTCCTCTTTTTCCTTCGATAGATGCTAATAGAGCTGTCTCTTCTCCACATACAAAAGCTCCAGCCCCTTCTTTTATCTCTATATCAAAGGAAAAGCCAGTACCAAGAATATTCTCTCCAATTAACCCCAATTTCTTAGCATCCTCTATTGCCTTCCTAAACATAGAAACCGCCACTGGGTATTCCGCTCTAATATAGGCATAACCTTTTTGAGCACCTATAGTGTATGCTGCAATAAGCATTCCTTCTAACACTGCATGAGGATCTCTTTCAAGTAAAGTTCTATTCATGAATGCACCTGGATCTCCCTCATCTCCATTACATACTACAAATTTTTTATCCCCCATACTATTTTTTGTTATTTCCCATTTAACCCCAGTAGGGAAACCTGCTCCCCCTCTTCCACGAAGACCAGAATCCTTGATCATTTGCACTACTTTATCTGGATTACCTTCTTTTAATACTTTTAAGAAAGATAGATATCCACCTCTACCCATATAGTCATTTATGCTATCGCATTCACACTTTCCTATTTCTTCCATAATATAGAATGACTGAGCTTTGAAAAATTTTGCAGACTCGAGTCTAAGTACCTTTTCAGAAGTAGCAGGATCGGTAAAAAGAAGTCTTTCAACTGGCCTACCATTTAATATGGTTTCCTCAAATATTTCTTTTACATCTTCTGGTGTTACCTTGGAATAAAAATATCCATATGGCATCACAATTACCCAAGGCCCATCAGAACATCTTCCACAACATCCTGTTCTTCTAACATAGGATTCATCTTCCTCCAATTTTTGGAGTTTAGCATTAATATTATTCTTTTCAAAAAGTTCTTTTAAAGCAGAGAAAACTTTTAAAGAACCTTTTGCAGCACAACCTGTACCCACACATACATACACATTGAGACTTTCTAATCTTTTCTTTCTTTCTACTTTTTGCTGTTCAATATAATTTAAAGCTTCATCAATTGTCCTAAGCATTTTCCCTCTCCCTTTCTTTTAAATTTCTTATTATCTCTTTAACTTTTTCAGGGGAAAGATTTCCAAAAACTTCTTCATTAATAACCATGACAGGAGCAAGAGCACATGCACCTAAGCATCCTACCTGATCAAGACTAAACAAAAGATCTTCTGTAACTTCTCCAGGCCCTATACCTATCTCCTGTTTTATTGCTTCTATCAATGGGGTGGAACCTGCCATATGACATGCTGTACCATCACACACTAAGATGGTATATTTACCTTTTGGTTTTAAGGAGAATTGGGAATAAAAAGTAGCAACACCATATATTTTTGCAGGTGGTATATCAAGGGCTACTCCAATATAATTGACTATATCCTCTGGTATATATCTGTATTCTTTTTGTACATCTAAAAGAATTTTTATAAGATTGTCTTTACGATACTCATGCTTTTTAAGTATTTCCTCTACCTTTGCAAAATTTCTTTTTAGTTTCATAAAAACCCTCCTAATTAGTAGTATTCAATACTTACAATCTTTCCTTTGCTTTGCAAAATTCCTGCTATATCTTGAACAACTCTAACTTTTAATGATAAGTCATAGCTAAATAAAGGATTTTGATAAGCAGGATTTATAGCTCCTCCCACTAAAAAATGTACACTATCAGCTTTTTCTAATAAATCTATAATTAGACTGGCACCATATCCTACATCTCTAATCTGTCCCGATAGATATCTAAAAACTTGCGTCAAAGTAATAATACCCTCTGTAACAAGATCAACTCCTTCCATATAACCTATAGGAGGAGAATTCTCAGATATGGTTTTTAAATCCAGTTTCACCTCCTTACCAGTAATTTTGCTAACCACTTGAGCAGTAGTACCTCCACATATAATCTTCTTTCCTTGTAAGCTTAAAAATCTTTCTACTACCTCTTTATCACGATTAGGGTTGGATGGAGGACCCACCATAACATTTACTTTATTAAATACTCTAAAATGTAAGGCTGACACTAAAGCATCATCACCCTTTATTCCTTTATCTAATCTCTTTGCTTTATCTATAAGATGATCAACTATTTCTTTGGAAGACAATTTATAGTGCATCAGATTTAAGATTTCCCGCTTTATATTTTCAATTCCAAAACCTAAAGGATATAATTTGGTACCTAATCCAGCCTGTGAAACACCATCTGTCATAATAAATAGGACATCTCCCTCTTGCGGATGAAGGATACTTTCAAATATTTCTCTTCCCTCAATCAAAACCTTCTTTTTAGAAAGCTCAAAGAAAATACCATTTCTAACAAAAAGTACCACAGGAAATTCATATTCAGCTATATAGAGTTGATTAGTATCAGCTCTATACAATACACTGCAAAAATTGGCATAGCTTATTCCTCTGACTTTACATTTGGGAAGTGTTGTCAAAATACTTCTCATAACATCTTCCAATCCCATGTTATTAAAAAGCATAGTTGTAGCCATTGAAGCAGTTAATGTAGAAAGAATACTTGCCTTTATTCCACTACCAAGACCATCAGAAACAGTAACAGCTACCCTATCCTCACCTTTTTTTATTTTTATAGTATCCCCACAAACCTCTTCTCCTTCTTTATTTTTAAAGGCATAAGAAATATCACAGGTCAGCATTTTCTTTCTTCAAAAACTCCTTAAATTTAGCAAAATAACTTTTAGTTTCTGCTATAGATTCACCAAGAAGACTGGCAATTTCTTGGGCAAGAAGCATTTGCCTGTTAATTACTTCTTCGATTTTTTCCATACTTTCTTTTCTAAGAAGGTTTAATTCTTCTTCCTTTTCCTTTTCACCTGTAATATCAATAAGTAAAGCTACCTTTCCTGATTGATCAGGAAGGGCAAAAGTTTTTATAAAGAAAATATATCTCTTATCGTCAATTGATATTTCTAATGGATTTTTACCTGATTCAATCTCCTCAATGATATAATCTAAAAGAGGCGATTTATCCTCAAAGAATTTTTCCCCAAAGGGATTTAGATAAAGTAAATTGTTATCCTTATAAATAATTACAATACTTGGAAAATTTTCTATAATGGCATTACTTACAGAGCTTACTTTATCTAAAAGGTAAGTAATGCACATCTCCTTTTCTGCTTTCCCCAAAATAACTGCTATTGCCTTATCTCTACATGTAGCATATCCACAAGCCCCACAATTAAGTTCCTTCTTAGGATTATCCTTCCCCATCTCTTTTAAAACTGCCTTTATCTTTTCCTCAGGAATATCTATAACCTTCTTTTGAGGTTCAAACCTTCTTCTTATATTTAGGTCTACATTTTCACAATTGATTACTTCTCCCTCTAAGCTTTTCATTCTCTCAGTATAAGATATGATCCTTCTCCTCTTTTCCAAAAGAGTTAGATCTTTCCTAATAGCAGGTCCATTTATACATCCCCCAAAACAGGCTGATGCTTCTATAAAAAATCCTTCTCCATAAGTATGAATGTTCTCAAAAATCTTAATAATGTTATCTACTCCTTCAACCACTAAATGATTCTCCCAATTACCATCAAGGGTTGAATTAATACCTCCACTTATTGGATATATTCGGGCTCTTTTAGGAAATGGTGCATTGGGAAAAGATTCTTCAAGGGGATCTACATCAATATTATTTTTCTTGATAAAATTATCTAATTCCTCAAAGGTTAGTATTAGATCTACATAATTTTCTCCATCTTTCTTTTTTGCTACACAAGGCCCCAAATATATTACAGGAAAATCACCAAAATACTTTTTCATATATAGAGCATGTACATTCATGGGAGATAAAAAGGGTAAAAGATAAAGTATAACCTCAGGATAATATTTCTCTGCCAATTCATATACTACAGGACAAGCTGTACTTATAGAAGTTTTACCTTTTCTTAAATTGGCATAGTTTTTATAGTGAAAGGAAACTATATCTGCTCCTAAGGAAGTCTCCTGTATATATGTTGCCCCTAATTTTCTTAAAAGGGTAATAACTTTAAAAGGTTGGTCAAAATGGGCAAAGAAGGATGGAGCTATAGATACAAGGAAAGGTTTATCAATATATTTTGAAAAATCTTCTATATCAGTTCTATATACCCTTGCATGTTGTGGACATATTTCAATACATGTACCACAGTATACGCAATCATCATCTATAACTGATGATTTACCTTTATTAAACCTTATGGCTTTTACTGGACAATTTCTAAGGCATTTATAACAATATTGACAATTAATCTCTTGTGTTAAGATAAGCTTATCCATATTCTACTCCTATATTGTTCTTTTTTTAACGTTATCTTTTTCACGATACATTTTATAAAGTTCAAAAATCCATGTCAAATTAAAAAAATATTAAGAGCTTTTAATTGTTATTAGTTACACTTTAAATTTTTCAAATAACTTAATTAATAAACAGCTTGATAGAAGAAGAGAAAAGTATTATACTATTTACAAATCAAAAGGTAGAAAGGAAAGGGAGGTGTTAAAGTAAAGAGGAATTTTTATTTTTTTAAAATTCTTTTGTAACCTTTTACATTTTTTTTAAAAGGGGGTTTATATTATGAAAAAATTTTATGCATTATTGCTGATCCTAATCTTTACTTTATTTGTTGCTGGCTGTGCAGGTGCTCCAACAACATCAAAAGAGACTCAGCAAGCAGTTACTGAAGTAAAAACTCCAGAAGGTACTGCAAAAGTTGTAAACGTAACAAAATTAGGCGTATTTGATGAACCTATCACATTTTCTACACCATCTAATTGGTATCTTGTGGCACAAGGAACAGCAGAGTTAGAAGAATATGGCGCTAAAAATGGAGTATTCTATGTAAAGATTAAGAATCCTGGCGATGCTTTCTGGCATATACAATTTGGAACTCATGTACCCCTTTCTGCTAATAAGAAGTATAAACTTAGTTTTGAGGCAAAAGCTGATGCCCCAAGAGATTTACAAGTAAGAGCTATTCAAGATCAAACTTGGGAAATAGTAGAGCAAAAAGTTTTTGATCTTACTACTGAGATGCAAAAATTTGAATGGGAATTTACACCTAAGAAAGATGCCCATATAATTGTTTTTGACATGGGAAAGATAAGTGAAAAAAGTATTGCAACTACAATTTATCTTGACAATGTAGAGTTAGAAGAAAATTAAAAATAAGATGGGGAGGGAAGCTATTTCCCTCCCCATTTTTATTCCTTCAATATTTCATCTATTTTTCTTAATTCATCCTCAGAAAAATCTAAATTCTTTATACTATTAACATTTTCTTCTATTTGAGAGGGTTTACTTGCACCTATAATAACAGAAGCTACCACCTTATTTCTTAAAACCCACGCCAAGGCAAGCTGTGCTACACTTTGTCCTCTTTCTTTGGCTATTTCTGAAAGCTTTTTAACTTTTTCTATTTTTTCTGGAGTAATATCACTCTCCTTTAAAAATACACCCGACCTTTTAACCCTTGAATCCTCAGGAATACCTCCTAAATACTTTTCGGTAAGAAGTCCTTGGGCTAATGGAGAAAAAATAGTAGCCCCTATTCCCAATTCTTCCATTACAGGAAACAATTTTTCTTCTGGATATCTGAAGAACATGTTATACAAAATCTGATTCACAATTATTTTTACTCCCATTCTTGAAAGAGTTTCATAAGCTAATTTTGTTTCTTCAGGTCCATAATTTGATATACCTACGTAAAGAGCTTTACCCTGCCTTACAATTTGATAAAGGGCTTCCATGGTCTCTTCTATAGGTGTCTCTGGATCTGGTCTATGATGATAAAAAATGTCCACATAATCTAAATTCATTCTCTTTAAACTTTGATCAAGACTTGCTATAAGATACTTTTTACTTCCCCAATCTCCATATGGTCCATCCCACATCTTATATCCAGCCTTTGTAGAAATCACAATTTCATCTCTATAACTTTTTAGATCAATTTTTAAAATTCTCCCAAAATTTTCTTCTGCAGATCCAGGAGGTGGCCCATAGTTATTAGCAAGATCAAAATGAGTAATTCCAAGATCAAAAGCTTTCTTCACCATCTCTCTCATATTTTCAAAAGAGTCATTATAACCAAAATTATGCCAGAAACCCAAGGATATTACAGGTAATTTTAAACCACTCTTTCCACACCTTCTATAAATCATATTCTCATATCTATTTGGATTTGCCAAATAAATCATAAAAAATACCTCCCTTAAAATATTATTCTTTTATAGCCACACTAACATTATCAAAAAGAACAGAGGGAAAAATTCCCATGTTATATACATATGCCCTATTTTCTATACCTACCACATTTTTCATAACCTCATAAATATTTCCAGCCACCATGGAATCTTTCACATGTCCCACAATCTCTCCCTTTTCTACATACAATCCAGGAGAAAGTCCAATAGAGAAATCTCCATTAGGTATATTTCCACTATGAGCACCTAAAGCTCCTGCCACAATAATACCTTTATCTATTAATTTAATGAGATCATAAAAGTTCTTATCTCCTGTTTGCATATAGAGATGTTCTAAAGAAGGCGAAGGTCTTACTCTTATACTTTCTTGCCCCCAATCCCCAACTCTGTAGCCATGTCCTGTAGAATTAGTAGCCATTTTTCCAGCATAATAAAGATCATAATAAAAGTTCTTTAGTATCCCCTTTTCTACTATAGGTAATAATTTACATTCTACGCCTTCATCGTCAAAGCTTCTTGCATTTGGTAAATTATCATTCAATGGATCATCATAGATGGTTATTGAGGTATCAAAGATTTTCTCCCCAAGTTTTCCTAATAAAGGGGTAGTCTTTTCATAGACATTTTTACCATTGGTAGCAAAAATTAGTCTCCATATTAGTACATACATGGTGCTTGGCAAGAATAATACCTTCATTTTCCCGCCCTTAGGTTTTACCTCTTTTTTAGAATTATTGTACAAAAAGGTAATATAATCAATATCTTCTTGAGAAAATTCTTTAAACTTCTTATCTAACACTAACCTAAATATGGCAGAATATGAACCTGGATACATAGCTTCTGCATGAGAATAATATACAGAAGTTTTAACAGAATAATCTACTCCTTTACTATTTAATATCCTTAAATTTGTGACTGCTTTATGAAGACCTACATTTATTTGAGTACCTGTCTTCTGAGATAAAATCTCAGAAATTCTTTTTCCTTCTTCCACCATCTGAGTATTTGTAAGATTTTCTATCTCTGGGTCATAAGTATTCAAAATTTTAATATCTTTTCTTTCTGGAAAACTGAACTCTACTTTTACATCCCCCTTTAAAGAGTGGATGGCATTTTGAATAAGGATTTCTGGATCTATGAGGTTTTTTGTATAGGAAAAACCCAATTTCCCATCTTTTATAATTCTAAGAGAAATTCCTGACTGTATACTACTTTCTATATCTTTTAAACTTCCATTTTCAAAAGATATATTTGAAACAGAATAATCTATCTGATAAATCTCCACCTCATCTGTATATTTTTTAGCCATATCTATTAATTTATCTAACATTTTATACACCTCCTATGACCACATTCTTAACAAGAATATGGGGACCACCATGACAAGATCTTATATTTAGCTGACCTTTCCCACATCCTCCAACTTCTCCCAGCTCAAAATCATTACCCACTCCCACAATGTCTTTTAAGGTTTGATATAGATTACCTGAGATATTAATATCTCTTATCATCTTCCCTATCTTTCCATTTTTCACTTCAAAACCATACTGAGCTCCAAAAGTAAAGTTTTCTCCAGAAGTTTGCCCACCCTTTGCATCTAATATATAAAGACCATTTCCTAATTTTTCCAATAGTTCCTCAAAGGTCATATCCTTAGGCTCTATAAATATATTCCCCATCCTTACAATAGGAGCATATCTATAATCTTCTGCCACACAATGTCCTGTCACAGGTTCACCAAATTCAGCGGAAGTCCTTCTTGAATGGAGTCTTCCAGAAAGAACACCATCTTTCAAAAGATAGGTTCTTCTTGCCCTTACTCCCTCATCATCATATTTATAAAAACCCAGTTGTCCTGGCATAGTAGGATCATCAATTATGGTCAAGATATCATTCCCAAGCTTAGCTCCAATCTTCATTTTTTCTCTCATAGATGGATTATCCTCTATAAGATCTGCTTCTGAAAAATGGCCAAAAGCTTCATGGGTAAAAACTCCTGCCATATCAGGATTAAGAATCACATTGTATACGCCTGCTTTTACTGGCTCTGCTTTTAAAAGATCAAGTACAATCTTTGTCTTCTTTTCAAAAACATCTTCCCTATTTCTTAGCTTATGAAATCCTGTACTTCCACCTATTCCTACCCTTACATTTTGTACAAGAGACCCTTCAAAACTTACCAGGGAACCTCTTATTTCACATGTAATAAGATCTTCTCTTATTTCTGTACCCTCAGAACTAACAAAATATTTCTCTCTTATTACCTCCCAATAATGAAGATTAGTGGTTATATTTTCAAACCTCAAAGGAATTTCATTATAGTGCTTTAAAAGTTCTAATTTTTCATCTATAGTGACCTTTCTTGGATCTTCATTAAGAGGTGGAATAAAAATATCTTTGACTACTTCAACCTCTGCCAATTTAACTTTTTTCTTTGAATTCTTGGAAATTAAAATAGCATTCTCTAAGGCAATTTTTAAAGCTTTGTCAGCATCCTCTAACTTTGTAAAAGCAATAGAGGAAAATCCTCCATCTTTCAATACTCTTACCACATAACCATCTCCAGAATTCTCTCCAAGTTGATATATTTCTCTCTTATTCATAACAATCTTTGTTTCCCACATCTTCTCATATCTTATATCCACATAATCCGCTGGAACTTTTGAAATAATCCCCCTTAGTACATCAAACATTCACTTTTTCCCTCCTTTACTTCTTTTTCACTTTTCATATCTTTAAGTATATACCATATTTACAAAAAAGTGATCTAAATCACATTCATTTTTAATCATAATTGTTATAATATTAAAAAAGAGAAAGGGGGAATAAGAATATGAAAAAATTGATTTTCATATCCCTTTTAATCCCTTTAATTACAATTTCTATTTTTGCTCAAACAAGCCAAACTCCTTTGAATTTTACTAAAATCCCTTCATGGGTTAAACCGGGCATAACCCTTGTATATCAAATTCAAATTGGCACTGGAACCAGAATGGGAGAAGATTTTTCAGGGGCTTCTGCTAAAGGGTATCAAATTTATGCTGTTACTAATATTGATAAATCATATGTTTATGGTATAAGCCTACTAATCGTCCAAAGTATATCCTCGGGCTATCCATCCCTTAGTCTAACAGTAGATATATTAAATGGTAAAATTTTTCTTGATCCCAAAGAGGTCCAAGATTATGTAAAAAAAGCAAAAACAGCTGGCCTTCCCCCTGGGCTAAAATACGAATTTGGTCCCTATGGGGATAAGCTATATTATTTTCTTATAGAATCATCAGACTACCAATCTATGGAAAGATCACTAACCTTTTTTGACGATAAAGGAATGGTACAAAAATCCTCTATATTAGAAAAACAAGGATTAAACTCTTCAACTGCTGGTGAAATGCAGTTAGTAGGAGTATATAATTTAAATATGCCCAATATCACTACACCTCCCCAAGCAGTCAAGTTATCTCCAACTTATCAATTTTATTCATCTGTAAGTCTATTTCAGGGATATACGGGAATGAGTGCACCCCTTGGAATGGGAAGATATTCAGTAGCATCATCAATGGGAACTGCCTTTTTAATTGATATTCAAGGACAGGTAAGGAAACAAGCCTTAGGAAACTTTTACTTAGGACCATACTATATACATCCTCTTCTTCTTAAACAAAATTCAATTATTAGTATCCCTCAAATAGGTTTTTCTTGGAATGTGGTTGGAAACGGTCAGTATGGAGGATTATTAACTCAAATTACTATTAATGGAACCCCAATTGCTCAATTTGAATACGATCCCAATACAGGATTACTATTAAGTGCTACCATACCTCAAGGAGAGGGACTTTATGTAAGCTACTTTTTAGTAAATAGATAAAATTATGTTAAAATAAATTAAGAAAAGAAAAATTTAGAGGAGAAAATGGGTGTTAAGGAGAAATATAAAAATTTACCACCTTTGCCAAAGGATATTAAAGAAAGAATAAATCAGCTAAGAGAGATATTCATTAAAAACAAAGTAAGGCTTGCATATCTTTTTGGCTCTATATTAAGAGAAGAAAATCCTGAGGATATAGATATGGCAGTGCTTATGGAAGGAGACTTTATAAAACTATGGGAAGATATAACAGAATTCCTTAACACCCAAAGAATAGATCTTATTGATCTTTCTCAAGTCTCTCCTTTTATCGCTCTCCATATTATAAAAAGTGGAAAATTAATATTTAAAGAAGACACCGAAATAGAAAACAACTATGAAATGAATATTCTTAGAAAATGTCAAGATCTTGAAATTTTGAGAAGAAAACAAATAGAATTACTTAAAAAGTCACTATGACCTTTGATAAAAATCTTATAAAAGAAAATCTGATTGAACTTAATAATATCTATACAGAGCTTCTTAAATATAAAGATATTAAAGAAGAGGAGATGATAAATAATTTATCTATTAGATGGATTATTGAAAGAGGAATTTTAGCAGGAATAAGCATAATATTAGATATTGGCAACCACATTTTAGCTTCCCAATACAGAATATATCCTGATACTTACGAAGATGTTTTAAAGGAGATGTTTTCTAAAGGAATAATATCTCAAGAAATTTATTCAAAAATAAAAGGCATGGGAAGTTTTAGAAATATTCTTACCCATGAATATATAAAAATAGACCCCAAAAAAGTTTATCAAAACTATAAGAAATTTTTAGAAATAATACCAGAAATTTCAAAAGAACTTCTTAAATTAATTTAAAAATAAATTACTTCCTCCCCTATCCTATAAAAGTATCCCTCAGATAGGGGATGAAGAATATTAAATATTAATTCCTATATCCCTTGTAAAATATTCTCTACAAGAGAGCTTAACTCTCTGACAATGTAAGCTATAAACTCCACAAAAATAGGTATCAATGTGTAGGCAATAATAATTAATACAATAAATTGAAGGAAAAATAAAAATGGATGCTTTCTTAAGCTCATATTACCAAAAATGATCTTAAATACATTTAACACCCTTTCCATATTAACCCCCCTTTCAATTACAAACTAACTGAATCATCAACATTTAAGCCAAAAGAGCCTATTACATAACCTACCCCTGAAATACTAATGTAAACCTCATAATAAGCACTCCCACGAGCCCATGCCACCTTAGATCCTACCGTACCATATGTACATGTGGTAGACTTTACATTTACAAACATACCAGCAGTAGGTATCACACTTAACAAAAACTACCATATCCTATATTTTAAGATCTTGTTTTTTCTTATGAATAACCACTCCTTTTGAAATGTTAGACAAGATCTTTTCTGCTTCTTCTACAGAGTTAACCCATATTATTTGTTTTCCTGAAGGAATATTACCTGGACTAATTATTTTATATAATTTACCGTCTAAAACAATTTCTCTTTCCGTATCTCCCAAGATTGCACCACACAATAAAAGTAGCCAAATAATAAACCCATTTAAAAATCTTTTTTACTATAATAATTAATTCATTGCATATGACTTTCAAATTAACCGTGTTTTTTAATATAGATTTCATCTTATTTATAAAAACCTATTTTCTATTTTATTTTAAAAAATTTATCTTTTTTCGATAAAAATTTAATTTATTCATGATATAATACTTCAAATTATAATTACAATCATACAGGGGAAGATATTTAATGAATAGAAAAATACCTATAGTTATGGATATTATCTCTAAATATGGATCTTTCTCTAAACCTTTTGTTAATTATTTTCTTGAATATGGAAGAATAAATACTCCATGTAAATATTATCTTTTTACCCTTAAATATATCTGGAATGGTAATTATAATTCTGCTCTCTCTACACTTGAAAAGGGATTAAATCTTTGTAATGATAACAAGACCCTTTATTTTATTTTTCTATCTCAAAAACTTTTAATCTTAAAAAAATTAAAAAGGGATCAAGAAGCAGATAAATTATTTCTAAAACTTAAAAAAGATTTTTATAAAATCCCCAAATATGCAAGAAAAATTGCTAGTTCATCTCTTCTTAACTCTTATTCAGACATTTCAAAGTTTCGCATTTGGGGAAAGATATATGAAGAAGATAATTCAGCAAAAACCTTTATTCTCATAGGAAAAGCAAAGGAAGAGATTGAGAAGAATAATTTAAAAAAAGGTATTAAATTATACCTTGATGCTTTTAAAACTGCAAAATCAATTCCTCATCCTGTGGGCATCATTAACTCTCTAAATAATGCTTCCTGGTTTCTTAAAGAAAGCCATCCCAAAATTTCCTTGATTCTTTCAAATAAACTTTCATATTTTCTTGGATTATATCGGGAAGACATGGATAGATTTTTGTATGCCTTAGATACTATTTTTAAAATACAAAGATTAAATAGTGATCCTAAAATTTTGGAAACAGCTGATATTCTTACATCTCTTGAAAAATACTTAAATAAATTAAATCTTCCCAGTGAAAAATTGAAATATTACAAAGAGACCATTGAACAGGCTAAAGATTTTAAATTTTCTCATAAAAAGAGTACTAATATAAGAAAAATATCCTTAAATAATAAATTTGACATTAATAATATATTTCATTATATTTCTCAACTTTCAAATGAGGATAAAATTATCTTATTTGTATCATCTTTTATGTCCTCATTTAATAGGAAAAAAATCTTTCCATATATTACTCACAATATAGCAATACTTTTTGAGTACTTTTCTAAAGATTGGAATAACTTTTTATTGAATTCTAAAGACAATTGGGAAATTCTAAGATTTATATCTTTTATGGGAGAAAATATACATCCCTTTTTCTTAGCAAGAAGAGAATTAGCCTTTAATTTTCTTAAAAATCTTAATGATAAATACAGAAATATATTTATTAATTTTTATCTTTCTCTTTCTGAAGAAGAGAAAGAGATGATGGATATATTTATAAGAAATTACGTAAGATACAACAGAGAATGGGAACTTAAGCTATCTCATATACCTCATATAGATAATTTAATCAAAGTATTCCATCTTAAAGAAAACCCTTCTTTACTTTCATTCTTTTCTTTTGAAAAAAGGGAAAGGAAAAAATTTCTAAGAATAATAGAAAATCTTAATATGGCTTAAAAAATTAAAAATTATTTTTCTGCTGAGATAACTACAAAACTTCCTTCTCCAAAACCTTCCTTTGGCTCTTCCACCTCCTTTATATATTCTAATGGCTTAAATATTGTCTGATAGAAAATAAAATTTTTAAAATTAAATCTCTTTAATAAATCCACTATCTCATCAACAGAATAAAAATTAGCATATTTATAAAATCTATGACCCTCTTCCTTCATTTTCTGGTATAACTTCCCCAAATAGCTGTTTTTATCTATTATTCCTATAATTATTTTGCCACCATCCTTCAAAACTCTCTTTGCTTCTTTTATTACGTCGTAGGGATTTTCCACAAAACATATAGTAATAATTAGGGTCACATAATCAAACTCTTCATCTGAAAAAGGTAAATCCTCCCCCCTCCCCACAGAGGTTTTTATTCCCCTCTCCTTTGCAATACTTAGCATCTTTTCAGATGGATCTATTCCATATTCTATACCCAAGATTTCTGCAAATCTTCCTGTTCCAACTCCTATTTCAAGGCCTTTCTTCCCTTTTGGAACAACCTTCCTTAGAGCTTCTACTTCTGAGAGAAAGACCCACTTGTAATCTTCGTACCATTGATCATATTCCCTGAAAAGCTTATTAAATACTTCCATCTTATTTACTTAAAAAGATTTTGCTTATTGCCTCCTGAGCTGACATAACCACATGATATACAGTGGGAGCACAAGTCAAATAAGGATGAGTTGCCATCTGCAATGTCTCAAGCTCTGATGCAGTCATTCTTTGTTGAATAGCAACACCTATTAGATTAATTAGCTCCGCAAAGGACGTTCCGCCTGCTACTTGTCCCCCTAAAATGACTCCAGAGTTTTTTGAGAAAATAAGCTTAACTTTTGTTTTATTAACTCCAGGGAGTGTACCGGGATGTTTATCAATACCATCCACTGAACCCACCACTACTTCAAACCCTTCTCTCTTTGCACTATTCTCAGTAAGACCTGCAGAGGCTAATACTAACCCATCTATATACGTAGAGTAAACAGCGATAGTACCCTTATTTTCTCTTATCAGTTTAATCTGGTATAAGTTAGCTCCTGCAATTCTTGCTTCTGCAGTAGCAGTTGAAGCAAGCATTACAGGTGTATTTCTACGGGTATAGAAGTCTCTTTTTAAAGCACAATCTCCTATAGCAAATATATCAGGATCTGATGTTCTCATATATTCATCAACCCAAATAGCCCCATTATTTATAGTCTCTAAGCCCATCTCTTTTGCTAATGTGGAATTGGGTTGTGCCCCTATTCCAAGGATTACAACATCCACATCAATCTCTCTTCCGTCTTCAAGTTTTACCTTTTTTACTTTGTCATCACCAAGAAATTCTACAACTTTAGCATTTGTAAGAACATTTACTCCCTTGGACTTTAATTTTTCCTCAGCTAATATTGAGAATTCCTCATCAAAGGATTGAGCTAAAAGATGAGGAAGTAATTCAACTAAATAAACATTAATTCCTTCTAATTTAGATATTTCATCAGCTATTTCCACACCTATAAATCCACCACCAACTATAAGCACATTCTTTGCCTTTCTTACCTCTTCCACCACCACTTTCAGATAATCCAAATCTTTGTAAATAGGGAATATATTTTTCTTATCAATGCCAGGAATTTTAGGAGTTATAGGAAGAGAACCAGTAGCAAGAACTAATTTTTCATAATAATATTTATCACCATTTTTTGTCTCCACATATTTCCCTTTTCTATCAGCCTTTACTACCTCATCTACAATTACTTCTATTCCAGCATTTTCAAGAGAAGCAAACCCCATTTTATTATCCTCTGGATTCTTTAAACTATAAAACATATAAGGAATACCGCAGGGAACTACACTGTTCTTAACATTTTTTATAACCTTAATCTGCTTATCAGGATAATATTTTTTAGCAGTTGAAGCACATACTATGCCTGCAGGTCCACCACCAATTATTAAGACATCAGTTCTCTTTTCCATCCTTTTCTACCTCCATTACAAAGAACTTTATTTTGTTTAGTTTATCATAATTTTGATTATTAGTTAATAACAGAGATCTTAAAATTTTATATTCTCCCTTTCTTAGCCATTACTTCATTACTAAAAGTTTAGCTATTTGATAAAAAAGCACACTTACACTCCATCCTACTAAGATACTGTAGATAACAGAAAATAAAGCCCATTTCCAATTGGTCTCCCTTTTTATAGCTCCAATAGTAGCTAAACATGGTATATAAAGTAGGGACATTATCATAAAAGAGTAAGCAGAGAGAGGAGTAAAAAGTCCTGATAAAGCCTTAGAGAGATTATCCTCTCCTCCAAATAAAGAACCTAAGGTTCCTACCACTACCTCTTTAGCCAGAATACCAAAAATTAAAGCTACTGCTATCTGCCAATAAGGAAATCCTGCAGGTTTTAAAATAGGAGCTATAATCTTCCCCAATTTTCCAATAATTGTATTCTCACTCCCATATTCATATGAAAAGGGCACACTTGCCAAAAACCAAACCAATATAATCCCCAAGAAAATTACAGTCCCTGCTTTTCTCAAAAATTCTCTACTTCTCTCCCAAGCATGTATCCATACTCCCTTGAAGGTAGGAAGTCTATAAGGTGGAAGTTCCATGACAAGTGGTGAAATAGGCCCTTTTAGATAAGGAATAAAAGATCTAAATATTTTAGATGATAAAATTGCTATAAGGATTCCTAAAAAATACAAAGAAAAAATAATCAAACCTTGATTTTTCTCAAAAAATATTCCTGTAAAAAGTACATATACAGGCAATCTTGCAGTACAAGACATGAATGGATTTATAAGAATTGTTAATATTCTATCTCTTTCTTCTGGAATAGTCCTTGTAGACATAATAGCAGGAACATTACAGCCAAATCCTAAAATCATAGGTATAAAAGACCTTCCAGGAAGACCTATGCTATACATAGCCTTATCAACTACAAAAGCAGCCCTTGCCATGTATCCTACGTCTTCCAAGAAAGAAAGGAATAAAAATAAAACTAAAATATTTGGCAGAAAAACAAGGACAGAACCTAATCCCCCAATAATACCATCTGTAATAAAAGAGATTAGAGGGAAAGGAGCGTTTATAGAAGAAAGGTAATTGGTAAAAAAATCCCCCAGATTACCAAATAAGGTATCTATGTAATCTGCGAAAAAACCCCCAATCCTAAAAGTAAGTTCAAAAGTTATCCACATAAATAAAGCAAAAATAGGAATTCCTAAATATTTATTTAATACAATTTTATCAATTTTATCAGAAAGAGATAATCTCTCCTCTACCAAAGATATTTTCTTAGTATATTTTCTAACTAAGGCTTCGATATACCCATACCTTTTCTCAATAATTGCTGTTTCTAAATCATATCCAAATTTTCTTTCAAACTCTAAGACTTCCTTTTCTGCTTTTTCTACTATTTCTTCATAGCCCAAATTTTTCATCTCTTCTTTAAAAATTGGATCTCCTTCTAAAAGTTTTAAAGCTAAGAATCTTTTCTCATAAGGCAAAGAAAGATTAGAAATTTCATTCTCCAATTTCTTTATGGACTCCTCGATATCAGCCCCATAATCAATCTTAAGCGGAGTAGCTTTATTATCTTTTACCTCTACAATTTTCTCTTTAAGTTCATCAATTCCTGTACCTTTTACCCCTGAAGTTATTACAATAGGAGATTCTAAAGCTTTTTCCAGCCCTTCTTTATCTATTTTTAATTTACCTTCTATGAGATCTCCCATATTTAAATCTAATATAGTATTTGCTCCCAACTCCCTTAAAAGGATAAATAGATAGAGACCTCTTAAAAGATTTGTAGAATCAGTTACGCAGACTACTACATCAGGTTTCTCTTTAAGTATAAAATCTCGGGCTATTCTTTCATCAATAGAAAAAGCTGTAAGGCTATAAGTTCCAGGTAGATCTGTAACTACTATATTATAATCTCTATACTTAAAAGTACCATCTTTCCTTTCAACTGTTACTCCTGGCCAGTTTCCAACATGGGCATGCCCCCCTGTAAGAGAATTGAAAATAGTCGATTTTCCACTATTAGGATTTCCTGCAAGAGCAACCCTTATAATATTTGCATCTTTTTCCATTAAATTTCCCTCCTTTTAAATACAAATAATTTTAGAAGCAAGTCCCCTACCTAAAGCAATCCTTGAACTTCCTAAAGCAATAAGCAAAGGACCTCCAGAATTCGCTATAACCTTTATCTTAACACCTGGAACAATTCCCATCTCTGCGAGCCTTTGAATAACTCCTCTTCCCCCTTGGATATCTACAACTTTAACTTCCTGACCTTCCTTAACAAAGGACAGAGCCATCATATCCTCTCCACTATAATTTTTTCTGCTTCTTCTTTTCTCAAAGAAAGATGGTACCCCAAAATCAAAATATCTATAGGATCCCCTAAAGGAGCTATCTTCTCCACTTTTACAATAGTGCCCGGGACAACCCCCATTGAAAGAAGCCTACTAATTACCCCTCCACCCCCTTTAAGTTCTACAATTTTACCTTCTTCTCCTACTTTTAAATCCTTTAGAGTTATAGGCATACCTTTACCCTCCTTTTTTGAATTAATAAATTTTTCGGTAAACTGGGTAAGTTTTTCTAAAGATTCAGGAGATAAATCATGTTCTATTTTATGACTATCCCTGAGAGCAACATTGTCATTTACTCCTAACACCTCCGTAAAAAACTTAAAAAGTAATTTCCTTCTTTTATAAAGGCTTTGAGCAACTTCTATACCATAGTCAGTAAAAGTTACATAACCATATTTCTCATGTTTTACTAAACCCATATCAGAAAGAGTTTTTATAGCATTTACAACGGATGGAAGCTTAACCTTTTTAAGTTTTGCAATATCCTTTATTCTCACAACTTGAGAGCCCAATTCATAAATGGAAATAAGATAATCTTCCAAACTTTCTGTAAGATAAATCTCCATCTTACACCTTCCCCCTTCCACATTTAGTCTTAAAAGGACAATCATTACACAAAGAACTATGTTGATTGAGATTTAAATATGATATTTCTCCCATAGCTACTAAATACTCTATGTACCTCATAACTTCATCTCTTTTTAATCCTGTTTTCTCTATCAATTCTTCTAAGGATAATGTTTTATTTCTCTTAACTAAATATTTTATGATCTCATACATTTTACGCCTCTTAAGTTAGCCATTTATAATTAACTTATCCTAAGCTAATTATATTAGACTAATATAACTTTGTCAAATTAAAAGAGAGTGTTTGCTCCAAATAGGTATGGACATAGGTACCAGTGTAAAGAGATAAGTAAAGATAAACCCCTCCCCTCATCATCCTTATAATATCCAAGGATGGAGGAGGGACAGCCTATGATAGGATATAATGTGTATTTCTAACTTATTCCTTCATCTTTTTTAAGTTCCTCAGGATTGGGAATTATTTCGCTATCAAATGCACCAACAAACTGAGCATAATAAAGTTCTGCATAGAAACCTTTCTTCTTAAGAAGTTCTTCATGAGTTCCCTGTTCAATTATCTTTCCATTGTTCATAACAAGTATTGTTTTCGCATCTCTTATTGTTGAAAGCCTGTGAGCAATAACAAAAGATGTTCTACCTTGCATAAGTTTTTGCATTGCCTTCTGAATAAGTTTTTCAGTCCTTGTATCAACATTACTTGTTGCCTCATCAAGAATAAGGACTGTTGGATTTACAAGAAATGCCCTTGCAATAGTTATCAATTGTTTTTCACCTGCAGAAATATTTGATGCTTCTTCATTAATAACTGTATCATAACCTTGAGGTAAACTTCTTATAAATCTGTCCGCATGGGCTAATTTTGCAGCCTGAATAATCTCCTCATCTGTTGCCCCTTCTCTACCATAAGCAATATTCTCTTTGATTGTACCATTAAATAGCCATGTATCTTGCAAAACCATACCAATTTTTGTTCTTAAATCCCCTCTCTTTATCTTCCTTATATCAATGCCATCAAACCAAATAACACCATCTTTAATTTCATAGAACCTCATAAGTAGGTTTACAATAGTAGTTTTTCCTGCACCTGTTGGACCTACAATCGCAATCATCTCTCCTGGCTTTGCAATAAGGTTCAAACCCTCAAATAGAGGTTTTTCTTCAACATAACTAAAATATACATTTTCAAATTTAACTTCACCTTTTGGATTTACAAGAGTAACAGCATCTACAGGATCTGGAGTTTCTTCTTCTTCATCAAGCACATTAAAGACTCTCTCTGCACAAGCCATTGTTGACTGAAGGGTCTCAGAAATATTTGCAATTTGTACTATAGGTTGTGAAAATGATCTTGAATATTGAATAAAGGCGGTTATATCACCAAGATTTAGAACATTTCGTGTAACAAAAATACCACCAAATACTGCAATAAAAACATACGCCACATTACTTATAAAGTTTGTAGAAGGCATCATAATACCTGTAAAGAATTGGGCTTTCCAGTTCGTGTTGTAAAGTTCATTATTTATTTTTTCAAATTTCTCAATTGAACTTTTTTCCATATTATACGTTTTAACTACAATATGTCCTGTATACATTTCCTCCGCATGTCCCGATAGATTTCCAAGAAGTACTTGTTGGCCCAAAAAATATTTCTGAGAAAATTTAATAATAAGCATCATGACAAGAGAATAGGCAGGTAAACTTAAAAGGGCAATGAGTGTTAATTGAGGACTAATAGTAAACATCATGATAAGATAACCAATAAGTTGAGTAATAGAGGTAATAATCTGGGTAATACCTTGTTGCAAAGTGCTTGATACTGTGTCAAGGTCATTACTCATACGGCTTAGCATATCGCCAGTTGAATGAGTATCATAATACTTTATAGGAAGTTTCATAAACTTTTCAAATAGCTCTTTACGAAGTAGATAGGTTGTCTTCTGGGCAACATCTGACATAATATATTGAACAACATATGTCAATAACGAGCTAAATGCATATAGGGCAATAAGAAGGAGCAAAATTCTACCAAGACTATCAAAGGGGATTTTGCCACCATTTTTTCTTATTACATTCAAGGCAGGTTCGAGACCAGTTTCAGAAAATTTTAAATTTTTCATTGGCACTTTATTAGAAGTACCACCACTCATTAAAGAAGAGAGCTTATCAAGAGGCAGTTTTTTACTTAAATCTATTATCCTTTTTACTGTTTCTGCCCTTTTATTGTAATCAGAAATTTTATTGACGATAGGAAGTTCTGCAAACTCTTTAATTGCATCAAGTTGCTCCTTTGTTAAATTAGCCTTTTCAAGAATTTTATCTTGTAAAGTTTCTTTTAATTGACTCACAGCCTTATTTTCTGCCTCAGCGAGCTGTTTTTCTAATTCCTGCCTTCTCTTTGCAAATTCCTCATCAATCTTAGCTCTTGCCTGAGCCATTGCTTTCTTGAGAGCCTCGTTTATCACTTGCGATTTTGCTTGTTCAATTGCCTTTGCAAGTTGTTGATCTAATTCAGGCTGTCTTTTAGCAAATTCAGCATCCACAGCAGATCTTGCTTTAGCTTTTGCTTGTTCAATTGCAAAAGATTCCACCTGAGATTTTGCATATTGAACTGCCTTCTCTTGTGCTAAGAGAAGAGCTTCTTTATATCCTGGAATATCTTCAAGAGGAACACCAGGATATTTCGCTTCAAATTGTGCATCCACCTGTTTTTTTGCCTCTTCTTTTGCTTGCATGATTGCCTTATCTTCTGCTTCTATAAGTTCTGGAGGAGGATTTTTCGTAATCTGTTCTACCGCCTTTGCTTCAGCTTGAGCATATGCCTGTTCTTTCATTTTTGCAATTTTGTCATAAAATTGTTTCTTTACCTCTTCTTCTACCTTTTTTTGAACCTCTATCAATTCCTTGGGAGGGTTTTTTGTAAACATTTCCCTAATCTGCGCCTCTGCCTTTGCATATGCCTGCATTTTCATGGCAGAAATTTGTTTTTCAAATCTCTCCCTCACCATAGCTTTAACTTTTGCAATTGCTAATTCTTCTCCTTCTTTCGTTTTATTCAACATATCTTTAATCTGAGGAATCGCCTTCTCCTGAGCTTCAGAAATTCCATTTACAAGTTTCTGGGCAATAAAGCCATTCATAATTTCGTTAACTGCATTTCCACTAACTCTTGGTCCGTATATTGTGAAGACTGTGCTCAAAATTGCAAGAATAATTACAAGTATGAGTTTGGGAATTTGTGGTTTTAAATATAAAATAAGGCGCTTTAAAGTGCCCCAAAAATCCTTTGGCTTTTCTACAGCCCCTCTTATTGGTCCGCCTCCTCCACCGAACATTCCTCCAGGTCTTGGTGATTGCATTTGTACTTTTCTTTCTTTCATGCTAATACCTCCCTTACAAGGTCCTCTTCAGAAAGTTGAGAGAAGACTATCTCACGATAAACCTCAGAAGTTTCCATAAGTTCCTTATGTGTACCTATACCTACAATTCTTCCCTCATCAAGAACAATAATCTTATCGGCATTCATCACACTTGCAACCCTCTGAGCAACAAGAATCATAGTTGCATCTTTAACTACATCTTTCAAAGCCATTCTTAATTTTGCCTCTGTCTTAAAGTCCAATGCAGAGAAACAATCATCAAAGATAAAAATATCACCTCTTCTTAAAATTCCACGAGCTATTGAAATTCTCTGTTTTTGACCCCCAGAAAGATTTGTACCTCCTTCTGAGATAACTGTATCATATCCTTGAGGAAGTCTCTCAATAAATCCATGAGCCTGAGCAATCTTTGCAGACTCAATTATCTCTTCATCTGTAGCATCAGGTTTACCTATTCTAATATTCTCCTTAACAGTGCCAGTAAAAATAATAGCTCGTTGTGGGACGTAACTTATACGCTTTCGCAATTCCTCTTGTAAAACTTCACGTACATCAACCCCATCTACAAGAATTTGTCCTGAAGTTACATCATAAAGTCTTGGAATAAGACTGACAAGAGTTGATTTTCCGCTTCCAGTTGTCCCAAGAATTGCTACTACTTCACCAGGTTTTGCTTCAAAAGTGATATCATGAAGAACAGGTTCTTCTGCACCAGGATATTTGAAGGATACATTAATAAATTGAATATGGCCCTTTCTATCTGTAAACTGCTTTGGTTTTTCAGGATCTTTTATCTCAATAGGAGTATTAAGAACCTCTATAACTCTTTCAGCTGCAGCCTCAGCACGTGGTAGCATAACAAAAAGCATTGTAAGCATGACTATACTTATTAAAATCATCAGAGCATACTGCATAAATGCCACCATTGCCCCAAGATCCGTATTTCCCATATCTATTCCTTTTGCTCCATACCATAAAATAGCTACTGTTGTTAGGTTCATTATTATCATTGCAACTGGCATAACAATAGCTATAATACGATTGGCTCTTATATAAGTATCAGTTACCTCAAGATTTGCCTTATCAAATCTTTTCTTTTCATATTCTTGCTTATTAAAAGCTCTTACAACGCGAACACCCATTATATTTTCTCTTACAACTCTATTGATTTTATCAATCTCTTTTTGAATAAGTAAAAATAGCTTCGTTATAGGGTTGATAAGGATTATTATGGTTAAAGCTACAGCAGGTATTGCCACATATAATATCCTGGTAAGATAAGGACTTGCTTTATATGCAAGGATTATGGAATCAATCCCAGTAAAGACTGCATTTGAAAACAACATTATAAGCATCTGAGTTGATCTCTGAATTTGAACAACATCATTTGTAGTTCTTGTTAGTAAAGTAGATGCCCCAAATTTGTTAAATTCATAGAGAGAGAAGGTTTCAATATGCTTAAACAATTTACTTCTTATATCTCTTCCAAGTCCCATAGAAACGTGGGACACAAGAAATTGAGCAGAAATTGCTGAAAGAATTCCTCCAGCTGAAATAAGAAGCATAAGCAAACCTTGTTGCCATATATAATTTACATCTCCCGGAATGATTCCATTATTAACAATGCGTGACATAATGGTAGGAAGAGCAAGATTCGCACGTACTTGTAGATATATAAGAGCAATTGCTCCTAATATCAAAAGAAAATATTTTTTTAAACCAGTGTAGAGCTTTAAAAGACTACGCATATACACCTCCTCTTCTTAACTTCTACTAAAATAATTTAATAAATCCCAAATTTAATATTAAAAAATATACTCCTTTATTAGTTAATTTTCAAATAAATAAGCTTTTACTCTATATAATTTGATTACTAATTTTCTTTTATCTTCTACAATTAAAATCCTCATGTTATAATTATAGCGTTAATTAATTTTGTTATTAATGAGGTGGATCATATATGCTTTTATCTATTATTAGTAAAATATCTCCTGTTATTATTCTATTTATTATTGGACAATATTTTAAAATAAGTGGATATTTAAGTTCTTATACATTAAGAGAAATTAAGAAATTAGTTGTTAATCTATTTTTACCCTCTTTAATTTTTCTCTCTTTTTCCCAAACAAATGTGGAATATAAGCATCTTCTGATTGCTTTAACCATATTTGTTACATGTGGGGTTCTCCTTTTTATAGGATATGGACTTAAAAGAGCTTTAAAAGTAAATTCAAAATATTATCCACTGTTATTTACAGGATTTGAGGCAGGAATGCTTGGTTATTCAATATTTACATTGTTCTATGGTCCAGAAAATGTATTTAAATTTGCTCTTATAGACTTGGGGCAAGTTACTTTTGTATTTTTTGTCATGGTAGGCATACTAACAAGCTTTAAAGATACACAAAAACAGAGCTTTAAGAATATGTCTTCTTCTTTTATAAAAACGCCTGTAATAATTGCTATTATCTTAGGAATCATCTTTCAAAAAACTGGACTAATAAATATTTTCCAAAAAAATATACTTTTATCTTCATTTTTAGAAACCTTAAGACTTTTAGCCAATATTACAGTACCTATGATTGCCTTAGTAATAGGATATGAATTAGGATTCAAAAAGAAAAATCTTCCCCTTGCTATCTCTACAGTAATATTAAGACATATTATACTTTTGATTTTAGCCTTTATTCTCAACAAAACTCTTATAATAAGAATTCTACACTTAGATAAGGTTTTTCAATCCGCCCTATTTACCATGTTTATATTACCTGCCCCATTTATAATCCCACTATATATGAGAGATGAAGATAAAGAAGATGCAGAATTTATAGCCAGTGTATTAGCTCTCAATACAATTTCAACATTGATTTTGTTTATATTTGTTAATTACTTTCTAACATAATCTCAAAGTCCTTTATTAATTTATCCCCCATCTAATATCAAGATACTGAGGTACCAAAATATTTCTCATCCTTTTTGTTATTTCTATCAATTTTATATTCTTCATAATTTATATTCTCATACTTTCTGAGATCCTGTAATTCCATTTTAATAAAATCTATTCTCTTTATTATTTTAATCTTATTAATATCCCTCATTTTCTCTTCTCATTTTGTAAAGATCTAATATGAATTCCTTTAGACCTAAAGCTTCAGAGGTAATCTCCAGCATATAATCAGTATAAAAATCATAGTCCCTTATTATTATCTTATCTCCTCTAATAGCCTCAAAGGCAATAAGAGGTTTTGAAATATTTAATACAATAAGGTCTATATCCTTTTTTAATAAATCTTCAAAGTCATTCCACATTTTCTCTACTTCGTTTATATCATATTCCTTTAAATAAATAGCAATGTCTATATCAGTATGTTTATGAACCTTTCCCTTAGATAAAGATCCAAAGAGAAAAGCCATTATCACATTTTCTTTTTTATCAAAATAACTCTTTAATTTCTCCAAGATTTCTTCTTTCATGCTAATTTAAGACAAGAAAAATTCCTCTTTCCCTTCTTTATTCTCTATAAAAAATTCTTTTATCCAGTTTAAAATTTCATCCCTTACTTTTCTAAATGCTGAAAGTTTTTCCTCATATGTTCCCTCTACACTTGCTGGATCCATAAATCCTCTGTGAACATATTTTTTCCCACCGGGGAAATAGGGACAATTTTCCTTAGCATTATCACAAACTGTAACTACATAATCAAAGGTTTCTCCTTTAAATTCATCTATACTTTTACTTCTATGATGAGATATGTCTATTCCTATTTCTTTAAGTACCTCTATAGCAAGAGGGTTTACCTTAGAAGGATTGGTTCCTGCAGAGAAAGACTGAAATTTATCACTATACAATGCATTCATAATACCCTCTGCCATCTGAGATCTGGCAGAATTATGTGTACAGATAAAAAGAACACGCTTTTTATCCATGCCTCCTTTTCTCCTTTATAATTTTTATTGCAAGATCTCCTGTACAATGATATGGTATTATATTTTCAATGCCAAATCTTCCAAGATTGTTTATCACTTTTTGTATTTTAAGAGGATCAGATTTATATAGATGAAAACCGCCCATAAGAGTCTTTATTCTCTTATTAAATTTCTCTACTGCATAATCTACGATATTAACAATTCCTCTATGAGCACATCCAGTAATCAGTATTAAACCATCCCCTTCATCTATCACTAAATTCAATTCTTCTTCAAAAAAATCTCTCTCTTTTTTATCTACTTTTAGCACGAAGAAATTAGGATCTGGCTCTTCAAAATCATTTTTAAATGGTGCGGGACCAAATACATAAATAGATTTGGAAATCTCTAATACTTTATCTTTCACAATTAAAAAATCAAAAGATTTTCTTAGAATTTCCCAATCTATTCCTGTAAATCTATTATTACTATATTTAGGTAAAAAAGCCTCTTCTCTAAGAATAACTTTATATTTCTTATTAAAAGGCAAAAGATATTTTAGGCCTCCTGCATGATCATAATGCCCATGACTTATAATTATATTTTCAACTTTTGATAAGTCTTTCCCTAATATATTTGCATTCCTAATAAATACATCACTTGTACCTGTATCAAAGAGGAAGACTTCCCCCTCCCTCTCAATTAATACGGAGAAACCATGCTCGGAAAAAAGGGGAGGTGAAAGCCTATCATCACATAAGACTGTTATTTTAGTCAAGTAGCTCTGAAACATTTCTAAGTTGACCCTTTAAGTAGAGATCAATAGCTTTATCTACATCTGTCTCGTCTGTTACATAAACCTCTATTCCTGCAGAAGTTAAATCATCATATAGCCTTCTGCCCATTCCATGAGATATTACAGCCTTACAATCTCTTAAATTTTCAATTATATCTGCATGACTATCATAGTAATGATGTAATCCAGTTTCATGCAAACCTCTTGCGTGTCCAGTGAAAGTATTTGGAAGATATTCTCTGCTTTTTATCTCACCATCTTCAATTTCAAAAATTACGAAGCCTCTTGTCCTCCCCAAATGGGCAGAAATAGTCTTCCCATCATCAGAAGCTACTGCGATCTTCATGATAACTACCTCCCTCTTACAAAATTTTCAATTTTATCAGTAATATCCAAAAAGATCTTTGTAATTTCAGAATTTTTATCTTCTAAAATAAAGGGAACTCCTTTATCACCACTCTCACTAATCCTTGGATCCAAAGGTATCTTACCTAAAAAAGGAACTTTTAAATCTTTTGCAATTTTTTCTCCAGCACCACTTCCAAGAATATCTACCTTCGTTCCACAATGAGGACAGACAAAACCACTCATATTCTCTACTATTCCTATTACTGGCAAATTAAGAGCCTTTGCAAAATTTACAGATCTTCTTACTACTCTTTCAGAAAGTTCTGAAGGTATGGTTACAATAATAGCACCATCTGGATCTGGAAGTTCTTGAGCTATGCTTAGTGGTTCATCTCCTGTACCTGGTGGAAGGTCAATTATCAAATATTCAAGTTCTCCCCAGATAATATCTGATAAAAACTGCCTAATTAACTGAGCCTTTAAAGGTCCTCTCCATATAATTGGAGAATCTTCATCTTGTACTAAGAAGCCAGCAGAAGCTACTTTAATCCCCAAGGGACCTTCCACAGGAATAATACCTTCATCAGCCTGATACAATCTCTCTGATGTAATGTTAAATAATTTAGGAATACTATATCCGTGAATATCAGCATCCAATACTCCCACTTTTCCTTCATATCCTTTCATGGCAAAAGCTATAGAAAGATTTGCAGAAAATGTACTTTTTCCAACTCCTCCTTTTCCGCTCAAAACTACAATTTTATGCTTAATCTTACCCATCCTTTCCCTGAGCCTTTCTTTTTCCTTATTAAAATCCTCACTTCTCATTTTTCCTTTTCCTTTCCTCTATTAATTTATGATGAGAAGATCCCTCTCTTATAAGAGCAGAACCACAATTAGGGCATCTTTCATCCCTACAAGGTATACCCGGAGTATGTACCTTCTTATATCCACACTTAGGACATATGCAAAAGCCTTCAGGACCTAATCCACTATGATGATCATGTAAATGCCCATCATGCATAAGAATTCCTCCCTTTCATCTTAAATTTACGAAATATTCCACTATTAAACCTGAAATTATAGCATATATAAATACAAGAAAATTTAAAAGAAGAACGTATTTTAATCCAAGAAGTGCTATAGCAAAAGGAATCCAAGAAACCTTTATTGCCCATGCCCCAATAGTAGTGGCTATTACACTTACTCTTGCACCTTTACTTATCATCTCTTTAAAAAAAGGATAAAAAGTATAAGCAGGTCCAACCATTAATGTTCCTAAAATAGCTCCTATTAATATTCCCTTTATTCCACTTTCTTTTCCTAAAATCTTCTTTATCATCTCTTTGGGAATCACTTCTGATATGAATCCTGCAAGAAAAGCAACAGAAATCATTACAAGCAAAAGATTTAGATAAGTAAAAAAGGCATTTTTTATTCCTAAATATGCCTTTTGCGGATTTAAAATCAATAATGTTACAGCTATAAGAGAGATTATTATTTCTAACATATATTCTTTTAAAAACGATAAAATCTTATCTTTCATAATAATACCTCCATTATCAAAGAAAGAACTATTATAGAAAAGAAGGCAAGAAGATTTCTTGTTATAGTAAATCTCTTCCCCAAATCTTTATACTCCAATGGGATAGAAATTGTGCCTATCATTACCCAAGAAAGTAAAAATGCAGAAACAACACCAACCTCTGCCCCATGCTCAAAAAGATATTTAGCAATAGGATATCCTGAAGCAATAGGTCCCATCATTATAGCACCCACTAAATCTCCTAATATAATTCCTTTTAAACCTGAAAATTTTAAAAGAAAATTTCCTACCGCATCTTTTGAAAGGAAGTTTTCTAAAAGACCTATTATTACAAAGATAGCAAAAATTCTAATTGAATTTTGGATAAACATCTTTATAGACTTTTTAAAAGTTTTTGAAAGTTTACTTTTATCCTTTCTAAAATAGAAAAGATATAAACTTAAAGTAAAAACAAATAATACTAAACCCATTATCAAATTTTGCATATTATTCCTTCTCTTCCTCCTCTACTTTTCTCTCAACTTCCTCTTCCACATTAACCTCATCTTCAAAAACCTTTTAAAAAAACGATAAAAATATAACTTTATAAGAGCAATGATCCAAAATATTAGGGCGGGATAAATCCCGCCCCATTCTTACTTAAGCTCTTCCAAGCGTCTCTTTATATCTTCGAGATCCGCCTCAAGATCCTTCTTCCAAGCTTCCAAAAGTTCCTTCTCCTCCTCTTTAGTGGTCCCATAGTAAGGATAGTATCCAGCTCCTCTCCACCACCATCTACGCCCCCAGTAAGACCATGGACACCAAGGAGCTCCATAACCACCAAAACCCCATCCACGACCTCTCCACCATCTCCACATTTTTTTACACCTCCTTTCTTTCATCAAATTCTAAAAATTTATCAATCTTATCTCTAATTTCCCTTATGTAATTTATTAACTCTCTTCTTACCATCTGTCCCTCAGGTGTTATTGAATAAACTCTTTTGGCAGGACCTTCTCCTGTTTCCCAACGAGATTTAATAAGACCTTCCATTTCCAGCATTCTAAGAATCCTATATCCTGTACCCATACCAGAAGGTCCTTTACAAAAACAAAATTCAGGAAAATATTCATCAAGCATATTTAATAGTTCATAACCATGAAGATCTTTCTTAGATAGGGCAGAAAGAACAAAAGCTCTAAGCCAAAATCCTGGAGCAAAACCTATATCTCTTTTTCCCATTCCTCGTCCAAATCCTTTCAATTGTATCTACCTCCATATATATGCTATTAACATATATACACCTAAAAAATATAAATGTCAATAGATAAAATTAAAAATTAAAGAATAAAAAGAGGTAGAGTTGATTAGATTTTAATGAGGTTAAACCTCAAAATTAATCTTTTAAGAAAAGAAATATTTCTTCTATATCAGGAAGCTCTCTAATAGGATATACCTTGAAAAAGATAATCTCTCCATCCTCATCTACAATTACATTTGCTCTCTCTGAAAATCCATATTCTTCTATAAATATGTTATATTTTTTGGCCACTTCTCCATGGGGCCAAAAATCAGATAATATTCTCAACTTTTTAATACCTAAACTTTCTGCCCATGCCTTTTTAGAAGGTACAGGATCTACACTTATTCCTATTGGTATTACATTAAGTTCAAGAAATCTGGCATAATTCTCTTCAAGAGTCCGCATTTGTTTTGCACATACAGAAGTCCATGCCAAAGGATGAAAAGAAAGAAGTACCTTTTGTCCCCTAAAATCAGATAATTTAAATTCCTTTTCCTCTTGATCTTTTAATGAAAAGTCTGGAGCTAATTCACCTATTTTGAGTCCCTTTTCTTTTGGCATAATAATTCCCCCCTTTAAATAATAATTTATAGTATTTTAGCATGAATTCCATATTATTAATAGGTATTAAACCTTTATAAGTATTGTAATCTTATCTATAAATTCTTTAACAAGATCTAATCTTTCCAAAAGGGAATAAAGTTTAAGAATATCTATTTCTATATATGGTCGTTTCAGAAGATCTCTATACTTCATAAGTTCCATGAGTCTTTCTACTAAAAATCTATCCAATATTTTCATTTCTCCTAACATGGCAATACATTCTTTAAAATTTGAGATGTTTTCAATACCTATTTCATTTAAATATGCACAGGCAATTTCACCTATTCCAGTAATACATAAATATATTCCATACTTTAGAGCATATTGTTTAATTTTATCCAATTTTAATTCATCTATATCGAAGTTATTCTTCATGTATTCTAAAATTTCTAAAGTTTCATTCAACTTTTTAATTCTCTCTTTTATCATAAAGAAGATCCTCCTAAATATTTATAGAGGATAATTCAAAAGCTTTCCTTTCATCATAATCTTTAAGTAGTTCTAAAATAATCTTTTCAGAGCTATCCCATATTCTTCTTTCCCCTTTATAATTTCCTTCGATAAAGCAAAAATCTATATATTCATAAAGCATTATCTCAAAAAGAGCATCTTTTCCCCATTTTCTATTATAATACACATTATAAATTTCACCATTCCAAATAAAAATTAGCCCCTCATTATGGTTTATAGAAATTTCTAATATTCCTGTTTTATTGGAGTAGGTAAGGAATGAGATTAAGGTTATAAAATCAAGAGTTTCTAATCTACCTTCTAAAAACATAGCTTACTTACCTCCTTTAAATCTCATAGGGGGATAGAGTTTCTATCCCCCTAAATCTCTTATCTTGATATAGATACAGAAATTTCTTTACTTTCAGATGATAAAATATATTCTTTAAATGGATCTATTCCAATTAAACTGCAAAGCTTTTTATATAAATCTGTATTATCATAATATCCTCTAAATATGTGGGAACCAGCACCTATTGCATATACAGGTACAGGAGTTCCTGTATGGGAATAAGATGTAAAACCAATACCTGCTTTTTGATTTAAAATACGAGTAATCACAACTGTCAATGGATCATATCCTCCATACATTAAATATGATTTATAGTCCTTAGGTCTCTTTTGAGGATCCATCATAGATATACTAAAGGCTTTTTCAATTTCTTCTACTTCATAACTATTAAGAGAAAGTTGAAGTTTAATTTTTGCCTCTTTATTACCTAATTTTGCCTTTTCTTCTAAATTCTTTTTAGTGGTCTCATCAAGGATGGAAAGTCCATAATATTTTTCAATAAGAGGCAATAAATCTTCCAATTTAGCTTTTTCTCCTGCCTTTTCCCTATATTCTTGTACCATTTTTGAAAATTCATCATAGGAGATTTTTTGATAAGAAAGAAGTTCTGGATATACCTCATATTTCGTGCCTGCATAACCAATACTTAGACCACCTGTCTCATGATCTGCAGTAACTATAATAATAGTCTCATAAGGATGCTTCTTATAAAATTCTAAAGCAACTTTTATAGCCTCATTGAAATCTAAAACATCATATATAACACTTACAGCATCATTAGCATGGGCTGCCCAGTCTATCTTTCCACCTTCAACCATCATGAAAAAGCCTTTTGGATTATCTAACACCTCAATAGCCTTTCTTGTAAAATCAGCAAGAGAAAGTCCTATATCCATTCCTCTAAGCCTATTTATTGCAAAAGGTAAAGCCTTACTATTATCCAAGATGGGATTAATTGCTATAACCTTATCATCTCCTTTTCCAATTCTCTTAATACTTTCAACACTATCAACGATTTTATATCCTTTTTCCTTTGCTAAATCATATATGTCCTTTTGTTTTCCATCCTTTCCTTTTGGTTGTAAAAAACCTCCACCACCAAAATAATTAAAATTACTGTTCAAAAGTTCTAAGGCTATATCATAATAATTGTTTCTACTGGGTTGATGAGCATACATACCAGCAGGAGTAGCATGATCTATAGATACACTTGTTAAAACTCCTACTTTATATCCCATATCTCTTGCCATTTCAGCTATAGACTTATATTTTGTTTTGAGAGAAGGATCCATATTTAGTACGCCATCGTTAGTTTTCTTTCCAGTAGCCATAGCAGTAATAGCTGAAGCAGAATCAGTGATATAACTGTCTGCAGCATAAGTAGTCATCCATCCTACATTAGGGAACATAGTAAAATCAAGACTTTTAATAGATGGCTCTTTACTTTCTCTTGCTAAGAACATTTCTGTAGCATAGACATGGTTCATTCCCATACCATCACCAATAAACCAAAAAACATACTTAACTGGCCTACCAGAATAGAGAGTAACACCGTTAGATAAAGCATCTACCACATTAGAAGAAAAGAATAGAAAGGTGAAAAGAAGGAAAGAAAAAAGGAGAATCTTAGAAAGCATCTTGTCCACTTTACCCATAAGGAGCACCCCCTTACTTAAAAATTTGTTCAGTTTATAATTTAAGTTATTTTTTTTAAATATCAGTTAAGGGTTTATAAAATATGAATAAATATGTGTTAAAATAAAATTAACATATTTTATTAAGGGGGTTTACTAATGCTAAAAAAAAGAATAGTCGGATACTTCCCTGAATGGAAAGTAAAAGACGAATATTTAAATTATTCTGTAGAAGAGATTCCTTGGAACCTACTTACCCATATAAATTATGCCTTTATGAAAATAGTAGATGGGAAAGTATCTCCTCTTGAAGAAAATCTTTTTAGCAAGAATATGGAAAAATTTAAAAATATTAAGAAAGAATATAAAAACATAAGGGTTTTAATATCTATAGGGGGATGGACTGATTCAGGAGAATTCTCAGATATAGCCCTTACCCATGAAAGTAGATTAGGTTTTGCTGAAAGTGCCTTAGAGATCATAAGAGAGTATGGTCTTGATGGTATTGATATAGATTGGGAATTCCCAGTAGAAGGAGGCTTACCTACAAACAAGAAAAGACCTGAAGATAAACAAAATTTTACCCTTCTTCTTAAGGATATAAGAGAAGTGTTAACAAAAGCAGAGGAAAAGGATAACAAACATTATTTACTAACCATAGCAGGTCCTGCAGGATTTCGCCAAATTCAAAACACTGAGCCAGACAAATACCATATCTATTTAGATTTTATTAATTTAATGACTTATGATTTTCACGGTATTTGGGATAAATATACAAATCATCATTCTCCATTGTTTTCCAATCCAAAAGATCCTGATCCTATAAGTAGAGAAAGAGCTAATTGTGATTTTGCAGTTAAAGAATATTTAAAATATGGAGTACCATCAGAAAAGATAGTTCTTGGAGTTCCATTCTATGGAAAGGGATGGATATGTGAAGATAATGGAGACAATGGATTATTTGCAAAAGTCATAGGGATACCTATGGGTATTCATGACTCTGAAGATAATCCTTCAGGTAGCAATCCCTTCTTCTTTATTAAAGGAGTTTTAGAAAACAATCCCAAATATAATAAATTTAGAGATGAAGATGCAAGAGTACCCTGGCTTTGGAATTCTGAAGAGAAAATCTTTTATTCTTACGATGATGAAACATCCATAACGGAAAAATGCAAATATGTTATAAACAAAAACCTGGGAGGAATCATGATATGGGAGATAACAGAAGATTACCCTTATAAAGGTAATACTTTATTGAAGATCATATATGAAAACTTTAAGGAGGAATAAATTATGGAAATAATAAGATTAAATTCTTCATATATAGATGAACTTATAGAACTTTGGAGTCAAGCTTTCGTACTTCCTTATGAACAGGTAAGCACATGGGTTAATGAAAAAAATATCAGAAACTGCATAGGGGCTATTGAAAATGGCAAACTGGTATCAGCATTAAGCATTATTCCTTTAGAAGGATATATCAGAAAAGAACTTTTTTCTTTTTCTGGCATTGGGGGTGTAGCAACATTTCCAGAAAAAAGAGGAAAAAATTATGTCCATTATCTATTAAAAGAGGCTATAAAAATATCAAAAGATGAAGGAAAGACTTTCTCTTCTTTATATCCTTTTTCTTTCGAATTTTATAGAAATTTGGGATGGGAACTTGGCGGATTCCAAAAAAGATATAAAATAAAAACCCATCTCATACCAAGATATCAAGAAATGGAGAAGGTTAAGAGAATACCAATAAGTGAATGGAAGATAATAAAACCTATTTACGAAAAGTATGCTAAAAATTTTTCTGGAGCAATAAAAAGATCTGATGAACGATGGGAAAGTATTATTTTTAGGACAAAGACTCTTACCTACCTTTATATATATGAAGATAAAGAAATAGAAGGATATCTACTTTATAATGTTGAAAAAAACAACATAAATAAAATTATAGTTAGAGAGATGATATGTTTAAATAATTCCGCTTATAAAGGATTTCTATCTTTATTCTCAAGACAAGCCATGAATATAGAGGAAATAGAGATCATAACCACATTAAATGATAAACTTCCCTTTATTCTTCCTAATCCAAGGGTAGAATGTAATATTGAACCTACCTTTATGATAAGAGTTATCAATGTGGAAAAGACTTTAGCTAAAATAAAATATAATATAAGAGATAAAATTTCTATAAAAGTTAAAGATGAATATGCAGAATGGAATAACGGAATATGGGAATTAGAGATCAATGATGAGATAAAAGTTTTGAAAAGAGAAGATTCAAATTATGATTTATCTTTAAGTATTAATACTCTTTCCCAGATAATCTCTGGTATTTTATCACCCAAAACTGCTTACGAGTTAGGCCTTATAGAAATAAAAGATATTCATAGCCTTGAAAAGATGGAACACCTATTCCCCGAACATCCTACTTTTTGCTGGGACTACTTTTAAAGAGAAGTTTTACTAATAATATTAAAAATAGATAATTTACTTATATCTTCTAAAATTCCTTCAACATTAATCTTATTTTCTAAATCCTTTGAAATTCCATAAGTAACATTTTCAAGTTTTAAAGAAAAGATATCTTTTCCAATGATCCATGGTATTTTTCTCATATAATCTGGAAATGGGATATTAGTATTTGGAGAGAGATCTAAATATTTACCAAAAATTTCTCTGTTCTTGCCTAAAGTAATATTTATATCTATATCCTTTAAAACCACATTTTTTATATTCTTATCCTTGCCATATATTAATATACCATTTTCCGAATTAGCAATTACATTACTTATACTCACATTTTCTATAGTATTACCAAATTCAGGAGCTAATATGGCAATAGGTTCTCCTTTACCCCACCAAGTTCCAGCAAAGATCTTAGTCTCCATAATTATATTATTTACAATTACAGAGTTCACATATCCAGATTTACCGTTGGCAAAAATACCTATACCCCTATTTGAATTTCTTATGATTAAATTAGATAAACTAACATTTCTAACCTTACTATCAAGGTGCCCAATTCTAACCCCTGCTGACCTTGTCTCCATAATACAATTGCTGATTATTACATCCTCACAAGGTCTATCCCAATTGGTAATTCCAGTTAGAGCTACACAATCATCACCACATATAAAAGTGCTATTAAAAACATATATCCGTTTTGATGAACAAAAATGCAATCCATCACTATTAGGTACTCTCAAATTATTTATTACCTGAATACCATCTACCCTTATATCTTCGGATGAATTAATAGATATTGTCCAGCATGGAGAATCTTTTATAATAACATCTCTTATAAAAATGTTCTTACAATTATAAAAGAAAATAGGTTGTTTAGGGCGCTCTTTTGTTTTACATTCTGTTTCTTCAAACTGTTCCTTATTTAATAAGGATAATTCTATAAAATTATTGTGAGTGCTTAAAAAATCCATGAAACTTTCTCCAGAAAGATCTATAATTCCCTTTCCTTCTATAGCTATATTTTTCTCTGATAGAGCATACAGAAAGGATGTAACTTCACCCCATTCATTATGATAATAACCTATATTGTTATAATCATTAATATTTGAGGAAGCTTTTAAAATAGATCCTTCTTCTAAATAAAGCGTTACATTGGATCTTAATCTTAATGGCTTACATAAATATTCTCCTTGGGGAATTACTACCTTTCCACCACCATAATCATGGCAGTGATCTATCGCCTCTTGAATTATCTTTGTATTATCTGTTTTTCCATCTCCTTTAGCCCCTAATTCTAAAATATTTATTTCCATAAATAAAACCCCCAAATGAAGAAAATGGAGTATATAAAAAAGGTGCCACAGGCTCAACGGACCCTTCAGTACTTCCCCTTTGCACCTCACTGAGAACCTTCAGTCTCAGGTTTTAGTTCCAGGTTTCATGAGAGTACCAGGCTTTACCAATACCCTCATTACTCTCTGGTACCACCTGAGTACTCGGTAAGGAGGCTTGCTCCAAACCTTTCCTCAGCCCCTGAGACTTACTTTGTCCCAGCCAAGTGCATCTTGGGATTCCCTACGGACCCCTTGATGCCTGTGGCAATTATAATTTTAACACAATTTTAAATTTTGTCAATATATTTTGAGAATGTTCTAAAAATTCCTATGTAAGAAAAGAAAACACTTTTAGAAAGGGAGTTTTAAAAATTATCAAAAAGGAAAAGAATATATTCTATTCACGATCTAAATCCTTCTCTCCTCTTCTTCTACCCTCATTTTTAATTACTTGCCTTACATAATCTATAAACTTTCTAACTTCTTCTAAATCTTCATCATCTATATCTTGAATCTTTTTATTCTTACCTTTAAAACTCAAAAGCTTTAACAAAGAAAGTCTTCTTAAAGCTGTCTTTGTATCTATTTTTCCATCTTTCCAGTCATCCCATATTGCATGGGCAATCCCATAAAATTCTGCCAAAGAATCAAGTCCTGGATCTCCTACATCAATAACCTCTTTTCCAAGATATTTATAACGATCTTCTCTTTCCTCTCTTGTTAGACTCTTAGTACTCTGAGTTATATAATCTTTTACCATTTAAGTCATTCCCCCTTTTTGGCTATAATTTAAAAAACATTTAATTTGAAAATAACATCTATATATGTTTTACTATAAAAAAAGGGAGAAGAAAAGATGAGGATATCAGCAATTATTTTTGATATGGATGGAATAATATTTGATACAGAGAGATTGTATTATAAATTCTGGAAGATAGTATTAAATAACTATGGATATAATTTAACAGAAGAAATTTATAAAGAGACTATTGGTGTCAATATTAGAGAAACAGAAAAAATCCTTAAAAAATATTTTGGAGAAGATCTACCCTTTCATAAAATTTATCAAAAAGTCCTATCACTAACCCAAGATTATATAGAAAAAAAGGGTGTACCTATTAAAAAAGGACTCTTTGAATTAATATCTTTTTTAGAAGAGAAAAAAGTCCCAAAAGGAATCGCTACCTCCACTGAAAAAGATAAGGCTTATTATTTACTGAGAAAGGCAGGGATTTTAGAAAAATTTGAAGCAATAGTGTGTGGTGACGAGGTATCAAAAAGTAAGCCGGAACCTGATATCTTTTTAGAGGTAGCTAAAAAACTTAGTGTAAATCCTTCTTACTGTATAGTTTTAGAAGATTCGGAAAATGGTATTTTAGGGGCATACAGAGCCAATATGATTCCTTTTTTAGTATTGGATTTTAAGCATCCTAAAAAAGAGATTATGAATCTTGCCTACAATGTTTTTAACTCATTGATAGAAGTCAGGGAATATCTAAAAGAAATTCTATAAAATAACTCCATTTATTTTTTAAACATAATTTAACATAATCTTAACTTGCATTTTAATTTTTCATATGCTAATATGGGCAAATGAGAAAATGAAGGAGGTGAAAAAATGATAAATATAACTGATAGAGCTATTGAAGAATTTAAAAGAATCCTTTCTGAAAATAATAAAGAAGGATGTGGAATAAGAATATTTTTTGGTGGTTCTTCTTGCTGTGGAGGGTCTTACAGACTTGGAATTGTAGAGGAAGGAGAAATAGAAGATAAAGTTATAGAAAAGAACGGTTTAAAGATTTTCATAGACCCAAGTTTATATGAAGATCTATTGGAAGCAACCATAGACTATGATGATGGCTTTTTTATTGAAACTAAATAAGGTGAATTTCTCTTATGGAAAGATACGAAAGAATTTTTAAGGTTCTTTCTGATGACAAAAGGCTAAAAGTTTTTACCCTTCTTTTAAAGATGGGTAAAGAATATTATGTATGTGAAATTGCAGATGCCCTTGAAGAATCCCATTACAACATTTCTAAATATTTGAATGAACTTAAAAGAGAAGGTTTAGTTAAGGAAAAGAGGATCGGAAGAGGAGTTTTATATTCTGTAAAAGAAGCAGAAGATGAATTTATGAAATATTTACATAATGCTATATTAAGTATTCCTGATACCCTTTTATCAAGAAATATTGAACTTCTAAAATTGAGAGTTTCTTTAAGACAAGAAAATAAATGTGTGATAGGAGTTAATGATCCCCGATGGCTCGAAATAGCCAAGGAAGTGAAATAAAAATTGAGAAATCTATACTTATGAAAGGAGGAAAAGTACAATGCCTAAGGATAGATGGCAAATATTACCACATTGTGCTTCAGAAGCTGATAATCTTGATATTATTGTAACTTGCGATGGTGCATCCTCAGTAGGTCAAGTAGGAAATGAGGTAGCAATTAAACTAACCAAGGAGCATGAAAGTGCAAGAATGTGCTGTTTATCAGCTATTGCTGCAGGTTCAAAGGTACATCAGGATATAGCAAAGAAAGCAAGAAAATTGATAGTAATAAATGGGTGCCAATTAGAATGTGCATCAAAGATTATAAGAAACAATGGTATAGAACCTACTTATGAGATAACTATAGCCAAAGAAGGGATAGAGAAAGCCCCCACATTAGATTTTGATGATGAAGATGTGGAGAGAATAGCAAATAAAATTACTCAAGAAGTATTAAAGAAATAAATTATATAAAAAGGGAGGTAAAAAAGTATGTCCAAAACTTGGTATCCTGTAATTAATTATGAAAAATGTATTGGATGTCTTGCTTGTGTAAATTTTTGTCCTCATGGGGTGTATGAAGAAAAACATGGAAAACCATATGTAGTACACCCAGAAGAATGTGTAGATTTTTGCAAAGGTTGTTTAAAAGGAGCATGCCCAATTGGAGCTATTAGCTTTGTAGGTGATAAAGTAAAAATTATGCTTGATGGAGGTGAAACACAATGAAAGGATTACTCCTTTGTGTATGTCAAGGTACTTGCCCATCCTTCCAAAATATGAACATTTTTGAAATCCTAAATACAGTAAGAAGAGAGGGACTTGTTGACTTTGTAGCCATACATCCACAACTTTGTGCTGATGATGGAGACAATTTTCTATCTACTCTTGTTAAAAGTAACGGGAATATTGAAAAACTTTACGTTGCAGGATGCGATCCAAAGATGCAAACAAAAATGTTTAGAGATGCTTTTGAAAGAGCAGGATTTGATAGAACAAAACATGTTGGAGTAGATATAAGAAATATGAATACAGAACAAGCTCTCGAAGCTATAAGAAAACTAATAAAAGAAGCCTAAAATATTATAATCTTTAAAATATTATAATCTTATTAAATATATTTTAAGACCTCCCTTTGTTTAGGGAGGTTTTTTTATAAAATTCCATAGAATTAACTCTAAGGTTTATAATAAAAATCATGAAAATAACATTAAAGGAGTAAGGGCATATGAATCAAAAAATACTTATAGTATATTATAGTTGGTCCGGAAAAACCCGTAAAATAGCTGAAATCATTCATAAATATGTAGATGGAACTCTAATTGAGATTATCCCAGAAAAACCTTACCCAAAATCCTAATGATACAGTTCAACAGGCTAAAAAAGAAATCAGAGAAGGCTATAAACCACCTATAAAAAATAAAATAGAAAATATAGACGAATATAATATTATATTTGTAGGTACTCCTAATTGGTGGAGCACTATAGCACCTCATATTGCAACTTTTCTATCCCAATATGCTCTTTCAGGTAAAATTATTGTACCTTTTTGTACTCATGGAGGTGGAGGAAAAGGAAGAATCGTAGAAGATATAACAAGACTTTGCAAGAATGTCAAAATTTTAGAATGTTTTTCCATATATGGGGGTGAATTAAGGGATTTAGAAAATAAAGTAGTAGAATGGCTTAAAAAGTTGGAATTACTAAAATAAAAAAGGAGGATTCGTCAAATGAGACTAAGAAGGCTTGGAAGAACAAATATAGAAGTCTTTCCTATAGCCTTTGGAGGAATACCTATTCAGAGGGTAAATGAGGAGACTGCAGTAAAAATTGTAAAAAGAGCTATAGAACTTGGAATAAATCTAATTGATACTGCAAGAGGATATACAGATAGTGAGATTAAGATTGGAAAAGCATTAAAAGATGTAGATAAAAAAATATATATTTCATCAAAATCTGCAAATAGAACAAAAGATGGAATATATGAAGATGTAAAGATAAGTCTTAAGAATCTGGGAGTTGAAAAAATAGATATTTACCATATTCACGGTGTTAATGATTGGGAAACTTTTAAAAAAATATTTGAGCCTAACGGAGCCTATCACGGCCTTCTTAAGGCAAAAGAGGAAGGATTAATTGACTTTATAGCAGTATCAAGTCATAGCAATGATATATTAGCAGAATTGATAAAGACAGATAAATTTGACGTAATACAGGTAAGTTATAACTTTATAGAGACAGAACCAGAAGAGAAAATCTTTCCTATAGCCCTTGAAAAAGATATAGGAATAATAGCCATGAAGCCTATGGCAGGAGGAGTACTCCCCAATCCTCGCCTATCATTGAAATTTGTACTTCAAAAAGAATTCTTAATACCAGACCCAGGTATAGAATCTATAGAAGAATTAGAAGAAGACATAGAAATAGCATTAAATCTTACCCCCTTAACTAATGAGGAATGGGAAGAAATAGAAAGAACAAGAAAAGAAATGGGATCAACCTTTTGTAGAAAATGTGATTACTGTCAACCATGTCCTTAAGGAATTCCAATATCTACAATTATAAGATCTGAATCCTTTCTAAAAAGACTTCCAGATTCTACTATAAGACATGGACGGTTTTATGATGCTTATTTGAAAGCTCAAAATTGTACTAAATGTGGAATATGTACTACAAGATGTCCTTATAAGTTAGCCATACCAGATCTCATAGAAAAGAATGTAGCATTAATAAAAGAATATTTAGGAGAATAAAAAAGGAGGAAGCCATTTCTAGCTTCCTCCTCATCCACATCTTAATATTACTAAAACTTATTAGTTAGTCTTAAGATTTAAACAAGGACAATTTTGATAATTTTGAAATCCTCTTCTGCCTCCTCTTCCGTTATTCCAAGAAGAATTTTGTAAATTCAGTACTTCCTTTCCATCAACAGTCACTTTTACCGCCTTAAAAACATTAGTAACAGGAGATACAAAACCTTCCACTTCTATTTTACTTCCTACTTTCAAATCCTTAATTTGTAACCAAGCAGGACCTAAAATTACTTCTTTGTCTCCAGATGCTGTTTTTACTGTTACTGTAAGTGCTGGAGTATTTGTAATTTTGCTTACTGTACCAGATATTTTTGTAAGTTGAACATTTACATTAGCTACATAACCACCAAATTTTGGTCCATAAGCATAAGCTAATGAGAAAACACTAAGAATCACTAAACTTAAAATTACTAAACCCTTGAACTTCATAACACTGCACCTCCATTTTTTATTTTTTTCTCAAGGTTACCCTTGAGACTGAAAATAATTTTAGAAGTATAAACTTAGACAAAAATTAGAAAAAACTTAAAAATTGCTTAGAAAATTTTCACTTTATTTAAAAATTTTTCTGTGATAAGTTATTTAAAACAAAAGAAAGAAGGATGGACTATGAGCACATTTTTATCAGCACTACAAGGAGTTTTAGAAATAGTTATAATCCTAATAGTTGGATATTTTCTATCTAAAAAGGGCTGGTTTGATATAAATACTGCAGACCTCTTTGCTAAACTGGTTTTGAATTTATCTCTTCCACTAAATATGATAGTTAATCTTACTACTTTTTTTAAAAGAGAAGATTTCATACATTCTGCTAAGGGACTTATTATTCCATTTTTATCTATTATTATCTCTTATATTATAGGATATACATTAGCCCTCATATTTAAAACCAAAAAATATAGAAGAGGACTTTTGGCAGGAATGTTTTCTCTTTCTAATTCCATATTTATAGGCCTTCCCATGTCTCAGGCTCTTTTTGGAGAAATAGCTACTCCTTATACCCTTCTCTACTATATGGCAAACACAACTATATGGTGGACTATAGGTGTTTATGGCATTATATTAGATACTCAAGGAAAAATAGATAAAGGAATTTTAAATATGGATACATTAAAAAGAGTATTTAATCCACCTTTTCTTGGATTTCTTATAGGTGTATTTCTTATCTTTTCCAATTTAAAAATACCTTCTTTTATCTTTGATAGCTTTAAGATGATCGGAAATCTTACCACTCCTTTATCTTTATTTTATGTAAGTATAATTATTTATCAGATGGGTTTTAAAAGATTTATCCTCGATAAAGATACCATCCTCACATTCTTAGGAAGATTTATAGTAACACCCTTACTAGTAATAATATTAAACTACTTTATACCTCTTCCAAAACTTATGAGAGATGTCTTTATCATAATGTCAGCCATGCCTGTAATGGTAAATTCCGCTATAGTTTCAAGAATATATGGAGGAGATTACGAATTTGCAGTAATTATGATAACCTATACCACCCTTCTAAGTATCATAGTCATGCCATTTTACATGGTTTTAATTAAAATCATTTAGATCTTATGATAAAATATAATCATAAAAATTCTTTTGCGGATGTGGCGGAATGGCAGACGCGCAAGATTCAGGATCTTGTGGGGAAAAGCCCCGTGGGGGTTCAAGTCCCCCCATCCGCACCAAATAAAATAGGGGGTATTAAAATGTTAGAAAAAATATCCTACATCATTCTTTTAACCATAGTTCTCATATGGATATTAGCTATAATTTTAGGTTTCATAGTAGCTTTTCCAGTAGGCATAATAGGTTTTTTATTCATTTTAGCTTTTGGACTTCTCTTTATAAAAGTGTTAAAAGATAAATTTTCCAGCAAAGACGAAGAAGAAAAATATAAAGATATTAAATGGTAGGAGGTGTGTTTATGATTATAACCACCACTGATTTTATTCCTGGATATGAGATTGTGGAAATACTTGGAATTGTTAAAGGAAGCTCTGCAAGGGCAAGACATTTAGGAAAAGATATATTAGCAGGTTTAAGAAATATTGTAGGTGGAGAAGTGGTAGAATATACAAAACTTATTGGAGAAACAAGAGAACAAGCTATAGATAGGATGATACAAGAAGCTAAAAAACTAAATGCAGATGCAATAATAGGAGTTAGATTTGGAACAACCCAGATTATGGAAGGAGTTGCTGAGATTATTGCCTATGGTACAGCAGTAAAAATAAAGAAAAAGGAAGAATAGTTGACAAAATTTTTTAATATTATATAATTTCCAAAAGAAACTAAAGATAGGAGGTGATATTTGGGAAAAAGGATTAATTTGAATTATTTATATCCTTTTTAGTTTCTTTCAAAAAGAAATATTTAGGGGGAAGTAAGTATGAAAAAGAATCTTTTAAAAATCATATTAAGTATTCTCTTAATGGTATTAGTAGCTGGATATATTCCCAAAGCACAAGCCCAACCTCAAGTTGAAAATCTTTTATCAAACGGAGATTTTTCAAAACCTCTAATCTATATATCTGAATCCTATCCTGAACTTCCAGATGGAAATTTTGATACACAAGGAACATGGCTATTTAGAACAGGAGACGGTGCTTCTGCAACTGGTACAGTGGAAAATGGCGTATTAAAAGTAGATATAAAAAATGGCGGTCCTAATTCCTGGTCTGTACAAGTATTACAATCTCCAATAAAAATAGAATACTTAGGAATATATGAAGTAAGCTTTGAGGCATGGGCAACAAAAAATAGAAAAATAGGTGTTAAGATAGGAGGAAATGCAAATAGAGGATGGACAGCATATAACCCAGGACCATCTGGACAGGTAGATCAATCAGGAGGATATGCTATAAATATTACAACCACAAAACAGACCTATACTTTCCAATTTAAGATGGTATATGATACCGATGAAAGAGCAAGATTTGAATTCCAATTAGGGCAAGATACTGGAACCATTTATATTGATAATGTGAGACTTGTTAAAGTTGGTACTGCTGAACCCCCTGCCCCACCACCAGCTTTAGGACAAAAATATTGGTATCAAACAGTATGGGAAGAGAATTTTGATTCCTTAAATGAAAATATATGGAGCTTTGAAATTGGAAATGGACAAGCAAATGGAATTCCTGGATGGGGCAATGGTGAACTTGAGTATTATAAGAAAGAAAATGCTTGGGTAGAAAATGGTGTTTTAATCATTGAAGCAAGAAAAGAAGATGTATCTGATCAATATGGCACATATAACTATACCTCTGCAAGAATGAAGACTCAAGGTAAGTTTAATGTAAAATTTGGAAGAATTGAGTTTAGAGCAAAGCTTCCAAAAGGAAAAGGAATATGGCCTGCCCTTTGGCTACTTGGAGAAGATATTACACAAGTTGGATGGCCGGGTTGTGGAGAAATAGATGTGATGGAACTTTTAGGACATGAACCTAACAAAGTATATGGTACTGTACATGGACCCGGATATTCAGGAGCAAGTGGAAAAGGAAGTAATTATACTCTTCCATCTGGAGACTTTTCCCAAGATTATCATATCTTTGCCATAGAATGGGATCCAATTGGAATATCTTGGTATGTTGATGATACTAAGTTCTTTACCATCACAAGACCAGAAATAGAACTTTATGGAAATTGGGTATTTGATCATCCATTCTTTATCATAATGAACGTAGCAGTTGGAGGATATTGGCCTGGATATCCAGATGATACCACTGTATTTCCTCAAAGAATGTACGTAGATTATATAAAGGTATATAAAGGGGTAACAATGGAAGAAATAAACAATGGTGACTTTAGCTTCCCATTTACCAATGATCAAACAAATTGGCCAGATGACTGGTTCTTATGGTATGGATCACCCTATGGAATGGGAGGAACAGCTACAGCATCTATAGATACTCAAAATAAAGTGGCTACGATAAATGTACAAGATTATGGATGGGAATCTTGGCATGTGCAATTTAATCAATGGGTAGGACTTACAAAAGGAAAAACATACAAACTCACTTTTTCAGCAAAAGCAGATACTGCAAGAGATATAAATGTAAAATTATTACATCCAACAACCTATGCCCTATATGCAAATCAAAGCTGTAATTTAAGCAATGATTGGCAAACTTTTGAATTACAATTTACCTTTAATGCTGATTATCCTGTAGCAAATCTATCCTTTGAGCTTGGTAAAACTCAAAATCCAGCAACAGGAAATGTCTACTTCAAAGATGTTAAATTAGAATCTCAATAAAATTTCTAAGGTGGGAGGATTTTATCCTCCCACCCTTTATTTATGGTTCTACATATACCCAAAGCTTATTTTTATATTTAGGATCTTTTGGGTCCACACCCTTCCTCTTAAAAAGCTCACTTAAGGTAACAAATTCATATCCTTGTTTCTTAAGCTCTGGTATTATGATATCAAGAGCTTCTGGGGTTGGATGCGGTTCTGGTTGTACATCATGAAGAAGAATAATTGCTCCATCTCTTACTCCTTTTAAAACATTATTTGCGATATTTTCTGGAGTTCTATCACTTCCTGCCCAATCAAATCCAATCACTCCACTTATAAAAGGCATATCTATCACATCAAACATGGTTTTACTAACTGCTAAATTTGGTGGTCTAAAAAATAAGAGTTTTTTTACCTGTATACTTTTCTATTACTTCATTTGTACGAGCAATTTTATCTGCTATCTCTTTAGGATCTGCTTTATCAAGAGGATTGTAGTCCCAAGAATGATTTCCATATTTACAACCAAGGGAAAGAGCTCTATCAATTACAGATTTAGTAGAATCGTTTATCCTAAATCCAACCACAAAAAAGGTTGCAGGTACTCTATACTTTTCCAGCCTATCAAGTACACGTGGTGTAAGCCTTGTATCAGGTCCATCATCAAAAGTAAGAGAACAAAGCTTAGTAGTATTTTGAACCGCAGAATTTACAGAAAAGACGCTTAAAGTGATCAAGATTAATGAGATAAATAACTTTTTCATAAATTACCCCCTTTTATAATAAAACATTTGCATAAACGTTTTTCTGAAATTCTATAATAGAACTTTTGTATAGTCAATCCTTTTCTAACTTTATCTTATGTTATCTGGATTATACACAAGAACTGCTTTACCATAAGTAACATAAAGTCCCCCAAAATTACCATAAGGATATGGTTCACCTTTAAGTTCACCAAATATAACTTTTTCTACCGCCTTTATCAGATCAAGAAGATAATCACTGGAATAAGGCGTCATATTACATTGAGGAAGATGTCCATTATATATTTTCTCAAATTCGCCAATTCTCTCACGTAGTTTATATAAACTCTGAAGATATAAAGTTAATGGCAAACATCCCGGAAGCTGTAACCAGGTATGCCCTGCTCCCAAGGCATCACCACTAAAAAGAAGTTTATTTTCTTTATCCAATAACACAATGGAACCCGGAGTATGTCCTTGTATTTCAATAACTTCTAATTTTCTATCCCCTAAATCTAATATTTCTCCATCTTTAATATCTTTAATCCTATCTATCTTTATATTCATGCTAAAAATCTGTATAATTTTGAAGTCCTTATGATTCATATAAACCTCATCAAATTGATCTATTTGCATAATATGATCCCAATGAGCATGAGATATAACAACCTTTAAGGGATTTTTAGTAATATTTTCTACAAAAAATCTAAGATCACCTTCCCCCATGCCTGTGTCAAAAAGTATACTTTCTTTTTCTCCCTCTATTAAGTACATGCTATCATTCCTATAATCCGCAATATGCCAAACTTTTGGTTCAACAAGTGTAGAAACATATTCGTTTTTTTCCATCCTTAAACCTCCTCTTAAGATTTTTTATTTATTATAGATTAAGGTTTAATTTTTAAAAGGAACATGGAGAAAAGCTTGGCTTGGACCTAGAGTAAAAACTATAATCAAACAAATAGACAGAAGATTATACAACACCAATTGCAACTCTGAAGAAATAGAAAGAGGATTTTTATCCTCCCCTTTTATTTTCCCTTTTCAATTAAAAAGATTTATGTTAAAATACATTTAGATATTTATCTAAATAATAGAAATGTTAAAGTATGAAATTTGATCTTTTATTCAAGGCTTTGAGTGATGAAACAAGAAGAGAGATATTAAAAATGCTCTCCGAAAGAGACATGACTGCAGGAGAGATCGCTGATAAATTTCAAAAATCATGGCCTACTATTTCCCACCATCTGGAGATACTAAAACAGGCAGAGCTTATAACTGATGAAAAAAGAGGAAAATATATTGTCTATTCTCTAAACACTACTGTTTTTCAAGAGATTATCATGTGGTTTATGGACACCTTCAAAAAGGAGGAGAAAAAATCAAATGTATAATTTAAAAAGCTCTATAAAAAAGGATATAGGAATTATTATATTAATTATCCTTATGTTTATTATTGGAATCTTTTCCTATCCTTATTTTCATGAAAAAATTCCTATGCATTGGAACTTCAAAGGAGAAATAGATAGATATGGCTCCAAGTTTGAAGGTCTTTTTGGTATACCTTTAATGAGTCTGGGTTTTTACTTATTATTTTTAGTACTTCCTTATTTGGATCCTAAAAAGGAAAATTATCAAAAATTTGAAAAAGTATATCAGATAATAAAATATGCCTATATCTTTTTGTTATTTATACTACAGATGACAATCCTTATAGTTACCTTAGGGGGCCCTAAAGATTTAATACCTAAAATAACACCAACCTTAGTTGGAGTTATTTTTATCATATTAGGAAACTATATGCCAAGAATAAAGCCAAATTGGTTCGTAGGTATAAGAACCCCTTGGACCTTATCCAAAGAAGAGGTATGGAAAAGAACTCATAGATTTGGAGGATATATATTTATTATAGGTGGAATACTTATTATACTTGCAGGCATTCTACCCCCACCTATAAATTTGATAGTTCTCATATTATCAATACTTCTTATGGCTTTTGGTACCATTCTTTATTCTTTTATCATTTATAAAAAATTAGAAAAGAAAAAGAAAGGAGAAAAGGTAAAATGGAATCTTTAACTAAAAATTTACCCTTATTTTTACCCCTCATTATTGTACAGATAATTTTTCAAATCATTGCATTAATTGATTTAATAAAGAGAAACAAAGAAGAAATAAGATGGAAAAATAAGATTCTTTGGTTAATCATAATCTTTGTCTTTGGTATATTAGGACCCATTTTATACTTTATCTTTGGGAGAAAATCATGAATATAATTGAAACTTTTAACCTTTGCAAATATTATAAAAACAAAAAGGCATTAGATAATCTTAATTTAGAAGTACCAGAGGGAATAATCTTTGGATACTTAGGACCAAATGGGGCAGGAAAAACAACCACTATAAGACTATTATTGAATCTGGCAAAACCAACTAATGGTTACGCCATTATTATGGGAGAAAATATATTAAAGAGTAAAAAATACTTAAGTAAAATTGGATTTCTACCAGATGTACCCAATTTTTACAATTACTTCACAGCTAAGGAATATTTAGCAATATTGGCTGAGATATTAGGAGTAGAAAAAAAAAGAGTGGATGAAGTATTGGAATTGGTTGATTTGAAAAATGAGAAGAAAAGAATTGGTACATTTTCAAGAGGTATGAAACAACGCCTTGGTATTGCTCAAACATTGCTCCATGATCCTAAACTTTTAATATTAGATGAACCCACATCAGCTCTTGACCCTCAAGGCAGAAAGGAAATCTTGGACCTCATTAAATCTCTAAAAGGCAGTAAAACCATATTTTTTTCAACCCACATTCTCTCGGATGTAGAAAAAATATGTGATAGAGTAGCTATAATAAAGGATGGAAAGCTTCTTCTTAATGAGAAGGTAGAGGAACTAAAAAAGAGATATGCTAAAAGAATGATCACTATTGAAGTAGACAACAAAGATATCCTATGGGAAAAGCTAAAAGATAAACCTTGGGTTATAAATATTGCGGTTCACAATAAAAGCTTATTATTAAATATCAAAGATATATCTATGGCACAGAAAGAAATTCCCAAAATTATTTCTGAGAATAATCTTTCCTTGATACATTTTGAATTTCTTGAGCCTACCATCGAAGACATCTTTTTTGAGGTGATATCATGATATGGAAATTAATGAAAAGGGAGTTAAAGGAGTTCTTAAAAACAGGAAAAATTTATGTTCTTCTTTTTTCTCTCCTATTCTTTGGAATTTCAAGTCCTATAATTGCTAAATTTACACCAGAAATAATAAAAAGTCTTGTCAAAAATCAAGAAATGCAAGGCCTAATAATACAACTTCCTCCTCCTACTTGGAAAGATGCTTTCATACAGTTTTTCAAAAATTTAAATCAGATAGTATTTCTTATCATAGTTCTACTTTTCATAGGATGTATATCTGAAGAGAAAAATAAAAATACAGCAAGCATCTTTATTGCTTTAGGTATTGATAGAAAAAAATGGATATTTTCTAAATTCCTTTTTCAAATAATAATAACCTACTTCTTTCTATTAATTTCCTTCATAGCTTGTGCCTATTACACATATTTTCTTTTTTCAACATTTCCTATACAAAATTCAATCTCAGCTATGTTTTTATATTTCATCTATATATTTTTTATTTTATCACTTATTATCTTCTCGAGCTCCTTAGGGAACAATTTTATCCAATCAGCAGGCATTTTCTTAGGAATATTTATTATTTTTAACCTTCTTTCCATATTCCCTAATATGGATCCATACAATCCAATGTCTCTTTCTTCTTTACAAAATGAATGGATTTTGAAAGGTGTTATATGGAAGGATGCATTAAAAAATATAATTTTCACCCTCATATATTCTTTTATCTTATTAATATTAGGAGTAGTATCCTTTGAAAAACAAGAACTTTAAATGATATAATCTATCTTGCTATGATTGTAGGATTATTTAATGATTCCTTTCCTCCAGTAATAGATGGAGTAGCTATAACGGTTAAAAATTATGCGTATTGGATAAACAAGAAATATGGTTTGTCCTACGTAATTACTCCTGCATATCCTAAATATAAAGATAATGAAGAATTTGAAGTTATTAGATACTTTTCATTACCTCTCATATTTAGACCCCCATATAGGCTTGGAATTCCTTTTTTAGACATTAATGCAATGAAAAAAATTGAGAAAATTCCCTTTGATATAATACATGCTCACTCCCCTTTTTCCACAGGAGTCTTAGGGTTATATATAGCAAGAAAGAAAAAAATACCCATAGTAGCTACCTTTCATACAAAATACTATGATGATTTTAAAGAAGCTACTAAATCTGAACTCATAGCCAAAATAGCAGTAAAATTAATAGTAGAATTCTATAATCAAGTAGATGAAGTCTGGACAGTAAATTATTCTACAGCGGAAACTTTAAGATCTTATGGATTTAAGAAGAATATAAAAATAATGCCTAATGGAACTGATTTTATTCCCCCTGATAATCCTCAAGAATATAGAGAAAAAATAAATAAAATTCATAATTTAAAAGAAGATGAATTTTTATTTCTTTTTGTAGGACAAATAATAAAGCAGAAAAATATCGAGCTGTTATTGAAATCCTTCAAAATACTAAAAGAAAGGGGCTATCATTTTAAAGCCATTCTTATAGGAACAGGAAAGGACGAGAAATATTTCAAAGATTTAACTCATAAACTTAATCTTGAGGAGAATGTAATATTTACTGGAAAAATTTTAGACCGAGAACTTCTAAAAGCATACTATGCAAGGGCAGACCTCTTTACATTCCCATCCCTTTATGATACTTCAGCCATCGTACTACAAGAAGCTTCAGCCCTTAAATGTCCTTCCTTAGTAATTGAGAGTTCAAATATAGCAGAGGAAATTATAGATGGGTATAATGGCTTCTTATCTCAGAATGATCCATATATATATGCTGAGAAAATTTCCCAAATAATCTCTGATAGAAAAAGATTAAAATCTATTGGTGAAAATGCCCAGAAAACTCTTTATAAGCCATGGGAAAAAATTGTTGATGAGGTAATGAAAAGATATAAAGAAATCTTAAACTCTAAAAAAGAGTATATAGGTTCCTTAATATAAAAAAATATTTTTTAATCCCATTAAAAAATTATATCATCTTATATAAAATTTTTAAATTTTTCATAATCTTTTATATTACTGCTCTATACATGATACACTTGTAATAGATGTTATTTTTTGCTATAAAAAAATTAATGTTTTACAAATTTCTAATTCCTAAGGAGGTTAAAGATGGAAAGAAATCAAGAAGCAAAAATAAAATTAGAAAAGGTTAGAAAATTCATGGAAGAAAATAAATTATCAGCCATGCTTATTAAGAAGCAACCAAATTTTTCATGGATAACAGCAGGGGGAGTTAACTTTGTAGGAATGGCTACAGAAATGGGAGTTACATCAGTATTAATTACTGAAAAAGATCAATTTGTTATAGCTAATAAAATTGAAGCACGAAGGATGAAAGATGAAGAAATAGGTGATATTGGCTTTGATGTCCTTGAATATGAATGGTATGAAGACAAAGAGATGGAGATAGTAAAAAATATAGTCAAAAAAGGAGAAATAGGATGCGATATATTTCTTCCTGATACCCAATTTGTAGAGAATTCTTTTAGAAAACTTCGCTTTGAACTTACAGAAGGAGAAATAGAAAGATATATATTCTTAGGAGAAACACTATCAAGAATTGTAGAAGAAGTACTAATGTATGAAACAAAACCTGGAGATAAAGAAATAGAGGTAGCAGGAAAAATATCTGCAAAATTATGGCAAGAAGAAATAGAACCTACCGCCTTTATGGTTTCATCTGATGAGAGAATTAAAAATTATAGGCATCCTATATCCAAAAATAAAAAAATAGAAAAGCACGTAATGGCTTCTGTAAATGCTCGATACAAAGGACTAATTGCTACTATTACTCGTATGGCATATTTTGGAAAATTACCAGAAAAATTGAAAAAGCAATATAAAGATAATGTAGAAATTGAATGTATCATGATAGCAGAAACTAAAATTGGAGAAGAAATGAGAGTACCAGTATTACGAGCTATAGAAGAGTATGAAAAAAGAGGATATATAGATGAATGGAAATTGCATCATCAAGGAGGATCTATAGGATATTACCCCAGAGAGATAAGAGTAACTCCATCAACTACAGAGAAAATTTTAAAGAATCAAGCCTTTTGTTGGAACCCTTCTATTTCAGGAACCAAATCAGAAGATGGCTTTATTGTAACAGAAAAAGGTCCCCTTATGATTACAAAACCAATTATATTTCCTACTATAACTTTAGAAATAGAGGGAATAAAATTTATTAAGCCTGATATATTAGTTATTTCTTAATAAAGAAGGGAAGCCTTTAAAGCTTCCCTTCTTTTATATGGAATGGGGGTAGGTGACCTCTATACAATTCTTGATGTTAAATAGTTTACTATAGGAGATTCAATTTTTAAATACTCTAATTCTAAATTTTGAAAATCTTTATCATCCTTTTGCATCCTTTTTACCTCTCTATCCTTTGTTGTTGGTATTATATTAACCTGTTTAAGGATTGCTTTCATTAGGCATCCCTCCTTTTTCATTATTTTCAAGGTTTATTATAATTTACTCGTGTTAATATACATTTAAAAGTTAATTAAATTTATTTTAAGCAAATTTAAGCATAAATTAAAGTAAAATGGTTACATAAATTTATTCTACACTAATATTAGTTCCTCGTTTCTAAAATTTACATTAATATTAAAGGCAATAACTTTCCTTTGTATGTTTTAAAATTTAGTACTGACAATTGACAATTTATCCAACTAAGTGTTAAAATTTTCAAAATTAATTTTAAAGAAATTCTTTTGTGGAGGTGCTTTACTTATGTCCTTTTCAAAACCTAATTTCTCAGAAGCTACCTTGACCCGTCTACGTCTAAAAGATTACTCACCATTTAGTGGAATGTGTGTCACCTGTTTGGATGGATGTCCCGGCTATTGCGAAATAGCAAAATCTGCGGTAAGAGGAAGAGAATATATTTATCCAAAACCCTATGGAAAAGTAACATCCGCTTCTGAAAAAGACTACCCAATAGACTTCTCTCATTTCAATATTAACGGAACTTGTGTAGGAGCACAAGGTGTAGAGCCAGATCCAGATAAAGCAACTTTCTCTGCAGTAGATATAGAGACAAAGATAGGTAACATTAAATTAAGAGGTCCATGGTTTACTACAGGTCTTGGATCTACCTTTATCGCAAGAGATAACTGGGAAGGCGTTGCTATTGGATCTGCCCTATTCGGTACAATGGTAGGTATAGGTGAAAATGTATGTGGTGTAGATCCAGATGCTGAATTTAAGAACGGAAAAGTTGTAAGATCTCCTGAGATGGAAAGAAGAATCAAATTATTTAAAGAATGGCAAAGAGATGGTTATGGTGGAGTTATAGTTCAAGAAAATGTAGAAGATTCAAGACTTGGTACATTGGAATATGTGATTGAAAGTTTAGGAATTGAATTTGTAGAGATAAAATGGGGACAAGGGGCAAAAGACATCGGAGGAGAAATAAAACTCTCTGATATTAAGAGAGCAAAACAATTAAAAGATAGAGGATATATTGTTTTTCCAGATCCAGATGATCCTATAATTCAAGAGTTATTCGCAAAGGGTGGAATTAAGGAGCTTGAAAGACATTCAAGACTTGGTATGGCATCAGTGGAAGGATTTGTAAAAAGAGCAGAAGAACTTAGAAAAAGAGGAGCCAAATATATATCATTAAAGACAGGAGCATACAGACCAAAAGATCTTGCCCTTGCTTTAAGAGCAGCCTCCGAAGGTAAGGCAGATTTACTAATTGTAGATGGTGCTGGCGGTGGAACTGGAATGAGTCCATGGAGAATGATGAATGAATGGGGTATTCCCACTGTTTACTTGGAAGCTTTAACCTACAAATATGCAAAGATGTTAGCGGAAAAAGGAAAACATGTACCTACAATAGCAATAGCTGGTGGATTTACCTTAGAAGATCATATCTTCAAGGGTCTTGCCTTAGGAGCTCCATATGTAAAACTTGTGGCTATGGGAAGAGCTACCCTTACTGCAGCTATGGTAGGAAAAACCCTTGGAAACTTAATTAAGAGTGGAAATATACCAAAGGATTATGCAGAGTATGGTAATGATGTTGAAGAAATTTTCACTACAGTTGCGGAAATGAAAAAGATACTTGGAGAAGATTGGAAAAAAGTACCACCTTCTGCTCTTGCAGTTTATGGATACTTTGATAGACTGGCTGTTGGTCTGAAGCAATTTATGGCAGGAGCAAGAAAATTCAAGCTTGAATTTATCTCAAGAGATGATATCGTAGCTCTTACAAAAGAAGCTGCTGAAGTTTCAGGAATACCATACGTGATGGATCTTGATCATGAAGAAAGTATGAAGATTCTATTTGATTAAGAAATAAAAAGGGGTAGGGAGTAAAAAATCTCCCTATCCCTTTTTTATTAACTTTCTTTAACTTCTTTTTTACTCCTTTTTTCTTCATACATAAGTTCGTCAGCTTTCTGAATAAGATCTTCCAAAGATATGGGCTCCGCAGGATCATAGATAGCAGTACCAACACTCAGGGATATTTTATAAGGTCTTAACCCTTTACTATTAAACTCTTCTACCTTTTCAAGAATTCTTTTAATTATTTTTTCTTTATGATTTTCTTCTCCAATAATACCTAAAACTACAAATTCATCTCCACCAACTCTTGCTATAAGATCATTTTGTCTAAAGGTTTCTCTCAAAATATTAGCTAAATCAATAAGGGCTTGGTCCCCCATTTGATGTCCGAGTTTATCATTTATCTCTTTCATGTGATCAAGATCAATAAACATAATAAATATTTTTTTGTTTAGTCTATTTGCTATAGAAAAAGTATGCTCTGCCAGAGTCATAAAACCACGCCGATTATAAAGGCCTGTTAAAGCATCAGTTATAGATAATAATTTTAATTCTTCCTCTAATTTTTTTCTGTAAGTAATATCAAGAATAGACATAAGGATTGATTTCTTACCTTTATAAAGGACAGAGACCATTGATATCTCTAAATACGCTATTTCATTATTTATCTTTCTTATCTTTATCTCGTCTATTATATAATCAAAAGTACTTTCTAATATCTGTTGATATCTTTCCATGAATCTATTTTTGTCTTCTTCGTGTACATATTTAATAAAATCATTTAGATCTTCAAGCCTTGGAGGATAACCAAGAACTTCTACAAATCTTGAATTGGTATATATAAACTTATTATCTTGAATCAAAGAAACTCCAGTAAGCGATTGTTCTGCTAACACTCTATATCTGGTTTCTGACTCTTTTAAAGACTCTAACAATTCAATATTCTCAAAAATTATGCCAGCCTGCATTGTAATTGTCTCTAAATTAAGTATGTCCTCTTCTCTAAAAGCTCTTCTTTCAAGGGCTTCCAAGACTAATACACCAAATATCTTTTCCTTACCTAATATGGGAATAGCTAAGACGGAATTTGCAAGTGGACTTATACATTTTATATCTGTCTCTTTAGTAAAAGGAATATAAATGGTTCTTCTTTCCTTAACTACCTTTTTTAAAATACAAGAAGGATTCTCCAAATCCTTCGAACAATCTAATACGTTTTTTGTAGATCTTTTAAGAAGAAAATTATCCTCTTCCAATAAAAAGAGATAAACAAAAGGGGCATTGCTTATCTTTATAGCCCCTTCAAAAAGTTTATCTATTAACTCTTCTTTATTTAATGTAAAAATAGATTTCTGAATATCATTTAAGATCTTTAAACTTCTAATCTGCTTTTTGTAATTTTCTTCTCTCTTTACCCTATCTGTTACATCCTCAATCATTGTTATTACGCCTTTTACCACATTTCCCTCTAAAAAAGGAAACATCTGTACAGTTTGTTGCATATATTTATATTCCTCATCCTTTATTTCAATAGGTATAAAGTATTTATGAATTTTTTGAGAAATAATAACAGAGCTTCCCTGTAAAACCTGTTGGAAATAATTTTCAAATCTTTTAATCTCGGGAAGAGTTTCAAAAATATTTTGACCAATGATTTTTTCTTTTTTTATTCCTGTATTTACTTCAAGCCACTTATTCCAAAATATAACTTTAAAATTGGTATCTGTAATAAAGATACCCCATATAATATATTCTTCAAGCCATATAAAAAGACTATCAAAGAAAAGATCTTTCATAATTTATTTATCCAATCTTTTCAAGGCTTTCCAAGAGTCTTTCCAAGGAAGAAACCCCTAAAATTATTACTAAATATCCCTTAATACTACTATCCCTCACCTTAAACTGAGTTATAGCTATTAATGCATATTTTAATTCCTGCTGAGATATTATAAGAGTATCAAGCATTACATTAAGAGATTCTAAATGGATCTTAGGAACAGAAAAGGTAATATGAAGTTGGAGTAAGTTTCCAAACATTCCCAAACATGCATTAAGAAGAATATTACCTATTTCCATTAATACTTCTTTCAAGGATGGGGTCATATAATCTACTTCCAAATCCTCTCCTGATACAAGACTTGCAAGTTTTATAGCACCCTGATGATCTAAAAGAAGAAGAGCATCCCCAGATACAGGTCCAGAAAATATCTGATGTACTGTAGCTACATCTCCATTTATTTCTTTTAAAAGTCTATCCTGTAATTCATCTATAGGCACAATATCTACCTTAGGTGGTTCTAATATTATCCTATTTCCTGTAAGCTCTGAAAGAGACGCTGCAGTCCTTGAGAAGGCAATATTAATAAGCTCAGAAAGAGCATCTTTTTGATTTTCATTTAAGATCATATTTTAGCCTCCTGAAATTTCCTTAGATAGATTAAAATAATTATATTTATGGCTAAAACTATTAAGAATATAGCTAAATAGAATATTAAAGGACGTATCTCAAAAATAGAAATAAAAGCTTCTTTCTTTTCAACAAGATTAAAAGATGATGTATTTCCAAGCTTTGTCATTATAAATACCTGACCATATATCTTTCTAATATTATTAATATCTTCTAAAAAATTGTTAAACTTAATAAGGGAACTTTCATCATTGTATAAGATAACATAAAGTTTTCCTTTACCTCCAAGAGGAGAATAGTCGGACTGCATAACTATATCTGTTGTAAACCCATCAAAGAAAATACCTAAATCCTTCTTAAGAATAAATTTATTCCCTTCTGGTTTTACCCAAAGATTCTTCTCAATCTTCTTTAGTCTATCATCATGGAAATTACCTATAAATAATATATCCTTATCCTTCATTTCCTCTTTTAATTCATTCCCTAATATAGTTTTAAAATTATAAATATTACCTGTATTTTGAGAAACCTTTCCTATCAACGTAGTCATTAATGATATTTCATAAGGAGAAGGGTTTTGAGGGAACCATATATAGATATCCTGGTAATTTCCATTCCATATGTTCCTTAGATTAGGATATTCTTCTACATAACCTTTATTTAGATAAATAACCGAATCTCCATCTATCTTTGTCCATGCAATTTCATCATATCTTTTATCACAGTCCACATTCTTTAAGGCATGATAAACTTTTATCTCAACAATCCATTCTTTTTCTTTTAATAAGTCCTTAGGAAAATATGCTTTCAATCTTCCATTCTCTCTATTCTCTCCATCCAATCTTTCCGCTTTTACAGGAATTCCGTTTATATATAGTGTTATACCTGATCTTTCTGGATCCAGAATAGGAGAATGAGAAAATTTAAGCTCTATATAAGAGCCTGCCTGTACTGACTGATAACCTATAGGTAGCTTAAAGGAAAAGGAAAAAGCTTGATGATGGGCTCCTGAAATCACTATATTACTATAGCCCAGATCTTTTAAAGTTAAAACCTTCTTACTTTCAACTTTCCTTTCAGTTAAAGAAGATTCAGCTGTTATAATAACAGGATTAGTCTCTGTTAACTTTATCTGGTTAGGATTTAATAAGTAACTTATGGACTTTTCAATACCTTTTCCTTTTCCAGAAATATATATTTGCAAGTTATCATTGTATTTATCTAAATATAATAAACCTTCATCATCCTCTATGTTACTAAAACTTTTATCGTTTAAAATTCTCCATTTATCAAATTTTCCAATTAATATTTGATTTTCTCCTTTTTTAACATAAGGATCATCCAAAAAGACTCTAAAAGAAAGTTTTTTATATCTTTCCTTTATAGAAAGATTGTTAACAAGCTTAAAGAGGATATCTAAATTTTGATTTGATACTTCATTTAAATAAATATTGGAATTAACCACTTTTAGAGATAATAGATCCATAAAAGGATAAGGGAAATAAGTAATTTTATAAGGCTTATCTATGGTTTCAAGGTGTAAAATAGAAGTATTATTAATAATAAACCAATTTGCGTCATTATCCAAATCCTTACAAGATCCCTCAATGCTTCTTTGTCTTGTAGAAATAGTTAGCTCATTAAATCCATACTTTAACCTTTTTATAGGAATTTTTACAGTAATTTTTGCATAATTTCCTTCTTTTTTAACAATGGGTCCACTGGAGATAGGATATGAATTTACAAGAATTGTATAAAAGGATTCATTAGATTTCATTGTCTCTGAATAAAAATAATTTAGATTTAAATAACATTTATCCAATATATTTACTCCTTCTGGAATATAAAACCAAAAGGAGTACCTATTTAACGGTAAATTAAGAAGAATATCTTGAGATGTTATAGGTAAATTATAAACTTTTATATTATCAAACCCAAAAACAGGAACTATTATTAATATTATGAGAAAAAGGAATAAAAATCTCCTCATTATTCTGAACTCCTTTCTGTTTTATACCATTTTACAGTTTTACCCGTTATTCTATCTTTTAGGGTAAAGTAAATTGCTCTAATAACCACATAAAGCCATAGCTGGCAGTAAGTAAAATACATAATAGATATAATTAGAAGATTTTGTAAATTACCTTCCCCTCTTTCTAAACTCAAAGATATAAAGGTCTCAGTTATAAAAAGTAAATACGCTAATATCCATATAGTAAATAGAGGTCCTCCTACATTAAGTTTAATAACTTTTAAAAGGCCTAATCCAAAAATAATATCTGAAATTAAAATAGCTGTAAAAGCCACAAGATAAATGTAAGAAAAATAAATTATATCAAAGGCAATTTTACTTCTTAAACTAAATATATTCTTTAAATACTGGGCAATAACAGAAATATTACCTCTTGCCCATCTTGTTCTTTGTTTTATCCAAACCTTTAATCTTTCGGGCTCTTGCTCCCAAGTTACTGCCTGAGGTACCCATTTAATTCTATATCCTTCCTTGTATATTCTTATGGTAAGCTCAGTATCCTCAGTAAGGGAATGAATATTCCATCCACCAATTTTTTCCAAAAGATCTTTTCTAATTATAAAATTGGTACCAGGGATTGTGGTAAGTCCTAAAAAGTAATTTCTTGAGGCCTGAATAAGCCACTGGAAACTGAGAGTTTCTATATTTATAAATCTTGTAAGGAGATTTTTATCCTTATTCCTCGTTCTAAATTTGCCTACTACTGCTCCAAGATTATCATCCTTGATTATAAATCTTACTAAATTATAGATTGCTTTTCGTTCTGGAGTGTTATCAGCATCATAGACTACTATATAATCTCCCTTTGCCATCTTTAATCCTTGATTTAGAGCATTTGATTTACCTTTAGCACCTAAGGGTGGCTTAATCTCAAGCACTTTAAGATTTGGATACAACCTTTGTTTCTCTTTTAATACTTCTCCTGTCCTATCATTAGAACTATCATTAATCACTATGATTTCAAATTTATCACGAGGATAATAAGACCTGGCTATAGCATCTACCGTATTACCTATAACTTTTTCCTCATTATGAGCAGGCACTAAAACAGATATAAAAGGATACTCTTTGATTTCTTCATCTTCTTCAAAGCCTAAACTTATAAGAAAATAACGATATCCAAAATAGGTTAGCAAGATATGATACAAAAGAACAGACCAAGTCATTACCATAGATATTACAAAAGCATAATCCCAAAAAGTTAGAACTTTCACTGCTTTTTTCCCCTCTCATACAATCTGATTTTGAAATTCACAAGATAAAGAATAATAATAATGAAACTTGTTACCACAAATATTAATATAATTCTTAAATAACCAACAAATTTCTCAAAAAATCTTTCTAATCTGCTTTTTGAATACGGTAATACATTACTTACAACAACTTTATTTCCATTTTTATTCATGATTATTAATTTATCATTTTCCACATGATAAGGCTCTTTTAAAAGATCAAGAAAATCATAACCCAAATCTTTCAAACCCAGTATAAGTCTTTCTATATCTTCCTTATCTAAATATATGGGTATGGAAATTCCCAATATAGCATCTCTTAAAACTAAAAAATCTTTTGCTTTTCTTAAAATTAAATTTACATTTTTGGGGTCCTTGGGATTATAAATTCCTGCATTTATGGGATAGATAAGAGTATATAATCTTTTAGTAGCGATTATGTCATTATCAAGAATTATATTAAAAAATTTAGAAGGATCAATATATCTTTCTTTATAGGGCACATCATAAAATTTAAAAGCAATAGGATATATCCCATAACTTGCTAAAAGATTTAAATCACTATTTATCTTTGAATCGTAATTTTTCTCATAATAGCTTCCTTGTATTATACCAATATTACTATTTTCAATCTCCAACAAAACTTTAAGAAGTTTTTCATTATCACTAAGATAATATAACTTTCCATCTTTTTTTACTGTAGGATATACCACTATAGAATAAGAAACATGTTGACAACAAACAGCTGGGAGCTTTTCTTGAAGAAGATCAGCAGAAGTAAAAGGATCTATTCCATCAAAGACTAAAAGAGCCTTTTTAAAAGAAGGATGATTAACCCCTAAAATATCATGCAAAAGATCTAAAAAAACTATTCCACTGCTATCTCTAAAATCTAACCTCCCAAAATAATAGAGATTGTCCTTTTGAAACACATAGGGAAACTTATTTAAATCATCGGATACATAAGACAATACATTGGCTTTTTTGGGAAGAACTAAATGAATAAAAGTTTGAGGATCAAAAGAGAGTTTATAACCCTTATAATTTACCTCTATAAAGCCATATCTTTTTCCTACATCTCTAAATTCATTACATCCTATATATTTTGCAAACTGATCTATATTTTCCTCAATCCATACAATCTTTTTACTTTTTGAAATCTCTTTTAAAAATTCCTTTTTTAAGATCTTCTCCTGAAATCCCAAATATATAACAAGATCATATTGGGTTACATCAGGTAAAACGTCCTCACTATTTACAGATCCTACATATACACCATAGTGGGACAAATATTCTTCCAACTCTTTCTCAATTGGATAGTCTTCTCCTATTCTTGAAAAACTATCATAGATTACTAATACCCTTTTGGTTTCCTCTGCAAAGGAGAGGGTTAAAATAAACAAAATAAGAAAGACAAAAATTATTTTAAATTTACACATCATATTTACTATTATCTTTTGCTCTCTCCCAAATAATTAATGCATCTTCACCTTCCTGGAATTCTGCTTCACCAATTTTAATCTTTAATGATATAACTCTCCTTTTTCCTCCTATCTCAACAATAATCTTATCCAAAGCTCTATGGAGCTTTTCCTTTACTATCTTTGCAGAGTTAATATCAGTATCTGGTAATATGATACCTAAAACCCCATCTTCTATTCTTCCCTTTATATCTGTAGATCTTGTATTCTTAAGAATTTCATTAGCAACTACTTTTAAGATACTCTTATATCCATCTTCTCCATATATATTTTTCAATTCATTCCAATCTACAATATTTATGTAAAGTATAGAAAAAGTCTCCTTATACCTTTGAGCTCTCTTAATCTCTTCTTCTAACCTTTGGAAAAATCCAAAAGAATTGAAAAATCCAGTAACATCATCCAATAAAACCAATTTTTCCCTCTCTTCAAGTTCTCTAATTCTTTCCTTTAAAAATCTAAATTCCCTTTCTAAACTTCCTGAAAGAAAGGCACCTATAGGAAATGAGATAAGCCAAAAAGCATATTCCCACTTAAATTCTGTAATAGTATTTAATACTATAATGGAATATAGTAAATAAGAGCCATATATAAAAATTATAAATAAGGAGGCAATTAGACCTGAGGTTATTCCAAGGTTATAAGATATCAACATGTTCAAAATAAGGGCTGAAAACAAAAGATAATTGATAAAATTCACGTTGTAACTGGTACTAAATATCACTATAAGAGTTAGAAGCCAAAAAATTAAGAGAAGACTAAAGATAATGTTATCCTTTAAAAGATTCCTATTCATTTAATCCTCCATATAGCTTAAAGTCAATAATACCTCTAATTGATCAAAGGCATAATAGTTTTTTCCCCAAAAATCCCCATAACCAAAAGAATCATTCCCCTTAAACTTTTCAACAAAATTAAAAACTTTTTTAGCCCATAACTCATCATCACAAAAAATAAACAATCTCGCCAATATGGCATATAAACCTACATTTTCTTGATCGTCCACTCTTTTATCACTCATATAGAATGTATTTAATTTATTATACTTATTTATTTCATTTTTTACAAAGCTTAAAAAATCTTCTATCTTGTTCACATCATCAAAATTTATAGCAGTAATCACCTGTTCCAACATATTTACAGGATAATGGGTCTTATAAGAGAAGGTATAAAGGTCAAATTCCTTAGGAAAGAAGGGTCTATTTATATATACAGAGTTTTCAAGAATGCTTTTAGATGTAATGTAGTATTTATTAAAAGAAGAAATCAGTTTAGCTATCTTTTTTAGTTTCCTAAGATCTAAATAGTATAAAGATATTTTATTAGCTTTTGCTTTTGTATTTCCATCATAATAATCCACAAAAAATTCTCCTGATGAATTAAATTTCAATATTTCTTCTGATATTTTTTCTCCCATTTCCATATATTTTTTATCCATAAAGATTTCATAAGCAGAAACAAGAGCGTTAAGAATCCTTAAAGAATCTATTAAAGCGGTACTATTTTCTGGCATAAGGGTTAATCTATTAATTCTCCAATAAAGATATCCATCTTTGCCATAAAAATATTTATTTACAATAGAAAGCAAAATATCAAAAAGATCTTTATTCCCCCTTAATAAGGCATATTCCATTAATTCTCCATAAGATTCCAAAAGGGAATATTCCGAAGGTTTTCCATTTTCTATTTTTGATATGATAAGTCCCCTATCATCAATAAGGTCTCTTCTAATAAAATTTAAAAGCTCCTTTTCTTTATATGACACCACTCTCCCTTCTAAAGCTCTAAGCTCACTCTTCAATCTAAACCCATAATAATAGTCTTTTATTCCAAAAAAAATAACCAAGTTTGCAAAGCATAAAATAAATATCAGTAACTTTTTAATCTTATTTACCCCATAATTTTAAATACTAAAGGATAATCTAACTTATCATAATCTGGAATTTGGATTTTAAGACCTTTTTCATCCCTTTCAAATCCAGTTTCTCCTATTCCCAAAATCTCTACCTTCTTAACTTCTTTATTATATAAAGTAAGATTTGTACTAAGAGACTTTATTAAAACTTCTCCTTTTGTAGGCTTTTCCATTAAAATAGCATAAAGGTCATCTCCCTTTGTGGTAAATCTAAAGTCCTCCCCTGTATAACTTATTTCCTTTTCACTAAAAGGCCCATGAGCTACTTTTGTAGGACCTTCGCCATAAATTTTCCATGGTCTTGTACCATAAATAGCAGAACCATTTTTAAGAAGCCAATTACCTATCTCTATAAGAATCTCACGAGCGGGATCAGGTATAGTCCCATCAGATTTAGGACCTACATTTAAAAGAAAATTTCCGTTTTTACTCACAATATCTATAAGTTCCCAAATAAGTTCTTTAGCTGGTTTATAGACATCATTTTCTATATATCCCCAAGAAAGACGAGAAATAGATGTATCTGTTTGCCAATATATGGGATCAATATCTCCAAGTTTTCCTCTTTCTATATCCCATACTGCACATTCTCTTGGCACTGCATAATTTTTATAATTTATTACTACCCCTCTTCCCCATTGGTAACCTCTATTGTAATAATAGGCAAAAAATTTCTTTAAATAAGGTTCAAAAGCTGGTTGTTCTATCCACCAATCAAAGTAAACAAGTTGGGGCTGATACTTATCCACAATTTCAAAAAGTCTTAAAAGCCAATCCTCTAAAAATTCTTCTGTTGGTTGGATACTTTCAGACTGGGCAGGTCCATATAGGTCAAAATAACTCCTATCCCTTACATCAGAATCAAATTTCATTCCTTCATGTAAAAACCACCAGTGTTCAGCTCTATGATAGGAAACCCCAAAGGTAAGATAATTTTCTCTCACTGCTTTGGCTAGTTCTCCAATAATATCCCGTTGAGGTCCCATCTTGCTTGCACACCATCGTGTATAGCTACAATCATACATGGCAAAACCATCATGATGCTCTGCAACAGGCACTACATACTTAGCACCCGCTTTTTTAAAAAGATCAGCCCATTCATAAGGATCAAATTTTTCAGCTTTAAATAGAGGAATAAAATCTTTATATCCAAATTTTTTATGATCTCCATACGTTTTTAAATGATGCTCATATTCTCTTGTACCTTTTATATACATGTTTCTTGGATACCACTCATTACCAAAAGCAGGTACCGCATAGACTCCAAAATGTATAAATATCCCAAATTTAGCATCCTTATACCAATCTGGAATCTTATAATTTTTCAAGGATTCCCAAGTAGGTTCAAAAGGTCCCTCTGGCATTTTATATTTCATATATTAACCCCCTTTTAAATATTTATTATAAACAATCTCTTTTACTGCTTTTTCAATTCTTCTAAGACCCTCTTCAAGAATAACACGGGGACAAGCAAAATTAAGGCGGGCAAATCCTGCTCCAGACTTTCCAAAAACATAGCCATCATCAAGACCAACCTTTGCCTTCTTTCGAAGGAATTCGCTTAAAATGTACTCATCCATACCAAGTTCTCTAAAATCAAGCCATGCAAGGTATGTACCTTCAGGTTTTATAACTTTAACTTTTGGAATTCTCTTCTCCACATAATCAATGAGAAACCTGAGATTTTCTTCAAGATATTCAAGAAGCTGAGAAAGCCACTCATCTCCATAGCGAAATGCGGATTCTGTTGCTACAAGGCCAAAGGGATTTGGAGTTGAAAGAAGTCTGCCTTTTACCTCAATAAACCTCTTACGAAGTTTTTCATTTGGAATTATTATAATAGAGGTTTCCAATCCTGCAATATTAAAAGTTTTACTTCCTGACATACAAGTAATAGAATTATTTGCAAATTCTTCCGAGATGGAAGCAAAAGGAATATGTCTATGACCATTATAAACAATTTCACAATGAATCTCATCTGAAATAACAACTACTTCATTTTTAATTAAAATCTCACCCATCTTTGTTAATTCCTCTTTTGTATAAACACGTCCCACAGGATTATGAGGATTACATAAAATCATAGCTTTTATACGAGATGGTTCAGAAAGAAGATCTTTCTTAGGAAGAAATTTCATTTCCAGGTCATCAAAATCAATTTCGTAATGATTATTTATGAGTTTTAAATCATTACTTACAATATGAGCCCCATTATCCCTTATTACACTAAAAAATGGATAATAAACTGGTTCCTGTATAAGAACACTATCACCAACAGATACCAGTGCTTTTATTGCAGTATATAAAGCAGGAATTACCCCAGGTGTAAATATAATCCACTCAGGTTTAACATCCCAATTATACTTTAACTTAAGTCTATCAATTACAGCAGAAATAAGAGAATCAGAAACAGTAGTATATCCATAAATTGCATACTCTGCTCTTTTAAGGATTGCATCAGTTATTGGTTTTGCAACTTTAAAATCCATATCTGCAATCCACATGGGAAGGATATCCTTATCACCAAAGATAAGTTCTACTCCATCCCATTTTAAAGAGCCTGTCCCACGCCTATTTACAACTTCATCAAAGTTATATTTCATAACTAACCCCTGATAGCCCTATAATAACATAAATATCAGTAATTTTAATAGAAACCTCCAGCTTTCTGCTGGGGAATTTTTAAAGTCTTATTTTTATCTTTTTAATATCCTTTTCAGGCTTTACTAATATACCCTTATCTTTTTTCTCTATATTTCCACCTTCCACCTTTTTTACCTCATTTATATTAAATAAAAGTATTGAATATATTTTTCCAGAATCTTTTTCTATATTTATTGTTATCTCATCTTTTTCTTTTAATAAATTAATCTTTAATTCTACTTCCTTTTTCTGATTGTATATCTCACATACTGAAGTCTTTCCTTCTTGAGGCTCAAAAACATATAAAGTTACATTATCTGCATAATCGTAATCGGTCTTTTCTTTATTGTTGCCTATAGCAATTATACTTCCTGGTCTTGCCATAAGAGGTAAAGAGAAATAATCATACTTTTCCTTATACCACTTTCCTCCTTCTTTTCTCTCTCCTGTTATAAGATTTGTCCATATACCCACATTGGGAAGATAATATTCCACTTCTCCCGTTTCTGAGAATATGGGGGCTACAAGTAAAGAATCTCCAAGCATATATTGTCTATCTAAGAAATGGCAAGTAGGATCTTCTTCAAATTCAAGTAGCATGGCTCTGAGCATTGGAATTCCTTTATTTACTGCTTCAATTGCCTTTGCAAAAAGATAAGGCATTAATTGGCACTTCAAATTTACAAAAAATCTTAATACATCTACAGCTTCCTCATCATATAGCCATGGTACTTTATAATCATGATTTCCATGGAGTCTTGAATGGGATGAAAGAAGTCCAAAGGCTACCCACCTTTTATAAAGATCAGGAGTAGCAGAACTATCAAATCCCGCAATATCATGACTCCAAAAGCCAAATCCACAGAGACCTAAGGAAAGACCTCCTCTTAATGTTTCTGCCATAGATTCATAAGTAGATAAGGAATCTCCACCCCAATGTACTGGAAATTTCTGGCTTCCTGCGGTAGCTGATCTGGAAAATACTATAGCATTTTCCTCTCCAAGCTCCTCCTTTAATACTTCAAAAACAGTTTTATTATATAAATAGGTATAAAAGTTATGCATCTTTTCAGGATCCGATCCGTCATAATAGATTACATCAGTTGGAATCCTTTCTCCAAAGTCAGTTTTAAATACATCTACTCCCATTTTAATAAGCTCTTTTAATTTATTAGCATACCATTTTCTTGCAGATGGATTTGTAAAATCTACAATTCCCATACCGGGTTGCCATTCATCAGTTTGCCATACATCCCCATTAGGCTTCTTTAAGAGATAACCATTTTCTTTTCCTTCTTCAAAGAGTTTTGATCTTTGAGCAATATAGGGATTAATCCATACACATATCTTCAAGCCTCTATCTTTCAATCTCTTTAACATATTCTCCGGATTTGGAAATACTCTCTGATCCCATTCAAAATCTACCCAGTGATATTCTTTCATCCAAAAACAATCAAAATGGAAAACATGTAAAGGTATATTTCTCTCTTTCATGCCTTCTATAAAACTGGTCACTGTTTTCTCATCATAATTAGTTATAAAAGAAGTGGTAAGCCAAAGACCAAAGGACCATGCAGGTGGAAGAGCAGGTCTTCCCGTAAGAAGAGTATAATTTTCAAGTACTTCTTTTAAATTTTCTCCCCCAATTATGAAATAATTTATCTTTTCACCCTTCACACTAAATTGTACTCGTTCCACATTTTCTGTGGCTATTTCAAAAGAAACCTTCTCAGGATGATTTACAAAAACTCCATAGTCTCTATTTGTTATATAAAAAGGAATATTTTTATAGGTTTGATCGGAAATAGTTCCTGCATCAGCATTCCACATCTCCACCTGTTGTCCATTCTTTATAAAAGGACTAAATCTTTCTCCAAGACCATATACCAATTCCCCTACAGCAAGATCCAATTGCTCTACCATATAAGGAGTTTTGTTTTCATCAACAGCATAAGCCATATGCTTGAAACCAGAAGATGTCAATTTCTTATCTTTCCAGAAAAAGGTAAATTTAAATAATCCTTTTTTATTAATTTTTACCCTAAGATTTCCAGATTTTAATATGATTACATCTTCTTTATCTAATATCTCAGGCTTAAAATTTTTATCTTTATTTAATTCAAAAGACGGTCCTTTCTCTACCACACCTTTATAATGGTATGATATTACTTCTATAACATTAGGAAATGGTGCTGAAAAATGAATTTCTAAAAGAGGACCAAATAGAGTTTCTCCTCTATTTCTAACAAAGGTGCATGGTGCATATACTATAACTTCTTTTTCCTTAACTTCATAATCCCAAACCATAGAAGGATAATGTATTTTTATACCTTCTCTGATACGCCAATGCCCATCAGTAAATCTCATAAAATCCTCCTCCTTATTCAAATTTAAACCAGTTTATTTTTACTTCTTTTCCTCCTCTTATATACATATCTTGCTTACCTAAAATATTATCATTTAAAACAAAAACGATTTCTTTCCATTCATTAAAAGTATCTATTACATCAAAAGAAAATTCTTTATCAATTTTGCTAAAATATAAAAATATTTTGGAATTCCTCGGTGTAGATATTTCCATCCTTATTCTCTGAAAGGGTCTATAAAAATTTAAATCTTGGAATATTATCCATGAGTCTTCTTGGTGAAAGATTACATAAGTTTCCTCCCAATTTCTTTTTGTATTGAAGATCAAATTATATCCATCATCAAAATTAAAAGCCTTTATCTTATCAAAAGGATCTCTATCCTCAAATTCTTCTCCTTCCACATAAATTCTTTCCCTCAATCTTATATCTTCCGAGGAAGCACCAACTAAAATCTCATACGTTCCTTTTTCAACTAAATATTTTTCTTTTCTTACATCCCATACAAAAAGCTCCGAAATAGGTATAGTAAATTCAACCTTAACTTTTTCTCCCTTAGGAATAAATACTCTTTGAAAACCTTTTAATTGAAGCTTTGGTCTCTTTATTTTTGAATCTATAGCCTTTACATAAATTTGTGGTACCTCATCAGAGTCCATATCTCCTACATTTTCAATCTCAAAACTAAGCCTTATTTCATCTTTTATTCCATAATTTTTAGAATTTAAAACCAAATTTTTAAACTCAAAATTGGTGTAAGAAAGTCCATGTCCAAAGGGAAAGAGGGGGTCTTTATCAAAATACATATAGGTTCTTTTTCCCCTTATTATATCGTAATCTGTTATAGGAGGTATATCATTTATTGATTTATACCATGTAACACTTAATCTTCCTGCTGGAGAATAATTCCCAATTAATACATCTGCTATAGCATTTCCCATCTCTTGTCCTCCATGAGAAGACCATAAAATAGCTGGTACATTCTCTTTTGCCCAATTAATAGCATAAGGATAACTACTAATTATTAAAAGTACCATATTAGGATTTACTTTATAAATCTCTCTAACAAGTTTCTCTTGGTGCTCTGGCAAAACAATATCTACTCTATCTTCCCCTTCTCTTCCATTTACTAAAGGATTATTTCCCACACATAATATTACTAAGTCCGATTCTTTTGCTATATTGCAAGATTTCTCTATACCATTTTCAAACCTCTCAATTATAAATTTTTCCTCGGGAAGATCTTCATAACTATCTTTAAATTTAACTAAATTTCCATTCTCCTCATCTACATAAAGATATTTTCCATGCCAGGTCTTAATATAAAAGGTACCATCTCCTAAGGAATCTATTTGGAAAAGTTCCTTTACAAACCACCCAAATACTTCTTCTGATGCAGAAAAAATAGAAGAATTAGAATCATTACACGCTAAATATTTATTATTTGCTAAAGATTGTAAACTTTTATTGCCCCATCCCCAATCTATAAATTTAAATTTTTCTCTTGGGCCAATTTCTTCACTTATAGCCCATACAGGACTGCTCTCTGACTCTATAACTTTCAAATATTTATTATTTTTTGCTGATTTTATTGCAATAATATCATAGGAATCATAGTATTTTATATCCTTATCATAGAATCTATTAACTATTCCTTGGAGAACAGAAACTTTATATGGATAAGTGCCACTATACCAATCATTATAGTTTTTATTTGCTAAAGGACCTATGACCGCAATCTTATTTACTTTTTCCTTACTTATAGGAAGAAACTTGTTCTGATTTTTTAAAAGAACAATAGACTCAAGAGCGGATTTATATGCAAGCTGAGAATGTTCTTTATCACAAATCTTGTTAGGAGATACATAAAATTTTTTACTTATTTCTTCATCAAATTCACCAAGTCTAAATCTTACACGAAGAGTATTAAAAACAGCCCTATCAATATCCTCTTCAGTTATTAATCCCATCTCAAGAGCTTTCCATGCAGATTCAATAACAAGATTAGGATCATCAGTAAAGGCATCAATACCAACTTTTAAAGCATATGCCATTGTTTCATAGTGATTCTCAAAAGTTTTGTGAGAGGTAACAGTTTGACTAAAATCTCCAGCATCAGTTACTACATATCCGCTTAATCCAAATTTCTCTTTTACAACCTTCTTTACTATGGGATTTATTATACAAGGTACACCATTTACAGCATTGTAAGCAGTCATTATACCTGTTGCCTTTCCCTTTTCTATAACTCTTCTAAAAACATCTAAGTAATACTCATACATATTTCTAAGATCAATATTAGCAGAAAATTTATCTCTATCCTTCTCATTATTATTAGCAAAGAAATGCTTAGGTGTCATAGCGGTTTTAAGATATATCTCATCATCTCCTTGCATACCTTGTATATATGCACTTGCCATCTCTCCCGCAAGAAAAGGATCTTCACCATAACCTTCTTCCATTCTACCCCATCTTGGATCTCTCTCCATATCTACAGTAGGAGCCCAAAGCATAAGTCCCCCAATCTTTCCCCTCATATAGTAGTAAGCACGAGCTTCTAATGAAACCACTTCTCCTATCTTTCTCATAAGATCTCTATCAAAAGAAGATACAAGACCTATAGGCTGAGGAAATACAGTAGCTTTTCCCATCCAAGCTACACCATGAGCTGCTTCTCCACCTATATGAAATTCTCCTATTTCTAATCTGGGTATTTCTGCCTGTCGAGTAGGAAGTAATTTAATCTTTTCTTCAAGGGTAAGTAAAGAAAGAAGATTTTTAACTCTTTCATCAATAGGTAATGATGGGTCTCTAAAAAGGAAGTTTTGTTTCATAATTTTTCCTCCTACTCACCAATTATTTTTACTAGGACTCTCTTCCTTCTCATTCCATCAAATTCACCATAAAAAACCTGCTCCCATGGACCTAAATCAAGCTTACCATCAGTAATTGCTATTACCACTTCTCTTCCCATTATGGTACGCTTTAAATGAGCATCAGCATTATTTTCACCCACATTATGGAAATACTGATCATATGGTTTTTCAGGTGCAAGTTTCTCTAACCATATTTCAAAATCCCTTAAAAGCCCTGGTTCATCATCATTGATAAAAACGCTTGCAGTAATATGCATTGCATTACAAAGAAGAAGCCCTTCTTTAATTCCGCTCTCCTCTACACATTTTTGTAATGTATCTGTGATATTTACAAATCCCCTTCTTGTGGGAAGGTTAAACCACAATTCTTTTCTGTAAGACTTCATACTATTAATCCCTCCTTAAATTATAAAAATGCTATAATTATATTACAAATTTTTAAAGGAATAATTACAAAATGAGTTAAAAAAGTGTCTATAGAAATTTCCTATGTGATAGAGCTCTTAAAAATGCAATAAATTTACCACTCTTTCTATAATATTTTTTGCCTCCTCAATATCATCAAAGGATACATCTTTGTGAGTTACAAATCTTAAAGTCTCTTCATCAAAACTTGTAGCAAGTAATCCGTAATCTTTAAATTTCTTAATTAAATCAGAAGCCTTATAACCATTTTTTATATTTACCTTTAAAATATTGGTGTCTGGCTTTTTCACATCAAAAATTGGAATAGTCCTAAGGAAGTCATATAAGTTATAAGACTTTCTATGATCTTCTTCTAAGCGATTTATCATATTATCTAAAGCCCAAACACCACAAGCAGCCACCACTCCAGCCTGCCTTAGACCACCACCCAATCTTTGTCTATTTTTTCTTGCCTTTTCAATAAAATCTGAGGGTCCTACAAGAAGAGAACCTATAGGGCAAGAAAGCCCCTTGGAAAGACAAAACATAACTGAATCAGCATATTTAGCTATCTCCTTTGCAGGAACCTTTAAATAAATAGAAGCATTAAAAATCCTTGCCCCATCAAGATGAATAGGTATGTTATATTTTCTACTTAATTCATATACCTCTCTCATATAATCTAAGGGAAGTACCTTCCCCCCAGCCCTATTGTGAGTATTCTCTAAAACAATTAAAGATGTTTTTGGAAATACTCTTCCCTGAGGTCTAATTGCTTTTTCAATCTTTTCTATAGGCATCATTCCATCTTCACCTTGAATAAGGAATGGTTGTACTCCAGCATTTCCTCCCATTCCACCTGCCTCATAATAGTACATATGGGATTCTGCCTCAAGGATAACTTCATCTCCCCTTGATGTCCAAGAAAGAAGAGCTAATTGATTCCCCATAGTTCCTGAGACAACAAAAAGAGCGGATTCTTTACCTAAAAGTTCTGCAGCCTTTTTTTCTAATAGATTTATTGTAGGATCCTCACCATACCCATCGTCACCTACTTCAGCTAAATACATGGCTTTTCTCATTTCTTCTGTAGGCTTTGTAACAGTATCACTTCTTAAATCAATAATTTTCAATTTTCTATCACCTCTTATCCTGTGTAATTTTATAAAATTATACACCTTTGTTATCAATAATATATAAATAATCTTGAATTTCTAGAATTTTGAAAGTATAATTAAAATTAAACTAATTTAGGGGGTGAAAGGATGAACGTTGGGAAGACTGATGCCATTATCAGAGTGATTATAGGTATGATTTTACCTCATCTTACAAAATGGGGAGTCGTTTCTGGGTCCGCTTGGGCTGTAATCTTACATATAATAGGTTTTATTTTGGTATTTACTGCAGCTGTAAGATATTGTCCTCTCTATAAACTAATAAACAAATCTACAGCTTAAAAAAAGAGGGGGATAAAATCCCCCTCTTTTAAAATTTATTAATCAATTTATTTCACCTTCAGTAGATTCAATTACTACAGAAACATTCATCCCACACAATCTCCTTACTTTTCTTCCCCTTCAGGCTTAAAATTAGGTCTTATAGGTTCTTTTATCTCGTATTTTAATTCTCCATCTTTTCTATAAAATATTATGTATTTGTTCCATTCAGGTCTTTTAGGCAGAAACTCCATAACAGGCGGATTGAAATTTTTAAATCTTAAATGTGGACCTCTACTTTCATCTCTTATTAAGATAGCGTTTAATATTAATTCAGCAACATCCAGCATATTTAAAGTCTCATAGTAATAGGAAAGACCGTTTTCATCTAAGGAAACCCCATCTTTTTTAATTTCCTTTATCAAAGATATACCCTTTTTAACATCTTCTTCCATTCTTACTAAAAACCCATATTCAGAGACAATATCTCTGATCTTTTCCCTAACTAACTTTGATGGAATACCTCTTTGAGAAATCCTATCCTCTACTTCATTCAAATTAAAATCTACAAAATCTACTTTAGAAGCATAGTAGACTGCATTTTCTCCCGCTATTTTACCAAATACTTGAGTATCCAGCAGTGAATTTCCTCCAGGACGATTAGCACCATGTTGCCCACCTGCCACTTCTCCAGCAGCATAAAGCCCCTCTAAACTTGTCCTTGCATCTTCTCTTATTTTTACCCCTCCTTGAAAATGTTGAAGAGCATTTTGTATAGGAAGTAATTCTTTTGAAAGATCTATGTTGTAATTTTTTAGCCATTCAATAATTGAAGGATTTATTAACTTAAGCCTTTCATAAGGAGTAGTATCTTTAAAAATCTCTTTTCCAATCTTTTCGCTCCATCTCAAGATCTCCTCTGGAATACTCTCATAGGATAGATAAGACGGATTTTCCATATAATCCATATATACTTTATGACCTTGTTTTATATGATAATAAACAGCTAAATCGATAACTTTTGTGGGTGATTCATAAGATACTGGCCAATGAGCTCCCTTTTTAAATTCAAGAACACAAAGATTAGCTTTATCCTCTTCTGTAAGATAATCTAATAAAAACTCTCTACCATCTTCATCTACTATCTTAGGTAATGCCCTAAACATACTTCCTGATTCAGCAAAAAGAATCTGAGGATGACATATACCAATTTGCATAAACTCCATATTAACCATTTGAGCCCCAGCTCTTAATGATACAGCATATCCGTCTCCTGTCATTTCTGTCGTAAATACATTTTGACGATATATAGCCCCCGCACCACCTGTTGCAAGAATAAAAGCTTTACCCTTAATAATTATTTTTTCTTGTGTACTCATATCTATAGCTTTTGCGCCAATAACTCTATTTCCTTTGACTATTAGATCATAAACCATTACATTTTCATAAATCTCAATATTTGTTTCTCTTACCTTCTTAGCTAATGCTTTAGCTATTTCAATGGCAGTGTTTGGTCCTATATAACATGCCCTGGGATACTCAGAACCATCGGTAAGAAATTGATCAACTTTTCCATCTTGAGTTTTTACAAAAGGTACTCCTATAGATATAAGGTAGTTAATTGCCTCTTCACTATTTTTAGCCAATATTTCAGCCAGATTGTAATCCGATACTTCTCCCCCAATCTTATATATATCCATGGCATGATAAATATAATTATTTTGAATAGGTAATGTATAAGATAATGTGGCATGAAAAGCCATTCTATCTGAAAAGGCATTTGCTGTTACACCACCTTTTCCAACTGGCTTTTTAGCTAATAAAATAATCTTTAAATTTGGATTTTTTTCATAAGCGGATAAAGCAGATCTAAGACCCGCCCCTCCAGCACCTATAACTATTACATCTCCTTTAATTATTTTCATTGCTATTCCTCCTTGGTACCATACTTATTGCTTTTACTGGGCATAGCTTTACGCATAAACCACAACCATCACATAAATCGGTAATAAAATATTTTCCATCTTTCTCAATTGGAGCAGAATAAATACATACCTTCTTACATATTCCACAAGATGTACAAAGATTTTCATCAATATATGCTTCATAAAGATGCCTTCTATCAATATCATTATTTCCAAGAATAACTTTTCCTGAAACTTTCCCTCTAAACTCTGAAGGGCTTTTATAGTTCTTTTTCTCCATAAATCTTTTTAATCCTTCTATTATTTTTGAAATTATTTCATAACCCATAAGATAGATTACACTACATATTTGAACCACATCAGCGCCAGTTAGTATATATTTAGCCACATCATCTCCACTACCCACTCCTCCAGAGCCTGCAATTGATAATTTTAAATGAGGACGAGAAGTAGCGATCCATCTCAAAACATAGTTAAATGCCCAAGGACCACCATGTCCAGCGTATCCACCATGTAAAATAGGCTTTTCTGTATCAAGATCTATATCAAGCCCTGTTAATCTATTAAACATAACAACTCCATCAACCCCAATATTTTCTAAATTTTTAGCCACTGCAAGAGGAGATGAAAGTTGCATAGGCATCTTTACAATAATTGGAATCTTTACATTTTCCCTTACCATTTTCGCAACTCTCAAGATAGTATAATCTACATCTTGTCCTCTAAAGGATATGGATGCATGAGGACAAGAGACATTCAGTTCAAGAGCAGGAGCACCTACCTCTTCTGCCATCTTTGAATACTTAAGCCATCCTTCATCGGTTATACAATTTATACTGGGAATTACTGGTATAGACAAGGTATCTAAGGCTTTACTAATCTCCTTAAAATATTCTTCAGGACCAAAAGGACTTGCCTGCTCAAATGAATAAAAAGTTTGAGATCTAAGAGGTCCCATGGTCCTATTTATTATCTCAAAGTGAGGAGTAGGTGATATCCTACATATTTCTTCTTCAAAAAGGGACTTTACTACCACCGCTCCTGCTCCATTTTCTTCGCATTTTTTCATGTTTTTAACATTTTCTGTAAGACCTGAAGAGGCAACAATAATAGGATTTTTAAGCTTCAATCCTACATAATTGCAAGATAAGTCCATAAAAATATCCTCCTTTATTTCTTACCCCTTAAAGCATTAGATATTTTTTCGCATGTTTTTAAAAGTTCAGAAAGATATGTATCTTTATTTTCCTCTACCGATAGGTAGTAACCAGATATAGAGACTGCAGCTACAACCCTTTGAGAAAAATCAAAGATAGGAGCGCCAATACACTTTATTCCTCTTTCATTTTCCTCATTATCAAAAGCATATCCCTGGTTTCTAACCCTTTGTAATTCTTCCCTTAATTTATTAGGATCTGTAATAGTTTTATCTGTCCTTGGAATCAAAGGCACCTTTTTAATATAATCCTCTATATATTCATCGGAACTGAAGGCAAGAAGGACTTTACCAAAACTCGTAGAATAAAGAGGCATTCTCATACCAATCCTTGACATCATAGGAAGAGTCCCTGGACCTTCTACTTTATCAATATATACTCCTTCATATCCATCTTTTATTGTTAAATGTACTGTCTGTTTTGTATTCTCCATTAATTCGATAAGATAGGGACGAGCTATATCTCTTAAATCAAGACTTTGAAGAATATAGGAAGAAAGTTCTAAAATTCTAAATCCTGGTTTATATAATCCTGCAGGTGTCTTCCTTACATAGCCTTTCTCAATTAAAGTAGATAGATACCGATGTACAGTGGATATGTGAAGCCCAATCTCCTCCGATATCTCTTTTAAAGAAACCTCTCTTCCAGCCAAAATTATATATTCAAGAATATCCAATGTTTGCCCTGCAGATCCTATACCTATTTTAGATTTCATCTTTCCACACTCCATTCATTATTAAAAGATTCTAAAAATCCTTCTAAAGTCTCTTCATCCAAGGCTAAAAAGTCCCCAAATATGCTCATCTTTAGAGATGCTAATATATTCCCATATTGGGCACATTCTTCAAGAGTTTTATCCTTTATATATCCATAGAGAAAACCAGCAACAAATGCATCTCCCGCTCCAATCCTATCTACTATATCTGTAGTTAAAGCCTTTTGATGAAAATATTTGTCCCCATAAAGTACAGAACATCCCTCTTCCCCTCTTGTAAGAACATAAATTTTTTCCTTCCCAAACTTCTTCTGAAGATTATATAAAATTTTATCATCTTCTACATTATTCCCAAATAGTAACTTATAATCTTCTCTCTTAATAAAAAGAATATCTACAAAGGGAATTACTATGTCTAAAAATCTACGACATTCTTCTACTCCCCATAACTTTTGCCTATAATTCACATCAAAGGATAATTTTTGACTCTCTTTTTTTGATGTACAGATCTTTATCACATTATTTTTACATATCTCGCTTAAGCTTGGAGTTATTCCTGTAAGATGAATAAGTTTAGCTTTTTTGAGATAATCAAGATCACTATCAGAAAGAGGAGTTAAGGAAAAAGAAGAGTTCTTTCTATCATAAAGGACTTTAATACCTTTTGTCCTATGATGAAGTTCCACAAAATACATTCCCATCCTTCCCTCTGATATAAGCCTCACCCTATTTGTCCCAACACCATATTTTCTAAGCTCACTTAGAGCCCTATACCCTAAAAAGTTATTAGGAAAAAATGAAATAAACTCAGTTTTTAATCCTAACAAAGAAAGAGAGATAAGAACGTTAGCCTCTGTACCGCCTATCTCCACGTTCCAAGTATTGCTACTTAGAAAAGTACGATATCTCTCGGGGGTGACTCTTACCATCACCTCACCATAAGAAATAATATCCACCATATTTCCTCCCTCTTTCTATGAATTTATTCCCTAAACCTTACCACATAAAGCTCACTATTAGCAGTACTAAAAGATTCAGATCTACCAACAATTACCAAATAATTAAGATCATATATGGCCCCCCAACCTTCATCCAAATCAGCTCCCCCAAAAAATCTCTCCCAAAGAAGATCTCCATTTTCATCAATCTTCACTACATATACATCACTATTTCCTGCCCCTTTAGAATTAGATCCGCCCACTATCAAATATCCCATTTTATCTTTAGAAGGCATAATAAAAAATCCTGTATCATAACCTTTACCACCATAAACCTTTTCCCAGATCTTTTCTCCCTTTTTATTAATCTTTATTACATATAGATCGGTATTATCTGAAAGAGAATTAGAATTCCCAACAATTACATAACCATCTTTACATAAAGTAACATCATAGGCATAATCAAATCCCTTTCCCCCAAAAACCTTATCCCAAATCAAATTACCTTTTTTATCCACTTTTATTACATATATATCCTGAGATTCGGAAAAGGAATTAGATATTCCTACAGCCACATATCCATCTTTATCAGCCACTACCCCATATCCATATTCACTCATTTTATCTCCAAATGCCTTTTCCCAAAGCTTATTACCATTATCATCAATCTTTAAAAGATAAATATCATATTGCCCTTTTCCAAAAGAATTGGTCCTTCCCACTACTAAAAAATTTCCTTCATAGTCCTTTGTTATTCTCCAACCTTCTTCAAAACCTTTATCTCCAAAAGTTTTTTGCCATATAAGATCTCCATCTTCATTTATCTTCAAGACAAATACATCACTATTTCCTGCCCCAAAAGATCTGGTACCACCAACTATAAGATATCCATCCTTTGCCTTACAAATTGAATAAGCATAATCATCCTTGGAACCACCATAAGCCTTTTCCCAGATTTTTTTTCCTCTTCTATCTATCTTGATAATGTAGACATCCTTTCCACCATTACCAAAAGAAGATGTCTCACCTACAAGAATATAACCATCTTTACCTTTAACTATTCCATAACCCTTTTCACTTTTTTCTCCACCATACACACTTTGCCAAAATCCTGCTGAATTCTTTTCTTGAGAAAAAGAAATAATAAATAGCACGAAGAAAAACAAAGAAAAAACCAAAAACCTTTTCATAAAAATCTCTCCTTTAAGGTAAAAGCACTTTCTTTCCTGCTCCTGCACCATTTTCTAATAAATATGGAACTACATCAGGCTCATCCAATTCATACTCATATGGAATATTGAAGTCTTTCAATTCTTGAGTTATATTATTTTCTCCACATTCCCAATAGAAATTGTTGGATTCTTTTATATAACCATCTTGTGGACTTTCAAACTGAGTAGTCATTGGAAGCTTAACATTTTCAAAATAGTTATTTTCCACAATTACTTTTGCTCCCATTCTGGATGCAATACCATAAAGAAGTATATTTTGATAATAGTTATTAAATATATGGACAGTTCCAAATCTTACAGATGGATTTCGTGAATTTGTATTTCTAAAGATATTATGGTGATAAGTCACTCTTGCATCTACATCTACTGTAGAGCTATCGCTACTACCTACTAGAGAACATTTCCAACTATTTTCAAAAATATTCCATGAAACAGTGACTCCTTGAGATCCTTTTACAATGTCTAACAATGCATCAACTTTATCCTTTTCTTTTTCTCTTTCTGGTACCACAACCCTATCGCTACTTAATGTACAATGGTCTATCCAAACATTTTTAGAATTTTCTACAGTTATGGCATCATTTTTTGGATCTTCAAAAGTATTCTTTATGGTTAAGTTTCTAATAATTACATTACTTACTCCTTTTAGATATAAACCCCAGCCAACAATACCTGCATTCTCCGTTATACCTATAATAGTCTTATTGGATTCAATAGTAACTTGGCCTTTTTCACCACTTGTATCTATAACACCTTTTACAAGAATAATATATGGATCTTTATCTTGTGCATACTTTTTAAAATCATTAATATTATCAACAGTGACAATTTTTCCACCTTGTCCACCTGTTGTCCCTGACCCAAAACCTACTGCCTTATCATTAAGAGTAAGTACAGTTTCATCTATATTTTCTTGAGAAAAACCAAAACTCATTAATAAACCAAAAATTAGTAGTAAAATAAAAAGCTTCTTCATGGCTCTATACCTCCTTTATTTTTCTTCGAAATATTTTAAAAATCTTTTTGTACCATCAACCATTCTATCAAAAAGTTCCTTAGCAGTAGAATGATTTAATTTTGATTCTACTAATGGATCATTATAAAAAGCTCTAAAAGCAAGCTTCAGATCTTTCTCCAAAACTGCTTGAATGATCATTTCTTGATTCATAATATGCCTCAAAACCCATGAATTTACATCATTTGGTAATTTTCCTGCATATATAGGTAGAATATTATCTCTTGTTATATACACATTGGTTTCAACTATCACATCTCTTGGTATTCCATCTATTTGTCCCACATTAGGATAATTAACATTAGTTATGAAATCAGAAAGACCAAGAAGAGCTTTCATTATTTGAACTCCTACCTCGCCAGAAGGTTTAATAGGAAATTCCATCTCTCCATTAGCAAGCTTTTGACTCATTTCATAAAGCTCTTTTGCTTGCTGTCTTCTAAAGGATACAGGAGTTAGGGAGAACTTCCATTCTTTTACTTTTTCAGGATTTTCCAAATACCAGTAGGCAGGGAAAAATTCTGCCAAATGCCTATCACCAGCAGCTGCAATTATTCCGTATCTTTTATAAAGATCAAATTTTACTCTATTAGCAGATGAAAAATAGTCCCATGTCCATCTACCTTTCTCTTCTTCATAACCCTCATAATAATATTTCTCGGCAAATTCACCATAAATGGGTAATAGATCCATATTTTTGTAAGAAATCTTATCTACCCATGTAAAATGATTAATTCCTAAAACATTTTGCCTTATCTCAGAAGGAGAAACATCAATATTCTCCTTTTCCTTTAACATGAGAGACAAAAGCTTAGGGATTTTAAAAACTTCATGGCAACAACCTATGGCTTTTACCTTAGGAAATACTGCATATAGAGTCCTCACGCAAAGAGCCATAGGGTTTGTGTAATTAATAACCCAGGAAGTGGGAGAGTATTTTCTAATAGCCTCAGCAAATTCTATATATATAGGTATAGTTCTTAAGGCTCTTATAACTCCTCCAGGTCCAGGTGTATCACCCACTGACTGATAAATACCATACTTCTCTGGAAGATGTACATCTATCTCCATTTCATCCAATGTGCCTGGAAGAATAGAAATAACAATAAAATCTGCACCTTCTAACGCTTCCCCTATCTCTTTTACTGCTCTATATCTCCATTTACTTTTGGCAGATTTCTGCTCACTTATTCTATTTCCAATAATCTCATTAGTTTTTGCAGCCTCAAAATTTATATCATAAAGTCTCACTTCTCCAGAAAAACTCTCTTCAAGAGCAAGATCTGCCATAAACTTCCAAGCCCAACCCTTAGATCCTCCACCAATGTAAGCTATCTTTACATTATCCATTTTTCAATTTCTCCTCCCTTCTATCCTCTGAGTCCTGATGTAGTTACACCTTGTACAATATATTTCTGGAAGAATACAAATAATATAAGCACAGGAAGTAAAGATAAAGTAGACATAGCAAAAACTGCTCCCCAATTAGTTACTGCAGAAGGATCTGAAAAAGCTCTTAATGCCACTGATACTGGATATTTTTCAGGACTGTTTAAATATACTAAAGGTCCCATGAAATCATTCCATGCCCAATAGAAAGAGAATATGGTGGCAGTAGTAACTACTGGTTTTAAATTGGGGAGAATAATATGATAAAAAATACCAAATCTTCCTGCTCCATCAATAAACGCAGACTCATCAAGTTCCTTAGGTATTCCCCTAATAAACTGCATAATCATAAATATAAAGAAAGGACCCCCAAGAAATGCGGGTACTACAAGAGGTTTAAATGTATTTATCCATCCAAGCTTAGAAAATAAAATATACCTTGGTACAATCTGAACCTGCATAGGAAGCATCAATGTAAGAATTACAGTGGTAAATATAATTTTTCTTCCTGCAAAAGGAATTCTGGCAAGTCCATAGGCTACAAGAGTTGAAGATATAACTGTTCCAATAGTATTAAGTCCTGCCAATATAAAGGAGTTTTTAAAGAATGTAGCAAATGTTATACCACCAAATCCCTTCCATCCCTCTATATAGTTGTTTATTGTGGGCTCCCTGGGTATAAGATTTAAAACATCACTAAAAATCTCCCATGGCTGTTTAAAAGAGCTACTTAACATCCACAAGGCTGGATATACCATAATAAAGGCAAGAAGAGTAACAAAGGTATAATAAATAATGTTATTCAAAGTTTTTCTTTTCACTTATACTCCCTCCTCTGCTTCATAATAAACCCAACGATTAGAGGTCTTGAAAATGATAATAGTAAATAAACCAACTAAAGCTAGCATAAACCAGGCAAGCGCTGAAGCATAACCCATTTCAAAATCATTAAAAGCCTTTCTATACATGTAAACCGCATAGAACAAAGTTGAATCCAAGGGACCTCCCTGAGTAATAATATAGGACTGTGTAAAGGCCATAAAACCATGTATCATCTGGTTAATAAGATTAAAAAGAATAACTGGTGTAATCATAGGAAGAGTAATAGATGTGAGTCTTTTCCAAAAACTTGCACCATCAATGGTTGCAGCTTCATAAAGCTCAGTAGGAACCTGTTTTAGCGCTGCCAAAAATATTAACATAGGAGATCCAAACTGCCAAACTGAAAGTAAAATAAGAGTCCATATAGCAGTACGAGTATCTCCAAGCCAATTTATACCATGAATTCCAAAAATAGAAAGAAGAGCATTAATAATTCCATCATATCCCCATATCTGTCTCCAGACTACTGCTATAGCAACACTTCCACCAATAAGAGAAGGTATATAATAGATAGCACGATATAAATTAAGAATTTTACTTTCTTTCATACTAAATATAAGAGCAACAATAAAAGCAAAAGTAAGCCTTAATGGTACTTCAAATAAAACATATTTAAAGGTCGCCTTTGTAGCATTCCAAAATCTGGGATCTTGTGTAAAAATTCTTATCCAATTCTGAAGTCCAATCCATCTTGGTGGAGTCAAAATATCATATCTGGTAAATGAAAGGTATAAAGAAGTTACAAGAGGAAAAATTATAAAGGCAATGAAACCTATCAACCAAGGGCTTACAAAAAGATACCCCATAAGTAAATCATGTTTTTTCTTCTTAGAAATGTTTTTCATATATCCTCTATTACCTCCTCAAAATATAATAGGGAAGGGAGGCAAACTCCCTTCCCTAAATAAGATCTACTTACCTTTTTAATATCTGCATTACTTGTTCTCTAAACTTCTTTGCTGCTTCTTCTGGTGTAATCTTCTTGTACATAATTTGATCATAAAGAGGAGTATATACGTTGTTATAAATCTCTTGCCATCTTTCTGGATCAGGTGCTGGAGTTGGAGCTCCATATTTTTCAACTACAGATATGAAATTAAACATCTCTTTCTCCACTGGAGTGAGAAGAGGTTTTAGAGCAAGTTGTACTTTCTTAGAAATAGGCACTCCTCTTTCTGCCATTAATATCTTTGCTGCCTCAATATCATTGATAAAGAAGTTTATAAAGGTCGCAGCTTCTTTTGGATATTTAGTTTTTGCGTTTATTGCAAAAAACATAGAAGGCTTTAAGAAGTTACCTACTTTTCCATTTAGTGTAGGAAGCATATAGAGTCTTAATTGTTTTCCTTTTAGAGCTTGACTCATAGCGGTAAGCTGGTTACTCCATGTAAATTGCATGGCAGATTTTCCAAGACAAATGAATCTTTGCTCAGGACTTACGCTTCCTCTTGCTACTTCCACATCTCTTGATGGAATTACACCTTCATCTTGTAATTCAAGAAGCATTCTATAGAAGCTGGCATAAACATTATCATCTTCATATCCAAGAGATTTTCCATCCTCACTAAATAGATATCCACCATTTTCTATAGTCCATACTCTAAATACGTTATGGTCTCCTAAGTTTTCTGCTGCTCCATATATACCAAGTTTTCTATGAATTATTCTTGCAATTCTCTTGAAATCTTCCCATGTCCATAAAGTTGGAGGTAAAGGTACACCTACTTTTCTAAAGACTTCAGGATCAATAGCAAAGGCTTGAGAGTTATTACCTAAGTTTATAGCATAAAGTTTTCCATATAATTTCCCAGAATCTACTATATTTTTTGCCACATCCTTTAGATTTATTACTCCTTGGGCTACTAAATCATCCAAAGGAAGCAAAAATCCTTTTTCTACCCATCCTCTTAGATAGGCATGATCCTGTTGCATTATATCTGGTAAATTACCACCAGCAGCCATAGTAGTGAGCTTTGTATAATACTCAGACCATCCAGTATACTCAGCTACTATCTTTATGTTGGGATACTTCTTTTGGAATAAATCAATAACTTTTAAAGTTCTATTATGTCTATCCTGAGAGCCCCACCAAATAATTCTTAAAGTAACCTGCTGTTGAGCTGGAGAAATGGCTAATAAGAAACAGACTAAAACTAACAAGATCATCAATAATCTAAAATTTCTTCTCATTTTTTAAATCCCCCCAAACTAAGTTTTTTAATAAAAGAAAAACAAAGCAAAATCTAAAAACTTTTAACCTCCTTAACACCTCCTTTGTATATTATGAAATTTATTTGTATTATATTATAAACAAACCATTAAAATTTTTCAAGCAAATTTTAAATTAAGGTTAAAAATCACCTTGAGAATTAAGTTTCATAATTAATATATCTCCTAAGGATGCTCCCCAAGATCTGGTCAGTCCAGCCACAATATATCCATTATCCTCTGTTTCAATTACTGTTTTACCATCATCATCTCCGTCTCCATCATATACTTTTTGCCATAATAAGTTCCCATACGAATCTAACTTGATCAAATATACAGCTGTTCCAGAAACACCAAATGATCTTGTATTTCCCGATATTATATATCCTCCATCTGATGTTGCTCTTATACATTCCCCTTCATCTCCCGAATCTCCACCATAATACCTTTCCCAAAGCACATCACCGTTAGGATTAACCTTGATAACATAAACATCACCGTTGGTTCCATAAGAAAGAGTAGATCCCACTATTATAAAGTTTCCATCCCTTGTCTTCTCAATTCTATTTCCCACATCATCTTTTGTTCCTCCATAAGTCTTATACCAAATCACATTTCCATTTTTATCAAATTTTACAAGTGCTACATCCTTACTACCACTACCAAAAGACATGGTATATCCTAACACCAAATATCCATCTTCAACTTCTACTACCGAATTTGCCTCATCAAAATTTCTTCCACCCCATGTCTTACTCCATATAAGATTTCCGTTAGGATCTAATTTTAGAATATAAAAATCAGAGTTTCCTTGCCCAAAAGATCTTGTCCATCCCACAAAAATATAATTCCCATCATTATCATCAGATATCTTATTAAATCTATCCAAAAAACTTTCTTTTGAACTGCTATTTTATCCATCACTAATAGAAGAGCCTTCTATACTACAGAAAACTTTAGAAGAATGGCAGTATAAAATTGATTTCCTTTTAATACAGACAACTACATTTGCAGGAGGTTTTTTAGGAGAGATATTAGCAAAGTCAGATTTCCCTACAGTATTCTGGGCTATTCCAGAGCCAGAAATAAAAGGGAATCTGAAATGGAATTCTCTTTGTGCTTTAAACTTTTTTGCAAGCTTAATTAAAAGATTTAATCCTAAGAAAAAATTCGATTGGATTTATATATTTCCAGAAGACAATAATAAAGAACTCATAGAAATATTAAAAGTGCTAAAAGTATTGAAAGATCTCAAAAATTTGAAGATAATTCAATTGGTAGGTACTGCTCCAAGTTTTTTTAATTTGGAAATTTCAGAAGAATTATTAAAATCTAAACTTGGAATTGAAATTAAAAAGTATCCTTCCCTTGATATTCTTAAAGAAATTATAAATTCCTTAGATAAGAATGAAATAGAAAAAGTAAAAGAAGAGATTAAAAAGAATATAAACATTCCTATAGAAGAAAAGTGGTTAGAAGAAGGAGTAAAAATTGCCCTTGCTATGGAAGAATTAGCCCAAAAAGAGAAAGCAGGAGCTATTGTTTCCCGATGCTGGCCTGATTTTAGAGAAAATTTATCTATTTTTCCTTGTTTTAGTTTTGCAATTGTTTCAGAAAAAATTCCTGTTTCCTGTGAAGGCGATATCTTAAGTGCTTTAGGAATGTATATATTGAAGGAAATTTCAGGAAAACCCACATCCGTCTTAGATTTAGTATATTATGATAACAAAGGTATAGTCCTCTGGCATTGTGGAAACACTCCTCCATCAATAACCGAACCTCCTTTAAATTTAGATTATCAATTTAATCATCCTGGTATGGGGACTACCCTAGATAGTAAATTTAAAGAAGGAGAAGTTACATTATTTGCCTTTAATCAGGAATTAAGAAATTATTTGGCTATTTCTGCAAAAATATCTTATCCTTTTGAAAATAAATTTCGAGGAAGCTATGCATATATTAGTGATCTTCCTCTACCACCTAAAGAATTATTTGACTTAATATTAAAAGAGGGATTTCCTCATCATTTAATTCTCTCTTATGGAGATTTAAAAAATTCTATAAGAAAACTCCTTTATTGGTTAGATATCCCAAGTGTTTTTATTTAATTTTATAGTTATATAAATAGTATGAATATAACATTGAAAAAGATTTATAAGAGAATGGGGAGAGATTTTGTTCTTAGGTTCAGGAAAAATTGCTCTATTAAGAATTATTTCAGGACTTGAAAAGCCAGATTATGTAAATATTTATTTCAATTGAAAAGATGTCACAGATCTTCTCCCCTCAAAGAGGGGTATATCTTTTGTTTTTTCAAAATTATGATCTCTTCCCTCATTTCACTATAAAGGGAATTTTATCTTTCCCTTTATGGATAAAAAGATTCTCAGAAGAGATAATCGTTGAGGAAGTAAAAAGAACTGTTGATGAGATTGATTTTTCCTTAAAAAGATATTTAAACTTTAAACCAAAGGAACTTTCTGCAGGACATAAACAAAGAACTGCGTTTAGATGCAAAAATAGTGGTATAAACTCGTTGGGAGATGAAGAAATTAATAATTTCTTGGAATATAACTACTGTTTATGTAACTTCAGATCAGCAGGAGCTACAAGCTCTTGCAGATAGATAGGAACCTATAAAGAACTTTTTTATTATTACAATTACAAAAAAAGGAGAGCCTTTTAGGCTCTCCTTTTTAAAAAGGGGTTTTTCCTTTTACAATATGTTAGAATTTTAATTCAGAAGATCCTTCCCAAAGTCCGTGAATATTGCAGTAGGATAAAGCAAAAATCTTTCCTTCTTTTTGGGTTTTAAAAACAAATTCAGCTACTGGCTCTGTGTAAACAGTACTTGTATCTGGTCCTTGTGTAGATGCTCCATGGGATGTAAATTCAAATCTTCCAAGTTGATATGGATACTTCTCTCCATCTGGTAAGAAATAGACTTCAATCCAAGCAATATAATGAGAAGATGTATTGGGATGTGGAATCTCTTTTCCTACAGAGACTCTTACTCTAACTCCTTTTTCTTTATCCTTTTCAAGAATATCTATAACAGGGACATGTTTTTCTTTTGTCCAATCAGCCTCTTGTAAGAGTTCCTTTAATTTATCCATGGATTATCCCTCCCATTTTAGAATTATTATATTTTATTTTATATCTTTTTGAGAGGGATTTCAATATAATGTAAAATTAATTCATATTAATAACCTCTTTATATCTTTCATACATCTTTTGCCATTTTTCCGTATTCCTGGGATAATAAGTCTTTATATCAGAAGAAAGTTTAATGATTTCTCTTGCCTTAACTATATCTTCTATAGCTCCCCTTGTTATAGCTTGTACAAGAATATTTCCTAAGGATGTGGCCTCAACAGGACCTGTAATAACTGGTATTCCAAGTACATCAGCAGTAAATTGTGATAGCAATTGGTTCTGAGAGCCTCCTCCTACAATATGCAAAACCTTAATCTTCTTCTTCAAAATCCTTTCTAAATCATCAAAGACTTCTTTATATCTAAATGCAAGAGATTCTAAAATACATCTTGCTATTTCTCCCTTTTTCTCAGGAATACCTTGATGAGTTTTATTACAATAATCTTGAATTGCCTTTACCATATTTGGTGGATTCAAAAATGTAACATCGTCAGGATTTATAAAATACTTAAATGGCTCCTCATCTTCAGCCAATTTAGTAATCTCTGAATAGGATAGATCATAACCTTCTTTAGCCCATTCTCTTTTTACTCTCTGCAATAGCCAAAGACCCATTATATTTTTTAAAAATCTGTAGGTTTTATTATATCCACCCTCATTAGTAAAATTTGCTTTGAAAGATTCCTCATTTATGATTGGCTCTTTAAGCTCTACTCCCATTAATGACCAAGTACCAGAACTTATATACGCCCAATCTTCCCCTTCTCCAGGTACCCCAACTACAGCACACCCAGTATCATGTTCACAAGGTGCTATTACAGAAACATCTCTAATATTTAATTCCTCTTGAATTCCTTTGTATAACTTACCTATCTCCGTACCAGAGGAAACTATAGTAGGCATTATATCCTTAGGAATCTTAAATTTATTCAAGATTTCTTCTTCCCAATCATCCTTAAAAGGATTATATATCTGGGAAGTGGTTGCAATAGAAAACTCAGTTATCATCTCTCCTGTTAACATGAAATTAAAAAGATCGGGCATAAATAACAATTTATAGGCAGAATTAAAGAGAGAAGACTTTTCAAGCACCATGCTATAAAGCTGAAATAATGTATTTATCTGCATTATTTGTATACCTGTTAACTTATAAATTTCTTCCTTTGACATTACTTTAAAAGCTTTTTCAAGAATTCCATCAGTCCTATGGTCTCTATAACACACTGGAATCCCTGCTAAGTATCCTTCTTTTGTTACTAATCCAAAATCTACACCCCACGTATCTATCCCAATACTTTCTATATCTTTATATTTAGAAAAAGCCTTACTTAAACCCTCTTTAATATCTTGAAACATTTGGGTTACATTCCAGTAAAGTCTACCAAGAATATCAACAGGCCTATTTACAAACCTATGAATCTCTTCAAGAGCAATTCTTTCTTCCTTTAATGTTCCCAACATAATCCTTCCGCTTTCTGCCCCAAGATCAATAGCAATAAATCTTCTCTCTTTCATATTAATCACCTCAAACTCTCTCTTTGATAACTTTTTCCATATAACCACTTTCTCTGAAGGCTTTTAATGGATCAAGAGGAACTCCCATTTCTTCCCTTACTTTATAAATTAACGGCATAACATCAGTCTCAAAAGCCTTTACTAAAGTATTTTCTGCCATAACAATGTCACATTCATTTTGATATTTTCTGAGTAATTTTCTATTTACAATTAAGGCTTTGGCATAAGTTTTAAATATATTCTCTACACTTTGAATCATCTCTTCAATTTTGTTTTTAAGGTTGTGGGATTCATCTATCATATATGCAATATTCATCTTTAAACCATCTTCTTCAGCAGAAACAAGCTCATTAAATATTAAAAATAATTCATATGGATTTATAGAGCCAGTAGTAAGATCATCATCTGCATATTTCTTGTTATTAAAATGGAATCCTCCAAGTTTTCCTTCATCTAAAAGAATGGCTACAATCTGCTCAATATTTGTCCCAAGAGGATGATGCCCTAAGTCTACAAGTACATAGGCTCTATCTCCAAGCTTTCTTGAAAAAAGCAATGCTGTTCCCCAATCAGGAATATCTGTATGATAAAAAGCAGGTTCAAAAAATTTATATTCAATAAGAAGTCTCATATCAGAATCCAAGTAAGAATATACTTCTTTTAGGCTTTCTTCTAATCTATGCTTTCTACTTCTAAAGTCATCTTGTCCAGGATGATTAGTACCATCAGCAAGCCAGAGGGAAATATCCTTAGATCCAAGTTTTTTTGCTATTTCTATGCATTCTTTAATATGATTTATAGCCTTTTCTCTTACCCTTTTGTCAACATGAGTTAGGCTTCCTAACTTATAATCATCATCCTGAAATAGATTTGGATTAATTGCACCTGGCCTAATCCCAAGAGATTCCGCATATTTTAATAGCTCATCCCAATCATCATACATATCCCATGGTATATGAAGAGCGCAAGTAGGACATATTCCAGTTAATTTATGAACCATAGCAGCATCTTGCAATTTTTCTTTTACATTTCTTGCAGATCCCTTTTGTTTAAATACAGCAAATCTTGTTCCAGAATCACCATAACCCCAAGAAGGAGTTTCAACCCTAAAATTCTTTAACCTTCTCTCAACCCCCTCTACATCTATCCCTTCATCTTCTAACATACTCCTTAAAATCTCATACCTTTTTTCATAATTTATCATAGTAATACCCCCCTATATATTTTTATTTTTCTGCTTATTTTTTCAAGTTTAATTTTCATTTTTTATTGTTTTTATGTTTTATTTTTATCACAAAAAAAAGTTATGGTCAACAACAAATAAACCCTTTGTTATAGGTCTGTGATAAGAACTATAAATTAGAGTAAAAAAAACCTTGGTAATCCTCCAGATATATAAATTGCTGAGAAGGATTACCAAGGTATAAAAATAACCTTTTTATAGTAAAGAAAATAGATAGTTAATTAACCTTAGTGGGAATAATGTTCTTTCATCTCTTTATTGAAAGGTAAATTTAGAATTTCATCTATAACTTCCTTTACTTGTTCATATGATCTTGTTCTTGGATCTCTTATTAAAACTTCTTCCAATACTTTTCTATCACCAGTAATAAACCCTTCTAAAGCAAATTCCATTCTCATAATACGAGGCATTAAATAAAATTTCTTTATTCTATCTGTTAAATCAGGCTTAATCTCCTCTGGATGAATTCCCTTATCGTCTACTATCACTGGAACTTCCACCACCACATCCTTAGGAATATCGGAGATTATTCCATTATTTAAAATGTTTAATACTAATCTTTGTTTTTCTCCATTTACAATTGCATTAATAAAAGGAATTTGTTGTTCACCACTTAGACTTTCCTTTTTAAGTTCAGGGAAAACATCAAAAAGATTTACTTTATCATCTTTTGATAACTCAATAAGCCTTCTCTTAAGAGCCCTTAATGCTTCATAAAACTTAGGCCTTTCCACCTCATTATCTATCCCTCCAAATTTACCATACCACTTCTTTTTTGTTTCCAAGTTATAATGATACTTCCAACTTCCATTTCTGCATGTATCACCAATTGGTAACATCCCATAAAATTTATACATATCTATAACCGCAGGACTTAATTGGGCATCCCATGGATTTTTAGGCTCCCATTTTGATGAATTTTCTTCTATCCATTTATCAAGAAGAGGATATGCATTTTCACCATTGTATAAAAATCTATTCAACCATATCCCATGATTTACTCCAGCAACTTGCCAATCCACTTTTTTAGGATCCAAATTTAAAGCTTCTATCACCTCAAAAACTCCGCCATAACCATGACAAAAACCTATTATCTTTGTATTAGTTTGACGCAAAACAAGCTGAGTAATCTCAAAAACAGGATTTGCAGTTTGTATCATGTAAGAAGAAGGAGCATACTTCTCTACCATTCTTGCTATATCAAGAGAAAGTTTTAATTGATTATAGTTAGTAAATGTATAATAATCAGAAACCATATTAAATTCCTGACTATCTATACCCCGATAATATCCATGCTTCTCCCCAATTTCTCTCATAATTTCATATTGCACATATCCATCCTCATGCCCTTCAGCTCTTGCAAGAGCAGTATTAATAACAAAGCTTGCCCCTTCTACAGAAGATCTTAAGTCTGTAGTTTTTTCTATTCTAAGATTTGCTCCAAGTACATTATTAATTCTTCTTGCAAGATTGTATACAGCATCTAATCTTTCTTCATCAATATCCATTAATGACACAAAAGAATCCCTTAAACCTTTAACTTTACAAAGATCAGAAATAAGAGTTAGTGTATATCTAACACTTCCTGCCCCTACAAAAGCTATCTTTATATTTGCCATTTTTTAAACCTCCTATTTTATTATTATTTTTTTATAACTTTGATACAGAGGTTGTAGCAATACCTGTCTCCATATATTTTTGGAAAAATATAAAAATGATAAAAATAGGAACAAGTGAGAGAACTGACATAGCAAAGACCGCCCCCCAATTTGTAATAGTTGTAGGATCAGCAAAAGCCTTTAAAGCAAGAGCTACAGGATACAACTCTGGCTTATTTAAATACAATAAGGGCCCCATAAAATCATCCCATGTCCAATAAAAAGCAAAGATTATACCTCCAAATCCTTTCCATCCCTCTATATAATTCTCAATTGTAAATTTCTTAGGTATAAGCGATGTCATATCTGAAAATATCTCCTGATGTGTCTTAAAAGATGAACCTAGCAACCAAAGTAGTGGATAAACCATTACAAAGGCAAAAATAGTAATCAGGATATAATAAATTACATAAAATGTTAAGGTTTTCTTTATCATATATTACTTAACCTCCCCCGCCTCATAGTATACCCTGTCCTTGAAACATCTACTGATATATCTGGCGCAGTACCAGCATTCTCTATATCAAGCATCATCTTCCACCATTTTACAAATGTATCTTTACTAAAACCTATTGATTTACCATCCTGAGAATATAACCATTCTCCATTCTCAATTAACCAAATTTTAAAGCACTCTATCTGACCTGTAAATCCTTCAACACCATAAATACCAAGCTTTTTCTTTATTTGTATAACTGTATCCTTGAATTCCTCCCAAGTCCAATCATTTTTTGGAAGAGGAATACCAGCTTGTTTGAATAATTCTGGATCATAAACAAGACCAAGAGCATTAACACCAAGATCAATACCATAGAGTTTACCATTTACTATTCCAGGTTTTATATAATTAGGAGCTACATCTATTTACCCATTCAGTGATATATTGATAATCATGTTGTATTACATCAGGTAAGTTCTGAGCTGCAGCTTGTGTATTAAGTTTCGTCCAGTAATCACTCCATGATGTATATTCGGGTGTTATCTTAATATTAGGATATCTTTTTTCAAACAGCTTGATTACTTCAAGAGTCTGATTATGTCTGGTTTGGCTTCCCCACCATGCAACTTAACTGTCAAAACAATGATAAGAAGTAACAAAAACACTAAAAACCCTTTAAACCTCATGAATCTAAACCCCTTTTTATATTATGCAAAAGTGTTGCATATATTTACGTTTATATTCTATTTTTATTTTTCATTTATGTCAAGTTTTATTCATATTATCCTCATGATATAATAAACCCATGATTAATCTTGAGAAAAAAATAGCATTAATAACAGGGGCAAGCAGAGGAATTGGAGAAGAAATTGCAAGAAGGCTTGCAAAAGAAAAGGTTAATCTTGCTCTTATAGCAAGAGATGAAAATAAATTAAAAAAAATAAAAGACGAATTATTAAAAGAAAACGTTGAAATATTTATTTTGCCAATAGATTTAACAGAAAATAATGCTCCAAAGTTTGTTATTGAAAAAGTAATAGAATATTTTGGTGGATTAGATATATTAATAAATAACGCTGGAACAGCTCTCTCCAAACCCTTATTAGAAACATCAGAAGAAGAATGGAATAATTTAATGACTATTAATGCAAAGGTACCCTATTTTTTATGTAAATATGCCATACCTTATTTGAAAAAGTCAGAAATTCCAACAATCATAAATATATCCTCAGTAGTAGGATATAAAGGATATATAAACCAAAGTGCCTATACAGCCTCAAAACATGCACTTCATGGATTTACAAAGGTTCTTGCTCAAGAAGTACATGAATATGGTATAAGGGTACATTTAATATCTCCAGGAGGAGTTGCTACAGATCTCGTTAACAAAGTTAGGCCTGATCTTGAAAAATCATCATTAATACAACCCTATGAAATTGCAGAAATTATTGTATTTCTATTAAAGTTTAGAAATAATGCAGTTATTGATGAAATCCAAGTAAGGCGAAAAGATAATATTCCTTGGAAATAGCTTAAAATCTCTCCTTTAATAATTTTTTTCTATATTTCTCAACCTCTAAATTATCAATTTCATCTATTTGTTCTTTTGTAAAGAAGCGCATCTTTCCAAAGAGTTTTGCCACAAAAATCACTTTAATTGAAGATTCAATAAGTAAAGTTCTATATAATGCCTCTTTTAAATTACTCCCAACGGTAACAAGACCATGGTTCTTTACTAAAACCCCATTATGATTTTTTATAATCTCCCCTACTGCCTCAGCAAACTCTTTACCTCCTGGGACTACATATTCAATTACTGGAATCTCTCCTCCAAGGAGAGCCACCATATCAGGAGTAAATGGTTTTAAAGATTCATCTTGAAAGGTAAAAGCAATAGAATATACAGGATGGGTATGAATCACTGCCTTTACATCTTCCCTTTTCTTATAACACTCAAGATGCATCCAAATCTCTGAGGAAGGCCTTTTATCACTATCTACAGTCTTTCCAGATTCTATTTCTACCCCTATATAGTCCTCTTCTGTAGCATCTTCAAAAGAAGAACCACTTGCTTTTATATATATTCTATCTCCCATCCTTGCACTTATATTTCCCCCAGGCCCAACAACTAATTTTTCCATAGCAATTCTTTTTCCTATATCTATGAGTTCCCTTTTAAGTTTTGCTATATCAGAATTCATAATAAATTCCTCCCTTAGGAATATAATTTCGTAGATAATCAGAGGTCTTTTTAAGTTCCTCTAATACCTTTTCTTCAGTTTTTGTGGAAGGTGGTATAACCTCTACTATAAGAACTAGTTTGTCTATAGGATTTAAATATTTAGATACAGGATTATCTTTATAATTTTCAAAAGAAGATTTTATTGCAGAAATTACCTTTTCAATTTTAACATGTCCCATAGAATTATATTCTTCTGTGAATGGCCAATGACTACTTGAATCAGGCTTTGTCTGTTGTAAATGAATAATAGGAGAAAAACAAGCAAACCTTCTTAACCATTCTTCATAGGAAAGGTCATCTCCTGTAAGCCCATAATGCATTCCAGCTTGATGGCCTACATCAATAGTTAAGTAAACAGGAACACCATCATTATCTTTATTTACTTCAATAAGAAATTCTTCTGCCTCTTTTAATGTCCATGGTTTTTCACTTGGTATATACATCTGTTCATTGGATATACCTAAAAGTCCTTTATCTTTAGCAATCTTAGCAAGTTCTCTAAAAGTATTATAAACATAATTCATTCTTTCTCTTGTCTTGTTAGGATCTTGTAATACTTCCACAGAAATAGCATCCCAATGACCCCCAAGATATTTTGCTCCCATCTCCCTTACAATATCCATAGCAGATATAATCCACTCTTTCATTCTCCTTCTAACTCTTTCATCACTATGAGACAAACCATGGAACCTATGAGTCGCCATTCCTGTATAGTAGTCCCATATATCTACACCGTATTTTTCTGAATATTCCTTTATTTTCCTTGCTGTTTCAATTTGATATTCTTTATCTCCACTAAAGAAGGGATCTAAAACATCACTACAGAAAGAATGGTAATCATATCCAAGTTCTTTTGTAAGCTTTATAAAATTTTCAGGCTCTTCCCATCTTCTTGTTAAAAAAGCCCCATTAACACCAATATCTATATGTACTCTCATTTCTTCACCTCATCTCTACTCCACCACTAACATTAACAGCATCTCCAGTAATATAAGATGCCTCATCACTGGCAAGAAATACTACCACATTCGCCACATCATCATAAGTACATGCTCTTCCAAGGGGAACCTGTTTTAAATATCTTTCTCTTACCTCTTCTTTGCTGATTCCTAACCTCTTTGCATATTGATCATATAAACTCTCTTTCCACAAAGGTGAATCCAAAAGATCTCCAGGACAGACAGCCACCACTCTTATATTATATGGAGCCAAGTCTAATGCAATACTTTGAGTAAAACCTATTCCTCCAAATTTTGATGCAGAATAAGCAGAATTCCTAAAACTTCCTTTTTTACCAGATTTTGAATTAATCTGTATTATGACACCCGATCTTTGCTTCACCATTACCTTTGCAGCCTCTCTTGCACAGAGAAAATAGCCTGTTAAATTCACATCAATAACCTTTTTCCAATCTTCAAGAGGAAACTCAGTAATATCATGAGCTATCAAGATTCCAGCATTAGCTACCATTATATCAAGTTTTCCAAAAACCTCAACCGTCTTTTCTACCATATTTTTCACATCTTCCTCATTAGTTACATCACATTTTATAGCTAATGCCCTTCTTTTATATTCTTCCTCAATTCTTTTAACCACTTCTTGAGCCTTATCTATTTTTATGTCAGCAACAGTAACATCACAACCTTCCTTAGCAAGTCTATAGGCAAGAGCCTCACCAAGCCCTTGGGCTGCCCCCGTAACAATTGCTACCCTATCTTTTAATCTTTGACAATCACACATCTATTTTCTCCCCCCTATTTAACATATAATCTTCTGCTTCTTTACACCACCATCCATTATTCTCTTTAACAATTTGATATAGATCTCTATAAATATCTCTTAGCTCTATAGGACCTTCTATACTTAATCTCTCAAAATCATCAATATCAGACAAAGGAAATTTTATGTGGGTGTAGATTAATTTCTTCCCTCCAGGGATGTTAGGAAAATTTAAAAGCACATCTCTCGCCACATTTAAACCCCCAATATGCGTAATCATAGGAGAAGGGTCTATAATACCTTTTTGAATAAGATCTAAAGCTATTTTCATATCATTGGCATTTCCCCCAGATGTAGCCACAAAATGATGTTTATCGTAATGTACTTTATAGAAGTTAACACATGCAGTGAAATTATGGTCTGTTGGTCCTGCAAAAAAGTTTAGACATCCATCTCTATTAAGGAGAGAGTCTGCTTCCTCAACTAATTTAGGACTGGAATATAATACAAAGATATCATCATATTTTATTTCTTTATATGATTGATCTTTTGTAGGATTAATAAATCTAATATCTATTCCCTTTTCTTTAACCTTATCTACAGGGAAGGCTCTCATAGCTCTTTGAAGCTTAGAATCATCAATATCTGTAATGATTAATAATCCGGGATTTTGAGGACCATAAATAAGATAAGAAAGAAAGGCAAGACCCATTGGGCCTGCGCCTCCCAAAATAGCAGTTTTTCCTCCAGGCTTTATACCCATTATGTGCTCATATGAATTTTCCTTTGTATGATATTGAGCATTAACAGCTCCAACTACACAAGATAAAGGTTCTACTAAGGATGCCTTATAGAAGGCATCTCCTTCATATATTAAAAGACAATCTTGCTCCATAACTTCATTGGGAATAATAACTCTTGTAGCAAGACCACCTAAATACTTGTAAGAGTAACCAGGAGCACTTAATACACCTACAGGACCTTTTTCATATAAAAGGGCAGGTTGAATAGTAAATTTTTGTCCTTCTTTATATTTATCTTTCCACTTTTCTCCAACCTTTAAAATAATACCTGCCATTTCATGTCCCACAATAACAGGGTTTTGATCAATATCCTTTGGTACCCTTGGATGCTCTGGTCCTTGTACTATCTCTTTATAAGTAGAAGGACAGCTTGTATCTGATATTATCTCAGCAAGTATCTCATCTTCCTTAATATCAGGAAGCTCAAACTTCTCAAGTCTAAGATCCATCTTTCCATACATTCTTAAAGCTATGGTCTCCATTTTTCTTATCCTCCTAAGTTAATAACAAATTAGGATTCTCAAGAAATTCTTTTATCTTTACAAGAAATTTAGCCCCATAAGCGCCATCTATTACTCTATGGTCTGCTGAAAGTGTGATATCCATTATTTTTCTAACCTTTATCTCACCATTTACAACAATCACTCTATCTTGAATGGCTCCAAAAGTAACTATAGCAACTTCAGGTGGATTAATTATGGCAAAAATTGACTTTATCCCAAAAACCCCAACATTATTTACCGTTATACTTCTATTTGAAATATCTTCAACTCTCAGTTTTCTATTTCTTGCTTTTTCTATCAATGTAATCCTTTCTTCATATATTTGAAGAATATTTTTCTTATCAGCATTTTTAATTACAGGTACAACTACCCCCTCATCTCCTAAAGCAACTGCAAAACCAACATTTATATCCTCTAAAAGTTCTATTTCTGTCTCCTTAAAACGAGAATTTATTAATGGGAAATCCTTTATAGAAGATGCTACAGCCTTGATAATAAAATCGTCATAAGAAATTTTTATATTATTTTTACTTATATACTCTTCTCTTACATTAACTAAGTTTGTAGCATCCATCTCTAACTCAGCATAAAAATGAGGTATATTCTGCTTACTTTTCAAAAGCCTCTCAGCTATAGTTCTTCTTGTAGTACTCAAAGGTATTTTTTTTATCTCATTATCTTTATCCAAATCTTATGCCCCCTTACTCTGGAATTTCTTCCTCTAAGGTATCAGTAACATAAGCAAGAACAGTACCAACAGGAACCGTTTCTCCTTCTTTTACTATTATTTTTCTTAGATAACCATCATATTCACTTTCTATCTCCATTATTGCCTTTTCGACCTCTATCTCTAACAATGGTTCTCCTTTCTTTATTTTCTCTCCCTCTTTCTTAAGCCAGGTAGTAACAGTCCCATTTTCCATTACATCACTAACCTTTGGCATAACAATATTCTTTACCATTCTTAACCTTCCTCCTTTTTAAAATAACTGTTTAATCTCTTCTATCATTCTCTTATCATTGGGAAGATAAGCCTTTTCAAGAACTGGGGAAGCTGGAGGTGGACAATAAGGAGCCCCTATCCTCAATGGTGGTCTTTCCAAATATGAATCTGCCTTTTCAAAAAGTTGAGTAATTATTTCAGCTGATAAAGACATAAACTCTACTGCTTGAGTTACAATAGCAAATCTTCTTGTCCTTTTTACCGACTCTATTATGGTATCCATATCCAAAGGATAGAGACTTCTTAAATCTATAACCTCTAATTCAATCCCTTCCTTTTCCAATTCTTCTGCTGCCTTTAAAACAGCATATAACATGGCTGACCATGAAACTACTGTTACACTTTTATGATAATCTTTAGCTCTTCTTTTAATATCTGCCTTTCCTAATGGAATGATGTATTCTTCTTTTGGTACTCTTCTTTTTGAAAGGGACAATAGTAACGGATCTTGAAGAAGATTTTGATGCTCTATATAAATTACAGGATTTTTATCTCTTATAGCTGATATTAAAAGTCCTTTGGCATCATAAGCATCTGATGGAGCAACAATTTTCAAGCCTGGAAAATGGGTTAATATGGATTCAATACTTTGAGAATGCTGTCCTGCATATCCTTTACCACCACCAATAGTAGTTATTATGGTTAAAGGTATTTCTGCCTGTCCACCAGTCATATAGCGCATTTTAGCTGCCTGGTTTGCCACCTGGTCTAAAGCAATTAAGATAAAATCAATATACATAATCTCAACAATAGGTCTTAATCCTCTCATAGCTGCACCAATTCCTGTTCCCACAATTGCAGCCTCAGATATGGCAGTATTAAATATCCTATCCCTTCCAAATATTTCCAATAAACCCTTTGTCTCCCCAAAAGATCCACCATAATCAGCAATATCTTCTCCCCACATTAACACCCTTGCATCTCTTTTCATTTCTTGATATAAAGCTTCAATTATAGCCTCTTTATAATTTATCTCTATCTCTGGATCCCTATCTTTAAAGGCTGGTTCTTTTAAGACAGTAACATTTCTAAATCTTTCAGGCACATAATCATCAATAGGAGCATCATTAAATACATATAAAGTCATTTGTTTAGGATCAGGATTGGGAGATTCTATTACCTTTCCTGCTATTTCTTCATTCTTTTGGCGTGCTTCTTTCTTAAGATTTTCTACTTCTTCCTCTGTAAGTACCTCAGCCCTTATCAATTCCTTTGCAAAATTTTCTACAGGATCATATTTTTTCCATTCCTGAAGCTCATCATAGGTACGATATGTACCATCTTCTGGCTTTTCTAATGTATCACTTAAGGAATGTCCCATAAATCTATATCCCCAAAACTCAAGCAAAATAGGTCCATCACCTTTTCTTGCTTTCTCTACCGCTCTCTTTACTGCGTCCCTCACCGCAAGCACATTCATAGCGTTTACTACTTCCGCATGCATTCCCTTTTTGTTATAAGCAAATCCTCTTTCTGCAATATAATCTATTCCTGTGACCTCTCCCTTTTGTTGCCCTGATTCTCCATATTGGTTATTCATAACCATAAATATGACTGGTACACCAAACTTTTTTTTCATTAATCCATTAGTGAATTGGGCCATACAAGCCATATTCAATGCCTCATGAGCTATACCTGTATTCATAGCCCCATCTCCAATAAAACATAAGGTCACTTTTCCATCTTCCATATATCTTGATGCCATAGCGGATCCTACTGCAATTCCCATACTACCTCCCACTATAGCATTTGCTCCTAAATGCCCCAAACTAAAGTCTGCTATATGCATAGAGCCTCCTCTTCCTTTACATGCACCCCATTCCTTTCCAAAAAGCTCTCCTATAGCCTTAAATAGTTCTATATCAAGAGCATATCGATATAATGTTTTTTTATCTTTATTTCTCCAATCATAACCTAAAAAACTTGCAATCTCTTTGTTATTTTCTATAAAAGAAAAAAGCTCTTCTTCCGACATATCTTTTAATCCAAAATAACTTTTAGCAATAGCATCTCCATGTCCTCTATGTGTACTTGTGATATAATCATCCTTCTTAATAACCGATATTCCACCGGTAGGTACTGCTTCCTGTCCTATAGATAAATGGGTAGCTCCTATATATAAATAGCGTATATTCCCATACTTACCCTTATTTGCCCTTAATTCATATATCATCTCTTCAAAATTTCTAATCATAAGCATACATTTAAAAAGATCAATACTTTCTTCCTTTGTTATTGTTCCATCTTTTAATTCATCCTTAAGGGATTTATTATATTGAAACTTTGGGACTTTTCCGCCAACCTCAATGTATCCTGGTTCAAACTCTGGGAATACTTTTATCTCTTTTGGCAACTCGAGCACCTCCTTTTTACTTTTCTTTTATTTATTTTTATTTTTTATTTTCATTTCTTTTTCTTTTATATTAACATTACACCCTTAAATGTCAAGCATAAAAACATTAAAGAAATGTTAATTAATCTATATTCCAAGGAATAGCAGTCATATAGGCAAGATTGGGGTGTCTTGTGTCTAATCTTGAATGTTGCACCACAATTTTTACATTACTCTCCACTTTAATTGCAAAAGGTACATTTCTCTCAAGTCTTACTCCAAGAACTTCTTCCGATCTATCCAATCTTACATGCCATGTTCTCTTTGCAGGCACAACTATCTCCTTTGACTCTATTGGATCTCTATCTTCAAAATAGAAAGTAAATTTAACAGTAGCAGGTTTATCATTAACATTTAAAATACAAGTAGACTCATGACTAGGTAAATTAACATCCCCCACATCTGGTAAATATGCATCTGGTATAAGCCAAATCTTAGCTCCAAGTTCTCTCTCCATTTATTAAACACCCCTTTCAAGATCTTACAAGTTTTCTTCTTTGCTCTATAAAATTAGAGATTAAAATCGTTGATACTAATAATAATCCAAGTATAATAGTTATTACTTGGCTTGGTATATTTAAAAGATTAAGGCTATAAGTTAGATATCCAAGTAAAAATAAAGAAAGTACAACCCCAATCATATTTCCAGAGCCACCCAATATACTCACTCCTCCTAATACTACTGTAGCTATAACTTCAAGCTCTAAACCACTACCTATATCAGGCCTTATACTACTCAATCTTGATGTTAAAAATATAGTTCCTAAACCTGACATAAATCCTATAAGAGTGAATAAAATTATCTTTATTCTTTCTACTAGAATACCTGAAAACTTACATGCTTGCTCATTATTTCCTATAGCATATATGTATCTTCCAAAAGTGGTTTTGTGTAATATAAACCCAAAAATAAAAGCAAAAATAATGTATATTACTAAGGAAAAGGGAATTGGAGTATTTCCAATATAACCTTGGCCTAAATACATAAAACTTTCGGATTCAATTCCTACTGCTGTGTCTTGAAGTAATATGTAAGCTATTCCTCTATATAATGCATAAGTACCAAGGGTTATGGCTATAGCAGGTAATCTAAATCTAACAATTAGATAACCATTTAAAAATCCTCCTAAGGTAGCTATTAGTAGGCCTATTAAAGCACATATCCAAATATTAGTACCTGCTCTATGAAGAACTCCCATAAAAGCAGCAGTCATTCCCATATTTGATGCTACCGAGATATCTATATTACCGCTAATGATAATATATGCCATAGCAAGGGAGATTAATCCTTTCTCCATAAAATTAGTAGTATTATCAAGCAAGTTTACTATATCTAAAAAGTAAGGAGACAAAAAACTACTAATTACAAAAATTAATATGATCAATATAAATAAGATTAATTCCCATGTAATTTTAATATTTAATTTCATTATCTCCTCCTATATCTTCTTTGAGTTCTCTCTGCCATTAAAGAATCTATTATTACTGCAATTAAAAACATAAGTCCTTGAAGAGCAAGCTTATAGAAAGGAGAAATTCTCATAATATTCAATCCATTCACTATCATAGTTAACAATAATGCCCCTAAAACTACACCACCTATTTTGCCTGAACCACCTGTAGTTTTAACTCCTCCTATAACTACAGCAGAGATTGCAGATAATTCAAACCCTATAGCAGCACTGCTTTCAGCAGAAGCAAATCTGGAGGTATATAAAACCCCACTTAGACCTGCTAAAATTCCTGATATTAGATAAACTAAAAAAAGTACCTTTGTTTTATCTATACCTATATAGACTGCGGACTGTGGATTATTACCAACCGCATATATACTTCTTCCTATAAGTTTATAGTTAAGTATGTAGTAAAAGAGAAGGAAAGTTATAAAAGCATAAACAATCAATATAGGAATACCCAAAATTTCTGCTCTTGTTAAAAGTTTGTATCCTTCAGGCATTTCGTGGGCATTAACCCATTTACCTTGACTTATGATATACACAAGCCCTCTAAAAATATACATAGTGGAGAGAGTTGCTATTATTGGGATTACTTTACCTTTTGCCACAAATAAACCATTTATAGCCCCACATATCCCACCAATAATGATACCTAAAATAGGCGCTAAAATAACAGGAAAATTAGGCATATCTTTATATAGCATGGAAACAACCATACCTGTTAAGGCAAGGGTTGATCCAACAGAAAGATCTATTCCACCTGTTAATATAACCATCATCTCGCCTATAGCTACGATGGTTAATATAGAGGCATCAAGAAGAATATAACGAATATTTTCCCAGCTTACAAAATATGGGTTCCTTATAGCTATAATTAGCCCAAAAAAGAAAAGAGGGAATATTATCCCTATTTCTCTTAATCTTGAAACATCGCTATTTTTCTTTATTTCGCTTATAGTATCTAATTTTGCCATATAAACCCCCTTCAATAATCAACTTTTTACTAAATGTCCTCTTCCAAGAGCCAAGGATAAAATTCTTTCTTGAGTTGCATCTTTTCTTGTAAGACTCCCAACTAATCTTCCTTCATGCATTACCAAAATCCTATCACTCATACCTATTACTTCGGGCATTTCTGAAGAAATAAGTATTATTCCATAACCTTCTTGAACTAACTTATTGATTAAGTTATATATAGCTACTTTAGCTCCTACATCTACACCTCTTGTGGGTTCATCCAGAATAAGAATCCTTGGATTTGTAGCAAGCCACTTTGCAAGGACAACTTTTTGCTGATTTCCTCCAGATAAATTTATAACTTTTTGTCTGAGGCCAGCACTTCTAATATCTAATAATTCATAATATCTCTTTGTTAAATTTTCCTCTTCTTTTTTATCAATTACTCCTCTATTAGCTAAACTCCGTAAAATAGGAAGAGTAACATTACAAACAATGTCCATAGGTAAGAGTAGTCCATGTTGATGTCTATCTTCGGGTACATAGATTATTCCATTACTAATGGCATCCTTAGGACTATTTATTTCTACTTCTTTTCCTTTTATATATATCTTACCTTTATCTTTCTTTCTTATTCCAAATATGGTTTGAGCAACCTCAGTTCTTCCAGAACCTACAAGGCCAGCTATTCCCAAGACTTCTCCCTCATAAAGTTCAAAGGAAATATCATAAAATTCTCCATGTTTTGTCAATCCTTCCACTTTAAGTAGAATATCTCCCCTTTTAGCCTCTACCTTAGGATACATATCTTCTAACTTTCTTCCTACCATCATCTGAATTAATTCATCCATATTTGTATCCTTTACTTCTCTTGTTCCTATATATTGTCCATCTCTTAGCACTGTCACTCTATCAGCTATCTCAAAAACCTCTTCTAATCTATGAGAAATAAATATTATAGAAGTACCTCTATTCTTAAGATTTTTTATAATATTAAAAAGTTTTTGAGTTTCTTCTAAGGTCAGGGAAGAAGTAGGTTCATCCATAATTAAAATCTTAGGATTTATAGATAAAACTCTTGCAATTTCCACAAGTTGTCTTTCAGCTATACTAAGGTTTTTTACAAGTACCTTAGGGTTTAATTCTATTCCTAAGGAGTTTAATAAATTCTCAGCCTCTTTATATAAGTTCTTCCAATCAATATTTTTCAAAAAGGGACTATATTTATAATGACCTATAAATATATTTTCAGCTACACTCAATTCTGGAAATAGAGCAAGTTCTTGAAAAACAGCAGCAATACCATGTCTTTGAGCGTCCATAGAATTTTTCAGATGTATTTTTTTCCCCTCTAAAATAATCTCTCCACTATCAGGTTGCAATACACCACTTATAATTTTAATCAAAGTAGACTTTCCAGCCCCATTTTCTCCTAATAAAGCATGAATTTCTCCTCTTTTTAAATTAAAATTAACATTTTGTAAAACTGGTTTTGTTCCTGTATAAGTTTTATATATTCCAAAAACCTCTAATATATAATCACTCATATGCTTTATTAACCCCTTCTTCTAATAAATTAAATATGGGGGGGAGAATATCTCCCCCCTACTTTTTAATTAGTATACTTTTGACCAATAATCTATATTAGATGCATCAAACACAAATGGAGGTCCAAGTATTATCATTTTTCCACCATTGCCTTCATCAACTATTTTTCTTTCCCCAAGCTTGCCCAAATTGACTTTTTCTCCCACATTACCCTTTATCTCTTTTGTTAATAAACGATATGTAGCATATACTGTTGCATAACCTAAATCTATAGGGTTCCATAAAGCAAAAGCTTTACATGTTCCTCTCTTCACATATTCTGCCATTTCACTTGGTAAACCAAGACCTGTCAATTGGACTTTTCCTGAGAGTCCTGCATCCTCAATAGCACGAGCAGCAGCTGCAATACCTACTGTTGTTGGTGCAATTATCCCCTTTAAATTTGGATAAGACTTAAATAATCCCATTGCTTCATTATAACTTTTCTCTCTTATATCATCTCCATAAACTATGGCTACAAGTTTCATCTTACTATATTCTGGTTTTTTAAGTTCTTCTTTCATCCATGCTATCCATGTATTTTGATTAGCCATGGTAGAAGCGGCACTTAGTATAGCAATTTCGCCTTCATAATTTATCATCTTAGCTAAAAGTTGAACTTGAATTCTTCCTATTTGCTCCATATCTGCCTGGTTCACAAAAAGTTTTCTTCCTTGAGGTTTCACTGCAGAATCAAAAGTTACAACTGGAATACCTCTAAGCTGTGCCTTTCTACATACAGGAACTAAAGCATCAGGGTCATTGGCGGAAACACAGATAGCGTTAACTTTTTGAGCAATCATTGAGTTAATAATATCAATTTGTCCCTGAACGCTTGATGCAGCTGGAGATTGATATAAAACAGTAATACCTAACTCTTTTGCAGCCTCTTGAGCCCCTTTATTTACTGCTTCAAAAAATGGGTTACCAGCAGTTTTACATACCAATCCAATAACATACTTTTTCTGAGCCAATCCTTGTGTACCTAAGGTGAAAAGAAGGACAATTAACAAAACAGTCAAAAACTTTTTCATAAATAATCCCCCCTAAACTAAAATTTTTTATATATCCTCCTGAAATCTTTGGTACTTAACTACTCACCTCCCTTCGTTGCATAAATTTTCATTTTATTTTATCTTTTGCTTTCATTCATTTTTATTTTATATAGAACATTGATTTTTGTCAAAAAATGAAAACACAAATGAATATTGTATGAACAATTATGAACAAGAATGTAAATAAAAAGGGTTAATAATTTATTTCATCCTCTTCTTACTTCATCCCTAATTTTAATTAATTCCTTCATTATATGATATAAGTTATAACTTGCTGTTTTAGTTCCAAAAATATCATGTAGGTCCTTATAAAGTTTATATAATCTATTATATATTTCATGATTCTTAGGGTCTGGTTTATATATCTCTGGTTTTACTCCACAAATAATCTCTTGAGCCTCCTCAACCTTAGAATAACCCCCTCTTTCCTTTCCAGCAGCTACTGCCCCAAATATAGCTGCACCTAAAGCAGAGGTTTGACTTGATCGTGAAACTTTTATATTTCTACCCAGAATATCCGCATATATTTGCATTACAAATGGATTTTTCTCTGCAATTCCCCCACAAGCTATAATCTCATTAACTTTTACTTCATATTCTTCAAATCTTTCCATTATTACCCTCGCTCCAAAAGCGGTTGCTTCTATTAATGCCCTATATACTTCTTCAGGTTTTGTATGTAGAGTTTGACCTATAAGAAGTCCTGTTAATTTAGCATCTACGAGGACTGTTCTATTTCCATTATTCCAGTCAAGAGCCAAAAGTCCACTTTCTCCAGCCTTTAATTTTTTTGCTTTTTCTGTAAATATTTTGTGAGCATCTTTTGTATTTGCAATATCCTTAGAGTAGTCAATAGGAGTAAAATATTTTACAAACCAGTTAAAAATATCTCCAACAGCAGATTGACCTGCCTCAAGGCCAAAGTATTTAGGTACTATAGATCCATCTACAATTCCACTTAGTCCAGGAATATCTGGAAGATTTTCTGTATTAGGAACTATCATCATATCACATGTTGATGTTCCAATTACTTTAACTAATATTCCTGGTTTAATACCAGCTCCCACAGCTCCCATATGAGCATCCAAAGCCCCAACAGCAATAATCACATCCTCTGAAAGATTGAATTTTTGGGCATAATAAGATGATATTTTTCCTGCAGGAACATCAGATGTATATGCAGTTTCAAATAATCTATCTCTTAAATCAGCAATTCGTGGATCAAGTTTCATTAAAAATTCTTTATTAGGAAGCCCACCCCATTGGGGGTTGAACATAGCCTTATGTCCTGCTGCACAGATACTTCTTTTCAATTCCTCAGGTTTCTGTCTTCCTGTTAACACACCTGGAATATAGTCTGCAAGTTCCACCCAACTGTATGCTGCTTCAAAGACTTTAGGGTCTACTCTCAAACAATGTAAAATTTTGGAGAAAAACCATTCTGAAGAATAGACTCCTCCATATTTTTTTAAATAGGGATAACCACCCTCATTAGCTAATCTTGTAATTTCTTCAGCTTCTTCATAGCTTGAATGGTCCTTCCATAACCATGCCATAGCATTTAAATTGTTCTTAAATTCATCATGAAATGCTAATGGTTGACCCTCTCTATCTACTGGAATGGGGGTACTACCAGTTGTATCTATACCTATACCAATTACATCTTTCCTATCAAAATTTTTGATATTATTTTCTGCATCTTTCAAGGCTCCTTCAATAGAAACTTCAAGACCTTTTATATAATCAGCAGGATGTTGTCTTGCTACATTGGGATTTTTAGAATCTAATAATATTCCATCCTCTCCATGTTCATAATTAAAAACATATGTCCCAACTTCTTCACCACTCGTGATATCAACTATTAAAGCTCTAACTGAATTAGTACCATAATCTAAACCAATTGTATATTTAGGCATATTTACACCTCCTAAAGAACATTTAGAAACTTAATCCTATCTCAGAAAGAACTTTTTCTAGTTTATTCCTTAATTCTTTACTTTCTTCTCCATCTAAATGAATAAATGGCTTTCTCATATATCCTTTTCCTATTCCCCTAAACTCTAAAGCCTTCTTCAAAACAGGTATACTCGCACCATCATAAAGAGCAAGAGAGAGTTTTGTTTGTTTTTCTTGGAGTTTTAAACATGTCTCATAGTCCTTAGTTTTAAAAGCATCATAAATCTTTACAAATATTTCTGGGAATACCCCTCCCGGTCCCGTAACAGTTCCTTTACCTCCCATCATAAGTACTGGAAAAAATGCCCTATCATACCCTGTAATTACAGCAAAATCTTTCCGAGTATTGTAAATATAACCCAATATAGTAGAAAAATTACCACTACTGTCCTTTATTCCTACAATATTTTCAAAATCATAAGATAGCTTAGAAACTAAAGATACAGAAAGCTCATTCTTAGCTAAAGAGGGAATATTATAAAGATATATAGGTACATCTTTAAATTCTCTTGCAATTTCCGCATAATAATTATAAATTTCCTTTTCAGTATAAGAATAGTAAAAGGGTGCTACTATACCAACTCCATCTGCACCTATTCTTCTTGCATGATCAATAAGTTCCATAGTATCTTTTAGATTTATAGTTCCACAATGGGCAATTACAGTTAATTTCCCCTTATTTTCTTGGATTATAGTTTCTAAAATCTTTTTTCTTTCTTCTAAGGATAAAATTAAACCCTCTCCTGTTGTTCCACAAACAAATATTCCATGAACTCCTTTTTCCTTAATAAAGTTTACATATTTTCTTAGAGATTCATAATCAATAGATTCATCCTCATTAAAAGGAGTAGTATGAGCCACAACAATTCCCTCAAGAACTCTCATTTCTTAAACCTCCTAAAAAGTTAAAATACAATGCTTTATATTCATTCTCTTCCAAGTATAAACTATATGAATATTTCCTAATTTATCTTCCAAAAGATTTGGATAAGAAAATTCATACGGATCTTTTTCTAAATCTAATATTTTCTCCCAATTCTCTAAATCCTTAGATATAGCAAGACTTAAAGGACTACGAATATAAGAACTATCATTATAAGCTAAGAGATAATAACCATTGCTCAATTTAATAACATCTATCCCACTATTAGGGTTTTTAATATAGGTTTTTTGAGGCTCTATCCATGTTCTTCCATAATCTTTTGATATAGATTTATAAATATAACCATCTCTTGTTCTAAGAAAACATATAACAACCCCATCTTCTTTTTCTACAACCACAGGATGTATACATCCTTTAGGAGTTCTCAAATTTCCAAAATAATCAAAGGAATCAAAATTATTTTTGGTTATCCCAAAGAAAGCTTTCCACTCTCTTTCATCATAAAAGGGAAATAAAAGTTCTCCATTTGAAAGAATTATAGGTTTATTCCTTATCATCCATCCCCATTCTTTTCTAAATACTATTTCATCACTAAAACTTTCTCCATCATCTTCAGAAAATCTATATTTTATACTACATGTATCCCATGCTCCTTTTATTTCACCCTTCTGTAAAAATGACACAAAATCTATACCTATTTCTGGAGATAAGCCACCCCCCTCAATAGTCACATAAAAAAGATACAATTTATCTTTCCATTCAAAAATTATAGGATTACCATCTGCTTTGTTAGGGGTATTTACAACAATTTTAGGTTCACTCCAACGATAACCATCAAATTTTGAGATTAAAATAGCTTGATCAGGGGATGTTTCATAACTTCCAGAATACCAAGAAAGCAAAATTTCCCCTTTCTTCGTCTCAAATATTGAAGCACAATGAGAAAAAGGACGATCTTTGATATTATCAAAAACAAATTGGGAAGAAATTAATTTTAATTTCATCTTATAGCCCCAGACCAGCTCATTCCTTCCATTATTTTCTTCCTTAAGAGTAAGAAAATAATAATTACAGGCAATGTGGCTAAGAAAGCAGCCATCATAAGCAATCCATAATCTATATCATAAGCACCTTGAATAGCTTTCAATCCTATAGGAATTGTAAACATTTTTGTTTTTTGCAAGGCCACTAAGCTCCAAGTATATTCATTCCATGCAAATATAAAAATGTATATTGCTAAAGCAGCTATAGCTGGAAGAGATATTGGAACTATAATTTTCAATAATATTTGAAGATTAGAACAACCATCGATCTTAGCAGACTCTTCAATTTCTTTAGGAATATTTACATAAAATTGTCTTAGAAGGAAAACGCTTATAGACATTGCAACTGTAGGTAATACTACTGATATATGAGTATTTAAAAGTTTTAGACTATTCATAATAAAGTACAAGGGGATAATATTTACTTGCCAAGGAGCCAGCATTGTTATTAAGAAAATAATAAAAATAATGTCTCTTCCTACCCAATTAAGTCTTGCAAAAGAATAAGCAGCAGGAACTGAAAGAAAAATAGAAATTATTGTAGAAAGACTTGCAATAATAAAACTATTTATGAACCATCTATCTATTGGCCAATTTTTAATAAGATTATAAAAATGCTCTAAAGTATAAGAAGAAGCGATCCATTTTGGAGGAATGGTAAAAATTTGAGGCGTAGGTTTAAAAGCAGTATCTATCATCCAGAGAATAGGAATAATCCATATTATTGATATAAAAAGCAATACAACTTTATATAAAATATTTTTCATTCTATTTCTCCCCCTAATCCTATTACCTTTATTCCTGAAAGAGTAAGTATAAGCATTATAATAACAAGTATAGACCCAGCAGCGGCAGCTTTCCCCATATCAAAATATTGAAAGCCTAATCTATATAAATAAAGAGCTAACACTTCCGATGCATATCCAGGACCACCATCAGTCATAATCATTACTTGTCCTAAAGCAGTAAAACCAGAGATAGTAGTCAATACAAGAGAAAACAAAAATTGTGGTTTAATAAGAGGAAGAAGAACTTTCCAAATTATCTCCCATGTATTTGCTCCATCAATTCTTGCAGCTTCAACTAAATCCTTAGGAACACTCTCAAGAGCTGTAAGAAAGATTGTTGTTCTATATCCACTTAACCACCATGCAGAAGCAATAGCAATAACTGGAATAGCCCATAAAGTACTATTTAAAAGTCTCGGAGCTTTTCCTAAAAATATGGACATAAAATAAGTTAATAAACCAAAATCTGGATCAAAAAGCCATTTCCAAATTAAAGCAATAACAGATACATTTAAAAGATATGGGAAAAAGAGAACACTTTCTGAGAAAGCTCTCAATTTATCTTTTGAATAAAAATAAAGGATAAGAGCAAAGAAAAGAGCAATAAATATAGTTAAAAATATAAAAATAACAGCAAATTCAAGAGTTCTATACAAAGAATTCCAAAATCTATCATGAGTAAAAAAATAAATATAATTATTCAAACCCACAAATTTAGAACCTTTAAGTGGATTCCATTCAAAAAGACTTATAAAAAATCCATATAAAGTAGGAAAAGCACTAAAAATTAGCCAAAATATACCAAAAGGTAGAATATATAACGATCCTTCTAAATTTTTCCTTAATTTAGTATTCATATTTCATTAAAACTCCTTCCTCAAAATTTCTACAAGGAAGAAAGGGGGAGAATATATTCTCCCCCTATTTTCTTACTTTTTCTGAGCATTATATTCATTAAGAATTCTATTGCACTCAGCTTCAGCTCTTTTAAGAGCTTCTTCTGGTGTTATACTACCATTATAAGCAAGTTGGATATTTGATTGTATTGCTTGCTCCAACTCGGCTGCCTTTGGATGGTTAGGAGGATAATGTACATATCCATTCTCTGCCATATATGAAAATACAACTAATGAACGTTTCCAAGTATCACTCTCCAATAATTCTTTATTCTGTTTTGCAGGGAGATAAGCAGGCATGTGTCCACCATATATGCCCCACAAATGAGAATTTTCACTTATAAGTTTTAAAACTTTTGCAGCATCAATGTAATCCTGAGGATTTGCATTTGGGGGAAGTTTTGGTATCACAAGGTTATGGCTGTTTCCCCAAGTTCTTGGATAAATGAAAATTTTAGGAATAGGAGCTACCCCAAAATCTATACCTGCTGATACTGCTGTTGGATAATACCAGTTTCCTGCAAATAATATTCCTAATTTACCACTGGCAAATTGTTTAAAACCATCTGTCCCTGGCTCATTCCATTTATATTTATGTATTGAATCTACAAGAAATTTTAACGCTTTTAAGCCTTTATCATTGTTAAATGTTGCTTTGGTGTAATTCTTATCAAAGAGTTCTCCACCTAATTGCCAGAAGAAAATATACCATGCTCTCATAATTTTTCTTGGTAGAGCATCTTCAGCAAAATGGACTGCATAATAACCTGCCTTTTTAACAGCTTCAGCAGCTTTAATAAGTTCTGACAAATTTCTTGGTGGATTATTGGGGTCTAATCCTGCTTCTTTAAATATTTTTTTGTTATACCACATTGCCCACATGTGAGTATCTAAAGGCACTCCATATTGTTTTCCATCAATATTTGCTGCTTTCCAAAGTTGAGGGATATAATTTTTCTTATCTATTCCTACAATCTTTAATAAATCTCCAGCAGGACTTTTGTCAAGTGGAGTTAAAGCATCTTTCATTGATAATAACATATTGGTATGACAGATACCAAGATTTGGAGGATTTCCCGCTACAACTGCATTAAAAAGCTGAGCATAATAATTTTCCCATTGACCTTGTGTTAAATCTATAAAATAATCTTTTTGAGTATCATTTACAAGTTTAACAATCTTCTCCATTGCTTGAGCATCGCCACTATGGAAGAGAGTATTAAAATATATAGTTTTCTTAGCCTGTGCTGTTGTAGAAAGGATTAGAAGTGATACAATTATCAATAAAACTGCCAACTTTTTAAACATAAATTTACCCCTCCTTAAGTATTAAGTATATTAATAAAAATAAAAAGACATTTATAAATTTATTCTCACCTCCTCTCTTACTTAAATCTTTCTTTTTTGCTTGATTCTCTAACAATAATTTGAGGCTTTAAGATTACAATTTCCTTTTCCTTTTTACTCTTTCCTTGCAATCTTCTTATTAAAATCTGAGCAGCATTAACTCCCATCAAATATGTAGGCTGGGAAATAGTAGTTATAGGGCATTTTAGAAGAGGTGCCAAATCTATATCATCAAACCCCACAATTCCCAATTCTTCTGGAACATTTATATTCATCTCATAAATAGCAAGTAAAGCACCTATTGTCATTACGTTGTTAGCAACAAAGATGGCATCAATATTATTTTTTAAGAGCAGTTTCTTGGCAGCTCTATACCCCCCATTTTGTGTATATTCTCCGTTTTCTATAAATTCTTCTTTAATTTCAATTCCAGCCTCTTTCAATGCCTTTTTATATCCCTCTAATCTTTCTTTTGAAGTCATTACATTTAAAGGTCCTACAATTGCCCCAATATTTCTATAACCCTGTTCAATTAAATGTTTTACTCCCTCATAAGCTCCATAAACATTATCAATTATTACTGCATCTAAATCTACTTCTTCAACCAACCTATCTAATAAAACAATTGGAACATCCTTTTTTATATAATTAGATAAATATTTATGAACTCCTCCTGCAGGAGTAAGAATAATTCCATCAACCTTTTTTCCTTCCAAAATCCTAAAATATTCTTTTTCCTTCTCTATTCTCTCATCACTATTACATAAAATAAGACTATACTCCAAATTATTCAAAGTATCCTCTATACCTCTAACTACTTGTGTAAAAAAAGGGTTTGTTACATCTGTAACAATTACACCAATCACCTTAGAAGGTGTCTTTTTAAAATTTTTTCTCTCATAATTATATCCAAGCTTTTCACTTACTTCTAAAATTTTTCTTTTAGTCTCAGTACTAACATGATCTTTTCCAGATAAAGCTCGAGAAACTGTTGCTGTAGAAACACCTACTGCCTTTGCTATATCTTTTATAGTAATTTTCTTCATCCTTACAAATTTCCCCTTTCTACCCATTTATAGAGTGTAATTTTTCATAAGTATAAAATGAAAAATTACACTCGTCAAGTATAAAAGAGCACTAGCAACGAATATTGAGTCTTAGCTTACTTTTGTAACAACTTTATATTCATTGACACAATAAACTAAAAATGATATAAAGTAAAAAGTGAAAATAAAAATAAATTAAAATATATAAAACTTATTTTGGGAGGGGAAAATGGAGATTAAAGTTAAATACCCTAATCAAGAGAATTTCAAAAAATTTGGAACCTTAATAGTTCCTCCTTTTAATAATCCTCCTGCAGCTAAATCAGAGGTCTTTAATTATTATCATAATATTGCTGATATTTCTTCTCTTGGAAATGAGGGATGTTTAGGATATTTGGAAATCAAAAGAGATTTTAATAGAGATTTTGTCCTGGAAAAAATAGAAAGACATAACCAAACCATAGAAGCCTTTATTCCTATATTAGGAGTTGGAATAATTTGTCTTGCCCCTGCAACTTACGGGAAAAATATGCCTGACTTAAATTCCATAGAAGCTTTCTGGATAGATGGTACAGCATCTTTTGTTCTTAATGAGGGAGTATGGCATTGGTTACCTTATCCTATTACTCCTGATTTGAGATTTATATTAGTATTAAAAAAGCCAACAGTAGAAAAAGACATTGAAATAGTAGATTTACCTGAAAAAATAAAAATAAATATTATGTAACAGAATATTTATGTAAAAAAGGGGGAAGGTTAATTAACCTTCCCCCTTCTATTATTTACCTTGTTTTCTCATTTACTCATATAGACACTCTTTTATCTTTGGATCATCAATATTTGTCTTATCATACCAGTAGAATCCACTGTCTATAAATTTTGGTAACTTTTCACCTTTAATTGCTTTTACAGCAGCCTCGACAGCCATATAACCCATTCCAACTGGATTTTGGGTTATAGCACCTTTCATTAAACCAGATTTAATTGCTTCAATCTGCTGTTTTCCAGAGTCATATCCTATTACTACTATCTTTCCTACCTTATTCATCTCTTTAACAGCATTGATTACTCCAATAGCAGATCCTTCGTTTGCTCCAAAAATACCCTTTAATCTTGGATGAGCTTGTATAATAGCTTTTGTTAAATCTGTAGACTTAAGATGATCACCACCACCATATTGAATATCAACTATTTTGATTAATGGATACTTTTGCTTAATTCTGTTCACAAATCCATCCCTTCTATCAATTCCAGTTCTACTTGTTTGGTCATGTACTACTAAAGCAACTTCGCCAACTCTTCCTATAAATTCCGCCATTTTATCAGCAGCATAACCTGCAGCCTTTATATTATCTGTTGCAACTGTTGTTACAGGAATATCACTATCTACTCCAGAGTCAAATCCAATTACAGGAATGCCCATTTGTCGTGCTTTCTCAAGATATGGTATAACTGCTTTACTATCAAGAGCTGCGATACAAAGAGCTGCGGGTTTCTTTGCAAGGGCTGCTTGGAGCATTTCAATCTGTTTATCTACCATTGCTTCAGATTCTGGACCTTCAAAAGTTATAGTTACACCTAAATCCTTTGCTGCTTTTTCAGCACCACTCTTTACTGCTTGCCAGAACTGATGCTGGAACCCTTTGGAGATCATAGCAATGTAGGGTCTTTGAGCTGATGTAATGGAAAGCCCAATAAGGAAAATAAACATTAAGGATACAATTAGGAAGCGCTTCATTTTTTAAACCTCCCCCGTTAAAGGATTTTTTATAATATTTGCCTTTTCGGCAAATATTACCCAAATTATCATATTTCTCTGCTCCTTCTCATCATATCAAGATAAACAGCACCAATAACTATAATTCCGCTTACCACAATCTGCCATTCTTGAGGTACAGAAAGGATTCTTAAACCATTAGTCAGAGTACTCATAATTAATGCACCTATGACTGTTCCTATTATAGAACCTTCACCACCTCTTAATGATGTACCTCCTATTACTACAGCTGCTATAGCATCCAATTCATATCCTTGACCTAAAGCTGGTTGTGCAGAATTTAATCTTGAAGCCATTATAACACCAGCAATACCTACAAATGTTCCACACAAGGAGTATATTATTATCTTCCATTTATCAACATTTAGACCAGATAATCTTGCTGCATCCTCATTGCTTCCTATAGCAAAGGTATATCTTCCAAGAGCAGTTCTATTCAGAAGAATATTTGCTATAACTATAAAAAGAAGAAACCATAAAATTGCATTAGGAAATTCTTCAATTCCTGGAATTATTTTTCCTAAAATGGACCCCATAGCAATTTTATTAAATATGGGTGAATCCATAAAGTAAATTGGCTTACAGCCTGATATAACTAAGGCCAAACCTTTTGCTATCATCATCATACCTAAGGTTGCAATAAATGGAGGCAATTTCATTTTTGATATAACAAAACCATTAATAAAGCCAGCTAAGGTACCTGTTAATATTCCTCCTAAAACACCAATAAATACTGGTAATTTCCAAAAAGTTATAAAAACTCCACTCATTACAGCAGAGATAGTCATAACAGTACCTATAGAAAGGTCAATACCACCTGTTATAATAACAAAGGTTACTCCAAGAGCAAGAAGACCATTTACACAAGTAGCAAGTAAAATTGCAACCACATTTTCATAGGTCAAAAAATTAGGTGAAGCAATTGAGAAAAAGGTAAAGAGCAAAAAGAGACTTGCAAACATTAAAATTTGTCTTAAGCCACTCTTAGAGAAAAAAGCTGATAATTTATTAGCCATTTAAATTAAAACCTCCTTTTGGTCTTCATACATGGTAGCATATTTCAATATTTTCTCCTCAGTAGCTTCTTCAGCATTCAGAATTCCTGTTATTCTGCCCTCACACATAACCGCAATTCTATGACTCATTCTTAATATTTCAGGAAGTTCAGAGGAGATCATTATAATTGATTTTCCTTCTTTTATTAATTCATTCATTAACTTATATATTTCATTTTTTGCCCCTACATCTATACCTCTGGTAGGTTCATCAAAGATAAATATGTCACAATTTCTTAACAGCCATTTTGCAACTACAACCTTTTGTTGATTTCCTCCAGATAAATTCATTACCTTTTGCCTAACAGATGGTGTCCTTATCTTTAACCTCTGAACATATTCATCAGAGACCTTCTCTGCCTTTTTATCATCAACAAAACCTAATACTTTTAAAAATTCACTCATGGAAGGCAAAATTATATTTGTTTTCACATCCAAATTAGGCATTAAACCATATCTTTTCCTATCCTCAGATAGATATCCAATACCGTGCTTAATAGCATCCCATGGATTTTTAATATTAACTTTCTTAGATTTTACATATATTTCCCCTGAATCGATGGGATCAGCACCAAATATTGCCCTTGCTAGTTCTGTCCTTCCAGCTCCTATTAATCCTGCAAATCCTAAGATCTCACCTTTTCTTAATTCAAAATTAATATTCTTTAATATCTTTCCCCTTTTTAAGTTTTTAACTGCTAAGACAACTTCAGCCCCTTCCTCTACCTCTTTTTCTCTAAGAGTCTCATAAATTTCTCTACCCACCATCATGCTAATAATCTTATCAATTGTCACATTTTCTATGTTTTCTGTTCCTATATATTGCCCATCTCTCATGACAGTCACTCTATCTGCTATTTGTTTTAATTCTTCTAATCTATGAGAAATGTAAATTATCCCTATACCTTGAGATTTTAATTTTCTTATAATACTGAATAATTCTTCTGTCTCCGCCTCACTTAAAGCAGCCGTTGGTTCATCAAAAATTATTACCTCTGAATTGAATGATAATGCTTTAGCGATTTCAACCATCTGCTGTTTACCAACAGTCAATTCTGAAACTTTTACTTTTGGATCCACTTTTAAATGAAGCATAGCTAAAAGTTCTTTTGTCCTTTTATTAATTTCATCATCATCTAAGAATATTGGTATATTTTTCTTTTTTGGCTCTCTACCTATAAAAATATTTTGAGCTACTGTAAGATGGGGCATTAAATTTAATTCTTGGAAAACCATACTTATGCCCATCTCTTGTGCAACACGAGGATTAGGAATATCAACCTCTTTTCCTTTATATACAATCCTTCCTGAATCCTTTCTATAAGCTCCAACCAATATTTTCATTAATGTGGATTTTCCTGCTCCATTTTCCCCAACCAGTGCATGCACCTCGCCACGTTTCAGCTCAAAATATGCATCCTTTAAAGCCTGTACCCCAGGAAAGCTTTTATTTATATTTTCCATTAAGACTAAGGTTTCAGTATTTATAATTTCATCCCCCTTACTTAAAATTTATTATCCCCTTACTTTTTTATATAGTGGACCAAAGTTCAAACAAGCTCTAAAATCAGCTCCTTCTAAATCTTGAGTACCAAACATAGACCATGCACTTGGTCTAAATATTCTTTCTTCTTCCACATTATGCATACATACAGGTATTCTTAAAATGGAGGCAAGGGTTATAAAAAGATCACCTACATGCCCATAAGTAATAGCACAATGGTTAGCTCCCCAATTTTCCATTACAGAATAAACACTCTTAAAGGCTCCTCTTCCTGTAAGCTTAGGGACAAACCATGTAGTGGGCCACGTTGGATCTGTTCTTCTATCCAGAATGTCATGAACATGAGGAGGAAGTTCTACAGTATATCCTTCAGCAATCTGTAAAACTGGACCAAGTCCCTTTACTAAATTTAATCTACTTATAGTTACTGGCATACCTCCTCTTGTAGTAAAGTCTGTAGAAAAACCACCACCCCTAAAATATCCCACATTAGCATAACAGAATTTAGTAGCATTAATACATTTCAAAACTTCCTCATCAGTTATCTCCCAGAATGGCTTTATAGCTGGTTTTCCATCTATCTCTTGTTCTCCTGTACCATCAAGAGCAGCAGGTCCAGAATTTATTAAATGAATTACTCCATTTTGTGCTAAACCTTCAGGTTTCCATCCTGTAACCCTATAAATTGCTTCAGGACTCCAATAGGTTCTTACATCAGCAAAAATCTGAGCAGTATTAGTTAAAAGATGTCCAAATAACATGCATACTCCATTAAGACTATCATTTTCTGTTGCCAATATATATGGTTGTCTCAATCCATTCCAATCAAAGGATGAATTTAAAATAGCTTCTGGAAAATCACCATTAGGGAAATGATCTGTCCATTGTCTCTGACCTTGAAAACCAGCTACAATTGCATTGTGTCCTAAACTCTCTTCAGGATAACCAACTTCCTCCAACTTTTTATTCCCTACCATTAAATCTCTAATTATCAAAGTCATTTTCACAACAAATTCCCATACTTCTTGCTTCTTCTTACTATCAACTCGCTTTTCTGGAGGATTGGGGTCTTCACCTTCTTTCAAGTATTTTTTAACCCATTCCATTGCTCTGTTGAATTCTTCCTCATCATAAATTTTTCTTTCAATCCTACGAATTATTTCTGTCATATCTACATACTCAACCCTCATTCCTAAATAATCCTCAAAGAAGTTAGGATCAACAATAGATCCTGCAATTCCCATAGAAACACTACCTATAGAAAGATAGGATTTATTTTTCATAATAGCAACCGCTAAAGCACTCTTCACAAACTTAAGTATCTTTTCTTTTACATCAGAGGGAATAGTGTAATCATCTCTGTCTTGAACATCTTTTCCATAAATCTTAAATACTGGAAGCCCTTTTTGATTGTGAGCAGCTGATACTGCTGCAAGATAAACTGCTCCCGGTCTTTCTGTTCCATTAAATCCCCAAACAGCCTTTGGAATATCAAGACTCATATCCATTGTTTCTGCACCATAACACCAACAAGGAGTAACAGTTATAGATACCCCTACTCCTTCTTTCCTAAATAGCTCATCTGCCATCCTTGCTTCTGCAACTCCTCCAATACACCTCTCTGGGATCACACATTTAACTTTCTCTCCATTGGGAAGATAAACATTATTTTCAATAAACTCTGCAACTGCCCTTGCAAGATTCATAGTCTGATCTTCTAAAGTTTCTCTTACTCCTCCATATCTTCCATCTATAGTTGGACGAATTCCTACCTTAGGATAATCCTCTATAAACCTTTTTTCGCCAACTCTAACAGGAAATAATCTACTCATAGAAAATATCCTCCCCTCTTATTTAATTCTTAGGTGGAGCTGTAGATTTTCTTATAATTAATTCAGGAGTTAACATGATCTCTCTCTTTTCTTGTATCTTATCTTTATTCTCTATTCTCCTTATTAGAAGTTCCGCTGCTAAAACTCCCATAGTATAAGCTGGCTGTTTTACTACAGTAAGAAAAGGGTATACCTCAGACAAACTCTCAATATCATCAAAAGAAACAAGAGAGATATCATCTGGTACTTCTAACCCCTTTTCCCTAATTGCCAACATAGCTCCAATAGCCATTAAATTGTTACCCCCAAAAATAGCTGTTGGAGGATTTTCTATCTCTAATAACTCTATTGTTAATCTATATCCATCTTCCTTAGAGAACTTAGAATTCTCGCTGATTTTTATTAAACTATCATCAATAGGAATTTTTGCCTCACTTAAAGCCTTTTTATATCCCTCTACTCTATCTCTCGCTGTAGAAATAAAAGTGCTTCCTACTACAATTCCTATTCTCTTATGTCCCAACTCAATTAGATGCTTTGTTAACAAATAAGCTCCATATACACTATCTCCTCTTACAATATCCAAATCATTAATACCTTCAATCGTTCTATCAATCAAGACTATAGGTATATTTTTAAGGAATAAAGATTTTAAAGGAGCTTTTTTTCCAGATGCAGAGGCATAGATAACACCATCTACTTTACTTTTAGCCAAAACTTCTACGTACATTAATTCCTTTTCAGGATTTTCGTCTGTACTACATATTATTACTGTGTAATGTTTAGAGATTGCAGTATCCTCTACACCACGAGCAATTGTTGTGAAAAATGGGTTTGTTATATCAGAGATTACAAGTCCTATAGTAGAAGTTTTCTTTAATACCAAGCTTCTTGCAATAGAATTAGGAACATAACCTAATTCTTCAATAGCCTTCAAGACCTTCTTTCGGGTACTTTCACTTACATTTTTACCGCCATTAATAACCCTTGAAACAGTCATTACCGATACTCCAGCTTTTTTAGCCACATCTTTGATAGTCACCAATATTAGATCCCCCTAATTAATTATTACTTTTATGTTAACGATAACATAATACTATAAAAATTAAAAATCGTCAATAAGGTTTAAAAAAATATTAAAAATTAGCGTATCCTTGAATATAGCTTATTCAAAGCTATAACAAAGATTAATATTATTCCCCATAAAGCATTACTTAGATGGGAAGATAAGCCTAATAAATTAAAACCTGTTCCAATAATCTGCAATATGGTTACAGAAATAAATACTCCTAAAACTCTACCAAAACCTCCAGAAGGACTCACCCCTCCAAGTACACAAATAAGAACTGTAAGAAGTAGAAAAGATCCACCATAATCAGCTTGGGCTGCATTAAAACGAGAAATCATTACTAAGGAAGCAATTCCTGAAATAAATGATGAAACTAAATAACTCTTGAATAGAACTTTTTTATTGTTTATTCCAGAGAAAAGAGTAGCCAATGGATTAGAACCTACCATATATATACTTATACCTAAGGTAGTTTTATATAAAATAATGGCAATAATAAGATTAAATAAAACAAAAATAACAAAAGGTACAGGTATACCCAATAAATAACCATTACCTATAAAAAGGAAATTATCTGGGAATCCTGAAATAACATAACCCTTTGTTATTGCAAGAGAAACTCCTTTTACAAGTATCATACTTCCCAAAGTAGCTATAATAGGTGGTACACCAACATAAGATATGATAAGACCATTAAAAATTCCTACGAGTAAAGCAGAAATTAACCCTAAAAATATTGCTATATAAATAGCATACCATGTATTTAATTTTGTTAATATTAAGGCAGTTATTATTCCACATAAGTTAGCGGTTGAAATTATAGATAAATCAATACCTCCAGTTAACATAGGAATTAATTGGGCTAAAGCAAATAATCCTAAAAGAGGCATCTGAAATGCCATAGCCTCTAAACTATAGGCTTTTAAAAACTTTCCTCCAGTCAAGACTGTTATAGAAAATAAAATTAATAACAAAATTGCAAACAATATAACAATTTCAATATTCTTCTTAAAAAATAATTCCAATTTATTATTCAACATCTATTTTCACCATCCTTTTATTTTTCATTTTAGATTGATACGCTGTAAAACTTGCAGCAATAGCAATAATTAAACCTACAACAACTTGATGCCAATAGGATGGTAGTTTCATAAGAATCAAACCATTTTTTATTACCGCAAAAAGTAATACTCCCAATATGGTTCCTAAAACACTACCTGAACCACCACTTATACTTGCACCTCCTAATATAACAGCAGCTATCACATCTAACTCTTGCCCAACAATTGCATTAGGTTGAATAATTTGGCCAAGTTGAGCATGCACAAAGCCTGCAATACCAGATAATAGACCCATATATCCATAGATAAAAAGATGAATATTTAATATATTAAATCCTGCTCTTCTTGCTGCTTCAGCATTTCCTCCATAGGCATAAATCTTCCTACCTATGGGCGAATATCTTAAAATAACCCACGTTAAAATAGCTAAAAGGAACCAAAATAAAGTAAAAATGGAAAGCCCAGTAATCCCTTCAGGAGTACTTATCTGAAATACCTTTATGTAAGCAAAATTGGTAAAAGAGGGGGGAAAAGAATACATCCATTTTCCTCCAGTAAAGAAAATAAGTAATCCATAATAAATATTTAAAGTAGCAATTGTGATAATAACAGGATGCACCTTAGTTAGATAGATTATTACTGCATTAATTAACCCTAAAATTATTCCTATTGGAATAGGAATTAAAAAAGTCAAAAATATATTGTCAAGATAATAACTGGTAATAATTAAACCCATAATATATTGGGATACAGTTGTTATTGCTGTAAAAGAAACATCTATACCCCCCGAAATTAAAACTATTAATTCTCCCAGCGCTAAAATTCCCAAAAAGGAATTATTTCTTAACAAATCAAAAATATTATTAAAGGTTAAAAAAGTTGGATTTATTAATGTGAGAATTAATGATAACACAATAAGAACTACAAATATATAAAATTCATTTCTTTTGAAATACTCTTTTTTAAAAAATATCTTCATAATACCTTCAACTTATCCTCCTTACTCCAAACTTTTTGATAAAGTTCTTCTTCAGTAATTTCCTCAGGATAAAGCATATCAACTATCTTACCTTTCTTCATGATAAGTATTCGATTACAGTTATTGAGTACTTCATATATTTCATCAGAAATGAGTATAATACTAACCCCATGAGAAACCAACTCTTTAATAGTCTCATATATACTATTTTTAGCTAAAACATCTACTCCTACCGTAGGACCATCTAATATAAGAATTTTAGGTAGAGTTAAAAACCATTTTGCAATTACAACCTTTTGCTGATTTCCTCCGGAAAGGCTTTTTACAGGAGCATCCAAAGAATGACACTTAATGTTAAATTTCTTTACCGCGTCTTCCGATATATTCCTCTTTTTAAGAGAATCAATTAGTCTAAAACGATTAAGAATTTTACTAAGGATGGTAATAACTATGTTATTCTCCACAGAATGATTAAGAACTAATCCCTGATTTAATCGGTCTTCTGGAACATATCCAATTCCATTTTTTATGGCATCAATATTAGAATTGAATTTAACTCTTTTTCCCTGTAAATATATTTCTCCTTTATCAGGAGGATTCATACCAAAAAGAGAAAGGGCAAGTTCTGTTTTTCCAGAGCCCAAAGGTCCAATAATTCCTAAAACCTCTCCTTTATTTAATTTAAAATTAATATCTGAGAACTGTCCTTTCTTATAAAGACCTTTTACCTCTAAAACTACATTATTTTCAAAAGATTTATACTGATTCTTTGAAAAAACTATCTCCTTTCCTGTCATCAAAAAAGTTAGTTTTTGTTTATCAACTTCATCTCTATTTACAGTTGCTATCTTTTTACCATCTCTTAAAACCGTTATTACTTCACCAATTTCTAAGACTTCATCTAATTTGTGGCTTATAAATAAAATTGATATCCCTTGATTCTTCAGATCTTTAATAATTTTAAATAAATGTTCCACCTCTTCTCTTGTTAAGGACGATGTAGGCTCATCCATTATTATAAGTTTTGCCTCACTGGCTAAAGATCTGCAAATAGCAACTAACTGTTGGTCTGCTATAGACAACATATTTACAGGAACATTTAGAGGAAGATTTATTCCTAATTTATTCATTGTTTCTTTAGCTATACTGTTTATTTCTTTCCAATTAACAGGTTTAAACTTTTTAATATATTGAGCAATAGAAATATTTTCAGCAACAGATAAATTAGGAAACAAGGAAAAATCTTGATGGACTACTTGAATACCATTTTTAAGAGCTTCCAATGGAGTAAGATGTGTAAATTTCACTCCATCAATAATAATTTCGGCTCCAGGTTCGGGTTGAACTACCCCAGTAATGATTTTAACCAATGTACTTTTTCCAGAACCATTTTCCCCAACCAAACAATGTACTTCACCCTTTTTAATTACAAAATTTAAATTGGATAGAGCAATTACTCCTCCATAATATTTGTTTATATTTCTTGCTTCCAATAGTATTTCACTCATTCTTATAAACCTCCTAATCATAAAAGAGGGATGGGATCTTGTCCCATCCCCCAAAAGTAAACTCTATAATTAGAATCCTAATTTCTTAGCATCAGTTGCAGTTCTCATTAATTTAATTCTATTCACACTAATAACCTTACCATCTACTTTTATAGGTCCTAAATTAGGTATTTCTAAACCTGTTGTTAGCTGTTTCTTATCCATCATTAATTTTGCGATATAGACCATCATATAACCAGCTTCCTTAGGATCCCAAAGTTGGGCCCAGTCCATAGAACCATCTCTTAAATAATCTACAGCTGTAGAAGGTATTGCACTTCCACCTACTATTACTCTATTCTGCAATCCTAACTCCCTAATTGCTCTTGCTGCACCAAGGGGTCCTAAACTACCCCACCCAATGATTGCTTTAAGTTTATCTCCATAGGTTCTAACTAAATCTAAGGTTGCCTTTCTGGAATCTTCCACACTTTCTGCTACTGGTAATCTTGGAGTAAGCTCCTTCAAGAAAGGAATACTTTCCTTTACATATTTAAGAGCTACATCAGCCCAATAATTATGTAAAGGTACAGTTAAACCTCCAACAAACATTACAAATCCAGCAGGATCTTCTGCTGTGAATTTTTTACCCCCTGAATGCTTTGATAAATTCAAAACTATCTCATTAATAGCCATCTTACCATATGCTTCACTATCAATAGTCTCTATATCATAATCTACATCTTCAACTTCAAAGGGTGATTCATGGGTTAGAATAATAATTCCCTTACTTCTTGCCTTCTTAAAAACAGGTTTCAAAGCTTTTGCATCTGTAGGAACAACACATATGGCATCAACACCTCTTGTTATCAAATCCTCCACCATTGCTACTTGAGGCGCTGCATCAGCTGTAGAAGGTCCAATAAGAGAAGCCTTTATACCGAGTTCTTTACCTGCCTGTACCACTCCTTCTGCCATACGGTTAAACCATGGTATACCAGCAATTTTTACTACAACAACAACCTCTTTTTGGGCTTGAGCATTAATAGGAAGCATTAAAATAAAAAGAAGCATCATGATTAGGATTAAAGTTAACACGGAAAACTTTGATTTCATAATCTAACCTCCCCTCTCTTATATTTTCATAAAAATTATATCACAAATAAAAATCAAAATAAACAAAAAAGTTCATATTTGAAAATAAAAAAAGAATAAACTGAAAAATTTTAATGTTTAAATCTCCACTCTTTTTGACAATTTTCTATTTTTTATGTTATTATCCAAAAATAAATAAAATAATTAGGTGATATAAGCTATGCTTCCTGATGAAAGAAGATCTAAAATATTAGAGCTTTTAGAAAAAGAAAGAAGCATCAAAGTTAACGACTTAGTTAAATTATTCAATGTAACTGGAGCAACTATAAGAAGAGACCTTGAAGCCTTAGAAAAAGAGGGCTTCCTTAAGAGAACCCATGGCGGAGCAATACTCCCTCACAGTTTTTCTTTTGAACCCCTTTTTACTACCAAGAAAAGGCAAAATCTTAAAGAAAAAATAGCTATTGGTAAAAAGGCAGGAGAGATCATAAATGATGGCGAATCCATATTTATTGAGGCAGGAAGTACCACATTACAAATAGCCAAAAATATTAAAAATAAACACGATGTTACAGTGCTTACAAATTCAATAGAAGTAGCAAGAGAACTTTTGAATGCAAGAGGTGTAGAAGTAATATTAACAGGCGGTGTTCTTAGAAAAGAGACTATTGCTCTTATTGGACCATTAGCAGAAAGGGTTTTAAGAGAATTTAGAGTTGATAGGGTATTTTTAGGTATATCTGGAATTATACCTTCAAAAGGTATGTATACCGCAAGTATAGCTGAATCACAGATTAAAAAATTAATCATTGAGATGGGAAGGGAAATTATAGGTGTTGCAGATCATAGTAAATTTGGAAAGGAATGTTTTTCTTTTGTAGCACCAACAAATGTTATGCATAAAATTATCATTGATGACAAAGTTCCACCCCATTATATAGAAGAGCTTAAAAAAGAAGGAGTAGAAGTTATAACTGTACATCCTGAAGAAGAATAAACCTATAACATCTTTTATGGTATAATTTTTTAAAATAAACCCTAAAAAGAAAGGAGTATGTCTTATGTTAGAGGGGAAAAAATTTGCTGTTTTTAATGTGGCAAATAAGAAAAGTATTGCATGGGCAATTTCTCAATCTATAATGAAATTTGGAGGAGAAGTAATTATTGGCTATCAGAATGAAAGATTAAGAGAAAATGTAGAAGAATTAATAGCTGACCTAAATCCAAAACCGCTTCTTGTAGAATGTGATGTATCAAAAGATGAAAATATTGAAAAGGTAGCTGAGGAGATTGAGAAAAAAGTAGGGAAGATAGATGGATTTGTGCATTCTATAGCTTATGCACCATCCGATGCATTAAAAAATCCCTTTATTGAAACCTCTAAAGAGGCTTTCTTAACTGCCATGGAAATAAGTGTATATTCCTTTGTAGCCATGACCAGAATATTCAAAAGAATATTAAATAAACCTGCCAGTATTCTTACCCTTACCTATTACGGGGCTGAAAAAGTAGTTCCTAATTATAATGTGATGGGAGTTGCCAAATCCGCATTAGAAGCTTCAGTGAGATATTTAGCCTATGATTTGGGAGAAGAAAATATAAGGGTAAATGCTATCTCAGCAGGACCATTAAGCACCTTAGCTGCAAGGGGCATAGCTAAATTTAGTGATATGCTTGAATATCACAGAGAAAAAGCCCCATTGAAAAGAAATATTGAACATAGAGAAGTAGGAGATTCTGCCGTTTTTCTTTTAAGTGATCTAGCATCTGGAATAACAGGAGAAGTGCTCTATGTAGATGCAGGATACAATATTATGGGTATATAGATTTTTAGGAGGTGAAAATGAAATTACCAGAACTTAGAATCGGAGATTTAGTAGCCAAAATACCAATAGTACAAGGAGGTATGGCTGTTGGAATATCTCTTTCGGGACTTGCATCAGCTGTAGCAGAAGCAGGAGGAATAGGTATAATAGGTACCGCAGGTATTGGTATGGATGAACCAGATTTTTTTGAAAATTTTATTGAAGCTAATATTAGAGCTTTAAGAAATGAAATAAGGAAAGCAAGAGAAAAAACAAAGGGCATAATTGGAGTAAATATAATGGTAGCCCTTTCTAATTTTGCAGATATGGTAAAAGCTTCAATTGAAGAAAAGGTAGATATTATCTTTTCAGGTGCGGGACTTCCTTTAGATCTTCCTAAATATCTTATAAAAGGTGCAGTTACAAAGTTAGTACCAATAGTATCTTCTGGTAGGGCAGCCAGAATCATAGCCAAAAGTTGGATTGAAAAGTACAATTATGTACCTGATGCATTTGTAGTAGAAGGACCATTGGCAGGAGGTCATTTAGGATTTAAAAAAGAAGAATTAGAAGATCCTAATGTAACCTTAGAGAACCGGTTAAAAGAAGTATTAGATGAAGTAAAAATCTTAGAAGAAAAATATGATAAAGAAATTCCTGTAATTGCAGGTGGAGGTATATATGATGGAAAAGATATAGCAAAATTCATTAAATTGGGAGCAAGTGGCGTACAGATAGCTACAAGATTTGTAGCCACTTATGAGTGCGATGCTGATGAAAAATTTAAACAAGAATATATAAGGGCTAAAAAAGAAGACATCGTTATTATAAAAAGTCCTGTGGGGCTTCCTGGAAGAGCCATAAAAAATGAGTTTTTAGAGGCTGTTGAAAGGGGCGAAAGGAAACCATATAAATGCGTATTTCAATGCATAAGGACATGTGACTATAAAAATACTCCATATTGCATAGCTTTAGCATTATTAAATGCTAAAAAGGGGAATCTAAAAGCAGGCTTTGCCTTTGCAGGAGCCAATGCTTATAGGGTTGACAAAATTGTAAGTGTAAAGGATCTTATGAAAGAATTGGTTAAGGAGGCAGAAGAAAATCTATGAAAGCTATAGATTTTGTATTAAAAGATCAAAATGGACAAGATTGGCGACTTTCTGATTTTAAGGGTAAATGGGTAGTTCTATATTTTTATCCAAAAGATATGACATCAGGCTGTACAAAAGAAGCTGTAAATTTCTCTGAAAAGATTGAAGAGTTCAAAAAAAGGAATGCAGAAGTTGTGGGAATAAGTAAAGATTCTATAGAAAGTCATAAGAAATTTGTGGAAAAATATAATTTAAAAATTACTATCCTTTCTGATCCAAAGGCAGAGGTAATTAAACAATATGGAGCATGGGGAAAGAAGAAAATGTACGGTAAAGAGACAGAAGGCACAATAAGAAGTACTTTTATCATCTCTCCCGATGGGGAGATTGTACATTCATGGAAAAATGTAAAAGTAGATGGACACGTAGAAGAAGTACTCCATAAATTAGACGAACTAATAGAAAGGAAATAATATTATAATTTTTCTTCTACTACTTTATTCCTTAATACGCCTACTTTTTCCACTACACACTCCACCACATCTCCAGGATTTATAGGGGCAATACCTGAAGGTGTACCAGTAGCTATAATATCTCCAGCCTCTAAGGTTAGATGTTTGGAAATATAAGAAATAATTTGGGGAATTTTAAAGAGCATATTTTTAGTATTATCTTTCTGTCTTACTTCCCCATTTACCCTAAGTTCTATATTTAGATTATTAGGTTCTTTTAAATCCTCTTTAAATACTAAATATGGTCCTATAGGGCAGAAAGTATCAAAACTTTTGGATCTAAACCAAGGATTAGTATTTTGAAAATCTTCTGCCTGCATATCCCTGGCAGTAACATCATTCACTATAGTATAGCCAAGAACATAGTCAAAGGCATCCTCTTCTTTAATATATTTACCCCTCTTTTTTATTATCACTCCTAACTCTACTTCAGGATCTACCCTTGTAAGGAATGAAGGATAAACTATTTTATCCTCATGTCCAATAAGGGAAGATGGCGCTTTACTAAAAAAGACAGGCTCCTTAGGTATTTTATGTCCCAGCTCTTTTGCATGTTCTGAATAATTTCTCCCTAAGGCAAGAATTTTTTGTGGCTTTAAAATAGGAGGAAGATACTTGAACTTTTCTTCTGTAAGGGTATAAATAAAATTATGCTCAAGGATAAAATCAAATACTTTACCTAAATATTCTCTAAGATTATCTATATAAAGAAGATCATCAATTTTTCCCACATCCTTAGGAGTCTTTTCATATATGGATGAATATATATGGATAGCCTTAGAAAGATTTAACATTTTATCTTCATAAAAAAGGCCAACAAAATTTCTCTCTCCAGCCTTACAATTTGCAATCTTCATAAGCCTTCCTCCTTTTTGCCTTAAACTTGAAGATAATTATATCACATACTTTACATTTATAAATTTATATGGTATAGTTAATCCTACAATTAAGATTATCTATATGTTTAGGTTTTTGAAAAACAAAGATAAAAGTGAAAGAAAATGCTTGAGAATCCTTTGGACCCACCAAATGAATTCTCAAGCATTTTTATTTTCCAGAAAGAGAGGTGAAGTGTACCGAGTAGTATCCTATTTGTTCCAAGTTCTCAGGGGTTCTGGAAATGCTCCCGTAAAAAGCTTTCCCAATTTAAAAAATCTAAAATTTTCCATGAGGTGAAAAAATGAGCAAGACTTTGTATGTTGGTAATTTACCTTGGTCTACAACAGAAGAGGAGCTAAAATCTATATTTTCAAATCACGGTACTGTATATTCTGCAAGAATTATCTCTGACAGAAATACAGGAAGATCTAAGGGATTTGGATTTGTTGAAGTAGATGACAATTCTGCTGCAAAAATGATAGCTGAACTTAACAACACAGAAGTAAAGGGAAGAAAAATTGTTGTTAATGAAGCAAAACCAAGGGAAGAAAGACCACGCGAAAGAAGAAATCGTGGTCAATAGTTTAGACTAATCTAAAATATTGAAATAAAAAGACCCCTCCTTTTGGAGGGGTCTTTTATTTAGGTATATAATAATTAATAAAAGAAGTAAAAATGGAGGTAAGAGTTATATATGAAGAAGTGGAGAATATTTGCAATAGGGATTTTAATACTCCTATTAGTACTTATAGCGGTAGGAGTTGGTGGATATTATTACATCCAAGGAAGTTATAACTATACTCCTACTAAAAATTATCCTTCTCTGGATAAAGTAGAGCTCTTAGATGTAGCCCTAAATCATGTAGATAAAATAAATGTGGTTCTTTTGGGTGTAGATGAAAGAAAAGACGATCCAGGAAGATCAGATACTATAATGATTGCTTCTTTAGATCTTAAAAATAAAAAGGTATATATACTCTCTATTCCAAGAGATACAAGGGTAAATATACCTAATTATGGATATACAAAGATAAATCATGCCTATGCCTATGGAGGAATTGATCTGTCTTTAAGAACTATAGAAGAATTTACTAAAATACCTATACATTATTATGTAAAGGTAAACTTTCAACAATTTGAAAAATTCATAGATGCTATAGGTGGAGTAGATATAGAGGTTGAAAAAAGAATGTATTATAGGGATTATACAGATAAATTCCTCATAAACCTAACTCCAGGATTACATCATCTAAATGGTAAAGAGGCATTAGGATATGTAAGATTTAGACATGATCCTATGGGAGATTTGGGAAGGATTGAGAGACAACAAAAATTTTTAAAAGCTTTATTTAAACAAGCAAAAGAAAAAGTAAACCTTATTAACCTTCCCTATTATATATCAGTAGCTGGCTCAATTCTTTCTACTAATATATCTCTAATGGAAGGTTTAGTAATAGCCAGTAAATTCTTAGATATTACTGAAAATGATATCCAAACCTTCGTAATGCCAGGTGTTCCTGAAAATATTAATGGAATAAGTTATGTAATTCCAGATATGGAAAAATTAGATGAGATTTTAAATCAATATTTTAGAGTTAATACTAAAAAGGAGGGGTGATGAATTTCTTGGAAAGCAAAGAGAAAGTCTTAAGAGTTGCCCAAATTATTTCGGAGAAAAAGGGAGAGAATATTGTAATCATTGATGTCTCTAAAGTATTAGGGATTACTGATTTTGTATTAATCTGTACAGGTTCTACCCCACTACAAAGAAGAGCAATTAAAAGGACTATTGAGGAAGAAATGGAAAAACTTGGATTTACGCCAAGAGGAGTAGAAGGAAGAGAAGGTACCGGATGGACCCTTCTTGATTATTATGATTTCATAGTACATATTTTCTCTCCCAGAGCAAGAGAATTTTATGGTCTTGAGGAACTTTACCAGAATCTACCAAAAATAACAGAATTTTAAAAATAAAAAATTAAATGCTTCATATTCCTATAGAATGGGAAGAGATTGCAAGAGAGATCCTAAAAGAGAAAGGTACTATTCTTGTCTTAGGACTTCCAAACGCTGGTAAAAGTACATTTGTAAAATATCTTACAGATTTAGGAATTCAAAGAGGATTAAAAGTAGCAGTAATTAACTCAGACTTAGGACAAGCAGATATAGGTGTACCAGGTACCATTTCTCTTATCTATCCGGAAAGGGAAATATCAAGTTCAGAAAATATCTTTGTAAATAGTTGGTACTTTGTAGGAGAAATTACTCCTGTAGGTAAATTTTTGCAAGTAATAACAGGAGTAAGAAAACTTCTTGATGAAGCAAAAGATAAGGCAGATTTAATCATTATAAATACCTGTGGCCTTGTACAAGGAAGATTAGGAAAAATATTAAAGTATTATAAAACCTCTCTTATTAATCCAGATTTTATTGTGGGAATATATTTTTTAAATGAATTAGATTCATTATTAAAAATTATAGGAAGATTCGCAAAAAAAGTTTATAAATTACCAAGAAGTCCATATGCAAGAGAGAGAGGACCAGAAGAAAGAAAGGAATTTAGAGAAAAAAGATATGAAAAATACTTTAAAAATAGCACAATTTTAGTTCTTCCCCTTTTATTAGTTTATTCCATAGATAAATATGTAGATTTCACAAAAGAGGATTATAAGGGAAGGTTAGTTGGTCTTTTAGATAAAAGAGAGAAATTACTTTCCTTAGGAATCGTGGAGAACATAGATCTGGAAAAAAGAATCATATATATATTTACACCATTAAAAAATCCTCAAGAAGTAAAAAGAATTGAAATTGGAGGAATAAAACTTAAAATCATTAAAGAACCCCAATAAAGGAGGAAGGCTTTTTTACCTTCCTCCTTCCTATTTTCTTATCTTCTTAAAGCAATATGGACAACACTTCCTAAGGGTACTTTTACAGCCTCCATAATAGCTTCTGGAAGAGTAGGATGGGTATGTATGGTATCTGCTACATCATCAAGGGTAAGATTGTTCTTAATAGCAAGAGCAAGTTCTGCTATCATTATTGAAGCTTCTGGTCCCACTATTTGAGCACCTATAAGTACTTTATCCTCTTTTCTTGCTACCACTTTTACAAGACCATCTGTAGCATTCATGGTAACAGCCTTGCCGTTTGCTGTAAATGGAAATTCTCCTACCAATACTTCTATACCTTGTTCCTTTGCCTCTTCTTCAGTTAAACCACAAACTGCGATTTCTGGAGTTGAGAAAATAGCCCATGGCAATACTCTATAATCCATTTTCTTTTCCTCTCCCGCAATAATCTCAGCCACAACCTCTCCTTCTTTCATGGCTTTATGAGCAAGTAAAAGACCACCAATTACATCTCCAATAGCATATATATTATCTACATTTGTTCTCAGATATTCATTTACTATTATCCTTCCTTTTTCAGTATTTATTCCCACATTTTCAAGACCTATATTATCAGAATTTAGTTTTCTCCCAATAGAGACAAGTACTTTTTCACTTTCTATAGTTTCTCCTGTAGATAAAGTAGAATATACCTTGCCATCCTTAACCTCTATATTTTCTATTTTTGCTCCTGTCTTAATCTCAATCCCCTTTTTATTTAAAATTCTTTGTAAGAGAGTAGCAATTTTCCTATCCTTTAAGGTAGGGACTACTTGAGACATCATTTCCACAATAGTTACTTTGGTACCAAAAGCATTATAAAAGTTTGCAAACTCTATTCCTATAGCTCCTGCCCCTACAATGAGTATATCCTTAGGAATCTCTCTTAATCTTAGGGCATCATCGGAAGTAAGTACATTTACGCCGTCAATCTTAAAAGATGGAATTATGGCAGGTTCTGATCCTGTAGCAATAACAATATTATCTCCCTTAATTAATTCTTTTCCTTCCTTTGTTTCTACTTCTACTGTATTATTATCAAGAATTTTTCCCTTCCCTTTTTTTAAAGTAATCTTTCTTGTTTTGAATAGGTATTCTATGCCGGATACTAATTTCTTAACTACATTTTCTTTCCAATCATATATTCCATTCACATCATATCCATAAGAATCAACTCTTATTCCAAATATATGTCCTTCTTTAATACTATTATAAATCTCTGCACTCTTTAAAAGAGCTTTTGTAGGTATACAACCTCTATTTAAGCAAGTTCCTCCTAAATCTCTTTCTTCTATCACACATACTTTCTTTCCTAAATCTGCTGATCTAATTGCTCCCACATATCCTCCAGAGCCTCCACCTAAAAAGATTACATCATACTTTTCCATTTCCTTTATCCTCCTTAGATACAATTTAAGATATAATTAATAGATTAAATTTTCTTATTAATTTTATCTAACCATCTCCATTAATACAAGTTATATAATAATAAAAATAATATAGGAAGTATATATGATAAGCCTTGATAATTATTTTAAAATTTATCCTAAAGTAATAAGAGCAAATACAAAGGCAACTATAACCTTAAAACCAAGATTAACCCATTGAAATATTCCAGAAGGTGAATACAAATTTTCACGCTATTCAGTCAATTATAATAGCAATAAAGAAAATAGAAATATTAAAGTAAGGCGTGAGGGAAACAATTTCTATATAGAGGGCTTTTTTGAAGGAGAGCAAGAACATGTAATTTATATAGATATGGGAAATAAAAGTTATTCCTTTTCTGTATATTCAGTAAATGATGACCTTTTATCCAGGGTTCCATATAAAGGGGATATGCATATTCATACATATTACTCTGATGGAATAGAATCTCCTGCTTACTGGATATTGTGTGGCAGTAGAAGCTATACCAGGAAGAGAAAGTAGGGTTTATGGAAGTTTAAGACTAACATTATATACTTTCATGATGAAGTATTTAATGGGTGAAATCTCTGAAGACAGAAAACATTATAAAAAAGATTTAGAAGAATTTTACAATTTATATTGGCAGAAATAAATTATACTATCTAAGAACTCTTTTGGCTTCTCCTCATGGGGAATATGCCCACAATTATCTATTTCAATAATTTCTACTTCCTTTAACTTTGAGGCAAAACTCAAAACTTTCTCTTTTGGTACAATTTCGTCCTTTGAGCCAACTATTATAAGGGTTTTTATGTGATAGTTTTGGATAAGTTCGTCGTAATTAACATAATTAGAGGCAGTAATGAGATAGTATAACCCCTTTTCCCAATCTTTAACAAGAAGAGCTCTTTTATATTTCTTCTTCAATTTCTCTGTAATTATGGATTTGTCGTAGTATGCTTTGTAAATAAGTTTTTCAAGAGAATAAGTTAATGGCTTTATAAGTAGTGGAAATAAAAATTTCCCAACTTTTGTTCTTAAAAACTTAAGAAGTAGAGTATCACTTCCCTCATTAAACACTACAGGAGCCTCAAGAATAACTGCCTTTATCCTTTCTGGATATTTAGAGGCATATATGAAAGCAATACTTCCACCCATGGAATGTCCCACAAGGATAATATTATTAAGATCAAGTTTTTCAATAAAAGCTCTTAGGACTTCTACCTGTCCAGACCTGCTATAGGGATTAATTCCTCCTATGTTATTTGAAGGTCTTTCTGAAAGTCCAAAACCTGGTAGGTCAAGCGCTACCACTCTCCCATATTTTGATAGATCATCCATAATAGGATCAAAGGAAAAGGTTCCAGCCCCAAAGCCATGAATAAGTAGGAAAGTAATATCTCCGGTTCCAAAATCCTTGTAATGAATCTTAATATTAAGTACATCAACAAATTTTGAATCATAATCTGCAAAAGTTTCAGAAACGATAAGTAAAATCACAATTAAAAATATTTTTAAGAACCTTTTCATTTCAAGATACCAAAACCTCCTGTTATAGGATCTTTAAAAAGGAAAAATCGAGGTGGAAGATAGGTAAAAAGGGAGAAAGCAAAGAATATTATTAAAAAGAGAAAGATAGAAACTGTAAGAAAAATTCTTGGCAATTTCTCCGCTGTAAGAATTTTATACTTTATAAAACGCCCAACAAATACTGAAAAAACAAAAGTAAAAATATCCCAAAGAAGGGAATGAGTTTTGAACATGGCAATATAACCATAGAATAAAACCACTATTAATATTGGTGCTATATAAAGATTTAAAACTTCTGCAAATAAATAGTTATTTACTTCATTCTTAACAAGAAAATACTCAAATATATCAAAAAAGATGGAAGGGAAGAAGGCAAGCTTTAGATGCTCCCATGTACTTTCATTTACTGCTGAAAAATAGGCAACAATCTTTGAGTAATGAGACCACTCATAGGTAAAATGTAAAAGGGATCCAAAGACAATAACAAATAAGAAACCTATAATCTCTATCACAAGAATCCTTAATCTTTTCTTCATCTTCCTTACCCCCTTATTAGTTATAACTATAAATATTGCATCCTTCTCAAAGGTATTTCTTTCGCAACATTTACTTTTGATCCCTTATCCACATCATTATATCATTAATTACATAATCTGGTATGTTTCCCTCTTTGTTATATTCATCTGGGGTACTTTTCCCAGAGCCCTCCATGAATAAGTGATTTAATTTGGGATATAACTTTAATATAATATTCTCTTTATTAGATAATATGCTCCAACCTTCAAAGTCTTTCATAGTTACTTGATAATCCCTTTCTCCTTGCATAATTAAGGCAGGAATATTTAATTCAGAAAGAGTTTTAACCGGATCATAATTTTTTAAATCCAAAAAATACTTAACAGGAGCTCCTAATATATTCATAGATAAAGGATATTTTGGGGCTAAATCTGGATCCTTTAACTTTTCTATTTCCTTTTTTATTAATTCAAGTTGCTCTTTCTCCTTCTCATCTATTTTGCCATCTAAATTAGCAATATAATTAATTTGATCCCATATTAAATCTTCTAATGGTCTTGTAGGTCCAGCCATGATTATAATTCCCTTCACATCCTTACTTAGACTTGCTATCCTTGGCGCAAGCATTCCTCCTAAGCTATGTCCTAAAATAAATATCTTTGATTTATCAATTTTTTCTTGAGTCTTGACAAATTCTATAGCATAAAGAACATCCTCTATTACCTCTTCCATTACTGTGAAACCATCTTTATAATTAGAAAATTCTTGAGGATATACCTTTGTTCTTTTATCATATCTTAAAGTGGCAATCCCAAAGCTTGAAAGCCCCCATGCTAAATCCTTAAATATCTTATTAGGTCCTATTGTCTCATCCATATCATTTGGACCACTTCCATGGACAAATATAACTACTGGAAATAGACCTTCTCCTTTTGGTATAGTAAGCTTTCCAGGAAGAACAAAATCTTTACCAATTTTCACATCCTTTTCCTCAAAAGTTTCAAGATTTACATATGGTGGAGTTTTATAGCTTTTTATTTGGGCAGGCAAAAAGAATAAACCACTTATCTTTTTATTTAGAAAAACTATCTTGATATCTATATAAGCATTAGAAAATTTTGTTGTTAAGTATACAATTTTATATTTTCCAGATTCCTCACTTCTTTCCCCAATTATTCCTTCATAATTTCCTACATTTTTTAGCACACTCTCCCATACCTCTTTCAACTTTGAAGAGGAGATAAGATTAGATACTGAAGAATCAAAATATTCTACTGCCTTTTCATAATTACCTTGAGACATGACATATACAAAATCCTTGGCTATGGATATCTCTTCTTGGGCAAAGGCTATGGCTATAAAAGAAATAAAAGTGAGAATAAGGATAATATATCTTCTCATAAAATATACCCCCTACAAAATTATATGTTCCATATCTATTATACTCCCTATAATCTTTCCCCTCTCACCCCAAATACTCCTCAATCAGCTATTAAGGTCTTCTATCAATTTATAAAAGAGTTTTTCCACCTCTTCTGGATCTGCCCCTCTTCTTACATAATAGAATATCATTCTTCTCAAACAATCATTCCTCAAATAATTTTCTGGTCTATTTATTGCAGTTATATATGATGGTATGGAAAATCTGTTTTCAAGCTCTAACAAAAATTTTTGTAGTTTCTCCCATGCTGAAGGGTCATCTAAGATATCACCGATAGTAGAATTAATGTGATACTTCCTCTTTATCTGCTTTGTAGATCTCACAAATACGGTATCTTTAAGCACTATATCCCTGGATGATCTTCCT
>Ga0080004_1127347_pt1 | contig 159642 bp, 160 predicted proteins | sample WasSprMetagenome_FD_69207 | JGI IMG/M metagenome (GOLD analysis project Ga0080004, IMG submission 69207) | Sulfidic aquatic microbial communities from Washburn Spring, Yellowstone National Park, USA - WS (SPADES assembly) (version 2) | ecosystem: Environmental > Aquatic > Thermal springs > Hot...
GAGGACAGTATGCAGGCCCTCTCCGCCTCAAGAAGCGCCCGTTCCACCTCATCCGCAGAAAGCCCCTTGCTGGTTAGAGTCCCCTTCAGCTCATCCTCGGAGAGCTCCTCCACGCCCTTCTCCATGAAGACCTCTTCGACGAGCTTTTCGAGTTCTCTAGTCCTCTGTTTTTCCATCTCCCTCCTCTCTGGAGGGATCCAGAGATACGTGGACCATGTTCCATAGTTGATTGTGATCACTTTTTCCCTCTCAGCCTCATTGATCACGTCCTCCGTGTCATCATAGGATACGCCCCTTTCCTTTAGTTTATCAAGAAGCTCTTTTCTCGTCATCGCCTTTATTTTTCCGTCCTCGAATATCGAACTGATTAGCGAAGGGGCCTGCCGGATGGCCTCACGCCACTTCTTAATCACCTTCTCCTCGTCTAAGTCGTCTGGGTATTCCATTTCTCTCATTTCTCACGACGATGTTTATCCTTCGGCAACCTAAGCCCTTCAATCACTCTGTTGCGCTCCTCCTTCTGGGCGATGTTAACGCACCACGTTATTCGATACTCGCCTTTCGTCGTGACATATATATCCTTGGGTTTGGGCTCGGGCTTCACACCGCATGTCTCCTCCAACATTTTCATTTCCTCTTCTAAGAAGGGAGGTTTCGATTTCTCTATAACCTCCCATATTCCGGGATGTTCTTCCCGAATTTCTTTTGACAGATCTGTATTAAGGTAGACGCAACGGTAAGCATCCCCTGTTGGATATCTCCTTTCGTCGCTAAGCAACTTATCAAGGTATTTCTTGTCATCCTCTGAAAGCCCGCTAGGATCGAGAGCTCCGGTTTGTAAATAGGAGAGAGGTTATCATGTTTAACCTTTAAAATATTAAATATGAATAATGATTCAGTAGGTTTAGCGGATGTGAGCATTATGAGAGTAGCTCGCGAATGCGGAAAGACATGTAGGGAATGCGAGCTATACCAGTTATGCGGAGGATGCAGCCCCCTAAGGAGTAATAATTGCCTAGTCAACTTATGCATCTCCAGGGGTTTGAAGATAAGGTGGGTAACGATGAGTTGTGAAGCCTGCGTTTTGGCTTCTGCCTGCGTGAAGTCCAGGTCGTTTTCGCCGCCGAAAGCAGATAAGCTTCATGAGCTTCGCTTCATTCTAGAGTCTTGGAGCCTAGAGCCTCCTGTTGTGAAGCTGCCCCGCTTCATACCTGAGATACCGTTGGAGGAGCCGGTGAGGCTGAGGTGGGATAGGCTTGGTGTAAAAGCTGTTCTCGTTACTTTTCTCAACACTAAGGATGAAAACATTGAGAAGGTGAGGAGCGAGGGTGTTCACAGATTCCTCGGTTTTGGCGGGATGATATTGCTTTCCACCATCATGCCGGATGAGCTTCTCAACGAGGAGACGTTTGAAACAACCTTGAAGCTCATTAAAGAAGGAGGCTTCGACGGTGTAGTCGGCTGGGACATGCCTGTTTACATCGACTTCCCAAAGGCGGTGAACCTGGTTAACCTTGTTTCCGCCACCCTGTTTACGATCAGGTATGTTGAGGAGGGGATTCCTACAATACCCCTTCTTAAAGGAAGCGACCCAAGGGAGATGGAAATCTATTCGCAGTGGCTTAAGAAACTGGGGTTCAGGAGAATAGGGCTCCACGCTACCGAGTATATTTTGCATTATGATGAGGAACCGGCTCGAGACCTTTACGGAAAGGCATTGGAAGAGATAATAAGGATGAGGGCGCAGCCGCTGGTGATAGGGGTTATGGGGCCGAAGTCGTTTCCCCCATTATTATACAGGAGGTATGTCGAGTCCTCCTTCGCCGGAATGAGCTGGCTGCTTAAAGCCAAGGAATTCGTCGCATACCATCGCATGGAGATCCTTGACTTAAAGAACTGCGTCATGGAGTGCGGTTGCGAAGCCTGTACCGGCAAGTCTCCCAATCAGGTTTCGAGAAGCATAGAGGATATAGCTGAGCACAACCTAGTTCAATTCAAAAACTTCGTAGAGGGAAGGAGGGAAAGCGTGATCAACGTGTTTGACGCCATATTGGAGAATGGGACGATGGCTGTCGCAGGAGACCTTCACATTGGGACGCCGCAATCCCTCTGGGAGCAATGCCTTTCAAGACTAAAGGAAATCAAGCCTTCTTACCTGGTCCTTCTCGGAGACACGTTCGATCTGGTTGACGGGAAGCCCTCCCTGTGGGAAGTAGCGGGCTTCTTCAGAGGGTTGAGGGAGATGGGGGCTGAAGTAATTCCGGTACTAGGCTGCGCCGAGTCGAGCCAAACAAGGCTTTTCGAAGCGTTACAGGACCTTTCGCTTAGCAGGAAACCACTCCGGCTCCAATTGTTGAAGCCGAATCTGATAAGGGCCTTAGCGATAAAGAACCTGCTAGCATTCTACGCCGTTGCTAAGGAGGAGGTGAAGGTGAAGCTGGCAGACGGCAGGGTTGCTGTGTTCAAGCATGGACACGGCTTAGGCTTCAGCAAAACGGACAGGCCGGAGAAAATAGCGAAAGCCCTCTTAGACGAGAAATCCCCGGAGGAGGTTTGCGTAATAGGGCATTACCACAAGTCGTTTTTCGACCCTGAGCGGGGAATCGCTATGCTGGGCTCTTGGCAAACCCGGACGCATAAGGACAGGGAGAGCGGTTTCATCCCAGACGTCATGGATATACTGCTGGTAAGGGAAGACGGCGCCATGGAGCTAGTTCGAGGAACCTAGGGGAATGGGTCAGTACAGCAGTGAACATAATGCCGAGAGGAGGTATGAGAGGCTTGGCGAGAGTCTGGGGGAGGAGAGCCTCATAGATGCGCTTGGGGAGCCCAGAGAGCATAGAGAGATAGAGGAGCACTACGTTAAGTCGACCGTGGACTGGTACGAATTGCCAGATACTGTAATACTGTACGTTGACCGCGATGAATTAGTGGAGGTTGTGAAGGAAGCGAGAGACATAGTGGGCATAACCGAATTGGGAAAAGAGAATGTTATGAGCGGGCCTGACCAACGAGAGATACTGTATGAGGGCCGGGACACTATAACCGTTGGGAAGCTTAAAGCACTGTTAGATATTGTGGGAATCCCTTATGACGAGATGGATAGTTTGATATACTGCATCGGAAGGCAGGGAGACCCTTATGCAATAAACAATCCCCATCTGCCCTTCGATTTCAACTCTGAAGCAGGCGCCATCGTGCTTGCTGCTGCCCTAAAGGACGGCACCCTCCACAAGGAAGAAGAGCCGAGAGGCTACTGGTTCGCATACTATAACAAGAATGAGAAGAATAGGGAAAGGGTTAAGGAAGCTGTTAGGAAAGTCTTCGGAGAAGTAGAGCCTCACGAGAGTAAGGAGAGGAATGAAATATCTTATCATAGTCTTGCAATAGCAAGTGCACTGGAGAAAATGGGCATACCAGTTGGCGAGAAGGTTGGGCAGAACTATCACGTACCAGAAGTTGTCAGACAGGGCGATGAGAATATAAAAAGGGCTTACCTATATCAGACTATGATGGACGAAGGATCTTGGAGCCCTGAGAAACATCACCTCTCTTATCCACAGGCTCGGGCTCTTGACATTAGTGAGCTCTCAGATAGAGACAAGGAATATCTTGATGGGATCTTACAGGAAAAGGAAGAATATCCAACGGGATATACTCGTCGCCAAGTTTATCTCAGCGGAGATATGGAGAAGAAAATACGAGGAGAGCATCCCGAACTGTGGGAAGCTATAAAGAGATCAGAACCTCCTTTCTTAGAAGAAGAGATGGACATGCTAAAGGAAGTGTGCAATGTGAGACCAAATCCCAAGCCCAAAGATATATACACCACCATAGACGGCGAGTATCGAGTAAATTGGCGTGTAGATGTTACTGGAAGAGAGGATTATAATAGAGTCGTTAAGGGGCTTGGGCTACCAAGGGATAAACACCGTTTAGAGAGGTGAGGAGGAACGGAGTACCCGGAGGAATTAAATGAGGAAAAGGTAGTGGAGAAATGGCGTGAGGCAATCCGGCAGGCCCCTTCGCTGATCAGCTCGATTTTTAAGGAGGGGAAGTTGAAGGTAATAACTAAGAAAGAACTCCTTGAAGAATTAAAGAAAAGGAGCGTATCTTATGATGATATAGAAGATGTAATTGGTGAGGCTGAAAGGAAAAAACTAATCCTTCTCGACTACAAGACGCTGTCAGCCTATCTTTGGATCCCGCCTGAGAGAAGGGAAGAGGAAAAACGAAGAACCGAGAAGCTTAAGCGTCTTGTTGAGGAAGCCTTCATGGAGAAGGGCGTGGAGGAGCTCTCCGAGGATGAGCTGAAGGGGACTCTAACCAGCAAGGGGCTTTCTGCGGATGAGGTGGAACGGGCGCTTCTTGAGGCGGAGAGGGACTGCATACTGTCCTCCTATCCCTTCACGAAGAGGGGTTGGGTTTATGAGCTAATACCATCGGAGGATAGAGCCCGGGAGCTGGAGTGTAGGAGGCTTGTGAAACTGGATATCCAGAGGCGGATCTACAGAAGGCTTTCGATGGGTCTTGAAGTATAGATACCCATAATCTCCGCGTCTCCATGATTTAAACTCCTAGCTGTTTTCCTTACGCTGTATTCCGCATCGAAAACTTAAGGCTTCCACCTCATTCTCTCAATCCTATCTATGTTTCTCCTCGCCTTCTTAAACTCCTTGTAATGCGCCTCGCACAAGTATGCTCTCCTAGACTCGCCTCTAAGCCTAAGCCCTGCTTCACTAACCCTTTTAAACGCTATCGACCTTACAGCGTCAGCCTCGCATCCGGCTACGCTGCACTTAACACCCTTCTCCACCCTGCCCAAACCCAGTCAACCCCTGCCAGCCACTTATAAAAACATTATTTTCTCAAACGACTGCCTGAACACCAGTCCTCTTAGAAGCCCAGAACTTCCAGGTCGCGTAAAGCCTCTGAAGCACAGTAATCTGGCCGAGCACAATCATAAGTATCATGGAGAACCATATCACCCCGTCTACCAGAGGATTCAGAAAAGTAGCTGCAGATATTATAAGTATCTTCTCAACCCTCTCAAGCACGCCGACCGAAGCATCCTTCATGCCGCCGACACTCTCAGCCCTAGCCCTAACATAGCTCGACGCAATAATGCTGAACATGGTTACGAAAGCAAGAGGCCAATCCACATACCCGCCTAAAGCCGGGCCGAGAACATAAAAAAACTCAGTATATCTATCCACTAAAGCGTCCAGGGTTCCGCCGAACCCAGTGGCCCTGTTGCTGACCCTGGCGACAACACCGTCAAGAACATCGAACAATCCTGAGAAAAGAATTGCCACACCAGCCAGAAAAAGATGCCTGTATGAATAGAAGAGGGTTGCGACAACCGAGGACAATAATCCTAGAATAGTCAGCCCAGTGGGAGTAATGACTGGAGCCAGGATTCTTCCAATTCTGGAGAAGAACTTCTCACTCTTTTTCCTCAGGCTTCCCAGAACCACTCTGCCCCGCCCCCTCTAGGAGCTGGAGCCTACTCTTAAGATACTCAATACCCTTCTCAAGCGTCTCCCTTCCCTTATCCGTCTCCCTGTAGTAGACTTTTCTAATATTAACCCTACCGCCTTCAACTTGAGAAGGCTCCATCCTCTCCACGAGACCCTCCCTCTCCATCTTGTAAAGAACGACGTAAGCCGTTATCGTAGCAATAGGAATCTTAAAATCACTCTTAAGCCGTGAAGCAATCTCGTAGCCGTACATGGGTCCGTTTTTGAGCATTGTTAGTATGTATAGCCATAGGTTTTCCTTGGTGAGTTTTTCTACGAGTCTCTCGTATGCCATTTTTTATTCTGCCCCCAGTCTTTCTTCTCTGGATCTTACTCTTACTATTCCGGCGTGGACGGCGCATGAGACGCAGTAGTATTTTGTGACGCTGACTTTTGGCAGGAAGGTTCCTGATTTTTTAAGTTCTCTGGCTAGGACTGGGTCGACGTATGAGACTCTTTTCGTTGTCTTTATTGCTTTGTCAACTGGGATTCTGCTTCCGCAATTGGTACAGCTGACGTATTCGGACCTTCCCTTCCCGCCTTTCGACCGTCCCCTAGACTTTCTTTTCTTACCCATTTTTCCCATTTTACACTTGTACAAGCCCCGTATTTAGCTTTTTCATGCCACAATGTTTTAAAAACCCTTAACGCTGGAATCTGCAGGCTTGACTGTTGAGAGGGGGGAAATAGGCTTAACCATAGGTAAAAACGAGGATTTCGCGGAATGGTATAGTCAGGTTGTTACGAAGTCTGGTCTTGCAGACTATGCTCCTGTTCACGGCTGCATTGTTTTCAGGGAGCTGGCCTACGCTATTTGGGAGAGAGTGATGAGTATTCTCGACTCTGAGTTTAAGAAGACGGGTGTGAGGAATGTTTACTTTCCGCTTCTGATTCCTGAGAGGCTTCTCAGGAAGGAGGCTGAACATTTTAAAGGGTTCACTGTTGAAGTAGCTTGGGTTACGCATGGCGGCGACGAGCCTCTTTCCGAGAGGCTTGCGATAAGGCCGACTTCGGAGACGATAATGTACGAGATGTATGCTAAATGGATCAGGAGTTGGAGGGACTTGCCTCTTAAGCTTAACCAGTGGTGTAACATTGTAAGGTGGGAGATAAAGTCTACCAAGCCTTTTCTCAGGAACACTGAGTTTCTCTGGCAGGAGGGGCATACTGCGCACGCCACCAGGGAGGAGGCGTTGCAGCAGGCGCTGGAGATACTCGGGATATACAAGAGGTTTGTTGAAGAATACTTGGCGATACCTGTTTTAGACGGTGTTAAAACCGATTGGGAGAAGTTCGCCGGCGCGGAAGCCACTTTCACTATCGAGGCTTTAATGCCTGACGGTAGGGCTCTTCAAGCAGGAACCTCGCACTTTCTCGGCCAAAACTTTTCAAAGGCTTTCGAAATAACCTTCCTAGACCGGAGTGGTTCCACGAGCTATGTTTGGCAGACATCTTGGGGTGTTTCCACTAGGCTCATAGGTGCGGTAGTGATGGTGCATGGTGATGACAGGGGGCTTGTGCTACCGCCGCGGATAGCTCCAGTGCAGGTTGTCGTGATCCCGATATTCTACAGTGAAGAGGAGAAGAGGATTGTTGTCTCCAAGTGTAAAGAGGTTGAGCAGAGGCTTTTGAAAAAAGGTTTTTCAGCGCAGGCTGACCTCAGGGAGGACTACACGCCTGGCTGGAAGTATAACGATTGGGAGCTTAAAGGCGTCCCGGTGAGAATAGAGATCGGCCCGAAGGACGTTAGGGAGAAAATGTTGACAGTCTTCAGAAGGGATGAGTTTAAACGGGTTAAGATGCCTGACGACAGCCTTGAAGAAGAAATCGATAGGCTTCTCGAAGATATTCAGAGAAACATGTATGAAAAGGCTAGGAGGATGATGGTTGAGAAAACAGGTAGGGCTGAAACGATGAGCGAGCTCTCGGAAATGGTTTCCAAGGGAATGATGGTTAAAGCATGCTGGTGTGGCTCAAGAGAGTGCGACGAGGCTGTTAAGAGTGAGACGGGGGCGTCGATAAGGCTGATCCCGTTTAAAGAGGAGCCGGTGTTCTCAGGATGCGTGAGGTGCGGCAAACCGGCTTCGAAAGTCGTCTACTTCGCGAAATCATACTGATGGGAAATGGTTTTAATCACGGGTGTCGACGAGGCTGGAAGGGGGTGTGTCATAGGCCCGCTAGTCATAGCTGCAGTGGGTGTTGAAGACAGGGCTGTTCAAAGGCTTGTTGAAGCTGGTGTTAAAGACTCTAAGAGGCTTAGCCCACGTAGCAGGATTCGGATCGCTTCAAGCATAAGGAGGATCGCCCAGCTTGTTGAAACAAGAAGGGTAAGCGCCAGCCGAATAGATAGGCTTAGGGCTAGGGGAGTGAGCCTGAACGAGATTGAAGCCATGCTCATAGGAAGCATTCTAAGTAAGCATCGTCGAGGAGTCTTCTACGTGGATTCTGTCGACAAGAATTGTGAAAGATTTAGAATGATGATGCTTAGCCACGCGCCTGGTTTCAAGGGTATTCTTATTGTTAGGAACTATTTAGATGAGTCCAACCCTATGGTTGGTGCTGCAAGCATAATTGCTAAGGTTGAGAGGGACAGGGCTGTTAAAAACCTTTTGAGGAAAGCAGGGTTGCCTGAGTGCTCAGGATACTCGAGCGACCCTAGGACAATAAGCATCATAGAGCAACTTTTACGGTCCAACTCTAAGATAAGCATGCTTAGACGGAGCTGGAGCACTGTTGGAAGAGTAGGGGCAAGCCTAAACCAGGATAGTTTAAAAAGGTTCCTCTAGACCCGTCTGGAGACGATCAGCTCATGCATCATTGCGAATGGCTCAAGGTCTACCGTCTCCTCTATTCTGTACCTGCCAGAAGCCTCCAGCCTGGCTTCCTCAGCCCTGTATATGTCTATTGGCCTTCTTGTCGAGTCGACGCTGCTGGCTTTCAGCGCGACAACTAGAAACCCTTTCTCCCTGAGAAACAGGTCTGCGTTTCTAACAGCTATGTCTACCTCATCAGGCTGGGCAACATCACAGTAAACAGTGTCAACAACCTGCAGGAGCCAAGCGTATTCGAAAACCTGTCTAGCGTCGGCAAGAATCGGCACAACGTTACTCCTTTTCGCAGCTACCTTGTCAAGAAACTCTCTGAAAGGCCTGTGGGCGACTTCAACCGCGTAGACAAGTCCTGTGGGCCCAACTATGTCTGAAACATGGCTGACAGTTGTGCCGGAGGCTGCTCCAAGATAAAGGATCCTCCACCCCGGCTTTATGAAGAAGCTTCGCAACCCTTTCAGCAGGGCTGCAGCTATCTTACTCCTATACGGGTTCCAAACCCTGTATTCCGCTTCCCCAACCCTGATAGTCTTCTCACCGTAGACAACTGTTCCAGGCGCGATGCTCAGCGTTGCGAGACGGGTCTCCTCCTCATCCTCAACCTCGTAAACCCCTTTGAAAATTTCTCTAATCATCAGCCAACACTCTCCTTCAAAGCCTTAAGCCTGTTCTCAATATCCTTCTTCAACTCGTCTCCTATGAATCTTCCTGAGAAACAGTCAACCCTGGCTGCGATAGCAATCCTGCTGGCAAGCAGTCTTGCAACTTTACCCCTAATCTTCTTTGGAGACATGTGGACAAAAGGATGTTGAAATATTATCCCGTGCTTAGGAGGTCTTCCCCTCTTCCTCAGGGCTCTGAAGAGAGCCTTCTCAGCACCAAGTATCTGTATGGTTGAGGCTGGCAGGCTGGCCAGCTTGGAAATGGAACCTGTTTTAGAGATAAGCCTAGCACCGAGCAGTGGGCCGATAACTGTGCTAAGGTTCGGAGCGGTTTCATCCATAAGCATGCCAATATGCTTCTCGACAACTCCTCTACAATCCTCGGTTTCAAGATAAAGCTCAGCAATCTTCTTAACATACATCGGGGTGTTTGAAGAAGCTATTCGCCTAGCAATCTTCTCAACATCCTTGCTCTCCTCCAGTAAACGTGGCTCCCTCTCCTTAACCCATATTAGAATTCTGTCTTGAAGAATGTTAAGCATCTTGACAAGCTCGTCGTAAGCCTGCATTGCTATAGCAATATCCAGGTCGCTGCTCTTAGCAAGCTCCTCAACCCTTGTCTGAGCAAGCTTCGCCGCGACACTGATGGTGAAAACCCGATACTCATCCATATTTAACCCTAAGAGCTTCAGAGCTTCCTCAACATCAGCTCTGAGCTCAACAGCCTTCTCCAAAGGCTCCTGCACAACAGGCTTCAAGCCTAGGCGTGTCAAGGCTTCCGCAAGGCTCCTTCTCTCAACCATTATGCTTCTCCCCCTCCAGCCTTGAAGGAAGGATGCAACACCCTGTGGAATAGCGCCGCTATAATGCTTAACAGCCTCGTCAACATTCTTGAAGAGATATGGCTTAGCCTCGTCTCCTTCGAAAACAATAAGGCCTGCAGCAGTCTCCACTAGGCTAAGACTCTTCTCCAACCTGTTTCACCCTGACTTTCAGAAGGTATTAACTTTTCCTAGCCTTTAAGCTAGACGCGGCTCCTCCTATAGGCCTCGTAAGACTCCTTAACCCAGAGCGAGTATCCTCTAGGAGGGCTTTTAGGCCGTATTATCAGGATTATCTTCCTATATTCCGGAACCCTGGGGGTTACAGCGTAGAGAAGTTTAGCCTGCGTTATCGCTTCAAGAATCTTCTCCCTGTCTGTATGAAGATTCGCATGGTCCTCGACGAGCATCTACTGCGTCGAATATGAATGGCGGGACAATATTTAAGCGTTTTTAAAGAATTTGGAGAATACGCGGGCCATAAAGTAGGCAGGCATCCCTAACGCTTGTTATCACGGCTCGAGTTATGTTCAACCCAAATTACACTTAAACATAACGGGAACGGTTAATCTGTAAACATGGTAGCGCGAGCTAGAAACTTAATTTTAAGCAGCATACTTTCCCACCGATTTTTCTACCAGATTTAATAGCGTTCCACTGCGGTTTATTGTGTGCACTAACCAAGCGTCCTGCAAGCAGAAACCTATAGTCCTATTAGGGAAAGAAGTATGAAAAAGTATATTGCAAGCGCCAGGGCTGCGATGAACCCGAAGCATGCTTTCCTAGTCTTATGATGGAAGATCACCATTCCTAGAAAGGCTCCGGATGGTCCTCCAGCCATGGAAAGTACGAAGAACCATTTCTCCGGTATCCTCGACTCGTTTCGAATAGCACTGGCTTTATTCACACCCATAAGGATGAAACTCGCGATGTTAATCAGTAGAAAGTAATCATGGGCAAGCTCCTTAAGGAGGGTGGTCAACCCTCCTCTGTTAACGCGGCGAAGCATTTAAACACCAATGCAAGAACCTAGGATGGATACGTGCTCCTTCTTTCCGTCTCTTTCGACTCAGCAATATACTGCTCTAATGCCTGACCATTATGGCGTGCACTATAATCAATCTTTTCTTTCACGTAAATAAGCTCTACGATGTTGACAAATTTTTTCATAGCTTTTAGTCTTGGAAAACGCGTATTCAAGTCCATGCGGGAAGCGTTATGATGCCGGAGAAAACCATTTTGTTGAGGGAAACGTTTAAAAACCGCCTCCTGATCTCATAGGCAGGAAACATATAGAGAGGTGTTAATGGGGAATGGTTACCCACGGGAACGTAACGCTCGCAGGCAAGGTTCGCAGTCTTACTCCTAAGGTTGCGGCTCGCGAGCGTCCTCCAGATATGCCGCGTAGGAGGATTAGGAGTATTTATCGTAAAAGGGTTGTTTTGAACAGGCAGCCCGGGCAGATTTGGAAGCAGATGCGTGTTTAGTGTGCTAGATACTTAATTGTTTTCCTTATATGCATGTATTCGTGTGCTGTAGATGGGTTGCGTTAACCTGTGTGTTGTTTTAGGGGCTTCAGCATTCTGATTATTTTAGCGCGCGCTCGGTTTATGAGTAGCTTGCATACTAATTACTTCCAGTATAGCCTTTTTCTGCTGATACTGCAAATTTGGTAAGCCGTGTAGTTTCCTAAGAGTAAGTGCTGGGATCAGAAAGCCCCAGAACTATTAAGACCGGGGATTACTGGGCTGCGCGCTATGCAAATTTTGCGTTACTTCTTATTTCTCCGTGTTAAATATCTTTTATTCTTCTAATGTGCTTCAAGCAGTCTTCCTTCAATCTTTCTACGAGTTTCTCGTCTGCCGTATACATGTAACTATTTTTCATGATCGCTAGGGAAATATAGGAAGCGTCATAAATTGTTATATTGTTTTTGAACGCAACCTCTATAGTTTTTTCAGCATATTTGCCTCTGAGGGGGTATAAATCTAAAAAATATGCGTCTAAGGCTTCTGAAACTTCTTTTATCTCGCTTTCTGAAAAGAGTTTTTTATAATACAACGCATTTAAAACTTCGAAGTTAATGATTTCAGGGGCTATAAGTTTTAATTCTCCTTCTATATACTTATCCCTAATCGTCACGGCTTTATCGGAATTCTCTTCTTCAACGAACCACTTCACCACTACGCTTGCATCAACTACTGCTACCGACATGCCGTTCTTCCCTGAACTTTCGTATGATCTCTTCAGCCCTAGCTTCACCTCTGCTTTTCTTTCTTATTTTTTCGTTTATTAGAACTGCTTTCGCCAAGTTTTTTCTTTTTTCCTCTTCCACCTTCATTCTTATCGCATTTCTGATGAAATCACTCCAATTAACTTTAATCTCTTTCATCATCTTCTTGGTTTCTTCATCTACCCTTATCGTAATTACTGTCATACAAGTATTACATGTATAATTTACATATAAACTTTGCTTTTTAGACCTATTCCTGCCAAGAAAGCTAGCGCGCGCTTTCTCCACAAGCTATCAAGGTTCTACGTGAACAACTATGATGTGATTTGTGTTGAAAACTTGGCCATAAGCAACATGGTTAGAAACCACATCTTAGCCCAGAAGATACTTGATGCCTCTTGGGGAAAGTTCCTTCAACTGCTCGAATACAAGGCTGAAAGCGCCGGTGTTCGGGTGGTGAAGGTGAACCCGAGAGGCACATCTAAAGGATTAAGTTATGAAGATCTCTTGAGACTGGATATCGGCAAATAGAATATTGATGAGGGGATGGGGGCGGCCCTGATCCGCCTGCCGGTATGAAGCCCTTACTGGTAGAAATACCAGCAAGCCTCATCGTTGAAGCAGGAAGCCAACACCCCTTCTGGTGAGGGTAGCTCACCGTGACTCCGAAAACAATAAGGGAATCCGTGAAACTCGTTTTCAAATATCACTTGTATATGGCTGACGCTATTCAAATAATCTCTGCCAAACAGGCGAATGCGCGTAATCTCGTAACGGGGGATAGGAGGCTTGCCGAGGTATCTATGGTCGAGGGTTTGAAAAACGCTGTGCTTAGCCTAAACCCGCCCTGAAGTGGTTCGGAAGATGGTTAAAACGTGGATTCACAGGTTTCAATTTATGTGCAGTTGCATACTATTTTCCCTCGAGACCTTTCCTGCCCGTTACTGCAAATTTAATAAGTAAGGTAGTTTCCTAAGAGTGAAGCACCGGAATTAGAATGAAGCCCGAGGAGACTGTTAAGACTGAGAATTACTGGGCTGCCTGCAGAGAAATAGCTGGGATCCTTGCCTCGGAGAAGCATGCTGACAGGAGGGTTGTCCACAGGGTTAAACTCAGGGTTTCCTCAAGATTCAGGCTTCCCATGGTTCCCTCTAACAGCGATATTCTTGCAAGTGCCCCGGAGAGGCTTAGGGATAGGCTTAGAAGCATTCTGATGGTTAAGCCTTCTAGAAGCTCATCCGGGGTCGTGGTTGTTGCAGCGATGGCCATGCCCATGCCCTGTCCCCATGGGAGGTGCTTCTACTGCCCGGGAGGCCCCTCCAGGAATACTCCTCAGAGCTACACCGGCCTTGAGCCGGCTGCGATGAGGGCTATTCAGAACGATTATGATCCTTTCAAACAGGTTTCCCAGAGGATTAGGCAGCTTGAGGCTGCTGGGCATGTTGTTCAGAAGGCTGAGCTGATAATAATGGGTGGAACTTTTCCGGCAGCACCTTTAGATTATCAGAAAACATTTGTCAAAGGATGTTTCGACGCCCTGAACGGTTTTGTCTCCCAGTCTTTGGAGGAGGCTCATAGGCTTAACGAGTCGTCAAGCATCAGATGCGTAGGCTTAACTGTTGAGACTAGGCCAGACTATTGCAGAGAGGATCATGTCGATAAAATGCTTAGCATGGGTGTCACTAGGGTTGAGATAGGTGTGCAAACTCTTAGAGACGATGTTCTTGAAAGAGTTGAGAGGGGACATAGGGTTTGGGATACTGTTAACGCTTTCAGGATTGCTAAGGACGCTGGCTTGAAAATAGTTGCGCATATGATGCCCGGGTTACCGGGTATGAGTGTTGAAGACTCTCTGGAAGATTTTAGGAAACTCTACTTCGACGAGAGGTTTAGGCCGGACATGATAAAGATATACCCTACTCTCGTAGTCGAGGGAACCAAGCTTTACGAAGCCTGGATGAGGGGCGATTACAAGCCCCTGGAGGATGAGGAGGCTGCCGAGCTTGTCGCAAGGATACTGGAGATAACTCCGCCATGGGTGAGGATTATGAGAGTCCAGAGGGATATTCCTGCGAACGCGATTGCAGCAGGGGTTAGGAAAAGCAATCTTAGAGAAATAGCGCATAGAATTCTCGAATCCCGTGGCTCTAAATGTAGGTGCGTAAGGTGTAGGGAAGTAGGCTTTTCAAAATCTAGAGTCAGCCTGGAGAACATTCGTCTCGTCGTTAGGAAATACGGGGCTTCCGGCGGGGTTGAGTACTTTCTGAGCTTTGAAGACTTGGAGAACGATGTCCTGCTCGCATACCTGAGGCTCAGGAAGCCTTCCCCGTATGCTCACCGGAGAGAGGTAAACGAGGCTTCTTCAATGATAGTGAGAGAACTAAAGGCGCTTGGAAGAGCAATACCCTTAGGTACTAGAGTAAAAGAGTCTTGGCAGCACAGGGGCTTGGGAGCAATGCTGATGGAGGAGGCTGAAAAAATCGCTGTCGAAAACGGTGCTGAGAAAATACTCGTGATCTCGGCAGTAGGCGTGAGGGAATACTACAGGAGGCTTGGCTACTTTTTCGACGGCACATACATGGTTAAGAATCTCTAAACAACCGGATGCTTAATGTTTTAACAGAGGCTAAAGCGGGCCTCTGTAATACTTTGTAGAAGGACAGCCTAAACACTTCTTCTCATAGTAGCGTAAACACCTGCCGCAATTTATTCCGCATGGAGCATCCTCCGCCGTTTTGGTCGCGACAATTTTCACCGGCAGATACTTTGGGACTGCTGGCGCCTCGCCTATTATGGCTTCTGAACGCCTAATGCCGCCCGTCCGCGCCCTCACGGAGCACCTTTCTATTATAGCGTTCAGCGTGTCAGCGTCCTCCGCCACCATGATGGTCATCAGGTTGTAGGCGCCTGTCGTCATGGCTAGAAACACCATTCTCGGACACTTGGAGAACATGTTTACGAGTTCCCGTAGACGCTGGGGTGTTTCAACCTCCGCGTTCACGATGGCGATGCGAAAACCAAGATGCTCCGCGTTAAGCCCGGCTGAAACCTTAACCAGGTTTTCGCAAAGCTTCTCCAGCCTTTTTCCTATTGCTACATGCGACAAGCCGAGCTCCCTGCCCATCGTCGAGAGGGGTGTCCGGCCGTCTTCCTGCAGGATTGACACGATCTTTTTATCCAATTCATCCATGGCCATTTTATTACAATTTGAAACATAAGATGTATATATCTCTTTCGTTTTGTAAGAGAAGGTGAGTAGAAAATGAGCATGGAGGAGTTGACGCTTAGCCCGGATGCTCGGGAGGAAAAAGATGAGGAGGCAAAGAGTTCAACGGCTGAAAGCAAAACCCTTCCGTTTAAGAGGATCCTGGTGCCGTTGGACGGTTCCGAGCATTCCATAAAAGCATTGAAAACTGCTGTTCAAATAGTTCTGAAGTTCGGTGGTAGAATCACCTTAATACACGTATACCAGGTGGGAGGCTTCGCAATCTCCCCCGACGCCAGTCAACGAGTTTATTGAGGCAGTACGTAAGATGGGGGTCGACATCCTTGCCGACGGAGAGAAGAGGGTTAAATCCGAAGGCGTCGAGGTGGAGAAGCTGCTGGTAGAGGGACGCCCGGTCGACCAGATAGTCAAAACGTGCAGGGAAAGAGGATGCGGCATGATCGTAATGGGTGCTAGGGGCCTAAGCAGGGTCAAGGAGGTTATCTTGGGAAGCGTTAGCGAGGGTGTGGTGAGGCATGCCTCCTGCCCCGTGCTCGTGGTGAAGTAGCGATGGTGCTGGCTGAAACCCTGCTCCTAACAGCAATAACCTACTCGATCGCACTGGTCTTCGGCTACCTCTTGGAGAGGTTTCTTAGAATGCCCTGGATGTTCACGCTGGTTCTATTCGGCATGGTCTTCTCCGCCATGGGCTTCTTCACTCCAGTCATAAACGACGCCGGCTTCCAGCTGCTGGCGAAACTAGGGATGCTCGCACTCCTCTTTATGATCGGCCTAGACCTTAACTTGAAGGAGATGAGGTCCCTGGGAGCATACATCGCGGCAGGCAGCATTTTCCTCTGTCTTTTCGAAGGCTTGATGCTCGCACTCCTATTCTACTTCTGGCTTCCGGCTGACGTGAATAATTCCCTCACCATCGCTTTGATCACTGGCATAACCTTTGGAACGATTGGCGAAGTGGTCTTGTTCGCCATCCTCTCTGAATTCGGCTTGGTGAACACGAGGTTCGGCCAGCTCACGCTGGGGATCGGTGTTTTCGACGACGTGATGGAGGTTGCGATGCTCGCGGCCGTAGCTAGTCTACCGGTCTTCTCTTCAAGCAACGTGGCGCAAGCCTCAAGCCTCATGCTTCCAGTAGTTTCCTACCTTTTACTCCTGCTTCTAGCAACGTTAGCGATAGTGAAGATCGGGGGACGAGTTAGAAGAATATTAGAAAATATTGTACGTAGCCCACCCTATATTCCGCCTTTCCTAATATTCCTAGTGTTCTTTTCCTTCGCCGCTTCCGGCGCGCTCGTGTATGAGACCTTGGCCCCAGTGGCCTCGATAATGGGTGGCATAGTTACGCAGCAAGTCTTCCCTGAGAAGGTTCTCAAGGAGAGCAGGAAGTCCATAGGTTTCCTAGGCAACTTCTTCCTCTCACCCTTCTTCTTCCTAGGCTTAGGAGCCAGTGTTTCCCTCGCCTCAATCCTCGCCTTCCCGCTGCTAATCGTAATAATCTTCCTAGTTTCGTTTAGCTCTAGGGTTTCAGCCTCCACCCTGTTCTTCCACAGGCTTCTCGGGCTTAAATATGCTTTCATAATGGGAATCGGGCTCTGCACGAAGTTCAGTACAAGCATCATCGCCGAGACGCTTCTGTTAAACTCCGGCGCCATATCTACGAGGCTGTTCTCAGCAATGATAGCGACCTACATGATCATGAAGCCTGTGGTGGCAGGGGCATACTCGTGGGGCTTATCCACCGCGAAGAATGGAATCGCCAAGTTATTCTCTATTGAGGGGCAGGTTGAAGAAGCACACGAAGGTTAAGTATGGAAATGAAGATATGCTTGATTTCTCCTCCCTATCGTTCATCTGTTCAATCAGTCGTCGGAGTCTCGTCTCCCCCCTTAGGCTTAGCATATATTGCTTCAATGCTTAGGCAAAATCATGAGGTGAAAATTATAGATTCAAATATTCTCAACTATACAATTAAAGACGTTGAAAGAGAGTTGCGTGGCTTTTATCCGGATATTGTTGGAATCACCTCTACGACGCCCTCCATTTATGAAGCGTATAGGGTTGCTGAAGCAGCTAAAAGAGTTAGAGAAGACTGTACCGTAGTTTTAGGTGGGCCGCATGCAACTTTCATGTCGAGACGAACTATGGAAGAATGCGGATACGTGGACGTGGTTGTTAAGGGTGAAGGCGAGGAGACGACAAAAGAATTAGTCGAAGCTATTGGAAGAGGTATTCCGTTAAACAGGGTGAAGGGAATTACTTAGCGCGCGCGCTTTCCCGCAAGACACCAAAGAAACGATCAAGGAGACGATAAAATTCGCTAAAAGCCTAAACTTGGACTATGCGCAATTCTCCATACTCACGCCATATCCTGGAACTCCAATATTTGATTATGCCAAAAAGAACAACATGCTTCTCACAGAAGACTGGTCTAGGTACACGGTTACTGAACCAATCATCAGGATCGAAGGTCTATCTGAAGAAGATGTTAAAGCCCTATTTCAGAGAGCATATATTTCGTTTATCTTAGACCGAGAATTATTCTGAAATGGTTGAAAAGCAAACAATTCGGCTTCATGAAAAGCGGGATGAAGGCTGTGATAAACTATTTGAGGAGAAGAAGATAGAATGCATGAAGCAGATCTTGTTGCGAATACTGTGAAGACATGGCTCGGCAATCCCATCTCTAGAAGTCTGCTCAGATGGGTTTCAAGGAGGACAGAAAAAGGCAGTAGGCTGGAGTCAGCCCTGAAGAAATACTCAGGTAGCCAGGAAAAGCTGAGCTTCGAAGAAAAGCTGGCTTACCTGATGGTTAAGCTAGCCCTCGATAAGAGTTCAGGGTTCTTCGGCTTCTCTAAGGAGCAGCTGAAAGAGTCTTTAAGAAACCCGGTGGTAAGAAGAGGAATTGCGAATGTTCTTGAAGGCATAGGGTACTACGGTGTGCAGAGACCTCAAACAACAGCGGCACCATTTCTAGTGGTGTGGAATTTTACGAAGCAATGCAACTTGAGATGTAAGCACTGTTATGAAAACGCCGGGCCGAAACCAGCGCCGGATGAGTTAACAACGGAGGAGGCGAAACATGCTATAGATGAGTTTGTGAACGCAGGAGTCGTCGCTCTCGCATTCTCCGGCGGAGAACCGTTGGTGAGAAAGGATTTCTTCGAAATAGCCAGGTATGCTGCTGAAAAGGAACTCTATGTTTCTGTCGCATCTAACGGAACGCTGATTACTAAGGAGGTTGCTCGGAAAATGAAAGAATCTGGTGTTCAATATGTCGAGATTTCTTTAGACGGATTCGAGAAAACCCATGATGAATTCAGGGGGATTCAAGGAGCCTGGAAACGGACTGTAGAAGGGATAAAAAACTGCGTTGAAGCCGGTTTAGATACCTGCGTGGCGACAACAGTAACCCATTATAACCTAAAAGAGATACCAAAGCTCTTAGAATTCGCTGAGAAAGAGTTGCATGCAAACCGGTTCATAGCTTTCAACTTTATCCCAGTTGGTAAAGGAAAAGAAATAGTGGATCAGGATTTAACACCGCAGGAGAGAGAAGAACTCTTGGATTTCCTCTATTCGAAGCTCGTCGATGAGAATAGGAAGATAGACACGCTTTCCACGGCTCCTCAGTATGCAGTGACATCTTATAAGTTCGCCTTCGGCCCAGTTGTTGCGACACACTTCACGAATAGAGCTGCAATAGAAATGCTTAAGGGGAGAACGAAATCCCTTGCTGAATTCATCGGGGGCTGCGGAGCTGGTCGTCTTTACTGCGGCATGGAGCCAAACGGGGATATAGAACCCTGTGTCTTCATTCCAATAAAAGTTGGAAACATTCGGGAGCAGGGCTTGATTAGCATCTGGAGGGAATCCCAAGTCTTGAAACAGATAAGAAACAGAGATCTTTTCAAGGGATGCGGAGAGTGCGAGTACAAATACATATGCGGAGGGTGCAGGGCAAGAGCCTACGCCTACTTTAACGACCTGCAAGGCCCGGATCCTGGTTGCAGCATAAACCAGAAGTACTGGGAAGAGGTGACTGCGCTAACTGTTGGTGAGACCGAAAGGCTAATAAGTGTTAACCATCTTGGGGAAGAGACGTGAAGATTGGAAACACCTGAGATTGGGCTCGTCGTGTGTAACAGCGGGGCTTCAAACACCGGGTTGCTGACAGGGCTGGCCGCGCTTGAAGTTGTTAGAAAGCTTGGAAGCGATAAAATAGGGATATGCTCGCTGCCCGCGTTAGCCAACAAGATTCCGAGGCAAGTCATGCTCGTTAAGAAGATTAAACGCCTTATTGTTGTCGACGGTTGCCGCAACGAGTGTTCGAGAAAAATATTGGATGCTCTGGGGATCAAATACGATGAATATCTGAATCTGGAGAATGATCTTGGAATTAGAAAACTGGGGCCGTTCACCACTATGAATTATTCTAAAGAGGATGTTGAAAAGGTTTCTTTGGCTATAATGAAAAGGATACAGGAAACATGATGCTAAGCCATCTTTCCTCCTCATCATGTTGTTACCAAGCATCTTTTACATCCTTATAATACGATTGCGTTCGACAGCTATGCTTTTAAACTGTTGGTGATACTAATCTTGCAGGTAAAAAATGAGCAAAGGCAGGGTCCTTGTCAAAAGCCCAAGAGTACAGAATATTGGCTTCAAGCTTTTCCTGTTAAACCTGGCGGGTGAATCGAACTTAGCGGGCTTCCAGGCTAGGAACATAGGTACCGATTGCGTCGAAGTATTGTACGAGGGTAGTGATCAGGAGATTAGGGAATTTATGGAGAAGGTTAAAGAATTCTCGCCTAGGGAGGCTGAAGTTTCCAGCATCGAGTTTAAAGAATACGATGGCCCGGTGAAAAGAATAGAGGTATTTCGAAGCGAGTTCACGACAATACAGCTTGGGAAGATCGTTGAAATAGGCTTAGAGATGAGTAAGCAAGATAATTCGCTCAGTAAGCAGGACTCGATGCTTGATAAACAGGATGGGATGTTAGGAAAGCTAGATCAGATGCTGGAAAAGCAAGACTTGATGCTTGAGAAACAAGATGCGGTGCTGCGGAGACAGGATCAGATGCTTGAGAAGCAAGATACGATGATCGAAAAAATAGATGGACTTGGGGCGAAAGTAGATAACTTGGGCGTGAAAATCGATGGTCTTAGAGAAGACTTGAAATCTATGTTTGATAGACGGTTAACAACACTGGAGAGGGACGTGGCTCTGATAAAGAATAGGCTGGGGATCGCCTGAATATAGGCTCACATATTATTCGTTTTTCCGGTGAAGCCCCACCCGTAGAAGCAAGATATGGTACAACGTAAAGCCAGCCATGACTATTAAGGTTAAAATACTTCTGTAAGCATTCCAGCTCGTATTGAGCTCTCTGAAAGTAGGCTTAGAGTTTCACCAGCGCCTAGCGTTCCACAAGCTTTTCTGCAGCTGCCCCTCCACTTCACTGGGAGAAGCCTCGGGTAAAGTGGTGAGGAGGCTTAGGGCCTCTCTTAGCGAGCTCGGTGAGCTAGACCCCGCTGCGCTGGCTGAAGCATCTAGAAGCAGGGTCTTCACGTATCATGTTGACGATTCGTTCAACTGTCTCGTCGAGCTCGACGAGGAGCCTCCCCACCCTATTGACGATGAGGTTCTCGACGCCGCTCTCGAGATGGCCCTCTACTTCAACATGACTGTTGTCGACGAGGCTAGGGTGATGAGGAAGACTGTGATCGACGGCAGCAATACTTCTGGCTTCCAGAGAACACTGTTGGTGGCGCTGGGGAACAATGATTCTGTTATCGAGACCAGCGAGGGGCCTGTGAGGCTTAAGAGCCTCTGCCTCGAAGAGGAGTCTGCCTTCATAGTTGAAAGCGGAAGGGAGGCTGCGGAGTACAGGCTTGACAGGCTTGGAATCCCGCTTGTCGAAATAGCCACTGAACCCGATATTAAGAGTCCATCGCAGGCCCTGGAGGCTGCTGAAGAAGTGGGGCTAGCCTTAAGGATGACCGGTAAGGTTATGAGAGGCCTCGGCACCATAAGGCAGGATATAAACATAAGTATTGAGGGCGGCGCCAGGCAGGAGATTAAAGGCGTTCAGAATCTTAAGCTGATCCCTGAGATAGTTGAGAGAGAAGCCTTGAGGCAGAGCAGCCTGATTAGGCTCAGAGACATTTTGAGGAAAAGGTGTTCCCAGGGCAGTTTCCCCTATAATCCTGTCGACCTGACGGAGGTCTTCAGGGGAACCGCCTCTAAGATGATATCTAGAGCATTATCCAAGGGGGATGTTGTCTACGGTTTGAAGGCTCCTGGTTTCAAAGGACTGCTGGGGATGGAGCTTCAACCCGGCAGGAGGTTCGGGACAGAGCTTGCTGACTATGCTAGAGTCTGGGGGGGCTTGCAAGGCATCATTCATACTGATGAGCTCCCAGGGTACGGAATATCTGAAGCCGAGGTCAATAAGGTTTTCGAAGTGTTAGAAGCCTCTGGAGACGATGCTGCAGTCATAGTTGTCGGTGAACCTGCTAGGGTTGAGGCAGCGCTAAGAGCAGTCTACAGGAGGATGCTTCAAGCATTCGACGGCGTCCCTTCTGAGACCAGGAGGGCTCTTGAAGACGGTAACACTGACTACCTACGGCCACTCCCTGGCTCAGCGAGAATGTATCCTGAGACTGATATCCCTCCAATACCCATTACGGCCGAGAGGCTTGAGAAAATAAGGCGAGCGCTTCCGAAAAAGCCTCATGAGAAGGTTAGGGAGCTTGAGGAAATGGGTTTGAGCAGCCATATGGCTCAGCAACTAGTTAGGTCCCACTACCTCACGGTTTTCGAAAAAGTTTTGGAAAACACTAGCCTAACACCCTTGACGCTAGCCTCCTTCCTCCTGAATACTCTCCCCTATATGAGGAGGGAGGGTGGAAGAGAATATGGTGACGAAGAGCTGATTCCGCTCTTAAGAACCTTTCCAAGCGATTTGCCTAGGGAAATGATACCGGATGCGCTGAAGCTTTTCGCCGACAAGGGCATGAGCCTGAGCGAGGTTTACGAGGAGCTTAGGCGTAGGAAAGTGGGGGAGGACGAGTTAAGGGCTGAAGCGAGGAAGCTTGTCGAAGAAAACATTTCCTACGTCAGGGAGAAGGGTATGGGCTCCGTTAAAATGCTGATGGGCAGAATGATGGAGAGATTCAGGGGGGTTGCGGAGGGCTCAACAATCTATAGGATCCTCATGGAGGAGGTTAAGAGGAGGCTGGAGTAAAAATGCCTTACTCTGAAGAGGTTGAGAAAAAGCTTTCTGAGAAGGGTGTTAAGCCGGGTGACAGGATTATGCTTAAACGGGGCAAGCTTATCGTGGAGGGTATTCTCCTTCCCAGGGAGGAGGTGGACTTTGGAGACGGGAGTGTCCTCGTGATAAAGCTTGACAACGGTTACAACGTGGGGTTCAGGCTGGACGACGGTGAAATAGTTAAGCTTGAAGGATCTGTTGAGCTTGGAAAGTTTAAGACTCTGGAGAAGGTTGAGCAAGATAAGGCGCTTCCACCAGTCTCCATATTTTCCACAGGCGGAACCATAAGCGCTAGAATAGACTACTACACGGGAGGCGTCTCAATGCTTTTCACGCCTGAAGAATTATTCTACAATGTTCCAGAAGTCTTGAAAATAGCCTATTTGAGAAGGGTTGAAAGACTGTTCAGCCTAGCTTCGGAAGACATGTCTCCCAAGGAATGGTCAACAATGGCTAGGAGGGTGGCTGAAAGCCTGGCTGAGGGTGACGCTGGCGTTATAATTCTACACGGGACTGATACAATGCACTATACCTCAGCCGCCCTATCCTTCATGCTTAGAGGTTTAAATGCTCCAGTAGTGTTAATAGGCTCCCAGAGATCCAGCGACAGGGGGTCCAGAGATTCAGATATGAACATAATCTGCGGGCTTCACGCCGCCACCAAGATGAACCTGGGGGAAGTGGTTGTATGTATGCATGCTGAGTCAGGAGACACTTTCAACAACGTGATAAGGGGTACTAGGGTGAGGAAAATGCACTCTACCAGAAGGGATGCTTTCAAACCAGTGAACTCGCTTCCCTTGGCCCGGGTCTGGCCGGATGGGCGGGTGGAGATGGTTGAGAAAGAGTTTAGACCAAGGAGCTCTGAGCCTCCTACTGTTGACGATGCCTTCGAGCTCAAGACTGCGCTGGTTAAAGCATATCCGGGCTCAAACCCTGAGATTATTGATTTCCTTGTTGACAAGGGCTATAAGGGTATTGTTATAGAGGGAACAGGAATGGGCCATGTTCCGACAGAACCGTTAGATAGAAAACTATCTTGGGTGGGCAGCGTTAAAAGAGGTATTGAAGAAGGAGTAGTTATAGCTATGGTTACTCAATGCGTGTTCGGCAGGGTTAACCCCTACGTTTACAGGAATGCGCGGATAATGGTGAAGCTGGGAGTAGTTTACTGCGAAGACATGCTGAGTGAAGTAGCGTATGTTAAGCTGGGATGGCTTTTAGGCCATGGTTTTGACAACGAGACCGTTAAGAAGCTGATGCTGCATAATTTCGCAGGAGAAATCTCCAAGAGATCCCTCTACTCAACGTATCAGCTTTAATCCTTCTTTATTTTCTTTAAGGTGAGAGTCTTAGCCTTCCTGTCGGATAAGACCCTGTATTCCCCACTCAGCTTCTTCCTGCTTAGAAACCATCTTACTGCCTTCCTCAGCCTCGTGTTAGAAACGTTTTCCACAACTATCCTTCCAGAGCTCTCCTCAACCTTCGCAGACAGCTTCCTCCTAAGAAATTCTCCAAGCTCCCTGAGAGCATCGCCCGGAAGCTTCGAAGCATCAAGCTCAGCCATGGCTAAGCCTCAGACAGACTAGTTTAAATGGTTTACTGCCACGCGCCCTTAGGACCAGAGCCTGCTAACCAGGTTAGTGAAACCCTGGTTCCCAACTAGGGCCGCCATGTAGAACCCCATCAGCCCCATTTCAATCCAGGCTTTAGCGAGTATCGGCATGAGGAGGGTAACTAGAAAGCTTGCAGCCGCCGGAGGAGCGAAAAGGGGAATTATAACCATGAAGAAGAACACTGTAAAGAGACATTCCGGAACATACCCGAGAAGCGTGGAGACGAGAGTTAGCAAGCCTTTCCTCTTTCTCCCCATGATCCCGAGGCCCCTGCTGATCAGGCCTACTGACAAGCCTGTTAGCATCTTGCCAAACACGAAACCAGGCAGGAACAACGCCATCAACCCGCTGGTCGAGCCGAAGTATAGCCCGCTTCCAAGACCAGCGATAACCCCGACGGCTGAGCCCGCCAAAGGACCCCCGAAGAAGCCAGCTATCAGGGTCCCCATGTGAGACAGATCCAAAGCAACCTGCCCCCAGTTTAAAACTGTCACAGAAGCCAGGAACAGAATATTGCTTAAAGCCCCCATCATGCCTACAAATGCTACTCTACGAGCCCTGCTAAACACAGGTAGAGTAGTTTTCTCAGCCCTTCGAATCCCTACTTTCTTTACAGCAGAAACTTCAGCCATTTTTCGCTCCCATAAAAGCCCACAGTGCTATATATAAGTTTTAGTGACAGTATGTAAAAATGTTACACATAGCTTGGAAGAAGAATAAAAAGTTGGAATGAAAGAAGAATTAACGGTACTGATAACTGAGTAGACCTAGTCTCGAAACCGAAGATGGAAAGCTGATAGTTGTAGAGGTTAAATTGACTTTAGATCTCGAGCTCATTCCTAACCGGTATGACGATGCCATAAAGTCCCTAAAAGAAGATCCAGGGTAAATCGGGCTGATTAAGAAGTACGGCGTCATACTGGGGGAAGGAGCACCGCCGAGGAAGGACGTTGAAGCTTATAGCCTGCGCGACATGTTTCCACTTAGATGTGAAGGTGCTTAGCGCGCGCTATCGGAGGTGAATTCACGATCTTCTACTCACACTTTCAACTCAAGTGGGATGGGCTGCAATGAGTTATGGGGAGAATTGAGAAGGCGCTTGACGCAATAGGTATTGCAAGCAACAAGGTTGACCTATACCTCCTCCCTACGCAAGAAGAGTTCAAGAAAAGTCTCGATAAATTCCACGAGTTTTGCAAGCGTAAGGGCTGTGTGAAACGCGGGCCTTCATCAGACTAAAATGTTACCCATACTTAGATGCTGTTAGTTAGACGTATTATCCGGATGATAACGCGTGTGGACTGGGGTAATTGAGCAAAAAGAATTCTACGCCGTAAGGCTTAAATAGTTCTGGTATGGAACTGAGTTCCGGTGCGGAACTTGCTTTTCGACCTCAGGCCAAAATCATCCAGGAGCGACCTATTCAACAGGGAGGATGAGCTTAGAGAGCTCGACAGGGCCGTTAGCCGCGGATACCCGCTTACGCTCGTGCTGGGGATCAGGAGGATTGGGAAAACGAGCCTCGTGAAGGCTTTTTTGGAGAAGCATAAGGGGGTTTACATAGATGCTAGAGGGATTTCAAGACGATCCGAACTCTATGAGAGGATAGGCGATGGCCTCTACAGCTCCCTCAGCAGGACTAGAAGGCTGTTAGAGGGCATAAGGGGAATAAGCATCGCGGCTGCCGGTGTTGAAGTAAGATGGAGGGGAAGCGATTCCATAAGCTTCACGGGACTCCTCCAAGAGATCAATAAAAAGAGCGGGAGATTCATCCTCGTGATTGATGAGATACAGTCCCTGAGGCCTCCCTTATCCGCTGAGCTCAGAAGCCTTGTCGCATACTCCTACGACAATCTGGAAAATATATCCGTGATTATATCCGGCTCTGAAGTAGGCCTGTTAAGAAGCTTTCTCGGCCTCGATGATGCTTCCTCACCGCTTTATGGAAGGTATGTTCACGAGATTCACGTCGACAGATTCGCAAAGGACCTGTCCAAAGAATTCTTGACAAAGGGGTTTAAGGAGGAAGGGTTGAAGCCGCCCGGCGAAACAATAGAGGAAGCCGTGGAACTCTTCGACGGGATCGTCGGATGGCTAGTGTTCTTCGGAAGATCCTACTTAGACGGGACAAGAAACGTTGAGAAGATTTCCGGCATGGCAGTGAAGCTGGCCCTCGATGAGTTGAACAAGCTAAGTCCAAGAGAGAAGTCCGTCCTCAAAGCCATAGCGGAGGGTGCGAACACATGGTCTGAGGTCAGGAGCTTTATCTCCGAGAAGAAAGGAATCGTATTACCCAAATCAACATTAACAAGGATCATCGACAAGCTTGAAATGATGAGCATTGTAAAGAATTATGAGTTTCTCGATCCCATATACAGGAAGGCATGTAAGAGGCTGAAGCCTTAACCTTTCTCTGGATTTCATTAGCAGGCGCCAACCCATTAAGACTGTTAAAAGAAGCAATCAAGAGAATTGAAAGCTCTGAAACATCTAGCGCTCACGCTGGAGGTGAATTCACGATCCTCTGTTCGCACTTTAACTTAAGCGGATGAGCTGCGACGAGAAGCGCGCGCTGCGTTATACATCAGGATGAGAGACGGCGATATCGTCGATAGTATCGAGGTCAGGGAGAAGTTGATCGTTGACTTTGACAAGAATGGTGAAGTAATTGGCATCGAGGTGATAAACTTCTCGAAATCGAAAATAGATATCGGCGGCTCCTTAGCGCGCGGGTTATCCTGAATTTCAAGATTTTTCATCAGTAGCGTTTTGCCTGCTCGTAAGCCCGATAAGGAGTGTTTCAAGGTTTAGAAGAGTTTAAAAAGCCTTGTTCACGAGCCTTGTCAGGCTTGAAAACCATAGTGGGCCCGGCGAGCACCAGGCTGGGCGAAAAGATATGTTCCTTAGCCGGCTTGGAGAAGATCTGTTTCTCCTTCAAACAGTTTCCAGACGGAGAATTGTACGTTAGGCTGCTGGATGATGTTACGGGAGTTGACGCTTTAATAATCCAATCCCTGTCCCCACCCCAAGACAGGAACCTGATGCTTCTCCTTCAACTCATATCCGCGTTCAAGACGAACGGAGGAGGGAAAGCGCTTGTGTTGATCCCATACATGGCTTATGCCCGTCAGGACAAGAGGTTCCTCCCAGGGGAGCCTGTTTCAGCCCATCTCGTAGCCAGGCTTATTGAGGCTGCTGGAGCGGACAGGGTTGCGCTTGTAGAGGTTCATAGCGATACTGCTGCCAGAGGCTTTAGAAACAGCGTCCTGATAGAGGTCACAAGGTCTTTTGCGGAACATTATTTGAAGAACGGGTTTGAAAAAGCCTATGTGGTTGCTCCAGATAAGAATGCTACTCCAAGAGCCAGGAGGCTTGCGGAAATTATTGGGGGGGAAGTCGGGTGGGTTGAGAAAACCAGGGATAAGGAGACCGGTTTTGTCTCCTCCAGCGAAGGGGAGCTTAACCCAGCCGGTAGGAAAACAATCCTTATAGATGACATTATAAGCACGGGAGGCACGATCATAGAGGCCATAAAACTGCTTAAGAATAAGGGTGCTTCTCAAATATCCGTGGCGTGTGTTCACGGCATTTTCGTAGGTAATGCTTACGAAAGGATTATGAATGCTGGTGCTTCAAGCATCCTTTCCTCAGACACTGTTGAAACTCCGTATTCGAACATTTCTGTCGCGGGTGACGTGGTTAGAGCACTCAGGGAGAAGAGCTGGCTCTGAGTACTGTCCAAGGCTGGAAACGGCTTTTCGCAGTTTTGTCCGGCGAGCACGACAGGCTTCCTGCTGCCGAGGTCGAAGCCGTTTTCGAGGCTGAGAATGTTCCCAGGATCGTCCTAGAGGGATTCACACAGGTCTACAGGTTCACTGCACCTTTAGAGCCTGCTTCAAAAGCCTTTAAGAGACTAGCCTTATCACACTTCCTGTGTGAGGAGATAGGAGTCTTCAAGCAGGATGTTTCCTGTGATGAAATAATTGGCAAAGTAGTGGAGGCAGGATTAAACGGGAGCATTGCGTTCAGGGTTAGGAGGATAAGGTGCAGTATTTCTCCTGAGAAGGCTTCGGCTCTTGAAACAGGGTTGAACAGGAAAGCGTCGAAAACCGTGCGCCTCGTCGTGGACTTAGAGAATCCTGAGAATAATTTGGAGGTTGTGTCTTCAAACGGCTTCATAATCGTTGGCAGGAGGGTTTGCAGCAGCGCTAGGAGAAGCGTAATGGCTAGGAGCGGCGGCAGGAAACCGTTCTTCCATCCTTCAAGCCTTAAGGTTGAGCTTGCAAGAACAATGCTGAACCTCGCTAGGGTCAGGGAGGGAAGTATAGTTGTAGACCCGTTCTCCGGAACAGGGACGGTACTGGTTGAAGCGTGTAAGCTGCAAACTCATCCGATAGGGCTGGACGTGGATCCTCTGATGGCCTATTCCTCCCGTAGAAACTACAGATGGTTCCAGACACTTGTCTTCCAAGTCTTAGGGGATGCTAGGCACATGCCTTTCAGACGCGCCGACGCTGTTGTTACGGATCCGCCTTACGGGAGGAGGGCTTCAACACATGGCTTTGAATCCCTAAGGCTTTACGAGGGCTTCATAAAGGAGGCTTCGAGGATCCTCAGAGATGAAGGGTGGCTTGTCTTCCTAGCTCCAAGCAGGCTGCATGTTGAAGAAGCCCTGGAGCATAACGGCTTTAAGCTTAGGGAAACTTTTCTCATAGAGGTTCACTCTAATCTGACTAGGAAGCTACTGGTAGCTTTCAGGGGGTGAACTCTATGCTTACCAGTTCGAGGAGAACCTCTTCTTCTAATCCGAGAAAGCAGGATAATGATGTTAAGGGAAGCGCGTTCACCGGCTTATCATTCACGGTAATCCTGCTGTTGTTGAATGTTCTAAGGAATCCAGGTATTCTCATGCTTGTTATTATTCCAGTGTTTTTTCAATGAATACGCTGGGCGTGCTCCATACGGTGTTGTTGCAGTAATATATTATTTCCAGCGTGTCTTTGCCCGCAATCTTAGAAAGAGCTTCATACACGCTCCATATCTGAGGCTTAGCGGGAAGCTCGCTTACCCACCATGTTCGATTAAGCTCCGGGATACATGCCTTTCCCTCCTTAAGATAGATTAAAATCGTGAAGATTTTGGATGCCCACACTGGTGACGGTGGTGGATAACTGCTTATCTTTGGCTCAAAAACTCCAAGAGGGATGAACTCAGCGTTGAAAAGGATAATCCTTTCCTCCAAGGGTTGGAACAATGGCAGCAAAACCCCTACGTCCTTTCCCTGCCAGTAGAACCTTTCAGTGGTCGCATCATATTCGAAGACGGCGCATTTTCTAAACTCTCTGAAAATCCTTTTCCCGTCCTCGGTATAAACAGAATGCCCTACAACATAGATTGTAAAGTTCAAAATGTAGGTTTCTCCGCTTCTCTGGATCTCCAGGTTCAGAGTCGCGTTACGGCCAGCGATTTCCCTAAGCTCCAGAACTTCCCCGGGCTCGATTTGAATAAGACCATGAATAAACTTATACTTGAGCCTTAGAATCTTGTTTTCCCCCAACCAGCTGATGTATTTGGGGTTTTGAGGAGCAGGATGCTGCGGGTAAGTCCAAAAAAGGATTACTGTAGCTGGAGCAATGATAATAGGAATTAAGAGGATGATGCTAAATCTTATTCTCACCTCGCCCCCACTACTCCTGTTCTCAGAACGTATTTGGAGCCTATTATAAGCCTTACGGAGTTAAACATTATATTCTGCGAAGCTATTAATAGGAACGTGTTGAAGAAGAGCCAGCCGTTTGGGAGACTAGTCTTCCTCGGAACGTCTGCAGCAGTCCCTACAGTCAGCAGGAGCCACCCTTGCATAGCACTCTGGTGGAGGGGGGAGATATTTCTCTTCGACTGTGGAGAGGGTACTCAAAGACAGTTGATGATCGCCAGCCTCAGCCTTGAAAAGATATCAAACATTTTCATAACCCACATGCATGGAGATCATGTTCTTGGGCTTCCAGGGCTACTTATGACGATGACTCTTCAAAACAGGAGGAGGCCTCTCAACATATATGGTCCGAAAGGGCTTAGATCGTTTGTTGAATCCTGCCTGCCGATGATATTCTACCAGCCTAGTTTCCAGATCAGCATTAACGAGGTTGAGAATGGTCTAGTCGCCTCCGGCAGGAAGTATAAGGTTTATTCGTATGAAGTCAAGCATTCTGTTGAATCCTACGCCTACTGTTTCAAAGAGGACGACAGACCGGGCAAGTTTAATGTTGAGAAGGCTGAGAAGCTCGGCGTTAAGCCTGGGCCATTAAGGAGCATGCTAGTTGAGGGTAAGACGGTAATGCTTGAAGACGGTAGAATTATTAGGCCTGAGGAGGTTGTTGAACCACCCCGTCCCGGGGTTAAAATCGTCTACACTGGTGACATGGGGAATACTCCTGGCTTCGAGGAATTCTGCATGAATGCTGATATTCTTATTCACGAGGCTACTTTCGATGAGAGCATGGGAAGCGAAGCCAGTAGTCTTCAGCATTCAACCTGTGTTGAAGCGGCTAAACTGGCTGCGACTGCACGTGTTAAGAAGCTCATACTTACTCATGTAAGCTCCAGGTATGGTGATGCCTCAATACTGATTGAGCAGGCCAGGAGGTTTTTCCAAGAAGTCCAAGTTGCTGAAGACTTTCTATCTATCGAGATTTTTTGAAAGAATACTCTTCAGTTTGCTTTCAACGGTTTCAGCAAGGCTACTCGTGCTTCCGTCATTCACTATGTAGACGTCGCTTAACGCAAGCACCTCCCCAAGCCCGACTGAGAGCTCCACCCTATCCCTTTCCTCAAGCTCCCCGAGCGTCTTAGGGTCGTCAGGCCTGCTTCTCTTAGAAAGCCTGCTGTATCTAAGACTTACTGGTGCCAATACTCCAACCAGAATCACAGAATATCCTTCAGACTTAAAGTATTCTACTTCTTTCAACGACCTTACTCCTTCCACTACAACACACTCTGCTTTCAAATTCTCAATCTTTCTTTGCACAAGCCTGGCAACAGCATCATTACCCAGTTTCCTCCTAAGTTCAACCATAAACCTGCTCATCGACACTATGTCTCCACCTACTCCACGGGCTTCAGCCTCCTCTCGAACAGCATCTCCCATGGAAACTACTGTAAAACCATGTTTCTCGATAATTTTCGCAACCGTCGTCTTACCTGAGCCCGGCATCCCGGCGATAAGAATCAGCTGCTTCAATAATAACCGTCTCACATAAAGGTAAGGTATATAAATTCTTACTCAGTCATACTCAGGATGGTAAGGCTCTTCGTTTCAATGGATGTTGAAAATGAGAATGTTAGCCGTAGAATACTTGAGATTCAGAAGAGACTTGTTGAAACCGGGGCTGATTTAAAGCTGGTCGATGCGAATATTCTTCACTTGACGCTATTCTTCATAGGGGAAGTTCCTGAAACCATGGTTAGCACGATACGTGAGAGACTTTCCGGAGTCGAGGGCAGCCCGATTGAAGTAGAGCTGAGGGGTCTTGGAGCGTTTCCAACGGTTTCACAACCCAGGGTTGTCTTCGCTGGAATCGGAAAGGGGGATAAGGAGCTTGTTGAAAGGGCTGAAAAGGTTTCAGAATCCTTGTCCAAAATAGGTTTTAGGATGAACGAGCGGTTCTCCTCACACTTGACTATCGCTAGGGTTAGGAGCCGCTTAAACCTTGATAAGCTCGTTTTTTTCATCAGGAGTAACAGGGATATCTTTATAGGGGAGGTTATTACGAGCAGGCTCAGGCTTAAGAAGAGCATTTTGACGCCACGTGGACCAGTATATGAAACCCTCTGGGAAAAAATTGATTAGCAGGTACTGGTGATACTAATATATGTCGAATAGTCTTCAAGAGGTTGTTCAAGAAGCTCTGAGAAGGGTTAAGCCTAGTTTAGAGGAGGAGGAGCGGGTTAACAATATACTTTCAAAAACTGTTTCAATACTTAGAGAAGAGTTTAACCGATTGGAGCCTGAAGCCGAGGTCCTTGTGGAAGGATCCGTGGCTAAGAACACTTGGCTCAGCGGAGAGACTGATGCTGATATCTTCGTAAGGTTTCCTGTTGAATGGAAGAAGAGTGAAATGGGGGAAACCCTGATAGAGAGTGTTAAAAAAATATTTGGCCCGGAGAAATGCAGACTCCGGTTTGCAGAACACCCGTACGTGACGGTTAGGATGGATAATATTAACGTGGATATTGTTCCATGCTACAAGGTTAAGAAGGGTTTCTACAAGAGTGCAACCGACAGGACTGTTTTCCACACGGAGTTTGTGAAGGAGAAGCTAAGCCTAGAACTGAGGGACGAGGCCCGGCTTCTTAAAAGGTTCTTCAAGGGAATAGGGGTTTACGGCGCGGAGATAAAGACAAGAGGGTTCAGCGGCTTTCTAGTTGAGCTCCTTGTATACTCTTTCGGAGGGTTTGTTAAAACCTTGGAAGCCCTTAGAGACTTTAAGCCTCCTCTCATTCTGGATCCCGGCGGGCTCTACAAGGGTAGGGAGGAAGAGCTTGCTAGGAGAGCTATGGGAAGCCTGCTGTGCGTCATAGATCCTGTTGACGAGCTTAGGAATGTAGCTGCTGCAGTCAGTGGCGAGAGCCTAAGCATAGCGCAGTACGCTGCCCACATGATGCTCAAGAAACCCTCTATAGAGTTTTTCTATCCCGTCTACAGGACATCTAGGGAAGAGCTTAGGGAGACCTTGAGAAGTAGAGGACTCAACATCGTTTCAATCACTATACCGGCTTGGACTGATATTCCAGATATTTTATGGGGGCAAGCCTACAGGCTTCTTTCGAGGCTAAGCAGTTTTCTCCAGGAGAATGAATTCGAGGTCTTGATGGAGAGAGCTTGGAGTGACGAGGAGAAACATATTGTTCTAATATTTATAGTGGAGGAGGTTGAGAAGAGGGCGGCTATACTCCACATGGGTCCACCCTATTTCAGCAGTAATGTTCCCAGGTTTGTTGAAACCTATTTGAGCAGTGAGAGGATGCTGATCCATCCGTTTCCACGAAACGGAAGATGGTGGACTATTCTCAAGCCTAAAGTAAAGGACGTTAGAGAAGCTATATCTAGATTCTTATCTTCAAGCGAATACTTGAAAGGCTTTTCAGAAAAAATCCTTGAATTTCTCTCCAGATCCACTATACGCTTAGGCGAGGATGTTGTGAATGCTGTTGAAAATCCTGAATACATTTCTTTCTTAGAAAGATGTATGAACCCTTTCCCTTGGCTTTCTAAATAAGCGTGAGGAAAAGCTTAGCAGAATCGAACATCTTGACGTTGTTAAACAGCACATAGATTTCTTCTGCATCTTCAAGCCTTTCTATCAGTGTCTTTAACTTTTTCAAATCTTCAAAGCTATATACATAATTATAATTGTAACGTTTTCCGAGTCCATGAAGCCTAAAGTAATACAAGCCTCTAGTAAGAGGCTGGTCCCAGAGAGGATCTACCACGTGAATAAGGTCAAACTTCTCCAGAATGCTTTTCGTCAAGCTTTTCTTCTCAAGCCATTCTCCCCGTGGTTCCCAAGCCAGTCTAACTCCTCCCCTATCTATCTTTTTCAAGAAATCCTTCATATTACTGATGTTTTTCGGAGAAGGGTTGAAGCTAGGTGGTGTTTGAAACACAGCTATCTTGGCGTCAAGCCTCTTAACTATTTCCAAGATTCTCCCCCATGCTTCAAAGGTTTTTCTCGAAGGGTTGAAATCTCCATAACCCTTAAGCTCATCCTTACTTAAGCCGCTTCTTTTCCAAGTTGGGCTGTCAGGTGGATGCGTGATCCCCTGCCAGACTTTCACTGTGAACTCGAAGTCCTCGGGAGCTTGAGCCCTCCATTTTTCAGCTGTTTCCATCCTCGGAAGCTTATAGAAGGTCGACTGGATCTCAACCAGGTGGAACTCGGAGAAATATTTCTGCATTGAGACAGGGTAACCGCAGCAACCAACCTTAATCATGGTCAACCCGAATAGTATTGTCAACTGGCTGCTTAAACTTTTTTCTTGGGAAAGCTTAATACCTCCTGTTTCTAGGGGGTGAGTGTGCTGGAAAATGCTCACGGTAATTGTATCGGGCTTCTTCGGCGATGAGGGAAAGGGGAAGATCGCTGCCTTTTTGGCGCTTAAGGAGCGTCCAAAGATAGCTGTCCGCACGGGCTCCGTTAACGCCGGGCATACTGTGGTATACCGTGGCGTAACTTATAAGCTTAGGCTAGTGCCATGTTCATTCATAGTTCCAGAGACGAGGCTTCTTATAGGTGCTGGTGCAAACATAGACCCTAAGGTTTTCTTAGGAGAGGTTGGTTTACTCGGTGTTAATGGAAGAGTTTTCATAGATGGTAATGCTTCAGTGATTGAGGAGAAGCATGTTGAGGCTGACAGGAGCAACGGTTTCTTCCGGGAGTTCATAGGAACAACGGGTACAGGGGTTTCTCCAGCGCTGGTTGACAGGGTTGCTAGAAGAGCCATGCTTGTTAAAGATGTTCCGGCTTTAAAGGAATATGTTACAGACGTGGCTGAAGAAGTTAACTCCGCGTTAGACGAAGGGGAGAATGTTCATCTCGAGGGTACTCAAGGTTTCTACCTTAGCCTCTATCATGGAACATACCCGTATGTGACTGGAAGGGATACTACTGCAGCAGCGGTATGTAGCGAGTGCGGCGTGGGTCCGAAAAGAGTTGACGAGGTGCTTCTCGTTTTGAAGAGCTTCGTGACTAGAGTTGGAAACGGCCCTCTTGAAGGGGAGCTTTCACCAGAGGAAGCTGAAAGAAAGGGATTTGTTGAAAGGGGAACCGTAACAGGTAGGCTCAGGAGAGCTGCCCCGTTCAATTTTCAAATGGCTAGGCGCGCAGCCATTGTGAACAGCGCTACTCAAATAGCTGTTACAAAGCTGGATGTCTTGTTTCCGGAGTGTTCTCACGCCCGGAGGAGGGAGGAACTGTCGAACGAATGTTTACGCTTCCTGCGAAAGATCCAGGATGAAACAGGTGTCCCAGTGACTATAGCCAGCACCGGCGCTGAGACGGAGGACACTGTTTACATCGGTCCGGAAGGAGTGTAACCCTAGTGGGAATGACAGATAGGGTTTTTCCTCGTACTTCAGCTTACTGCTGGTTTTGCATGACGCTTTGAAGCCTTACTACTAGCGGGCTGTCGGTGTCGCGCTGCCTATTGCCGCTACTGTTTATGGCCCTTAATAACTCTATGAAGTTACTTACTCTCTGCTGCGTAACTATTTCTGGAGACATCTTCTGCCTCAAGTTTTTTAGCCTTGCCATTATGGACTCTGTCTCTTTTATTTCCAGAAGAGTTATGTCTAGACTGGTCTCCAGCATTGTTTCAGCAGCCTTATAGCTTATCTCGTCCACTTCGCCTGTTGAAAGCTGAACCTTGTTTATGGATCTAACCCTCATAAGCGTGTCCAATCTGTTTTTAAGCTCCTCCTGAATCCTGCTGAGCTCGGAAGACAATTCGGCAACCCTATTGCTGAGCTCATTCATATCCTTCAAATATGTTCCCTTAAGCTCGTCATATATGTTTGTAGGTATCTGGTGCTCATGCCTCAGGTTTTCAAGCGCCTCAAGCCTTCTCCTCGTTATCTCAACGCTTCTTATCAGGCTCTCAGCCTTTATTTTCCAGAAGTTTTTCAGCAAGACATAGTCTTTCCCAGTCTCCACAGCCTCCCCGTCGACCTTTATGAAGCCACCGTTATGCATCATTATGAAGAACTTTGAAGGCATGCCTCTGGGATCTATTTCGAAACCTACTAGGGTTCCTATTTCCCTATCGTAAACATCCTTAACGGGTAAGCCTAGAATCCTACTGTTATCCATCGATAATTGATTGTTTATGACTGTTTATTTAATATAATTCTAAAAAGGCGTTGACAATACGCCACAATATTTTTGACGTCTTAAAAGCATTAAAATTTTTACTCGCCGAATTCGCTGAGACTTGTCTGAACACCCTCTTCCATAAGCCTCCTCTCCCATTCTTCACTATGTATCACTCCTCCCGCCTCCTTCTTAATGTTTAAAGCAAGTTTTTGGCCGATGCCAGGTATTCTTGAAAGCTCCGCAACGCTTGCAGAGGCTATGTCTGAAACCCTTTTGAAACCGTGGTTGTAAAGCCTTCTCGCCCTAACCCTTCCAACCCCCTCCAAGGATGATGCTAGCTCAACTAGCTCCGGCTTGACGCCGTACTTTATTCTTGCCTCAAGCTCGCTGAATCTCTTTACGGCGTCGAAATCCTTAATCAGCCTAGCTATTTCCTTCGCTGAGTAAGCCAGCCATTGAGCCGTCTCCTTACACGCGTAAAGATCTCCTGGTTCAACACCAAGCTTAAGATAGATATCGTCCTCACTATACTCGTTTATCCACATCCAGAGTGTCGCCACTGTCTTGTAGGTTTCCATCGGGTCAACGTCCCCTATATCTACGTAAAGCTCTCTTTCATGTCTGCCTACAAACTCTACCACGAAGCTTTCTGTGGACCCGGTTATGCTGAATTTCGGCCTCATGTCTGGGGATGCGCATATTAAGTTTAGACCGCTCACCTCGGTGAAGACGCAAGGCTTATTCTTTAAACCGTTGAGGAACATTATTCCAGTAGAGGGAGAGATATATAGCTCTGATATTCTCCTACCCAAGGGCGTTGCCTCAAGAAAACCATTTCTCTCAACGATAAGCTCATCCTCCATTAGAATCCTAAGCACTCGCTTCACACGAGTCGAAACCCCTTTCCCCTTCTGAACATGATAAAGAGTGTTTCGAAAAACTTCAACTATGCTCTTAACGTCTGTAGCTATCCTGCTAGCTATGCATGCAAGTATTGCTGTCGAGAAGTATGTTCCTAGACCTAGCTTGGAGGTTATTTTTTCAGCGGTTGAGTCAACATATCTGGCAATAAGATAGTCGACATCATTCTCGTTCCTGGAGTAAATCACTGCTTCACCATACTTATCGTATTTCGGTCTTCCCGCTCTGCCCGCCATCTGCTTATACTCCATAACGGTTATCATGTTGCTGACATGTGTTTCAGGATCAAACCTGTTTACTGAAGTTATGCAAACAACTCTTGCAGGAAGATTAACGCCTGCTGCAAGCGTGGGGGTTGCTGTTATGACTTTCAACAGCCTTTCCTTGAAAGCCTTCTCAATCGTTCTACGCTGGAATGTGGTTAACCCTGCATGGTGGAACGCAACCCCTTTTTCAACGACGCTTGCCAAATCTTCTCCAATTATGGTTGACTCACTGTTCTCCCTTATTTCTGCAGCTAGTTCTCGAAGCCTTTCTCTTTCCCTTTCGGAGAGGTAAAGGTAAGATATTGAGGAGAGTTTCCTCGCCAAGTATACTGTCTTCTTCCTTGTTTCGACAAAGAAGAGAGCCTGTCCTCCCTCTTTCAAAGAATAGGCTAGCAATACGTGTAAAGGCTCGTCGAAATTCCCTTCTAAATCAACAATATCACCATCGTTGAAAATAATTTTCGAGTCATAGAAAACTCCTTCTCTCAGTCTGACAGGTCTCCAATCTGAGACTACACACTTAGCATTAAGCCATTTAGCAACCTCATCGGCGTTAGAGACTGTCGCGCTTAAAGCTATGAGTTGTGCTTTAGGAAGAATCCTTCTCGTAAAAGATACTAGGGTTTCTATTCCTGGTCCACGGTCTTCAGAGTCAACATAATGGATCTCGTCGAACACTATGAGGTTTACTTCTTCAATCCATCTGGGTCTATGCCTGATTATGGAATCAAACTTTTCGTAAGTTGCAATGATCACATCGTAATCTGCAAGTTCCTCCGCCTTTGAATCATAGTCTCCCGTCGCTAGGGCTATCCTAATATTTCCTTTCAAGCCACTAATTTTCCGGAGAATGCTGAAATCAACGTATTTCTCCCAAGCGATTGCCCTTAGCGGTACGAGGTATACTGTTTTACCACCTTCGTTTTCAAGCTTGTGTATTGCAGCAAGCTGAGCCACCAGCGTTTTGCCGGAGGCTGTGGGCACTGCCAGCAGGAGGTTTTCTCCTTTAAACAGGCCTGCTTTGACAGCTTGTTCTTGCGGGGGATAAAGAGTTTTAAAACCCGCTTTGAGAAGCTCATCCTTAGCCTCCCTGCTTAGTGGCAGCTCTGTAAGTTCCATTTCAACGCTTTATTCTCCTAACAGTATCCTCATCCGGAAACATAATCACTCCTTGTTCCCTCATCTGCTCTATAAGCTTGTAGAACTCGTCGGGCTCTATCTTCTTGTCTACACATCTTTTTCTGAGTTCACTTAATGATGCCTTCCCTAGCTCGGCTTCAAGGTTCTCTATCTCCTTAAGAATTATCCGCATCTTCTCCCATCTGCTCCTCGACCTGCCGGTCATAAGGATGTCTATATCTATTTTTCCTGAGGAAACATCTAGGCCGGCTGTGCTTAAACTATAGTTCATCAGTCTTATTGCCGCCTCAGCATCCTCCACGGTGACTTCTTCTCTCAACAATACTCTGGCTCTTGCAACGCTAAGCCTTATCAACGACTCTAGATGCCTCGGGGTTATGGGTATTGGTGCATTCGCCTCCTGGCTACTGCTTCTTAACTGTAAGAAAAAGTTTTTGATTCTTTCAGTGGCCTCAGCCGACAGCTTCGGGGTTATTTTCTTACAATAGGCTAAGTATTTTCTCAACATGCTTGGAGGTATCGTCTGGTCACCGTAATCATAGGTCTCCATGTGAAGCTGCAAAATATGGTCTGAAAGCTTAGCATCCCTCTCCTTATCTGGCCTATCCTTTATTATAAAGTAGAGGTCAAACCTCGAAAGCAGTGTCGAGGGAAGGTCAACATTCTCGCTGAAATTAAGACTGTCGTCATACCTGCCGTACACCGGGTTCGCCGCTGCAAGTATTGCTGTCCTCGCATTCAGGGTCGCTACTATTCCTCCCTTAGCTACACTTACTGTTTGCTGCTCCATTGCCTCGTGTATTGCAACCCTGTCCTCCGCCTTCATCTTTTCAAACTCATCTATCGCCGCTATCCCTTTGTCGGCTAGCACAACAGCTCCTGCCTCAAGTGTGAAGCTTCCAGTCTTATCTCTAACAACTGCGGCTGTTAACCCTGCTGCTGTAACACCTCTGCCTGAAGTATACAGACCTCTTGGAGCTATTCTCTGAACGTATTTGAGAAGCTGACTTTTAGCGGTACCCGGGTCTCCTATGAGAAGCAGGTTTATATCTCCTCTTACGGTCACACCGTCAGGATAAGTTCTCCTAACCCCGCCCACCATCTGAAGAAGAATAGCCTCCTTCACTTCCTCTAAACCATAGATCGAGGGCGCTATAGAACGTATCAGCTTCTGGTATATCCATGGGTCCTTACTCATCTCTCTAATCTTCCTCTCTTCCTCTGGGCTTACCGTAACCTCCCCGAGCTCTTGGGTTAAGGCTTCAATATAGTTGACTTCAACATTTAAAGTGAAAGTACTATACTGAAGATTCTTCACCGGGTGTCTATCAGGCATAGCTACCACGATACCGGTTATTTGAACTCTGTCGCCTGGCCTAACCCTATCCGTTAAATCTCCAGTCAACCTTAGGCTTATGCTGTGAGGCATGACTCCGGCTGGAAGGTCCTCAGGCTTCTCCTGTACTCTTATCTCTTGATAATCTATAAACTTGGACTGTTCTTGAAGCAACTCGAAGTTTGCAAGCCTGCTTGTTCCGCATACTTCGCAGCGAGGGGCCTTCAATATTGTTCCTGTCTGAGGCTCCTCGTAAACCCTGTTACATGTTTTACACCGGAAAACACCTTTAGACAGTATACTTTTTATCTCAGATATTCTCACTACAACTCCTTCGAAGCAAACCAGCCTACCAAGTAGACTTGACTTTATATCCCTTATCGAAATCTTTTTACCTAGTCCCCTTATTCTAACTGAGACCTCCTGTATTTTAGAAGCATAATCCTTGTCTAGGCTACTTAGAATAGAGAGGGCTACCTTATTCATTTCCCTAAGGATAGATGGGTTTTCAACAAGTTCTTCAACCATTTCTCTGCTATAGGAGAGCATGTCTTGAAAATCTATGACTACAGAGGTCCCCCCTAGGGAAGGTAGGGAGGCTATTTGCTCATAATACTTTCTCTCGCCGTTTTCATCCCTAAAGTTGCGAATAAAATCTAGAAAGATGCTTTCAACAGGTATCTTGGCTTTAATCTCGCTACCCATCCGTATACATTAACCCCCGTCGCCACCCGTTTAAAGCTTCCTTTAAAAGATTATATAGGAACTTTTCCTCAGGCTGAAGCTTTTCAAGAATACCTGTAGGCGGGTCCTTTAAAAACACCAGTTTAAGTATCTTTCTAACCCTTATATCTATGATCTCTTGAAGATCGTTTTGAATCATGTTTTTCTTATCATCCTTATGCGTCTGCGCCAGCTTAGCTGCTTTTATGTAAAAGTAATCAGGCAGCTTGATGAGTCCTTCTTCAGAAGCTTCGAGCCACCTCATCGCTGCTACGTCTTTCAGCGTTATAGGCTCCTCCCCCAGTCTAACTAAGCCTGAATCCGCCAACCGGCTTGCTATTCCTCTTGAAACCCTCATGGCTTTCCCCTTTTCAATAGTTAGTTCTCCAAATCCCGGTAGTTTCAGACTCTTAGAATCGACTTGGGGGATTGCTACGGTCTCCTCCAGTTCATACTCTAGCCTTATTCTCTTCAGCTCGTTGCTTATTACCCATTCTAGCAACTCCATACCTGCGCTAGTCAAACCCTGTTTAAACGTGTAAGCGAAACATTTAACTTTAAACAACCACTATTTCCGCTACCAATGAGCGTAGCTGACCTTCTATGGGTGGAGAAGTACAGACCTAGGTCTCTCGATGAAATAATCGATAGGGAGGAGGTTGTGAGCAGGCTGAAATCGTTCATCAAAATAGGCAATGTTCCTAACATGCTTTTCGTAGGTCCTCCTGGTACTGGTAAGACAACTGCAGCACTAGCCCTAGTAAACGACCTGTATCAGGGTTCTGCTTCTGGAAGGTTCTTGGAGCTTAACGCTTCAGACGAGAGAGGTATAAACACGATAAGGGAGGTGGTCAAGGATTTCGCGAGGAGCCGTCCTTCAACAGGAGTTCCCTTCAAAATACTTATACTTGATGAAAGCGACAACATGACTCAGGATGCTCAACAGGCTCTTAGAAGGATAATGGAGAGATATGCTTCTGTAACGAGGTTTATCCTCCTAGCGAATTATCAATGGGGAATAATTGAGCCTATTCAATCTAGATGTGCAGTCTTCCGGTTTCCACCTTTAAGCCCTACACATATAAGGGAGGGGTTGATAAGGGTGCTTGAAAAAGAAGGAGTCTCCTGGTCTGAAGAAGCTTTGGAGGAAATAATTAAGGCCTCAAGAGGAGATATGAGGAAAGCGATAAACATTGCTCAATCGGCATCAGGCGGTTCTAGAAAGCTTACTAAGGAGAGCGTCCTGCAGGTTGTTGGTGTCCTTCATCCTAGAGAAATAAGGGAAATGATTACCGATGCGTTGAAGGGAGATTTTATTTCTGCGAGGAAGAGGCTAGCTAAGCTTCTTTACGATGACGGTTTATCGGCAAACGACATTCTTAGAGAAATGAATAATGAGCTAATGTCTATTGAGATGGATGAGATGAAAAGGCTTCAGGTTGTTAATGCCCTGGGAGAAGCCAATTTCAGGGTGTCGATGGGCGGTGATGCTGAGATCCAGATAAGCACGGTGTTAGCTGCTCTAGTGACTGACCTCCAAAAATGAGCGGTTCAAAGCTAAACTGGGTGGAGAAATATAGACCGAAGACTTTAGACGAGATAGTCGGCAACGACGCGGCTAAGAAGGATTTTCTCGACTGGCTTCAAAAATGGGACGAGCGTGGCAAGGCTGCTCTGCTCCACGGTCCATCCGGCGTAGGGAAAACCGTTCTCGTCGAGGTTGCGGCCTCAACATTAGGCTATAGGCTAATAGAGACAAATGCAAGCGATACTAGGAAGGAGGACTACTTGGAGAATGTAATTAAGCCCGCTGCCTTTAACAGAAGCTTGTTCAGCAGTAGATTGATGATTTTTTTCGACGAGGTAGACGGTATTTCAAGAGAGGATTCAGGAGCATTAAATTTCATTCTCGAGTTAATCGAGTCCTCCAGAGTTCCAATTGTCATGGCGGCGAATGATCCCTGGTCTCCAAATCTTTTTAGAATAAGAGATAAGGTGTACATGATTCCAATGCATCGGATAAGGGCACCAAGCATCGTTAAAAGACTTAGGGATATTTGTAGAAACGAGGGAGTTAAGTGTAGGCAGGAGGTTCTCATGCTGATTGCAGAACGCTCGGAAGGAGATATGAGGGCTGCGATAGAAGACCTGGAGCTTCTCTACTCTTCTCACGAAGACGTAGATCTTGAAGAGGCGGAGAAAATACTGTCTTACAGAAACGTTGAGAGAAACGTATTTGAAACACTCAGGATGGCTGTTTTCGCCTCAACCCTGGAGAATGCTTCAACATCCTTATCCTCGTCAGAGGAAAAGCCTGAAGATATGCTTGAATGGGTTTTTGAAAACATTCCTCATGTTTCACCAAGACAATCGCTATACTCGGCCTTGAGATATGTTGCTGAAGCCGATGTTATTCTTAAACAAATATCAAAAAACTCTTTGTGGAGAATTCTGCCATGCTTCTACCATAAGCTGGCCAGTGCTTTCCTAATTATTCCCCAAAAGGGCAAAGCTAGCTTTTCGTTTCCAAACAGGATTAGGGAGAGGTTTAAAAGGTTTCAGCATGAAAAAAACCTCAGGGACCTCGAATCATTTTTCATGAAGGAGCTTCACACAGGCAGGTCTGCATTCAGAAGAGATTTCATCCCGCTTTTTCGAGTCCTCTCTAAGAGCGATGATTTCAGAAGGAGTCTGCTTAACAGGTTGATTGACCAGCATTTGAAAGAGCTATACGGCTCGGTTATTCTCGGAGAGGCTCGTAAGAGGTTTTCCTAGTCAGGTTTAACAGTAAACGTATATTCGGATTCTCTTGATTTATCACGTATATTCTGATTCTCCCAAAAGATTTTTCCTTTACCAGCCCCATTTGAACCATCTTGCCAATCCTCTTCTTTACCACATTATGATTCAAATTAGTCTGTCTTATTATTTCAGAAAGACTCATCTCTTCATTTCTTAATAGTCTCCAGAATATTCTTGACCCGCTTACAGAGCTCGATACCTCCTCCAGTATGCTTATAATTTCGTCACCCAGTTTAAATCACTCCTCCATATTATGCCTGTTCTTCCACTGCTAAAGCTCGCGACTTTAAAATCTAAAAGCATCTTGTTTTTAAGCATTCTCACTCTTTTCCAAAGCTGCGTGTATCCTAAGGGCTTAACACCGTTCTCCTTAGCCAGGCTCCTGTATTTTTCAAAAAGTTTTTTAAAACGTATAGTGGGAGTGCCTTCTGAAACTATCTCTAAAATCATCTTCTCATGGATATCGTTAAGATTCGCATTCACGTATCCCAATGGGTTGTCAGCCAGTTTTTTCAAAACCTTTAAAACATGTTTTTCGTCAACATGCTTATCCTCAGAGATGTTTAAAGAGGCTTTCAAAATCTCTATGGCGAGTCGAGCATCTCCTTTAAAACCGGCTATCCTGCTTATCGTGTTCAAAGCCTGCTCGTCCACGGAAAAACCCTCGTGCTTGTTGAGAAAATCCTTAAGCATAATGCGGATCTCATGGAAAGTATATGGCTTAAAATGTATCGTGTAAACAGGCGGGGGAATCATGGTGATATCAAGCGGATTGCTGTCTGACCTGAATATCAAGAGTATGAAAAAGCTTCTTCGGGGAAACACCTCACTGATCCTTAAAACCCTAGAAACATGCTTATCTGCAGACGAAAAAGCTTCAACGTTGTCAACCACGATAAGAAACTTGTTTCTTAGAAGGCTGAATATTTCCAGTCCAGAGTATCCTCTTAAACCACATGCATTTTGAAGCAAACTGAATAGTCCCCCGTGTCCAGCGGTTCCGGGGTCAAGGTAGATCTGCTCAAGATTTTTCCAAGCATATTTGGCGTCTTCCATAAGCTTCCTTGCAACAGTTGTTTTCCCTGTACCCGGTTTTCCCCATACTACTACTATTATTGTTAATGGTTCCTCACTTTCCATGAACATTCCCAGAAGCATCCATATCTTTTCATACTCCTCTCTCCTCAGCTGAGCCACCTCTCTTGCTAAATCGCTTTCCAAGGCTAAGGCCTTGTCATGCTATACTGCTTATTTTGGGTTACGAACGTAAATTGGTGAGAGGGAGAGTAGGGTGAATAAGTAATGTTTTTAAGGAACCTCAGAGAGCCTGGTAGTAATGCCGGAACTTCAGTGCTTAGCATGCAACAGGGTTATAAGCGAGGAGGAAATGTCAGAGTTTAGAGGAGACGTTAGATGTCCTTATTGCGGCTTCAGAGTTTTAAAGAAAACCCGTTCAAAAAAGATCGCTAAACAGGTTTTTGCTGAGTAAACTTTATATAAACCTTCCCAGGTTTTTACCGTGGAAACGGTGAGGGCGTCCTCCGTGTATTTGCTTGGTTCTAAATATCCGTGAGGACATCCCCCACCCTCACCGTTTTCCGTTAAACAGATTGCACAAAGTTATTCCAATTTTCTACTGTTCAAGTTTTAAAGAGGTTCATCCCTGGCAAACGGGTAAAAATTATTGTCTGAAAACAAAGTTTTTAAACTGCTTAAAGAGTTTTTTGGAAGAAGGGGTCGTCGTCTAGAGTTAAACGGGCAGCTTGGTCTAGGATACCAGCCTGGGGCGCTGGCGACCTGGGTTCAAATCCCGGCGACCCCATTGCTCCAATCACGGTTTATCGTTCAAACCTCAAGCTTGCTAAGCTCCTAATATTCCATGCGAAAAGTTTATACGTCTACGTTCTTCTACCTCAACGTTGCCTGCTTACTATTGCCCGGAATGTGGAGGAGAGTTAAAATACGAACCCGCTACCAAGCTATATGTATGCAAGGCGTGTGGAAGGGTTTACGAGTTTGAGGAGTTGAAAATCACTAAAGAAAAGTTTCTTAAATCCGTGATGGAGAGTGATGAGGAGAAGAGGAGGAAGCGTAGACGGGAAGTTGTTAAATGGTGGTTGGGTGAGAAGTCGGCAGAAGAGGAATAGTGCAGAACCTTTTTAACACCATTTTCAAGCCGGCTTCGATTTTCACTCGTTTTGAAGTAATGCGGTAAATAAATTAAATAAGTTGTTCGCAGTTTATTGTTTTCGCTGAACCCTTAGGATGGCTTGGCTGCTCATGAGTAATTTTTAAAAGCCTAGGGTTTTCCAAGACTATTACCAAGAATGGCTAATCCAGCTGATCGTTTTAAGCCTTATAGCTTCAGCGACGTGGAGAAACAGTATGTTGAGCGGATAATGCTTGACGTTAGGAAGAGGGGGGACAAGGCTCTTTTAGACTATACTTCACGTCCAAGGCCTTTCGACAATGTTAGGCTTACGAGAAGACAGCTTATGGTTAGTGAAAAGGAGATTAAAGAATCCGAGGAGAGAGTAACAGTTGAAGTCAAGAAAGCGATTCTATTCTTGATGAAGAGCGTTAAGAAGGTAGTTAGATTGCAGATAAAGGCTTTTCAACCAGTTGTCTTCAGGGGAGGAGGGTTTGAATACTCTCTGCGTCTTTACCCTATTGAAAGGATCGGTATTCTAGTTCCAGGTGGAAGAGCATCCTATGCTTCAACACTGGTTATGGCAGCCTATCCGGCTGTCTTAGTTGGTGTTAAAGATATCTGTATTCTAACACCCCCGAGGCCAGACGGGTCTGTCAATCCAGCGATACTTTATGCTGCTAGGTTAATGGGTTTGGGAAGGGTTTACAGGTGCAATATGGTTGCGGGAGTGGGTGCTTTGGCTTTTGGTACAGAATCTGTCCCGAGGGTTGACAAGATATTCGGTCCAGGGAACAGGTTTGTGATGATGGCGAAGATGATTGCAAGCAGTTACGGTGTTTCGATAGATATTCCTGCCGGGCCTTCGGAGCTTGTTGTGCTCGCGGATTCAAGTGCAGACCCTGATTTAGTTGCTTTAGACCTAGCCGCGCAGGCTGAGCACTCGCCTGATGCTTTTACAGTGTTGGTCACGAATTCCCCTCGGATAGCAAAGTCCGTTAAGAAAATATTTACAACGCTTTCAGAAAGGCTGCATTTAAAAGTAAGGCTTAACACATATATTGTTGGTTCTGTTAGAGAAGGTGTAGAGAAATGCAACCTGCTAGCACCTGAACATGTTTCGCTGCACGTCGAGAATCCTAGGGCGATAGCCCGTCAGCTGACCGTCGCAGGAACGGTTTTTCTTGGGAAATATTCACCACCTGCTGTAGGGGATTATGCTTCAGGAAGCAACCATATTCTTCCAACATCTGGATATGCGAAAGTAAGAGGCGGGGTGACAGTGCTTGACTATCTGAGGCTCGTATCCTATCAAAGTTTTTCCATGAAATATGTGAAATCAGTCAGCAGGCATGTTGAGGCTTTAAGCATTGCAGAGGGGCTTCCTCTCCACGGTGCGAGTGTTAAGGCTAGGCTTATTGGGAGGCCTATTTTATGAAGGCTGTCTTTCTAATAGGTACTGCTGGAAGCGGTAAGACAACCTTTGTAAAAAACTTCTCGCAATGGATGGAAGATAAGGGGGTGGATGTTGCAAGGATTAACTTGGATCCAGGAGTTATAAGCCTACCCTATTCTGCTGATTTTGATGTCAGGACGTATGTTGACACTGAGAAGCTGATGAGGGATATTGGACTTGGACCAAATAGCGCTCTGACAGTTGCTTCAGACCTTATTGCGGTGAAGGTTCATGAGATAAGTGAGGAAGTTGAGGCAATGGGTCATGAGCTTGCCTTGATTGACACACCTGGCCAGATAGAGCTTTTCGCTTTTAGACCGGTTGGTAGAGCGTTTTCTGAAAGCTTCCTTAGGGGCCCTAAGATGGTAATATATCTGTTTGACTACGCGTTGATGCTTGAACCATTAAGCTTCCTGGCCTCGCTTTACCTAAGCATGTCTGTTTACGCTTCTCTCGCAATGCCTCAACTAAACGTTATTAACAAGGCGGATTTAGTGAGTCCCCGCATAGTTAAGAAGATTGAAGAATGGTATTCAAATCCTTTCAAACTCTACGAGTCCATTACTAAATCGTACAGAGGAGAGAAGCTGAAACTTGGGCAAGAGCTTTCAAAAGCATTACCTCTTTTAAGCAGCTTAAACAAGCCTATGCCTGTTTCAGCCGTCACGATGGAGGGGTTTATAGACGTTTACTCCCAGGTTACAAGAATTCTAGGAACAGGCGAGGAATTCTCGCATGAACAGGCTCTTTAAAAGGCTTCCCAGAAAGAGAAACATTTATTAAACCATTGTCAAGCTTCCTCAGCGATTTGCCTGCCTTCCAGGAAACAGAGGGCCTTGAGTCAAAGGCTTATATTAGACAGATTGAGGAGGAGCTTAAGAAGCAGAAGGAGAAGCTTACGGAGCTCGTAGCACGGAGAAGACAGCTGAGAGATGAGATTGCTGCGATAAGCAAGCAGATCGATGAATACGTTGCTAAGAGAAACGAGCTTAACGAGCAGATTAAGAAGATAAAAGACGATATAGCGCAACTGAGAGCTTCAGAGAAAAACCTTAAGGAGGAAATGGAGCGTAAAAGAGTTGTTATAAAAAGCCGCTCTAGGAAGATAAGAATAAGTGAGAGGGAAGCTAGGGCACAGCTCTCAAGGCTTGAATGGAGACTCGCGACGGAGCACTTGGAGCCTAAAGAGGAGGCTGAGCTTGTTAAAGAGATTGAGAGAGCTAGAGCGATTCTGCGTGAGGTTGAAGCAGTCGTCAGCATGAGGAAGAACATCGGTGATTTCGAAAAGAAGATAGGTGAAATAACCTCCATGATAATGGTGAAGAGTAATGAAAAGGCAAAGCTTGTGGAAGCTTCTAATCTCTATCATGCTAAGATTAAACAGCTTTTAGATGATAAGAAGGTGAAGAAGGATGAGCTTGCTAAGCTTGATTCAGAGATAGATGAGGCTAAGAAAAAGAAGGATGAGCTTTTCATGAAAATGGTTGAGATCGATGCTAAATCCTACCTGGCGAGGATGAGACGCGTTTTGATGATGCAGCAGGAGCATGCTAAGCGTTTGAAAATGGAGGAAGCTATCAGAAGCAAGCTTGCTCTGGACGCTCAGGAGAAGCTTAAACGTGGCGAGACACTAGACTGGGAAGAGTTTAAGGCTATGATAGAGGCACAGGGTGGTCAATCCCAAGTGGGATAGTCTACTGTCGTTTTCAGAATTTTTGGACATACAAAAGTTTTTTAATGATGAAATACATGCCTATAGTAAAGGGCGGTTGGAAGAGAGTACTAAAAGGGCACTAATCGTATGCGTCGATCTAGATGATGATGTGGGTGTTAAGACTGGGCTACAGACACCTATACTCGGGAGGGAAAACGTGTTGAAAGCAGCGGAGAAGCTTGCCCTAGTTGATCCTGAGGAGGCTGATTCAAACGCTATGTTCGCGTCAATCAGGCTTTCCGACGAGCTGTTTCAAAAAGGCTATTTGACGGAGGTCAGTGTGATCGGCGGATTAAGGGATGGTGGCCTCGAAGCCTCTAGAAAAGCTATGGATGAAATAATGCGTGTCGCAAACTCCTTTAAACCCTCTGAGGTCTATGTTGTGACGGACGGGTTTGGAGAGGAAGACATAGAGCCCGTCATAAGGGCGAGGCTGCCTCTCGTCGGCGTTAAAAGAGTCGTGGTTAAGCAGAGCCGCTCGATAGAGGCGTCCTACATAATATTTGGAAGGTATTTGAAAATGCTCTTTTCAGATCCAAGGTTTAAAAAGTGGTTCCTCGGGCTTGGAGGCATTCTTATAATTACATTGTCACTCTTAAGCTACTTCGGCTCTGCAAGGGAGGTTTTAACCGCCTTCTGGAGTATAGTGGGGTTAGCAGTCTTGATGAAAGGGTTTGACTTAGACAAGCTTGTCTCAGCCGGTCTTAAACATGTGTTTGGGGGTGAGATGCCACCACAGTTCCTTATACTTAAAACGTTACTATTATCCACAGGCATATCTCTAATCCTGTTCGCCCTTTCCACAGGGCTTTCCACAGGGCTTCTTCCGAATGAAACCTTGATAGGTAGAATCGGAAGATTCGTCGCGCAGACGGTCGATGTCATGCTGTTCGGCATCGCGTTAACACTTTTAAGCGGCTCAGTAAAATACCCTTTAACAGCTTCAAGTGTTCAAGACTCGCTTACAATACTCGCGAACCTAGTGACTCTTATCCCTATGCTGAGAACAGTGGGACTGGCTGTTGCAACCCCTTCTTTTGAACTAAGGATACTCCTTCAGGTCAGCCTTCTTACCCTTGTGCTTGTTTTCGCAGTAAACATCATGGTTTTCTTAACAATGAGGCTCCTATACTCGTTGAAAATACTTAAAATCAGCCAGAGAACAAGATAGCCTAATGCTAAGAATCGTGGAAAGCGTTGCTTCAAGGATTTCGAGAAACAGGCTTTCCCTATGGCTTTACGAGAAAGCTCTCGTAAGGCAGGTTAGACAACTGCCACCCCCGAAACACATAGGGATAATAATGGATGGTAACAGAAGATGGGCTGAATCGAAAGGCTTAGAAAGATGCTTGGGGCATGTTTTTGGTGCTAAAAAGGTCAGCGAGGTTCTTAAATGGTGTTACGAACTCGGCATCAATACAGTAACGCTTTACGTTTTCTCAACTGAGAATCTTAAAAGGCCTCGTGAGGAGGTTGAACTGATATTCAACCTTTTCAAGGACAAGCTTGTCGAGATAATGGATAAGAAGGTTCTGCATGAAAGTAAGACGCGTCTAAAGGTGATAGGTAGGAGGGATCTTATACCGGGCGAGATTATGCAATACATTGAGAAAATAGAAAGGGAAACGGAGGCTTATTCCTCGCATTACCTGAACATTGCATTCGCATACGGTGGAAGGGCTGAAATAGTCGATGCTGTTAAGAGTATTGCTCAAGAAGTAGCAGAAGGATTATTGGAGCCAAGTAACATAAATGAGGAAACAATTTCAAAAAGGCTTTACACGGCTCATCTACCACAGCCTGATCCTGACCTGATAATCAGAACTTCGGGAGAGGAGCGGCTCAGCAACTTTCTACTCTGGCAGTCAGCATACAGCGAGCTAGTGTTCATGGATGTCTATTGGCCTGAGTTTAGGAGAATAGACCTGCTTAGAGCAATAAGAACGTATCAGAGGAGAAATAGAAGATTCGGCCTCTGACATTCTTGGGACGAATCCAACACCTTTAAAGTGATTAAGGGACTGAATTCAAGTTACGTATGCTGGTGACATGCCCAAAATATTCTGCTGAAGCTTCGTATAAGGGTGACGTTGAGGTGTTTACGGAAACAAGCATGTGCTTTATGACAATACGTATAAGTTCCTACAGATGCCCAGCCCAGTTTTTACTTTCCAAGTATTTCAATCAATAGGCGTTCGTAAGTTTTAAAGGGCCGGAGTCTGTTATGAGGTAAGTGTCTTCAACCCGTGCCCCACCAACACCAGGTATGTAAACCCCAGGCTCTATTGTGATAATATTGCCTGCTCTAAGCTTCTCGCTGCTTAATGGGGAGATGGAGGGAGGCTCATGAATATCTATCCCAACCCCGTGTCCTAGGCTGTGGGCAAAATACTTGCTTAACCCATATTCCTCCAGTACTTCGCAGGCTGCTTTATCTATTTCGCATACGTTGACGCCCGGGAACGCCTTCTTCTCAGCAGCCTTCTTAGATTCCTCAACGGCCTCAATCATACGTGCAGCCTCGCTTCTCTCAGGCTTCCCCCCATAGACTACTGTCCTAGTCAAATCGCTTTTATAATTGAAATAATCTGCTCCCGCATCTATCAACACGAGATCTCCTTTTTTAAGTCGTCTCGAAGAGGGTGTTGCATGAGGATTGGAGGAGTTTTCTCCGAATGCCACTATAGTTTCGAAAGCAGGTTTGAAGGCGCCTTTTAAAACTATTCTAGAATCATATTCGCGAGCAACTTCCACTTCTGCAGTGCCCTCAGTCAGCCTGCTTATGATTTCGCATACTGTTTGACTCGCTATCTCAGCAGCTTTCTTCACCCTTTCTATTTCTCGAGAATCCTTAACTAGTCGCATATCCCTAACTATCCTGCTACCGGTTCTCAAGAGTACGCATAGTTCTTTTTCAAGCCTTAAGGCTTCCTGCATTTCTAATGCATCGAACTCTATGTATTTTAAGCCTGCTGGTTTTTCCTTTAAAAGTCTCTGCAGGTATCCCTCACCTCTGTCTAGCTTCACGATTCTAACTTCATTCAGCGTGGAAGACAAGTTAACACTTTCTAAAGGTGTCACTAGCAGCCTGGCTTCACCACTTCTAGGTATTAGAAGCATTCCTGAAACCGGTTTCTCGCTGTCAACAGCATAGGTTATGTTTCCCTGCTCTTTTAAAGCGAGCAGATCTATGCCTGTCCTACTCAACCTGTTTTGAATTATTTCTATCCTGTTCATACGCAGCCTCTGTTTGAAGCCGTGCTCTTAAAGCTTGCTTAAGCTCATCATCGGTACGCGCGCCGAAAATGCTTAATCCTGTTGGAGTTAGCCTCAGCATCTTGCTCCTTCCTTCTCTGCTTGCTTCAAGCAGCCCCATTTCAACCAGCTTCTTAATCTGCCTGTACGCATGCGACCCCCTGAGGCTTACTATTTTGGATTGAGCTATAGGTTGTTGTAAACCTATAAGTGTAAGCGTTTTTAATACTGCTCTGCTCATCATTGGTTTAACACCTATTCTTTTAACGAAGCCAGAGTACTCGGGCTTAACCCTCAGCATATAGTTTCCCTGCCCTATCTCGACTATTTCTAGGCTAGTATCTCTAGCCTTATACTCTTCAACGAGCCCTTTCAATGCTTTCTCAACCTTCTCAACCTTTCTGGCTCCTGCAGCCGACTTTAGCTGCTTCATTGTCAACGGCCTCCCGGATGCGAAGAGAGCAGCCTCAATCCTCTTCCTATACTCCGAATCCTTGGAAACCATTTTCCACCACTATGTAATACTCGCCTTCTTCAAGGAGAATGTCAAAGCCTGGTTCCGACAAAAGGAAGAGAATTAATATAAAGGTCCTGGCCATCTCTAAGGGCTGTTTGCCCTCCAGCAGGGATCTTAATGATACTCTTCCATCCCGGCTGACCATCGTGTATAGCGTGTTTCTAAACTCTTCAACTTTCTTCTCAATCTCTCTTATGAAATCATCAGGCTGAGGTATAATGGGCGGCAGTATCTCCTCCTCGGAAGCCCTTTTAGAATAGGCCTTCTCAAGTATTTCAGAAAGAGCTTTCACGAGGCGTTCAAGATCTATGACTGGCTGGGACGGCCTGATTGGGATCTCAAGAGGATTCATTTTCTCAAGCAACTCTAGCGGGATATCGATTGTATCCTCAGCATCAAGGTGCTCCGTATGTTTAAGCTCAGAATCTATCGAGAGAAGCGCCTCGGTCTTCCTAAGATATATTATGGAGGATGCCAGAAGCACTAGTCCGGAGAGCGTGAACTGTAAGTATCCTTTTTCACGCAGTTCATGAGATAGTTGCTTCAGTATCTCTGCAATCTTAATGTTCCAAGGATTTATTTTTCTCAGCTTAATCAGGTCAAACACAATGTCGTTTGCTTCACGTGTCTCATTCGACAACAGTCGTCTCCTCCAATGCTTTTCCAACAGGCATTTCAATAAACCTTGAGAAACCGTTCTTAACATAGACTCCTATAACCTTGTCCGCCTTGCTTACAACGACGTCTCTAAGAGAAACGATTATTATCTGGCTTTCTTTCGACACTTCTTTCAACAGCTCCGTCATCCTTTCCACATTAACGTAATCTAAATGTGCGTCCGGCTCGTCGAAAATGTAGAATGCTGCGGGGAAGAGTTTTTGCATCGCGAATATCAGGCATAATGCTGCTACAGACTTCTCTCCGCCACTTACTCCACTTATTACTCTTGCCTCTTTCCCCGGGAATCTAACGTAGACTGTTAACCCTGCTTCGAAAGGTCTTTCAGGGTCCTCGAGTTGAAGCCAACCATCGCCACCAGTCATCTTGTTGAAAAATATTGAGAAATATTTGTTTATTCTGTTCAACCCTTCTAGGAAAGCCTCCCTCTTTCTCCTTTCAATATCCTCCATAAACTCCTGAATGCTCCTTCTTTCTTCCTCAAGTTCATTAATCCTTTCAAGAGCATTCTTATAGAAATAGACTTCTTGCTCATACTGGTTAATGGCAAGCATGTTTACTTCTTGAACCTTCTCGAGCTCGCTTCTAAGTGTTTTTAAGTAATTCTCCGTTAAGATTTCCTTATCTTCTGAAACTTTAAGCGGCTCGCCGGGAATCCTACTCTTCAACTCTTGAATCCTGCTTTCACTCATTTCTTTTTCAGTCAGCAGTTTCCTCTCAACGTCTTTAACCCTGTTTATCTCTTCGTTCAATCCTTCGATCTCCTTGTCAAGTTTCCGAATCGTTGAAACAATATCTTTCCTCTCGTCCTCCACATCCTCGCGCGTAACCTCTATTTTCTCATCCACCTTTTTCTTCAATTCTTCTATTTTTGCGTTTAAATCACGAGTCAAGTTTAAAATCCCTGTATTGTCTTCTCTAATCTTAGATATTTTCTCGCCCAAAGTCTTTTCGGTATTCCTGTATTCTAAATTCTTTCTACGTAGATTGCTAACTATATTCTCGATCTGTGACAATTTGTTTTTAAAAACGTTTCTTTGCTTTTCGAGTCTCCTTAACTCTTTTTCAATCAGCCTTATTCTCCTGCGAATCCTACTGAGGTTTTTCTCTCTGGCTGCGATTAACGATTTCAGCCTCATTCTTTCCTTTCCCAATAAGTGTTTTCTACTTCTATCGTGTTTTCTAAATGCTTGGCTCAGTCTTCGAGACGCTTCCAGATATTCACCTGTCAGAGTGCTTAATTGCTTCTCAAGCTCCTCCACACGGGAGTCGATAGTGCTCAAATCCTCTGCAAGTCTGCTTCGAATACTTGTAGTTTCAAGTATTTGGATGCTCAAAGCCGGTCTAACATGATTATTCATGGTCTCAAGTATTCTGAATAATTCGCCAGCTTTCTCCGAGAAGTTTTTCACGACGCTTCTAATGCTTTCCAGTTTCTCTTCAATGTTTTCCCTGATTAATCCCCCTTCGACGGTGAAAACTTCTCCGTTTACAGTCGCTGCCCTGAATCCTCTTCTAGCGAAGACGAGAGCATCTTCAGCATTGCTAACAACAACGCTGTTCCAGAAGAGTTTTAAGACATGTTTTTCAATATTCTTAGGATATTTGACTAAATCCATTGCATGCTTGCCACGTTTGCCGAGTTCAAACGGTATTTCTTTCCTGCTCGCTTCCCCTTCGGAAGTTAACACTTTAACTCCTATACCTTTTCCACTAAGAAAATTCATTAAGAAAAGCATGTCTAGAGAGCTTTTGACGAGGACAGCATCCATCCAATCGCCAGCCAAGGCCTCGACGGCCTTGCTCAATTCCTTTGGAAACCAGAGGCTCTCTCTCAGGGTTCCATAGATGTTTAAGCCTTTTTTCTCGGAAACTTTTTTAACGAGGTCTAAAGCCTTTCTCCTTTTCTCATCCTGAATAGCGTGGCCCGCCATTCCGGAGGCTTTTGCGAAAAGGATTCTAAACGAATCTAAACTGTTCATCAAGATTTTAACAGTGTCCATTATCTCGTCAAGCATTCTCCTCCTTTCCGCTAAAACCCTGTCGAGATCAGTCAGTTTCTCGATAACTCTGTTTTTCCTAGTTGTCTCTATTTCTCTTCTCCTGCTTAAATGCTCTATTCTCCTTCTGAGATTATCATGGTAAGTAATGATTTCTCTAAACATTTTTTCTGAATTCTTCTCCTCGAGCACTAATCGGTCTAAATCCCTGTCGACCAGAATCAGTCTGTTCTTCAGGCTATAAGCCGTCGCCTCCTGCTGTTTCTCAGCGTCTTGAAGTCTTTTTTTCTCGTTTAAAAGATGGGTGATTCGAGTGTTGATTGAAGATATTTTTTCGAGTATGCATTTAGAATCCTCTGTAAGACTTATCGTTTTTCTCTGACTCCTATTTCTTTTTCGTCTAGTTTTAGATAGTTCTCTCTTAATAGTGTTTAGCTCGCTCCTGTTTACCTCAAGCCTTTCAAGGGATTCTTTAAGCCTTTTTTCAAGATCTCTCAACTCGTATTGAAGTCTAATTCTCTCTGAATCGGGGGTTGCAGAAGCAGCGGTTTCTAAGAGCTCCTCCATCTTCTCTATAAGGCTTCTTTTCTCAGCCTGTCTAGAGGCAAGCTCCGTCTCTAGTTTACGCCGTATAGCGTTATTCTCCTCAAGGCTTTGGGATATTTCCTCGAGTTTTCTAACAAGCTTCCAATACTCCATTGAATTGATAATCATCTGCATTCTCTCAACCTCCTTCTCAAGCATTCTTCTCCTAAGTAGAATGTTTCTCTCTCTTTCTAATTGAAGCATCCTCCTATCGATCTCTTGAAGCCTAGCCTGCACAACCCTAAGATTATTGTCCGCCAGCTGCAGGTTGTTAAGTGCTTCCGCCTTCTTCTCATCATACTGCGCTAAGCCTAGTGCCTGTTCTATCTCCTTTCTCCTCTCCACGGGATTTTTATCAGCTAGTCGTGAAATCTCTCCCTGCGGTATTATGTTGTAGCCTCTTGCAGAAAGACCTGTTGAGGAAATAGTGTCCTCAACAACGTTTTTAGAAGTCCTTTTACCGTTGAGATAATAGGTGCTTTCCCCATCCCGCCCCATTCTCCTAGCTACTGTTATAAATCTTTCTTGTCCAGGTATTGTTGAGTCACTATTATCTATAGTTATCTTCACATAGGTTTCCGCCTCCCCGCCAGCGTTATCGTTAACTAGAGAGGTGAGTTTATCTATCCTAAGAAGCCTAGGATTATTCTCTCCGAGTGCGAAACGTATCGCATCGATTAGATTACTATTGTGAACTATCAGGCCATCTCCGGTAATATATGAGCCAATGTTCTTCACATATATGTCGTATACTTCTCCTTTCCAAAATTTCTTAACGATCCTGTTTAAAACATCTAAACGCGTTTTACCCTCGTCGACAACCAGTATCCTCATGCCTTCCGATATCTGTGAAGCCTTGATCCACCTGTATGTCTCGTTTCCCCAAGCCGCCATCAGCCTGTGCTCCGGGGTTACCTCAATCTTTCTTCCGGCTGCTGTTTCAATTTTTAATACGAATCCCTCATAAGGTTTTCTGAACACGGCACTAGCGCTTGTTTCAACACTCCTCCCTAGAAGCGTATGGTAGCTTATGAGCGGCTCCCTTCTACAAGGAATTACGTATTCCCCGTCTGTCAGCTTTATTCTTATACCTTCTGAGGACAATTCTTTGAAAAATGATTTCACGTCCAGTCCTCCCCACGGCCGTTCTATGATTGTCCAGGGGGCTATGCATTTTCCAGAACCATTTCTACCGGTTAAAACAGTTAGGCCTCTGCTTAAGTTTATAACCTGTCTACCGCCTACTGACTTGAAATTCCTGATTTCGATCCTGGTTAGATGCAATCTCTAAACCCTCTCTGCATCAGTCGGCATGTGGGCATCAACCTACCGTCGAAGTGTTCTTTAATGTAACTTGTAGAAGCGTCCTTCCTCCGAAAACTGGGTGTTTTAAAGCCGCTCTGCAGCCTCATAAAGCTTAACATAAGCATCCAGGAATAAGTTTTTAAGCATTATTTTAAGAGGTTTGTGGCAGGTTGTCAGTATATCAAGGAGACATATTCAAGAGGAAGAAGACTGGTGGTAAGAGTCATCCCAATAGGGGTAAACGCAAGTATGAAATGGGGAGGCCACCGGCTCTTACGAGGCTTGGCGAGAATAACGTTGTCGAGAAGGTTAGGGTTAGAGGAGGAGGTTTGAAACTTAGGGTTGTTCAGGCTGCGTATGCTAACGTCGCTGTTGAAAAGAATAGGGTTGTGAAAGCTAAGGTTTTAGACGTGGTTGACAACCCTGCGAACAGAGAGTTCAGCAGGATGAAGATAATAACTAGGGGTGCTATAATAAAGACTGAGGTGGGTAATGCTGTAGTGACTTCTAAACCAGGCTCCAACGGGGTTGTGAACGCTAAGCTGGTTTCTGAAGGATGAAAAACATTTCTAAAGAACGTTATGTGATAGTTTACCCGCAGTATTTTGATTCTAGGGCTTCGCGGAAAATGGGGAGACGTGTCCCAAAGGGTCTTGCAGTCGACTCTCCGAGCCTAGCTAGGATTGCGGAAGCGTGTAAAAAGCTTGGCTTAAAGGTTACGCTGGAGCCTGACAAGGCTTATCCTAGGGCGAGCAATGTAAAGTGCGGGAGAATAGTGGTTTTCTGCAAGAATATGCATAAGAAAAGCCTTATTGAAAAAATAGGAGTCGTAATGAAGGGTGGTGCAGGTTGAAACGTAAAGGAACTGTTGAAAACATTCTTAACAACAGGATTGTTTTGGTTAGGCTTGAGGGACTGGTTGGCTTAGGTTCCCTCGTCCTAAGCAGGGAGATGAAGCCGCTGGGCAGCGTTACAGACATAATAGGTCCTGTTAAAGAGCCGTATGCCGTAGTTGTATTAAAAAGAAAAGTTAAGGGAGTTGATAAAGGTGACGTCGTGTTTTTTAAGCCTAGAAAGGCGTAGGGTTGGAAAATCTTTATAGCTTGGAAACCTATTATAAACAATGGTGATAAAACCTCGGTGGTCAGAAAGGTCTCGAGAAGATACAGGCTTGAGGGGAAGGTACTTAACATCATAATGCGTTCCAAGGATGGGGTGGTTCAGACGGACCTATATAAGATGCTTAACATCTCGAGCAGAGAGGGCTCGAGAATTTGCTTAAAACTGGAGTCGTGGGGGCTGATAAAGAGGGAGAAGGTTCTTCACAAGGAGAGATGGACCTATAAGCTTTACTCGACACGCAAGATTCCGAAGATAGATTCTTTAAAGGGTTCGCCGTGTTTTTCATGCCCACATTTCAACAGGAGTTGCTCATCAGGATCTGCAATAAGCCCTGAACGTTGTGAACTACTGGATAAGTGGATACTTACGATTGGCGTGGGGGGAGCGGACGCTGAAGTCAAAGAGGCGATGGCTTCAAGAGAGGAAGCGTGATCCCTATTTCTTACTTGCTAAGAAAGAAGGTTACCGTAGCAGAGCATCTTACAAGCTTAAGCAAATACTGGGTGAGTACAGGCTTATCAGGAAAGGGGATTTTGTATTAGATATTGGATGTGCTCCCGGGGGATGGCTTCAAGTTGCTTCTGAAGCGGTCGGTGAAACTGGGCTGGTTATTGGAGTGGATATCAAGAGGGTTGAAAACCTAGGGTTGGAGAATATTAAGACAATCTTGCTTGACGTTTTTGATGAAGGTTTTGTTGAAAGGGTTTTAAAAGAATCTAAAAACAAGTTTGACGTGATTCTTTCAGACCTCTCACCTAACATGTCTGGGATTTATGAGCTTGACCACGCTAGACAGATTGAGATGGTTGAGAGAGTCATCCAACTGTCGAGAGAACTGTTAAAGGTCGGCGGGTCGATGGTGGTTAAGGTTTTCGAGGGAGAGGGTTCCGATAGGATTTACAGGAATGTTTCGAAACTCTTCAGGTTTGTTAAAAGATTTAAGCCTAAGGCTTCCCGCAGGGGGAGTTCAGAATTTTACTTGGTCGCCAAGTTTTTCAAAGGCTTCTAATAATTCTAACAAGTTCAACAAGCCCGGCATCAGTCCTTATACAGTTGTTATCGAAACCACTTCTGCACGCTTTGAAACCTTCTTTTAAAAGTCTCTCTATGATAAGGCTTCTGCTTGGAGGGTTAACGCGCAGGCTTGAAGCCAGCCCGGTTAAATCAATGCTCCCAATAATCTTCTGATTGTCGGACACTAGGATTTCAAGATTTTTGAAGACATCTTTATCCACTAGTGTTTTCTCTGTTTTCTGAAGCAGCATTTTCTCAATCCATTCTCTGGAGTATGTCTCACCTGTATAAAGTGGGCCTAACAGTAGAGAATCACTATTGCCGATTTCTTCAACGTCAACCACGCCAAGCGGTTCATATATTTTCCCGATCCTTCTCACTTTAAGAAACTTGATTTGCGAAACGCTTTTGAAAGCATGTTTCCTACCCTTCAAAACTTTTACGAAAACTTTAACATAGTGTCTTCTTGTAACTGAAACAATAGGGTCTATTCCTCTTTCACTCCTCGCCGCAGCCTCAGCCACTGCTTTGAGCAGAACCCTGACCCCGATCTCTCGCATGAAACCGGTTTTTAAAACATTTACACCGTAAAGCATTCTTGCAGCCCGTTTATGCACGCCGAAAAGATTGGCAGTGTCGGTAGCTGTCACGCTTAACACACCGCCGTGTTTAACAGCGTGAAAACAGGTGTCGAGAAACCCGACAGGTGTACCGAAAGGATCTAGGTCAAGCATGTCAAACCTGTTGCCGCTAAGGGAATGCGCAATATGAAAAATATTCGCATCCATTTTAGAGGCGTGCAACCTGTCTTCAAGCCTGTTCATCCTAGCATTCATAACTATGGTTGCAAAAGCTCTTCCGCTTGAGTCGTTTGCATAGGCCTCGTCCCATCCGGCCTCCGTAAGAACCCTTATCGATCTTACTCCTACGCCTGCCATAGAGTCTCCGAAACAAAGGTTCCGCTCAACCTCCCTCCTGATCACGTTGGCAACGAGAACTGTGAGATCCCTGTTCTCCTTCATTAAAGGATTGTAGAATACAGGTGCCCTGGAAGGAACGTATTCGTTCGGAGAAACCCTGTAGTAATCCAGCTTAGGAACAATTACTTCGACCATCCCCTCCCTGATGGTCATTGTTTCGAAATCAACTTCGTTCCCGGGTTTCTCCACGTTTTTCAGTATCCGTCAACCCTCTTAAAACTGTTGAGGAAACCCTTTTAACTATCCTGAAATCTCAAAACGCCAGTAATGTATGACGTATGTGTAGCAGGCGCAGGCGTGGCTGGTGCCACGCTTGCCAGGGAAGCAGCTAGAAGGGGGCTGAAGGTTCTGCTCATCGACAGGTCTACGATGGAGAAGGTTGGTGACAAGGTTTGCGGGGATGCACTGGGGTCACACCATTTGGATAGACTTGGGTTAACCCTCCCGTCTGAAACCTATTTCTCCATGTACCCAGGTATAGAGATATACTCTCCAGACATGCGTAGTTGCCTCAGCATAATTGCCGAGGGCTTAAGCGCATACGCTTTAAACAGGCTTAAATTCGGCCAGTTTCTCCTTAAACTGGCTTTAGACGCTGGATGTGAATTTAAGCCGGAGACTCAGGTTAGAGGGCTGATCGTGGAGCAGGGTTGCGTGAAAGGGGTTAGACTGGTGGATAAGAATGGTGTTAAACAGGATGTTTACGCGAAAGTGACCGTGGATGCTACTGGTGTTTCAAGAGCTCTCTGCAGAGAGCTTCAGGAAGCAGGTTTTGACCAAGAGCTTGACGATGATGAAACACTGGTGTGCTACAGGGAGATCTTGGAAACGAGGTCAACGCCTCCCATCCCAGCCATCTACCTGGATATGGGTGATGCTCCCGGAGGCTACTTCTGGGTATTCCCAGAGGGAGAGGGGAGGGTTAACGCTGGTCTAGGTGTTACTAAGGGCTCAGCGAACCCTAAGCTTCTCTTCGAGAAATGGGTCGATAAGCTTCCTTGTCTCAAGGATAATATTGTTAAAGCTATCCATAAGGGTGGGGGAATAGTTCCCGCCAGGAGGCCCATAGACTCTGCTGTTTGGAACGGGTTCATAGCGGTGGGAGACGCGGCTTTCATGGTTAACCCTCTTCACGGTGGTGGAATAGGGTCTTCAATGACCGGCGGCTTCCTTGCTGCTAGAGTTGCTGCAGAAGCTTTGGAGCAGGGTCGTGTTGACGAGGAAGCCCTATGGGGGTTCAACGTAGAGTACATGAGAAACTATGGTGTGAAACAAGCTGCTCTAGATGTTTTCAGGGTTTTCCTGCAAGGCTTGAACAATGAGCTGATAAATTACGGATTGGCTCAGGGACTTATCAAGAGCGAGGATCTTTTGGAAGCAAGTATGGGCGGGAAGCTTAGGCTTAACATCACTGAGAAGGCTTCAAGATTTTTCTCGGGCATCGGTAAACCAGGTTTTCTTCTGAAGCTTAACAGGACCGTTAAACTAATGGAGGATTTTAGACAGTTCTACATGGATTACCCGTCACGCCTGGATTTCGACCGGTGGAGAAGGAGGGTGAGAGCGTTCCACAACAGGGTTCACGAGGAAGTGGGAAAACCGTCTTAAGCGCTATTTCTACGTCGATAAATACTGTGTCCAACCGTCTGCACCCGGGGAAATGCTTATTACCCCTTTCTATGAAAATTTTCTCCGATTGGGTATCGCAGGCTTGAACGCTATTAGGCCCAGTAAATCGGAAGTAGTACTAACATTATTGAACAAATACTCATGCATATACGTTGCGACTCAGACGCAAAGACTGTTATTCAACCCTTCCGAGATAAACATCGGTGGAATCGAGCCTGTAGATTACACATTAATAACTGACGAGCAGCCTGAGCATTTCGACGAGAACCTCATAACAGAATTATGCGTTCTCAAGAAGTCTGGGAAAATAATTGCTGACGAAACAAGCTACAGGATTCTCCGGTCACAGATCCCTAAGGAGATGCTTGTCGCAGCAAAGCCTAACAAGCTGCTCGTAAGCAACGGGTTAATCATAAAATCATACCCAAGCGAGAACCCTGAGGCTTCTACGCCAGTAACGTACATGGTTACGCTTGAAAACGGATGTAAGATTTTCCAGACCGGTGCATCACCCGTGTCTAAAGCTTTGAAAAAGATAACGATGGAGGAGAAACCCGATATAACGTTTATACCTGTAGGCTTCAGTCCTATGCTCAACGCTGCCTCATGGGTTGAGTCGGCAGAAAACTCTAACTCTAAAATCGTTATACCTTACCACGGCGAGGATCTTAGCCTTTTCCCACGTGTTGTTAAAAGGAAAGGCTTGAAAATAGGGGTTGTAATACTTAAAGTAGGAGAACCCTTTACGTATAGGGTCGGCCAGTAAGACAGTCTCGCATGCTGGAAGCCGTATTAGTTTCAATAGCAATTCCCTTCTTAATGGACACGATGTTTTAGAATGATATTGCCTGTTTTCCAGCTGGAAAGGCTTAAAGATAAGTTGCTATACTTAAAACGTGAAGCTATTTGTATAGCCTGGTCGACCTCGTGGCAAAAACACTCGTTAAGGCAGGCGGTTTTCTAGCATGGCCTGATAAGACTGATGAAGGAGTCTTGCAACCTTTTGTACTTGACCTTACTACGATCCTAAGCCATCCGCCTGTTTTCCTCCGGGTCGCATCCAACCTTCTCCAGGTTGTTAGAAAGAAAGCCGGGTTGAAAAGCTTCGAGTTCGTCGCGGGAGTGCCCTTGGCTGGAATACCTTACGCGTCATTCCTCTGCGTTAAAACATGTAAACCCATGTTGCTTGTCAGGGAGAGAGGCGGTGGGAAGCTTGTAGAGGGTCCTTTAAAAATGGGGGATAGAGTACTAGTTGTTGATGACTCTGTTGTGACAGGCAGACAGATACTGGAGACTGCTAGTAAAATCGTTTCGGAGGGAGGGGTGGTTGAGCAGGCTGTCGTAATAATATGTCAGAATAAGAATGCTGTGAAAAGGCTGAAGAGCAAGGGGATAACTTTGCACGAGTTGATTGATTTCAAAAGCCTAGTTGGAAGTTTGAAGAAACTCGACGCTTTAACCGAAGAGGAATATAATTCTTTACTTTCCAATGTATAGAAAACATTAGCGCGAGCGCGCGCTATACCAATGTTTAGAACGTCGTTAGTCATGCGAGGACTAAAGGATTATGACCGTATGCTACATCTGTTACCCTTAGTTGGAAGCATTAAATATAATGTGCAGCTATGTTTTCGTCTTGGGTTTAGATGCTTCAGACTCCTCTATCAGCGGAATTATCTCCTCAACGCAGAACTTTATGAATGAGGCAGGGTCGATCCTGCTGAAGATCGTTACGACAGCATCCCTAGTGATACCTGCAACATATCCTGTTTTTCTGTGAGAAATAACTAAATACCATATGTTTCCATGTTTCAAGTATTCTGTGAACAGACTTGTGTTAGCGAGCGATGGCCCGTATAGCGAGAGCTTCTTAATATTAGGTATATCAACATCGTCGAAGAAAACTACTTTGACAGCATCACTATTCGCATTATGATAATTCAACATTACTTCTGGGGAAATCCTGGCTTCAACAATCCTGCCGCTTTTAAGAAAGATCACTTGGCTAAACATGTTGGCAACCATGTTTGCAACAGGTTTTTTCTCCAACACTATTAGGAAGACTCTCCTCCTTCTGAAAGCGAAGCTGAAAACTGAGTCAACTGTTTTAGCAACTATTTCTGTCCTATCCCTTCTCTTAATCGTCAGAGGCACATCTCTACTAATAATTCCCTCCAGCATGTTTTGGGAAGCCTTCAGCTCAGCAATCTCAGTCATCAGACTTAGGTCAACTCCCTCTAACGGTGTTTCAACCCTGTAACCCTTAAGCCTCTGGGCAATATCGCTCTGAGACAGGTACTCATCCAGTCTGAATATCTTTCCTGCAGTAACCATTCTCTTACATAAAGCTAAGTATCTCTTTTTAACCGTTTTCAGCCTGGTCTTAACAAGTTATTCCTTGCAATGCGGTACGCGCGAAGCAGAATACAGATAGTTGGCAGCATTTTTAGCTCTAAAACACGTTTTTTAACCGGCTTAAGCCTGACGGCTCCTGATTCACTGCCGCCGAGCGTCTAAAAATGGTGGTTAAGCTGTTTCAATATGAACGTATTTCCTCTATTAATGAATGAGAAGAACCGTTTGACATAAACAAGCATTGTCTTACTGGATGTGGAGCAGTTTGGTTTATTTTTGAAAAACTTTTCTAAAATCTGGTGGAAAGCTCCGCCTAACGATTATTAAAGCTTTACTAGCGCGTAGCCTGATGCAAAAATCTTATTTAAGCCCTCGAAGCCTTTAAAACACTGGTGGAAACTACAGAGCAGGAAAAAAGTCTCCGGCTGAAAGAAGTTCGACTTGAAAACTTCATGAGTTACAAGTATGCCACTATACCTGTTCGCCCTAAGCTTAACCTTATTCTTGGTCCCAACGGGTCCGGTAAGTCGTCAATACTCTTGGCTGTTTCCGTTGGCCTTGGCCAGTCTAGGAGCGGCAGGGCTGAGAAGCTCAGCGACCTGATTAGGAATGGGGAGGATATTGCTAGGGTTACATTGGTGTTCGACAATTCTCCGGGGCAGGATGGGAAAAGGCCTGTTCCATTCATAAGGTCAGACGAGCTCGTTATAACCAGGTACTTGAGGAGAGATGGGGAGTACTGGAGCCAGATTAACTATAATCCTGCTACAAAGATAGAGGTTGAAGAAATCCTCTCCCTCTTCGGCATAGATCCGTCCAACATGCTGATAATCATGCATCAATACATGATTGAGGAGTTTGCCTCTCTTGAACCGTCTGAAAAGCTTAGGCTTGTTGAGGGTGCTGTCGGCCTGTCTGGGCTTAGGGAGAACATTAAGGCCTCGCAGGAGAGGCTTAGCAGGATTATCAGCGAGGAGAAGTCTGTTGAAGCACTTCTAAACGAGGCTCGTGAGACGCTGGGAATGTGGAGGGCGGAGTACGAGAAGCTTGTTAAGAAGAGGGAGCTCCAGGCTCTTCACGCCGAGTTGAACAGGCTTCTTAAATGGAGTATATATAGCCAGCTTAACGCTGAAAAGGCTAGGCTTGAGGAGAATGTTTATAGGCTTGAGACTAGGATTGCTGAGGGGAACCGGGTTGTCTCCCGGACTTTGGAGAAGTGTGATAAGGTTTGGAGCAGACTGAATAAGGTTAGGATGAAGCTTAAAAGAGTCTTTTTCAAAGCCTCTGAAAAAGGGTTTGACGACAGTCTTATCGACGAGTACAGTAGGCTGGATGAGGAGATAACTCGGTTAATTAAGAGCTATGTGAGGCTTAACATTAAGGCGGAAGTCTTGAAATACAGGATCAGGGAGCTTGAAAGGGAGCGTCGCAGAATTCAGGAGAGGATTAAAGCTGTGGAAGACAGGGTTAAGGAAGTCAGGGAGCAGCTTGAAGGCGAAGCACCCAGGGAGACTGATCCTCCCGATGTCTTGGAGAAAAAGATTAACGACTGTATTATTCAAATAGCATCGCTCGGCACGGTCAGCGAGAACGCTGAAGAGCTTTACAAAAATTATCTCAATGTTTACAGTGATCTTGAGCAGAAGGTTAAGATGATAGTTGAAAACAGGAGGGCTGCTGAAAACGAGCTTAAAGACAGGATGGAAATATGGAGGAGGAAGGTTGTTGAGACGATAAGCAAGGTTAACGAAGGGTTTAGGAGAAACATGGAGGTGATGGGGGGGACAGGCGAATTAAGACTTGTGAACTCGGAGGATATTGAGAATGCTGGCCTAACCATCTTCGTAAGCTTTGGCGGCACTAACCTGACAGAGTTTAACGCCTACACTCAGAGCGGTGGTGAGAGGAGCGCGACAGTCGTATCGTTCCTAATGGCTTTACAATCGTTAGTTCGATCAAGCATTAGAGGGATCGATGAATTGGATGTACATATGGATCCAATGAATAGGATAAAATTTTTCAAAATATTATCGGATGTTGTTGAGAAGAATCCTGGTGTGGCGTACTTCTGTATCACTCCCGGGACTCCGCCCCCGGTTAAGGATGCTCATGTTATTGTTGTCCAGAAAGTTCAGGATGAGTCACGAATATTGGAAGTTGAACAGTAAAGCATGTCTTTTATTGCTCGTTCTCAAGGGATTTGGGCTTGAAATTGTTTATCAGTTCAATAGCATTTTTAATATCCTCCTCTTTCGCTCCAAAGCTTATTCTCACATGATTCTCACCATGAGGACCGAAGCCTTCGCCCGGAGCCAGAACGACTCCTGTCTCCCTTGCCAGTTCAAGGCAGAACTTGAAGGATTTAAACGGTACGTATGGGAACATGTAGAGCGAGCCCTGCGGCTCATAGACATTCAACAGATCCATTCTTCTAAAGCCCTGCATAAACATTCTTAGGCGCTTCTCAACATTCATCCTCACGTATTCAGTTATTTCATCGATGAAGGGAAGTGTCTTTAATACTACGCGTTGCCCTAGTGTGTTTGACGTCAGGGAGGTGGCGTATCTAACCATGCCTGCCCTGCTTATCATGTTTTTATCGGAGGCTACGAACCCTAACCTCAAGCCAGTTATACCCATGTTTTTCGAGAAGCTTCCTATGATAATAGTGTTTTCAAGACTGGCGTCGAAGCTTCCGGGGCTTACGGGCTTGTTTCCGTTGAAAAATATTTCTAAATAAGTTTCGTCGGAAACAATTGTGGAATCATTCTCCCGAGCATGCTCAACGAGCTTCTCCATGTCTCTTGGTGGAATAACTTTTCCAGTGGGATTGTTTGGAGAGCAAACTAGGATAAGGCTACGCCTGTCTTTCTCCCCAGCAACTTGACTGCTAACTTCTGAGTCCTGACTGTAATAGTCTATCGTAACATCGTCGAAAAGGTTTGCCGCAATAGTGTGTTGGGGGTAAGTGGGATCAGGTAGAACAATCCTGTCTCCAGGATCAAGCACGGTCATTAATGATACTAGAAACGCTTCCGAAGCCCCTGCAGTCACCAGAATGTTTTCAGCTTTAACATCTAAGCCTCTGCTTTCCATCAGGTATTCGGCTATCAGGCTTCTAAGCTCATTGAACCCTTCTACCGGAGGATATGTAAGGCTGCTTTCCTCAGAAGCCTTCCTGACAGCATCCTTTACTAAAGGGTGTGGTTCTATGAAAATGTCCCCTACGCTAAGGTTCATCACGGCACTTCTCCTAGATGCTGCTTCTTTCAAAATCCTTCTGTGAGGCGGCTCGACAATCCTACTTATTCTGGAAGCTATTTTCAACCCGGTTTTCCACGACATGTCCTGCTTTTAAAGCTTAAGCTAAGTATATGGATTCTTATTTTTCTTGTTCCGGGGGAATGGGTGGCATGTAGTGTATTTCGCAGTGTCTTCCAGGAATGATGCTGCGAATCTTCTCAAGCAGCATGGGAAAAGCCTCCGGAGGGAGAGACATGTCTTTAAGAAACTTTTTTGCGAGTAAAGCTGCTTCCTGATTCTTATCCTTATCTCCAGGCAGGACTGCCGCATATTTTCTGCACCTTGTCTTTACCTTGCTTAGACTTCCGTAAACCACTTCACCATCATCTGAAACGCCGATCCAAAGCTTAAGCTCCACATCTCTAATGAAGTTCTTCTCCCCTCTTATCATGAATGCTCCTTTGGGTAGGTATTGACCAGGAGGAGCCTGCTTGCTGACCTGGTTCCCCCTAACCCAGTAGACATCTAGGGAAGAATACTTATTCTCCCAAGCCTTTGAGGTGTAGCATGCTGCCATGAGCGCGGCCTCTTCAAGTTCTTCCTTTGAAGGATTTTCAACATTGTGTATGGTTACGAACGGTGCTCCTGTGAAGTCTGCATGAAACACTATGCTTCTGTCTGAAACATGCTTTTTGACGAGGAGCTCGTTTGTCCCAGAATCCTTGCCGGCTAGAATAAGGTTTCCGTTAACCGATAAGTTCCACCGAAACTTCTCAAACCATTTTCTTTCAACCCTCTTCTCAGGAACCATTTTTCTCCTTTCAACGGACGTCTTCTCCTTGAGCTGAACAATCTTATCATTAATCTCGGAGAGATGTTTCTCTATTTTCTTAGCCTCTTCAAACATGCTGGAGGCGTTTAACGCGGCTGAGGAATCCATATTAAGCTTAAACTCTGAATTGTTAAACAGTATTTTAACGATTCTTCTTTCATAGTTGGTTTCAAGAATCTTGAAACCGGCAGGTACTTCCCTCCTGTTCTTTACAGCGTCTAAAACTGTTTGAAAGTCTGCAAGGTTCTCCATGATGATTCTGGCTTTATTCCTCAGCGCTTCTACTTCGGAGGCAAGGTTCTCCCTTATTCCAACTAGCCTGCTAAGCTCTAAAGACGATTTCTCATGCTTGACGACTTCAAACCCCAGTGTAGCATAGTATTCGTCTAAAGCTTCTGAAACGGTTTCAACCTCCTTCTGCTCCATATTCTCCAGGGAGAGAAGCCTTATTCCAGACACTTCCACCGGACGGCCATTACAATAATAGATCCGTGGCTTCGGAGACTCCTCAGCCTCCTTGATGAGCATACGCATGGTTTCGATTACAAGAGGAATCTTTCCTTCAACGCTTGAGTCAGGATTAAGCCCCGTCCTCCTGCATATCTCGCTCATTGTTTTAGATCCGAAGCCCAGCTTGCCTGCGATCAACCTGCTGAGTTTTTCAGAAGAATATTCCTGCAGAGCTTCTAGGTTTCCGTCAGCCACCCTGGGGTCGAATATGTTAGACGGTGGGAAAACGTATTTCTCTCCCTCTCTCAGTGTTCTCGCTTTCGTCTCGACCCTCTGAGAAGTAAAGAGGATACGCCAGTCTTCAGAGACGAGGACGATGACGCCGCGTCTCAATCCTTCTATGATAAGCCTAGCTTTAAACCCTCTCTTAGAGAGGTTCATGATTATAATCCTGTCGAAGTCATACTGTTCCACGCTCTCAACCCTAAGGTTGCAGACTATCCTCCTCAGCTTCAATACTCTGTCTTCAGGAGTGCTTGGAACAGGGTATTCATGGCGAGTTAGAAATAATGATTCCCCAGGTATCATTACTAGCTTCTTGACAATCCCACTGCTTCTGAAAACCATCAGATAATACCCGTACTCAGGATTACTATACACATTGTCAACCCATGCTCCCTGGAGTTCCCTGGAAAGCTCCTTGGAGAGCACTAGGTAGTCGATGCTGGAAAGACTTATTTTCATAGGTTTCAAGCTCAAGATGAATGGGCGGGTACAGATTTAAACCTGAAAGCCTCATCTACTGGACAAGGGTGGCTCTAGGAGCCCTATTGGGTGCTTTACACGCCTTCTTCTGGCGGCCTCCTTCAACGATAATAAGTGCACTCCTAAACATGTTTTTAATATACGTCTTAACCTACTATTTTTTCAAAAGAATCTACAGGAACAGGCTTAAGGATGAGAGCGCTGCTTGGAAAGAGGGTGTGGGGAGCTTTTTCCTAGCCTGGCTATTCACATGGTTCCTCCTTTATAACATTCTATTCCCCTCTGGATAGTTTCTCCAGAAAGTCTATCCATGCTGCAAAATATCCTTCCTCCTCCTGATTTAAGTAGTGTGTTCCAACTGTTTCCATTAGGCTTTTAACATGCTTCTCCAATTCCTTCGAAGGCTCTCCAATAATGCTTCCTTCAACAGGCTTCTTAAGCGTTTGAAGGATCCCTCTTAAGCCTCTGAAGTAGCCGACTTCATATTCGCAACTAGGTTTTAAACCATCTAACTGCTTCTCAGCCTCTTCAAGCCTTTTTCTAGCAAGCATTTCAAGTATTTTATCCGTCTGCTCCGTCTTCCTCTTCAATCCCGGTTCTCTTTAAAACTTAAGCCTAATAAGCTTATCAAGTATGCTCGAAAATCTTAAAACTTTTCCAATCGTTGGGAAGAATGCTTGAAATACTTAGTAATAGTTGGGGACGGAATGGCTGACTACCCGGTGGAGGAGGCGGACGGTAAGACTCCTCTTCAAGTAGCGGAGAAACCCAGCATGGATGAGATAGCTAGAAGAGGGCGAATGGGCATGCTTCAAACACTTCGTCCGAATCTGCCTCGAGGTAGCGATGTTGCAAACCTCATCATACTTGGGTATGACCCTCGCTCCTGCTATACTGGGAGAGGTCCGTTGGAGGCTGCTGCTAAAGGTATAAGGGTTGGGAATGATGAGGTTGTTTTCAGGTGTAATCTCATAACTGTTGAAGAAAACAGGGTTATAGATTACTCCGGTGGCCATATTACTACGAGCGAGGCTGAAGTCTTGATATCTGAGTTAAACGAGAGGTTCAGCAGTGTCGGAAGGTTTTACACTGGCGTCAGCTACAGGAATATTTTCGTCTCTAAGAGAGGCGGGGGGTTGAGGGCTATTCCGCCGCACGATATTGTTGGTGAAGACTACGGCAAGCACTTGTTGAAACCGGATAATGAGGATTCTAGGCTGCTTAACAGGATGATGATTGAATCTGTCAGTATTCTGTCTGAAAACCAGGTTAACATCCGTAGGCGGAGGATGGGTGAGAGGCCTGCGAACATGGCTTGGATATGGGGGCAGGGCAGAATGCCAGACCTGGAGCCTTTCGACGTTAAACACGGCTTAAGAGGAGCAGTTATAGCGGCCGTAGACCTTATAAAAGGGATTGGTAGGCTTGCCCGGATGTTTGTGCCTGAAGTACCGGGTGCAACAGGTTACTATGATACTAGTTACGAGAACAAGGCGGTTTATGCGGTTAAATCTCTCGAGGAATATGACTTCGTGTATCTGCATGTTGAGGCTCCCGACGAGGCTGGTCACGAAGGGTCTTTCGAAACAAAGGTAAGGGTTATCGAAGAGATGGATAGGAGGCTTTTCGGAAAAATACTTGACACCGTTGACGAAAACGTTTCAATAAGCATTCTGGTTGACCATCCGACGCCGGTGTCTGTTAGAAACCATACGTTAGACCCAACTCCTTTCGCTGTTATGAAACCAGGTTTGAATGGGGACGGGCTTCCTTTCAATGAGGATTCTGGATTTAAAGGGTCGTTCGGGCTTGTCGACGGGATGGAAATCGTTAAATTGATTAAAAGGGTTTAAGTCATACTCTATGGCTCCTCCTAAGAGGAAAGGCTATCTTGCCGAGCGTAAGATCAGAATGTTTCTAAATAGACACGGCTGGATGACCGTTAGGTCCGGCGGAAGCCTTGGGCTGGCGGACCTGGTTTGCCTCAGGAAAGGTAAGTGTATCCTGATGCAGGTTAAGTCTACTAGTAAGCATTCGCTGTACGTGGAAGGACCGATGCCTAGTGAAATCGAGGGGTTTCCACTTTACGTCGTAGTGGACTTTGGATATGGTAACATAAGGGTTTTCAAACCTGGTGAAAAAATTAGTAGACAAGGTGGTGTTCCGTTAAGAGAGTTCTTGGAAAAATGTTGAACACGCCATGGAAAAAGTTTTAAACCATAAGGAAAGCCTTATAGGGGTTTTGAAGCAGTGAGTACTGGTGAATTATCTGATGAAAACGTCAGGCAATAGAAGGATGGTGAAAAGTTGAGGAATGGTCACGCTGGAACGGATCATTCAGAGAACACCTTTTGAAAAGCTTGCTGGCCAAACCGTAATGGGCTATGTTGACGAGGTGAAAAGCTTCAGCGAGCTTGAGGAGATTGTGTTGAAGAACGCTTTAAGCGGGTTTATAATCGGCAGGAAAGCCCTCTCAGGACTTAAGAATCCTGGGTCCTCATTGAGGGAACTGGCTGCTTCCTACAGAAGAATCCTGGGTTTCCCCCTCATTATTGCTGCTGAGCATGAAGGCATTGGGCTTGAGGGTCTCTACCCGCCTGCAACAGAGTTGCCGAGTCAAATGGGTGTGGGTGCAACCGGGGACGTGAAGTCGGCCTACATAGCTGGTTACGTGACTGCTCTAGAATTGAGGACTCTTAGTATTAACACCAACCTGGCGCCAGTGGCGAACCTTTACTCCACCGGAATGGGAGAGAATTGCTTTGGAGATGATCCTGACGAGGTTTCTAGCTACGTGGTCAGCTACATAAGGGGTTTGAGAAACGGTGGCGTCATATCTTTTGTCAAATACTTTCCTGGAAGGTTTGAGAAGCATGTTGGCGAGGGAGATCTTAACGGGCTTCTTAAAAGAGATTTCAAGCCTTTTCAACAAGCCTTCAAATCAGGTGTTGAGGGTGTTGTGATTGGGCACAGTCCGCTTCCAGTTGCAGGAGACATGGATACTCCATCATCATTATCGTCTAAGGTTGTTGAGAGGATAGTGAAGAGAGAAATGGGTTTTAAGAATCTTCTTGTGACGGATTATCTGGATGATAAGCAGGTCTCGGAGAACTTTGTTCCGGAGGAAGCTGCGATAAAGGCTTTGGAGGCGGGAAACCATATAGTGGTGCCTTCGCGAAGAATCGAGAAAACACAGGAGGTTTTGAACATCATTCTTGAAAAAACTAGGGAGGATAGGGGTTTATACGAGAAGGTAAGAAACAGTGCTTTAGAGGTACTGAGTTTCAAGCTTAAAAAGTTTGAGAAATTCAAAAAAACTCCTGAGAAAACGCGTGGCAGTATTATAAACCGGACTAAAGCTTGGAAAATATTTATTCGAAGCATAGCTCTGATGAAGGGTGTCGAGGAACTTCCTCTAAGATGGTTGGGTAAGCCTCTCGTCGTCGTCACAGGTAAGTTTGAAGAAAAGCTGGATGAAACGGGTAAGAATACCCTTATAGAGGTTTTGAGAGAAGAGCTTGGAGAGTTCAATCTTTTGGAGCGCTTCGAAGAAGTTTCCAGCAAGAAACTTGGAGAGATTTATAGAAGTACTCCTAGCAATACGCTACTGTTAGTACTGGCTTACAATACGCAGGAAAACAGGCGGGAACTCTCTATGCTTAAAAAGCTTGTAGAGTTCTTCAGGGAGAGCGTAGTCATATCGCTCGGAGCCCCTGAGGATCTGCCACAGTTAAGCAGCGCTAAGATTTGCGTTGCCGCTTTCACCCCGAGCGTGACCGCCGTCAAGGCTACTTTAAAGGTTTTAAAAGGCAGGTTTAAACCCATGGGGAAACCACCTGTTAAAATATGGCTTTAAGTATTATTCAGATGAGATTAAATACTGGCTGATACTTTTCTGAGGACGTTGAAGTGGTGGAGGATACAGTTTAAGAAAGACGGTGGAGAAACCTATTCTAATGCATACAGGCTCGTAAACAATCTTGTTGAAGCAGGGTTTAAAGTTGGAAGGGTGGTGAAGCTCAGAAGCAGCAGGGACACGCATCTTAAACCTGGCGACTTCGTGATCGGTGTAGAAGATGATTATTCGGAATGCTTGATGAAGGATCTTGGAGAGGAGTATAGTGTAGAGTTGAAGCCTTTGAAAAACGTTGAGCATCAGAGTGTTTCTTGGCTGCACGTCCCGCTAATTGGATTATACAGTGGGAACGGGGTTTCAGTATCGTACTTGAAGGAAACCGTGGAGACCTTGTTTAACATGGGTTTTAGGAGGATATCTCTCCTTCCAGGACCTTTGACGCCTGAAGACTTGCGTGCCATAGATGTCTTAATAGTTGGCGGTGGAGATAGTTTCGAAATACTCAGGTCACTCGGGAAAGACGAAGCTAGAAATATCAGGCAATTCGTAGAGTCCGGAGGCTTATACATAGGAATATGCGCCGGTGCACTACTTTTGCTTAAACCAGTTAACCTGCCCGTATCAGCATACGGTGAGATAGAGGCTTGGAACGAGCTTCAGATGGTTGATTGCGAACTCGTGAGCGATATGGTTTCAGAGCCTTCTTGGCCTGTTTTCTCAGGAAGACGGCTCAGCGGGATTCTAAGGACTTACCCTGTAACAGGTCTCGTTAAGTCGAGGATTACGAGAAGAGGAATGTTGACACTGGGATATAGGGGTGAGCTCACGATGTTTCACACTGGTCCGTTTGTTAAAATCGCCAGTGCTAAACAGGTTTACGCAAAAATAATGCTGCCCCTTAATAGCGTGGAGTATGGTATACCTTGCGAGGAAGCGCTGGAAACGATGGAAGGCGCCAGCAGCATTGCGTTTACTGAACATGGATCTGGAAAGATAGTCCTATTCTTTTCTCACGTGGAGAGCCGTAGAACTCCCTTCACACACGGTTTGCTCGGGAACGCTGTGCTACTGAAAGCTTACTTGAGCGGGGAGAAGGTTTCTATGCCATCTGTAGAAGCTATGGAGCAGGAGACCCTTCGGGAAGCATCTGAATCCTGTAGGATGCTGAAGCTGATCCGAGACTCTGCGAGCAAGGTTGTCGACCAGATGGAGAGCGTCGTGCCTTGGCTTTATGCCGCCCGACTTCCGGATAGAGCTATAAGGCTTAGCATACTTAAGCAAGCATTAGCCAGCATCCTAGAGGAAGAGGATGTTGTTCTAAGCTCGGTCAGCGAGTCTGTTGAGGCTGAGAAACTGCTTCAGGAGCTCAGAAGGAAGAAACCAGCCCTGTTTCAGACAACAGTTTTATCCAATAATCTGGCGGAATGGAAGTATGTTATTAGCAAGACTAGAAAAGCATTAACTCCGATTCTTGAAAGAATCATGAAGATTCAGGAAATGATGGCTGATTTCTCCGCCACAGTAGTATCCTCTCCAGGGGAGGAGATCGAAAGCAAGTTCGACCTCTTATTCAACAGTATTGTCGGCGGTAGAATGGTCAGCGGGAAGACGATGATTGTTTCGCCTGGAATCGTCTCTCCGATGCTGAGCATAATGCTTAACATTCAAGATTTCCTTGAAAAAACAAGATTCTTAAGGAAGATCATAACGTATGTTCAACCCTAGCTAGACATATGTTGACAGAGGTAGGTCCTTATGATACTCGTCTAAAGAGAATGGCTCCTGTTCACTGCCATTATTATTGTTTTTAAATTGTATTGCTTCAACTATTTTCTCCGCGACCTCTAGACTCGTAATTACAGGTATGCCGAATTCTACTGCTGTCCTCCTGATCGCATACATGTCTTCAAGAGTACTCTTATCCCTATGGTCTGGAGTGTTTATCACTAGGCCTATCTTGCCACTTGCTAGGAAGCTTATTGAGTCGACCCCGTCAACAGACTTTTCGCTAAGCCTCCTAACCAGTATTACGTCGTTCAAACCGTTAGAAACCAAGAAGTCTCTTGTGCGTCGAGTGGCGGCGAGTGTAAAGCCCATTTCCTTGAGGGTTGAAGCCAGTTTTAAAGCTCTAGGCTTATCCTCGTCCCTAACTGTTATGAATATGATGTCGTTCTTAGATGGCAGGCTTAGACCTGAGGCTTCCCATGCCCTGGTGAAAGTATTTATGAAGTCGTAACCGATGCACGCTACTTCTCCTGTCGACCTCATCTCTACACCTAGAACAGGGTCTGCTCCTTTAAGCCTGACGAATGAGAAAACCGGCACTTTAACTCCAACAGTCTTCTCGTTATGCTTCAACAAGTCTTTAAACTCCCTAAGCTTCCGCGTAGCAATGAGTTTTCCTGCAAGCCATATCAATGGTATGCCTCTCGTCTTGCTTACAAAGGGCATTGTTCTGCTTGCCCTAACATTAGCCTCTATAACGTAGACCTCTGAATCCTTAACCAGGTACTGTATGTTGAAAGCCCCCACTATCCGGAGTTCCTTCGCGATTCTAACCGTGTAGTCCTTAATCTTCTCGACAACGTCTTCAGCAAGCCTCTGCGGGGGAATCATGATAGTTGCGTCGCCGCTGTGTGTTCCAGCGTACTCCAGATGCTCCATCACTCCGCCTATGAATACTTCCTCGCCGTCACTTACAGCGTCCACTTCCGCTTCATAAGCTTGTTCGAAAAACTTGCTTATAACCACGGAGTGCTCTGGGGATATTCTAGTCGCGTTGCGAATATATTCTACAAGCTCCTCCTCGTTTGCAGCCACGTTCATCGCTGCTCCGGACAGCACGTAGGAAGGCCTTATTAAAACAGGATACCCTATCTCTCTTGCTTTCACAACAGCCTCTTCCATGCTAGTTACTCTCGTCCAGACCGGCTGCTTTATGCCAAGGTTGTCTAAAAGGAGGCTGAACTTCGCCCTGTCTTCAGCGAAATCTATGCTTAGAGGAGATGTTCCAAGGATTCTAACACCATGCTTATAGAGTTTTTGACTAATGTTGATCGGATCCTGCCCACCCATTGTCACTACAACGCCTTCAGGCTTCTCGGCCTCAACAATGTCCATTACTCTTTCAAACGAAAGTTCTTCGAAATACAGCTTATCCGACATGTCGTAGTCCGTAGAGACTGTTTCAGGATTATTGTTCACTACAATGACCTCGTCAAAACCCTCTTCTTTCATAGACCATACTGTATGCATCGTGCAATAGTCAAACTCAACGCTGCTCCCTATTCTGTTAGTCCCTGCCCCAAGTATTATAACCTTCCTTCTGCCAGTTTCTTCCGAAATATCGGTGGCTTCATCACCGTAGGTGGCGTAAAGATAGTTTGTAACGGATTCCCACTCCGCAGCCATCGTGTCTATCAGTTTGAAAACAGGTTTAACACCATGCTTAATCCTAAAACTTCTAACATCGTCTTCACTCCAGCCAAGCCTCTTTGCTATCTGAATATCTGAGAACCCTAGTCTCTTAGCCTCCTTAATTTTTTCAACGATCTTCTCCTCATCCTTCTCTCCGCGAAGATGTTTGAGCTCAGAATCTACCCGTATTATGTTCAGTATTCTGTAGAGAAACCATTTGTCTATACCCGTCAACCTACTTATCTCGTCTACGCTAACGCCAGACTTTAAAGCCCTGACGAGGTTGAAAAGCCTCTCATCACTGGGCTTAAGAAACTCAGCTAAATCTGCCGGAACTCCGTCCTCCTCACCGTCATTCCCAACTACGCCAACCCTACCTATTTGAAGCATTCTAACAGCTTTTTGTAGGGCTTCTTCGAAAGTTCTGCCTATAGCCATTACTTCTCCAACAGATTTCATCATGGTTCCTACAGTTCTGTCAACGTTTCCAGGGAATTTTTTGAAATCCCACCGGGGGAATTTCACAACAACATAGTCTAACGCGGGCTCGAAGCTGGCTTTCGTAACCCCAGTAACCTTGTTCGTGAGCTCCTCTATACGATATCCTATGGCAAGCTTCGTAGCAAGGTACGCCAGAGGATAGCCGGTGGCCTTGGACGCTAGTGCACTTGACCTTGAAAGCCTCGGGTTGACCTCGATGACGATCAGCTCCCCATTTTCAGGATTAAGACCGAACTGAATATTGCATTCTCCAACTATTTTCAGCTTATCCACGATTCTGAGGCCAGCTTCCCTAAGCCTATGATACTCTTTGTTCGTAAGTGTCTGAATAGGAACAACAACTATCTTCTCACCAGTGTGTACACCAAGCGGATCGAAACCCTCCATCGTCGCGACTGAAACGCTATTTCCATAATAGTCCCTCATATACTCGTACTCAAGTTCCTTCCACCCGTAGTAGGATCTCTCTATGAGAACCTCCCTATTAATGCTCCATTTCAACGCTTTTGAAACCGTCTCGTAAAGCTCATCTCGATTCCTAGCTATTCCTGAACTCTGACCTCCAAGCGTGAAAGAGGTTCTAACGAGAAGCGGGAAACCAAGTCTCTCCGAGGCCTCAACCGCCTCCTCCGGGGTTTTTGCAACACTGCTCGGAGGAACTTTCAAACCTATCTCCCACATTGCCCTTCTAAACAGGTCCCTGTCTTCAGCTGTCCTGATTGTTTCAATAGAGCATCCGAGTACTTTAACGCCATACTTGTCTAAGATGCCTGCCTCATGCAGGCCTATGCCAAGGTTGAGAGCAGTCTGACCTCCGAAGCCCAGAAGAATACCATCCACCCTTTCCTTCTCAATTATTCTTGAAACAGATTTAACGGTCAGCGGCTCAAGATACACTTTGTCAGCCATTCTCCGGCTCGTCTGAATGGTTGCAATGTTCGGGTTAACTATAACCGTCTCTATGCCTTCCTCCTTCAGAGCCTTAAGCGCCTGACTCCCACTATAGTCGAATTCAGCCGCTTGGGCTATTACTATCCCTCCGCTTCCTATTACGAGCGCTTTTCTTATATTGCTAATCCTGGGCATTCAGGCAGCCCTCCTTGTTTTTTCAACAAGCTTCAGAAACATTTCGAAGTATATTTTCGCATCATAGGGGCCTGGAGACGCTTCAGGGTGGAACTGTACTCCGAAAACCGGCTTATCTTCAAGCCTAACTCCTTCAACGGTCTCGTCATTCACGTTTACATGTGTCAGCCTTAGCCTTGAATCCTCCAAGCTTTCCCTGCTGACTGCGAAACCATGGTTCTGACTAGTTATATAGATTTTTCCTGTTTCAAGATCTAGGCACGGATGATTCTGTCCCCTATGCCCGAACTTCAATTTGTAGGTTTTTGCTCCGAGCGCTAGCGAGATCAGCTGGTGGCCTAGACATATTCCGAAAACCGGGACACCATATTCTATTAACCCCCTTACTGTTTTGAAGACATATTCTAGAAGCGCAGGGTCACCTGGACCGTTTGAAACAACAATGCCATCCGGCTCAAAACTCATGATTCTATCTAAAACGGTGTTGTGAGGAACCTGGATCACTTTAAAGCCGAGTACTAGAAGGTTTGCGATTATGGATTTCTTGACGCCAAGGTCTATGAGAACAGCTTGAAAACCATTGTGCTTAGCTGGCTCGTGCTCAATGATCCTGCTCGTAGAAACCTCTGCAGCGAGATTCCTCTTATTCGGATCCTGGACGCGTCTCGCTTTTTCTAAAAGAGTGTTTACATCCACATTTTCATCCTCATGATAAACTTTCAAAATACCGAGTTGGGTTCCCATGACCCTTATTTTCTGAGTCAGCATCCTCGTGTCAACCCTTGAAATGCCTGGTATGGACTCCTTCTCCAACCATTCTGACAGGGACATCACCGAGGTGCGGTGGCTGGGCGTGTCTATGCATTCCCTTACGACGAGGCCCCTGATCTTTGGCCTGTCTGATTCAAAGTCATCAGGGTTAACTCCGTAGTTTCCAATAAGTGGATAAGTTTGAATGAGTATTTGCCCCCAGTATGATGGGTCTGTTATTGATTCTACGTACCCAACCATGCCGGTGTTGAAGACAAACTCGCCGTCAACCTCGCCTACGGCACCGAAGCCTTCGCCGCGAACAACAGTTCCATCTGCAAGAACTATGATTGCCTTCTTCTTATTCCCATTCTTGCTTTTTGTCACAGACTTATTCGAGGAGAGAAAGGTGCTGTCCCGCCTATTTAAAGGTTATCCGCAAAGAAAATAAGCTGGTGTTAAGCATGAGAAGCGATGTTAGAGGGCGAGTTTAGAAGGAGAATCCTTGAGAAAGCTTTTGAGAAAAAAAGCAGAGTAATCCTGGCTTTCGATGAGCATGGTGAAGACGCTGTCAACAAGCTTATCGTGCTTTGTGAAAGCCTTAAGGAACACGTGGTGGGGGTTAAGATAGGTTTGCCAACAATGCTTTCATCAGGTCTTCAAGGTCTCAGCAGGCTTATTAAAAGGTTCAAGGAGGATTACGTGTTCATAGCGGATGTTAAAATGGCTGATGTTTCACATGTTAACAGCCTTATCTCTAGGCTTCTCTACGAGACTGGGTTCGACGCGATTATATCGCACGGCTTCATAGGCTACGAGGGTGGTTTAGAAGGTGTTTTCCACGAAGCTGAGAGGCTTGGTAAAGGAGTGATAATCGTGGTGAGCATGAGCCACCCGGGTTCAAAGGACTTCATAGACCCGGTTTCAGATAGGCTTGTTCAAATCGCTTTGAAATACATGGCAGACGGTGTGGTGGCTCCGGCCACAAGGCTCAGAATAGTAGAGGAGGTGAGGAAGACTGTTGGCAGCAGTCTTCTAATACTGACTCCTGGTGTCGGTGCTCAGGGAGCACCCTACGGCGCTGGGCTTTCAGCCGGGGCTGACTTCGAAATAATCGGGAGGAGCATAACAAGTTCCCTCAATCCTGTTGAAAAAGCTTTGGAGGTTAAGATGGAGCATGGAAGAATACTTGGTCAAAGAGCTTGTTAAAGATATTTTTAGGGCCGGTGTCTTCAAAACAGGGGATTTTAAACTGACTTCAGGAGGGTTAAGCCCTTACTACGTGGATCTGAGGACTCTCGTTTCCAGACCGAGGCTTTTCGAAAGACTTGTTGATTCATACATCGGTATGATGAAGAGCATCGGGATGGATTTTGACGTTGTAGCTGGTGTTGAAACCGCGGGAATACCCATCGCAACCCTAATATCCTTCAAGACTAATACGCCGATGGTTTACGTTAGGAGTGGTGAAAGGGAGCATGGGACTGGGAGATTGGTTGAAGGGGAGCTTCAGGCTGGGAGTAGAGTGGTTGTTGTTGACGATGTTTTAACAACAGGTGGAAGCATTATGAGTGCTGTTAAATCGATAAATGCTTCAGGGGGAAGAGTAGTGTATGCACTCGTCTTCCTAGACAGGCTTCAGAATGGTGCTAAAAGACTAGGGGAAGCCGGGGTTACAGTTTACTCCGTTATAAAGATAGACAGTTTTCTCAGAATACTCCTAGAGGACAAGCTTATATCTGAGCTAGAGTATGAGAGGATAATGAAATATTTGGAGGGTTTTCGAAATGTGGAGGAATAGGGATCTGATCGATTTAACAGAGTTTACTAGGAAAGATGTTGAAACTCTTTTTAAGCAGGCGGATTTATTCCTCGAAACTAGGCTGGCACCTAATAAGATGCTTGAAGGAAAGATTATGGCTTCAGCCTTCTTCGAGCCAAGTACAAGAACCAGGCTTAGCTTTGAGTCCGCGATGCATAGGCTTGGAGGTTCCGTGATAGGGTTCTCTTCCGCTGAGGGCACATCCGTCGAGAAGGGCGAGAGCATTGAAGATACTGTTAGAATGCTTGACAACTATTGTGACGTGATAGTTATGAGGCATCGTGAAGACGGTGTGATGCAGAAGCTTGCTCAGCTTGCTAAAAATCCTTTGATAAATGCTGGCGAGGGGCAGAGCCGCCACCCAACGCAGGCGCTAATCGACCTATACACTATTTTTAAGGAGAAGGGTATGTTGGAAGGGTTAAATTACGGCGTCATGGGCGACGTTAAGCACGCTAGGGCTGCTAAGGACTTCATAAGGGGTTTAAGCCTGTTCGGAGTCAGAGAGGTTAACCTGATAACGCCAAGGGAGCTGATGCCTGAGGAAGTTTTCGTTAAAGATTTAAACGCGAGGGGCGTTAGGCTTAACCATTACGAAAGGGTTGAGGATGTTATAGGGATGCTGGATGTTCTTTACGTTGTTAGGCTTCAAGTCGAGAGGTTTAGAGATAGGAGTGAGGCTGAAGCATTAAGGGGAAGCTACTCCATAAGCCTGAAAACGCTTGAACGCGCGAAGCGGGGGCTGCGTATTCTACATCCTCTTCCAAGGGTCTGGGAGCTTTCAAGCGAGGTCGACGGCACGCCTTACGCTGCATACTTTAAACAGGTTTCCTACAGCATACCTGTGAGAATGGCTGTTCTAAGCTTGATACTTACTGACATTGAGAGGGTTCAAGAGGGTTTGATATGAAGGAATGAGAGGTTCACATTATTATCATGAGGCTAACGTTGTCTCAAACATTAGGGAGACTATAAGGGTTAATACGCTGGTCCTCAGGCTTAATGAAGGATTAAACATGGCGCCCGGACAGTTTTTGATGGTATGGAGGCCGGGCGAAGGGGAGATACCGATAACACCCTCGCTAATCCAGGGTGAGACCCTCAGCCTAACTATAGAGAAGGTGGGCTTCACTTCGAACAGGCTTGCATCGCTTAAACCTGGTGAGAAGGTTTTTCTGCGAGGTCCCTTGGGAAATGGCTTTAACCTCAGTCTTCCCGGAAGATACTTACTTATCGGAGGGGGAACTGGTGCAGCGTCACTGACACCCGCCTACCTGAGTCTCGCAAGCAAGGGTGTTGAAGCTCTTTTCCTAGTTGGAGCAAGGGATACGGAAAACCTTGTTTACATAAGTAGGCTTAAGGAGCTTGGAGTCAGGTTCAAGGTTGCAACCGACGATGGAAGTGAGGGTTTCAAGGGAACCCTGCCAGAGTTCTTCGAGGAATTGGTTTCAAAAGATCGCTTTGAAAACGTTCTCACGATCGGGCCTGAGAAAATGATGGTTAAGATAGCTGAGAAATGCGTTGACTACGGAATTTCCTGTCAGGTTTCACTGGTCAGGATCGTTAAATGCGGGCTGGGGCTATGCGGGTCATGCGTACTCGACCCGTTTGGGTTACGGGTCTGCGTAGACGGACCGGTTTTTTACGGCGAGAAAATCTTAGGCTCCGACTTCGGTAGATTCATGAGAGATGAGGCTGGAAGGAGGATTGAAATTGTTCAATGACACATTTAGAAAGGATTCTAATCGGTAGAATATATTACGGGGGCGACTTTATAGAGGGGTGCGTAGGTGTAAGCAGGGGAGAAATAGTCTTCATCGGCAAGGAGGCTAATGCCCCCTCTTACGACGAGAAGATTGACTTTGGAAGACTCCTGATAGTCCCAGGCCTGATAGATATTCACGCGCACCTGAGAGACATGAGGCTTAAGCATAAGGAGGATTTCGTAACTGGGACTTGTGCGGCAGCCGCAGGGGGCTTTACTCTAGTTATAGACATGCCTAACACAGATCCTCCGACTAACAACTATCTTAGAATGATGGAGAAGATTGAGGAGGCGAGGAATAAGATAGTTGTCGACGTTGGATTCTACTTTGGTAAGCCAGACAGCAAGAAGGAGCTTGAAAGGCTTCTGAAGACTGTTGCAATAGGGATTAAGCTTTACCCTGAGGACTATTGTGGGATGGACGACGAAGTGTCTGGAATGTTGAAGACTGTTGCGGAGTCAAGAAGTAAAATAGTCTTTCACCCTGAAGATCTTTCAGTAATACGGGAAAGCAGGAGTAAATACCCGGAGGAGTTGAGGGGCGTTGAGAAACACGGCTTCATAAGGCCTGTTGAAGCAGAGCTTTCAGCCCTAGACCTTTTCAGAAAGATTTCGGAGCCAGGTTCCCACGCGACTCATTTAACAACCGTGAGGAGCCTAAGGAAGGCTAGGGAGAATGGTTTCACGTTCGACGTTAGCGTGAACCATTTGGCTCTTACTGATGAAGACTTGTCCTCCATGGGAAGCATATGTAAAGTAAACCCTCCTCTTAGAAGCCCTGAGGAAAGAAGCATGCTTATTGCAAGCCTTAACAGGGGGGAGATTCCGATAATCGTTACGGACCATGCTCCGCACACGGTTGAGGAGAAGAGTGCAACTCTTTACGATGAGGTTCCCTCCGGCATACCAGGGTTTGAAACAGCGTTCCCAGTTCTTTTAGACATGGTTAACAGGGGTTTTTTGAATCTCCACAGGGTTCTGGAAGCGTTCACCAGGGGGCCTGCAGGCTTCCTCGGCGATGACAAACTGGGGGAAATAGTTGAGGGGAAGACTGCAAACCTTACGGTTCTAGACCCTAAGGAGGAGTGGAGAGTTAACCCTGAAGACTTTTTCACTAAGGCTAAGCACTCTCCTTTTAAAAACAGGGTTCTCAAGGGAAGGGTTAAGGCAACGCTCGTCAGGGGTGAGCTTGTTTTCCAGGGTAATGAGATAATGGTTTTGAAAGGCTTTGGAAAAATATATGGTTTTAGGCGTGAATATGGGAAGGAGGTTTAAAAAGTTTCAAACAAGCGTTGAAAAGCATTACTATGCGCGGCAAACCGGGTTAAGATGTTGAATAGCCGGCAAGGTTAATAAGGTTTAGAAGCCTTGAGAAAGATGCATGAACCCTCGTATGAAGATAGAGGTTGCTAGCCTGGTTCTCAGGTCGCCTCTGATAGTGGCTTCAGGCGTATTAGGATCCTCTGGAAGCCTGATTAAAAACGTGTCAGAGAACCCTAGCGTAGGTGCGGTAGTCACTAAGACTGTAACGTATAAACCGAGAAACGGGTATGAGAATCCTACTGTCGTTGACCTCGGATACGGCTTCCTGAACGCGATGGGTCTTCCAAACCCAGGGTACTTGGATTACAAGGTTGAGCTTGCGTCGATAAAAAGAGACCTGGAGGTTCCCTTGATAGTTAGCATCGGGCCTTCTAACGGTGAGGAGGCTGGGAAAATGGTTGAAGCGTTAAACAGTGTCGCGGATGGTTTTGAAGTGAACGTTTCATGCCCACATGCTAAGAACCTCGGGCTGGAGGTGGGTTCTGATGTGCAGACGGTTAGGAAAATCGTTAAAGCTGTCCGAGAATCCACCGGGAAACCAGTACTAGTTAAAATAAGTCCCAACGTCACGGATTTCGTAGACGTGGCTAGGAGTGCTGTTGACGCTGGCGCTGACGCTATAACGGCGATAAACACGGTGAGAGGGATGGCTATAGATGTGAACGCTATGAAGCCTGTTCTATCAAACCTTTACGGGGGTCTCTCGGGGAAAGCTATACACCCTGTGGCGGTCAGGATAGTCTACGAGCTCTATGAGAAGCTTGAAGTACCGATAGTCGGGTGTGGCGGGGTTTACGATTGGAAGGATGCTGTCGAGCTTATGCTAGCTGGTGCAACAGCTGTTCAGATAGGGTCAGCCATAGCTTATCGCAAGATGAGCCTGAACGTTTTCAACGAGATTGAGAAGGGGATTATCGAGTATCTGACAACCAAAGGATTCAGCAGTATCAGGGAACTAGTAGGCTTAGCACATAATTCCTGACCATGCTGTAGCGCGCGCGCTTTAACCATTAAACTGGCTCAAGCCAGTGGGAATACTTCTCCAACTCTCCCCTAACTATCTTGTAGAACTCTTCCTGTATTCTTCTTGTTATTTGGCCGGGCTTACCGTCTCCAATCTTATAATTATCCATCTCAACCACAGGCACCACTTCCGCAGCAGTCCCGGTCATGAAGGCCTCGTCAGCATAATAGAAATCAACCCTTGTAAGATCTCTTTCAACAACCTTCAAACCCATGTCTTCGGCGATGTGGAACACCGTGTCCCTCGTTATTCCTTCAAGGATGCCTGACGAGGTTGACGGAGTATAGATAGTGTCGTCCCTAACCATGAAGATGTTTTCTCCACTTCCCTCTGAAACCATGCCGCGGGAATCCAGCATGACTGCCTCATCATAGCCAGCCATCTTGGCTTCAACCTTTGCCAGAACACTGTTGATATATTGCCCAGTAGCCTTAACCCCTGCTGGGATAGTGTTAACGTCTATTCTTCTGAAAGACGACGTCTTAACCCTTATGCCGTTTCTAATGCCTTCATCACCCAAGTATGTTCCCCAGGACCATGCTGCTACAACAACATCCACCGGAGAGTTTAGAGGGTACAACCCCATCTCTCCGTAGCCTCTGAAGGCTATTGGCCTTATATACGCGCTCTTAAGACCGTTCTCCCTGACGACGGCTTTGCATGCTTCCTTCAGCTCGTAGAGAGAATAAGGTATCTCCATGAAGTATATTTTTGCCGAACGGTAGAATCTTTTTAAATGGTCTGTCAGCCTGAAGATCGCCGTGCCGTTTCTTGTCTCGTATGCCCTTATGCCCTCGAAGACACCGGTGCCGTAATGAAGACCATGCGTAAGGACATGTATTCTGGCATCCTTCCAGTCGACGAGCCTGCCGTTGAACCATATTTTTTCAACTTCCCTTATTGGCACAGCTCATGCACCCGAGCAGTGAACCCGGGCGGGTGAAAATAAACTTTCCTGAAAAAGTTTCGCTAAAAATATTTCACGATACTATTAATTCTTCCTTTCTACGAAACGCGTATAAAAGCAGTATTACGATGATTATGCTTCCAACGGACAAGGCTATCATAATTATGTTCAAACCAGTTTTAAGGTGGGTTGTGCTTCCACCAGGCTTCACCGTAATGGCGACGCTTTTCCCGAAAGTAGGCTGGATTATCGAGTAACTTAAGGCTTCGCTTTTCTCGCCAAGGCTGCTGGCTATAGAGTAGTCTACTTCAACCCTGATTTCGGAGCCCTTTGAGAAGAGCAGGTTAACCTCCTGACCGTTCCAGAGGGTTAGAATATTACCCTCGTCGTAAAACCTGAATGGCTCTATGATGACTCTGTTTCCTGAAAGCCGTATTCCCATTTGGTCAAGGTTTGCAACGTATCTTGAGCCGTTCAACAAGACTCCCTCGAAACTCCCATTGTAGCTGACCTCAACCCGTCTAACGCCGATCCTAGTTTCATTCGTGAAGAAGAGACCGTTTAGTCTTAGAAAATCTTCTTCAGCCAACTCAGGCTGGAAAACAATATTCCTCCTGTTTTGAACATCCGGAGCGAGAAGGCTGGTTCTGGCTTCGCCATACTCTATCAGCCGGAGGAACAGTGACAGCTCATCGTAAACATTCCTCAGGGAAGTCACGTTTTCATTCAAACTTTTTTGAACACTCTCTAAGCCTGAGGTGGCGTTTTCAAGCATCGGGGTAATGCTAGTAAGGTTGCCTCCCATCATCATGTTAGCCTCGCCAATGAGCTTTAATGCTGAGCTCATCTCCGCCAGTGCCGAGGATGCTTGGGATAATGCTGAGAGGCCTGATCCTAAGCCTGAGCTCATCTTCACGATGCTGGAACCATATTCCTCCAGCATGTTTATGAATGATCCTAGGCTTTCAAACAGAGTGTTCAGCTGAGGACCTGCTGATTCAAAATAGCTTTCAACGATGCTTAAACGATTATAGAGGCTGGTTATTCTCCGGGTAGCGTTTTCCAGCAGGCTTATCTGACTAGGGTCGGTCAAATTTTCTCTGAGGGTCGTTAAAGTATTGTTAATCTCTAAGAGGCTTTGTTCCGCGTCAACGATCATTCTATAAGTCTCGTTCAGGATTAAACCGGCTGACTGTCGAGAGGAGTTAAGCCCCTGCCTCAGCCTGTTGAAATCCACTTTAGAAACGTTTTCAGCGACTATCGATAGTAGCGAAGTTACTCCGGAAAGTTGAGATGCTGCCGAGCTGAGTCCGAGACTCACTGCTTTCAAGGCTTTACTAATCATAACGGTTTGATTACCAGTAGTCTCCAGAACGGAGCTCAGGTTGCCAAGCATTCCCGTCATCAGGCTAGTGAAGCTGGTGAGATTGCTGATGGGCGTCAGAATCATATTCATCATGCGCATAGTCATGTTCAGCTCGTTTAACTGGGAAAGCACCGATTTCTTCACAGACTCCCCCATAGGGGAGGATGAGATCGAGATCGTTGTCAAAGGAATGGTGCCCCAATCATCAAATCCTTCTACAACAGCCTCCGCCCTTATCTCCGCCTCCTCCCTCAGTATGAGCATCCATGAAACAGAATCCTTCTCAAGAGGGCTAGTCATGTTCACAGGAGGATTGTAAACAATTTTTCCAAAGTACCTCTGAGGAATGTTTATCGTTACTGAGACGAATACTGGAGGCTTCGAGGAGGTGTTTGTCAACGGGTCGAGTAGAACAGGATTATTGTTCTTAAGCCTTACCACCCATTCCGCGGAATCACCCTCTTCAGACCTTACGAAGAATACTCCATAAGCCGAAGTATAGTTTGGAACCGCCCCGTTAATCCTTAGGCTTGCTTCAACTTTTAGTGGAAGCCAAAGCGGCTTACCGCTAACCTCGAAAACGCTTGTACCAGGATTAGCCTGAACAACCCATTCGACCACGCAGAAGTCTCCTGAATCCTGTTGGATACGTGCTTCCGGCGGCAACACTAGGGTTGAAACATTTACCTTGAACAGTCTTTGAGTGAAACGGTACGGGACAGTCGACTGGCCAATATTCTTGACAGTAACAGTAGATTTGAATTCAACCGTGGAGTCCCCGGTTAACGGGTTTAGGTCCAGTAAATAAGTGAGGCTTTCGCTCACAGAAACCTGCGTCTCTTCCGGATTAGCCTTCATCACTATAGGGATCATCAGCATCAGAATTAGGAAAACAGCTTGAACGCGTTTCATTGCTTCACTATCAACTCCTTTTCCTCGATTGATTTTAAGGCTTTTTCATAGGTTTCCCCCGTTATGATCCTTTTTTTGAAAAGCCTTTCAACATTCTCCCTCTCCAGTTTTAAAAGGTCGAGTTGAACCTGTTTCTTCAGCCTTATCGACTCGTCATCTATCGGAAGACCCTCGAGGAAGCTTCGGGGGGCTTCCTCAAATATTTGACCATCCTTCATGAACAGGATTCTGTTAGTAATGCGGGCCAGTTCCACGTTATGGGTCACAATAATAATCGTGTTTCCGAAACTATTAAGGAGCTTGAAAGTCGCTATTATTTCTGTTGATGAAGAAACGTCCAGGTTTCCAGTAGGCTCGTCTGCAAGTATGTAGGCTGGATTATTAGCCAGAGCCCTCGCAATAGCTACTTTCTGCTGCTGGCCTCCACTGAGTCTGCTCGGAGGGTTTCTCAACCTGTCTTCAGAGAAGCCGACCAGCTTCAGTAAGTAAAGAGCCTTCAGCCTAGCTTCTTTGAAAGTATATCTTTTCGAAAGAAGCATAGGGAGCATCACGTTCTCCAAGGCTGAAAGGTTTCTTAGAAGGTTGAAGAATTGGAAGACAAAACCTATTTTGTTTTTCCTGAAAACGGATAGTTGGTTTTCGCTAAGCTTAGTTACATCCACACCGTCAACCAGAACCCTTCCGGAAGTAGGCCTATCTAAGGTTCCAGCTATGTGAAGCAGTGTGGACTTTCCTGAGCCGGAGGGGCCGACGATAGACACGAAGTCTCCTTTCCTTATTGTGAGTGAAACGTTTCTTAAAGCTTTCACCTCTATATCTCTCCCCATGACGTAGGTTTTGGAAACGTCTATGCATTCTAAGGCTGGATTACTCATATCTCAAAGCCTCCACAGGCCTTATCCTGGAGGCGTTCCAAGATGGAAGCAGGCTACTCAGGAAGCTCGCCGAAACCGCGATAATAAGACCGTTTAAAACAGGCTCGTAGCTGATTATGAATGGCAGATTTATCTGAAACCTGAATATTCTTGGGAGCAGATAAACAACAATAACGTAGCCCAAGCCCATGCCTAGGGCAGATCCCAATAATCCTCCTAAAAGGCCCAGCATGATTCCCTCTACTAGGAAAATGTAAAGAACCTGTAGAGGTGAAGCGCCTATAGACTTCAAAACCCCTATTTCCCTTATCTTTTCCCTTATGCTCATCGTGATCGTGTTCATGGTTCCAACGCCGGCTACTATTATGCTTATGGCGCTTATGGTGAATATTACTGCGTCTATCGTATCCAGAATAGCTTGGCTCTGCTTCAGGACATCCTCCTCGGTTGAGACTGAAAGACCAGGGTAAGTAGACCTTATAGCGTTGACAACGCTGCTCATGATGCTTGAATTATAAACTCTCACGAGAATCATGTCCGCAAGCCCCCTTTTATTCAGAATCCTCTCCCCCTGCTCAAGACTCATCACAACAACCGAAGCGGGCCCTGCCAGCGCAGCCTGAAAAAGCCCACCGATCTCGGAAAGACCAACAACCTTGAAAGTAACTCCCTCCTGCATGTATGATGTCACAATCCTCACGGTTGAGTTCACTGAAACACGTAGTTTCTTAGCAGACTCCTCTGGCATTAAGCATTCTCTAGCGTTTGGAGAAGAAACTCCTGAGCCGCTTAAAATCGTCTGGAACGATTTTATCTCCTCTACTGGCACAGCCAGTATGAACGCGTTGCTCGACTCAACTAGGCCTGAGCCGATTATGACTGGAACAGCTCTTTCTACACCAGGAATATTGTTTAGAAGATGAACCACGTAGATCGACATAGGTTCACTGTTCCTAGTCCTAACTATTATCGACGATCCCAGTAGAGTATTTATCTCACTCTCAACCCTTGCACGCATGCCGAGTGAAACTATAAAGAGCGAGACGAGGGAGGCTATGCCTATTGAAATACCCAGTATAGTAAGACCTGCCCTAAGCTTCTTGCTCGAAATATCCCGCAGAGCGTAGCGTGTCAAGTATAGTAGTGTGATCATCCCCATTCGTGCGGTCAAGTGAGCATATAAATTTTATAACACTCCATGTTTCTTTTTCAACAAAAATTTAACACATACCTGTTTATAATGCTACAGTAGGGAATATACCATGATGCCTAAAAGGCCTGCTGCAAGGTTTGAGACAAGGTTTACCGTATGATTGTCGAAACACCTAAATCCTTTCACCAAAACATATTCCCCTTGCTTCCCAGGTTTTTCACAAAGCCTGCCGTCCGCTTTAGAAACGTACGCTCCCTGAACGGTTGCTCCAAGCAGGCTGTCCACAATCATTCCAAGGAACCCGCCTGTTACGCATGCCGCTAGTAAGCGTTGAGCATCATTAACTCTAGAAAGGATGCCTGCACCATTAGCCTGAAGCGTCAGCGCGACAAGTGCTATAGCCATGGCTCCTGAAAGCCCTGCTAAAGTACCTAATAGGGTGACTCCCCCTGAAACTCCTTTCTCAACCTTCCTGCTAAGGTTCGTTATAAGCCTCGGCTTAGAATTGCTTAACAAGCCTATTTCAGTGGCCAGCGTGTCTGCTGCAGCCGAGCAAACACTGGTGGTGAAGAAGACGAGAAACACCTCCATCCGGAAAACATGCTCAAGAATAATAGATACCGCAGCCGGCCCGCCGTTTGCGAGAACGTTAATCCAGCTTCTAACCCCGCCCTTCTCCTGGGTTAAAGCATCCTGCTCCTTGTCTCTACGCCGATACTTCGTGGAAGCAACGCCCAAGATTAGGAACGCTAACAGTATTATGAAGCAGTCCCAGCCTCCTAGGAAGAGTACTACTACTCCTAGAAAAATAGAGGCTAAGACTCCGGAGAAGGTTAGGGAGTGCGAGAAATAGGTTGCTACCGCCAGCGTGACTATCACGAGCGTTTCAACGAGTATTTCGCCGAGCATCAAAAGCTGGAGGATTCTTCTCAGAGGGCTATTTAAGCTTAGCCTAGGGAGGTAAGTCTCTCTATAAGCTCCTTAGCAGAGCCTAGGTTTGACAATGCTACAACTATCCCGTCAACCTTAGCTATCTCCGCGGCGACGGGGTCAAGGCTCTTAGGACCATGGAGAACAATCATTTTCGGCTTAAAAGGGTATAAGTGTATCCCAACGAGCGGGCTTCTTCCATGTTGAACATTAGTGAAGACAAGCGTCCTTATGTTCGTGTAGCCGAAAACATTAACCATGTCATACCATTTGAAATATAGTATTGCTTTAACGCTGTCGAGCACGGTGTGGCCGAAGACAAAATCGTCAAGCATGTCTGGGAATGTTTCCACCCTGCCCTCAACAGCCTCAACAACCTTCCGCATGGAAACAGGCTTAGAATACTCCTTCATATCCAGGATTATCCCTTTAAGAATCGGCTCCGTCTTCAGCAGGTCTATTAGATGTGCACCGCCCCTTTCAGCATCGCTTTCAACAAGGTTCTGAACATAGTGTCTTAGAAAACCTATTCCAGGGTTTCTCCTCCTGCCTGTTTCATAGTCGCTTATTACTGAAGCTGAAATCCCCATTTTGCTTGCTAAGGTTTTCTGCGAGATCCCGAACTTCTCACGCCAGTTTCTCAAAACTATGAAGGGCTGCTCAGCTAGGACAACGTCGCTGATGATCTTCTTCATAGACACCTGCTTGGCTACCGTAAGTAGTTCACTGAGATAGGGGACAAGCTCATCGCCCATAGTCGAGAAAGGAATAAACATTAGCCGATACTTAAGCCTTTACCGTAATGTTCAGCCACGCCGGCCAGCATAGACGCGCTTAGGGTTAAAAACCCTGTTCTCAACTATCTTTAAACCACCATTCTTAAGAATCTTCCTGTAGAAACAGGTTTTATAGCCCATGTGGCAAACTCCTGGGCCCTCCTGCTCAACTGTGAAGAGTAGAGCACTGTTTTCACAGTTGATCTTCACTTCTAAAACCCTCTGAACAAAGCCAGAGGACTCTCCTTTCATCCAGACTCTTCCTCTTCTCCTCGAATAGTAGTGCATGAATCCGGTTGAGAGGGTTTTTAAAAGAGCATTCTTATCCATGAAAGCAACCATCAGGACTTCTCCCTCACTATTCATCGTCACCACTGGGATAAGGCCGTTTTCAAAATTAAGTTTAGAAAGGACTCGCCTGGTTTTTCTAAAGCTTATTTTAAACACTTGCCCCGCCTCCGCAGAGCCTTAAAAAGTTTTCAAGGATTCTCAGCCCAGCCTGCCAGCTTTTCTCAGGGTGAAACTGCACGCCGAAAATGTTTCCCTTCTCAAACACAACTGGGAACTTTAGACCCTCATAGCTAGTAAAGGCGGACGCGTCTTCAGCATCATAATCCAAGGGTGCGTAAGAGTGTACAAAATACATGTAGGCACCGTTCGCTAAGCCGTTCAGAATAACAGATTTCCTTACTATTTCTATATTGTTCCAACCCATGTGTGGAAGCCTTCTAACAGGGATCCTTTTAACAAGACCCCTGAAAAATCCGAGGCCTTTCTCACTCGGCTTCCCTTCTTCGCTTCCATTGAACATGAGTTGCAGACCTAAGCATATTCCAAGTATAGGATAACCGTTCTCCGCAATACTCATAATCCTTTCTCTCTCTTCATCGACCTTCTCAAAAGCAGCGGAATAGCTTCCAACCCCTGGAATAACCAGGCCGTCAAAATCTTCCTCAAGAATTATTGACGAGACTATTCTGGGTTCTGCCCCTGCTTTTTTCAGGGATGCGCTTATGCTCGCCAGGTTTCCAACCCCACAGTCGAGTATTAGTATTTTTTTCATCTGTGCCTACGCCTTCTCTCAAGCTCTTTCACAACTTCCTCAAGCTCTACTCCGGATGCTGCCAGAACTATGAGATAATGGAAGAGTAGGTCAGCTGCCTCCGCGACTTTGTCACCATTACCCTGTACTGCTGAAGCGAATTCAAAAGCCTCTTCCCCGAATTTTCCAAGCACTCTATCCATTCCTCTTTCAACAATACTCGCGACATAGGATCCCTCCGGCTTCTCACGCACCCTGTTTTTAACGACTTCGAATAGTTCGCTCAAGTACTCGATGGTCAAAGCCTTACTTCAACCCCTTTCTCCATTAACCATCTCTTAATATCTAAAACGCTGTACTGATCGTAATGGAGGAGTGAAGCAATGAGTGCGGCATCAGCACCCCCTTTGGTAAGAGCCTCATAAACATGCTGTAACGAGCCGGCTCCGCCTGAAGCTATTATAGGTATGTTGACGCTTTTCCTCGCCGCCTGTAAAAGTTCAACATCGTAGCCTAACTTGGTTCCATCCGCGTCTATGCTTGTCAAAAGTATTTCGCCAGCACCCTCGTATTCACATGTCTTAATCCATTCAAGCGCGTCCAGCCCAGTCGGTTCTTTTCCAGCTTTAACATAGACTTCCCATCCTTTCTCAACTCTCTTAGCGTCAACAGCAACCACTACGCATTGCTGCCCGAAAATACTGCTAGCCCTTCTAATCAGGCTCCTGTCCCTGACGGCTGCAGTATTGACTGAAACCTTATCTGCACCAGCCCTAAGGAGTCTTCCAAAATCCTCCACGCTTCTAACTCCTCCTCCAACAGTCAGGGGGATGAAAAGGTTTTCAGCAGTCTTCTCAACCACTTCCAACATTGTTTCCCTTCCCTTCGGCGTGGCTGAAATATCTAGGAAAACTATTTCGTCAGCAGACTGCTCCATGTATTTGACGGCGAGCTCCGCAGGGTCTCCTATTCTCTTAAGGTTTGAAAACTTGACACCCTTAACCACAATACCGTCATAAACATCAAGACATGGAATTAATCTCTTGGTTAAACCCATTTCCCCTACAAAACCCCCTTTTCACTCGGAATATTTGAACCTGTTATTGTAACCGCCTGTTTGAAAGCAAGCCCGGCAGCTTTAAAAACGGCTTCAGCCAAGTGATGCGGATCACCGTTTCTAAAGACCAGGATGTGAAGCGTTACGCCAGATGAGTTTGAAAGGCTTCGGAAGAAGTGTGGAATCATGCTGACTCCAATGTTTCCGAGGGTTGTCTGGTTAAATCGCATGTTATGGGAGAAGAATGGTCTTCCGCTTAAGTCTAATGAAACACATGCAAGCACCTCATCCATAGGAATAACAGAATAGCCGAACCTGTTCACCCCTTTTTTCTCACCTAAAGCCCTCCTTAAAGCCTCGCCTAAAGCTATCGCAACATCCTCAATTAAATGGTGTTCATCGCATTCAACAATGTTCTTAGCATTCAGCCTAAGGTTGAAGCCTGAGAATCTGATCATGCTCCCAAGGAGATGATTAAACATAAGGTAGGGTGTCTCTATGGTGTGCACGCCTTCACCGTCTAAGGTAAGCTCCAGTTCAACCACTGTTTCAACTGTTTCCCTACGAACTGTTGATGTTCTTGTCAATCCTCAGCAATCCTCCTTAAATCCTCTAGGCTTAGCAACCCATCATATAAGGCTTTACCAATAACTACGCTTTCCACACCGGTTTTTTTCAACGTCAAAATATCTTCCGGAGAAGAGACTCCTCCAGCATAAGTGAGCTTTAAACCTGTTTCCCTAAGCATGGATAAGAAGGAAAGCGTTTCATAGCGTAACCCTGCTAACGAGCCTTCTTTTCCAACATCGGTTATTAGAATTCCTTCTAAACCTATTGTCTCATCGACTTTCAGAACCCATTTGGCGACATCCTTCTCCAAGGCAATCATGCTTTCCCTACCTATGCCTCTAAACATGTTTCTTCCCAGATAGTCTATTCCTAGAACAATTTTCCCCAAGCCTGAGAAATCATAAAGGGCATTCGTCGAACAGGGTTTCAGTCTCACGACGACCCTTGAAGCACCGTTTAGAATAAAATCTTCAACTTGCTTCCTGCTCCTGATTCCGCCAGCGACTTGAACCGGTATCCCGACTGAGCGTATAACCCTCTTAACAATTTCAGTATTGCTTCTTCCCGTGTTTAACGAAGCATCTATATCGACTATGTGAATCATGCGGGCACCTTTTTTCTCCCAATAAATTGCTATTGTAACCGGATCGGAGTCTTCAAGGGTCTTATTCGCAACATGACCGACTACCTCAACCCTCTTCGAATCCATTATGTCTATCGATGGAACTATTTTCATCAAATAATCACCTTATCAATATTGAGAACAAGGATATCCCGCGCACCCTTGTTCTTAACGTTGTAAACCACTTCGAAAACCTTATCTGAATCAACGACAGTCATGACTTCCCACATGGGTTCCCTAGACTCTACTTTAGAGATCGTTGGGCCGCTCATACAGGGTAGACAGCCGACAACTTCCTTCAGACATTCTTCGGGAACATTCATCATTAGAAGCTTCTTTCCTTGGGCCATTTGCGTTGCTTGAATAATGGATATGATGCTTCCAATAATTTGCTGCTTCTCGGAGTTTTTAAGGCTGTTCCTATTGCCTATTAACACTGCCTGCGAATCCATAATGGTTGAAAGAACCTTCAACCCGTGTATTAGAAGCGTTGTGCCTGTGCTCATAACTGAAACTATGCAGTCGGATAGACCTAGGTTCGGCATTGTCTCAGAGGTTCCTTCAACACTTATGATTTCTGCGTTAGCATTCAGGCTTTTAAAGAAGCTTCTCGATATGTTTGGGAACTCTGTTGCTACTTTGAAACCATCTTTTTTGAGCAGATCGTTTAAGTCGTTGAACCTCGATGATGGTGCTGCAAGCACGAGCTTAGCATGACCATAGTTAAGTGGAAGGACCTCTTCAACGTCTACGCCTGACTCCTTAACGAGATCTCTTCCAGTAATACCTAGGTCTACAACACCGTTTTCAACCATCCTCGGAATATCTGCCGCACGGTTGAACACTACCGCAAGCCCTTTTAAACGGGAGATAGCTTGGTAACTCCGATCATTAGGAAAGTAAGTTATCAGACCTGATGAGCCTAGTAGTTCAAGCGAAGGCTGGAATAACCTTCCTTTGCTGGGAAGAGCTAGGAAAACCTGGTTGCTCAACTTGCCAGAACCCTCCTTAAAACATGTAGAAAGTATTTCAGCTCAATCATGGTTCCAACAGTGACTCTTAGAAAAGACTTCTCAATACCTCCCCATTCGGATGTCACTGAACGCACCCTTATGTTTTCAGCAAGAAGCTTTTCGAAGATTCTTTGAGCGTCTTCAACGTAGACCGGCACGTAATTCGCTTTAGAATCACAGGTTTTAACGCCGTCAAGCCTGTTCAACGCATCGATCATGTAGGCTTTGTTAAAGGAGGTTGATTCAACAATCATTCTAAGCCACTCTTTGTCTTCAAGAGCCGCCTTAGAGGCTTCTACAGCAGGAGCAGGAACGTCGAAAGGACCCATGGCTTTCTCAACTTCTCTTAAAAAAGAGCTCTCCCCCAAGAGATATCCTGACCTTAGGCCTGCTAATCCATATGCTTTAGAAAAAGTCCTGACTAACACTAGGTTGCTGAAGTCGCGTAAAAGTGGGATGAAGCTTTTACCATAATACTCCGTATAGGCCTCATCCACTATAACCATTCCGAATTCCTCCAGAAGCCTTCTCAAAATGCTTTCTTCAACAGCCTCCCCAGTCGGATTGTTTGGCGATCCTAGCAATAGAACGGCGTTACTGTCTGAGAGGCTGAAAACAGTGTCCCAGCTTCTCCCCAGCCAGGCTGGTGTCTGCTCAACCCTGTTAAAGAAAAGCCTGGAAAACCTTGTGTACATTAAGAAGGCTGGTGAAGGTATCACGACGCGTTCATATTTCTTCGACAAGCATTGAAGTAGGACCTGTATCCCTCTGTCGCTGCCTGGGGTTGGAAGAACCTCAACGGGCTGTAGTCCTAAATGGCTTGAGATAAACTCCTTATAATCAGCGTAATCCGGATACCTGTTTAGGCGCATGGTTGTCTTATAATAGGCTAGTATGGCTCTTGGTGACGGGCCGAACGGATTTTCATTCGTGTCTAGCCGTATAGGCTTTGATGGGAACTTCATGGGAATGAAGTTCCATTCTGAACCCACATATTTATAAGCTTTTCCCAAGCGTCTAAAAAGGAGGCAGAATGCCAAAGACATACCTGCTTAAAATAGACGATAGAGGCAGAATACTTATACCTCAAGCAGTCAGAGACCTTATGGGGCTTAGACCACAGTCTGAGACGGTTGGAACATATGATTCTGAAAGAAACGTTTTCACGTTGATGCCCGTCAGGCAAGGTGGGAACTTCGTAAGAATAGTTTTTAAAATATCTGATCAGCCAGGCTCATTAGCTAAAGTCGCTAACTCGCTTGCAGCCTCAGGAATAAACCTTGTGGCGACGAGTTCAACAACCCTTGTTCCCGGTAAGCTGGCTGAGTGGGAGGTTATTGCAGACGTCGACAAGAACTATCCTTTGAAAGAGCGTTTAAAGGGTATTGCTGATGGTCTCAGGGACATCATGTTTGGGTTCGAAATAGAGGAGGCTAAGGTTGAAGCCTGAAACCTCGTTTTTCAAAGAGCATCGAGCCGGATGGAAAAGATTTTTAAGCATCCTTAGAATATTCTTTCCTGAATAAAGCCTAAATGGTAGGGATAGAAGAAACATTAGGTGAAAGGATAAAGCCATTTGACGACAAGGAAATTTTCGAGGAGCTAAGCAAGGAGGAGCAGGTAATAACTATAAGGCTTGAAGTAACCAGGTGGAACAAGCAGATGACTATAATCGAAGGCATTGATCCTAAGGAGGTGGACTTAAACAGCCTTGCTAAGAAGCTTAAAACTTACTGCGCATGTGGAGGAACGGTTAAAAACAATGCTATTATGCTTCAGGGTGACCAAAGGCAGAGAGTGTACAACTATCTTTCTAAAAACGGTTTCTCGGAAAGAAACATAACAATACTCTAGCCTGAAAGTAAGCTGAACCGCTGCGGGAGGATTTTCCTAGATTGAACTGGGCATGTTGATGGAAAACCTTATCTTCAAGAGCAAAGTTTTCTTGAAGCGTTGGACACGCTTGAATGCATCTTGAAAAGGAGAAGCGTAAGGTCATTCTTAAAGAAGCCAGTGCCTAAAGAGCTTCTCGACAAGGTTCTTGAAGCAGCCCTTATGGCTCCGTCAGCAGGAGACATACACCCTTACAGGATAGTTGTTGTAACGGATGAGTATAAAATAAGACAGATTGCTGAGGCAGCTTTAAACCAAGCATTCATATCTCAGGCTCCCATCGTGATAGTATACCTCGTTTCCATCGAGGAGGCTTCAGCATATGGAAAGAGAGGAGTTGAACTTTACAGCATTCTGGACGTCGGCGCATCCATGGAGAACCTTATGCTGGCAGCCACTAGTTTAGGATTGTCAACGTGCTGGATCGGAGCTTTCGACGAGAGACGTGTCGAAGAGATCCTTAATGCCCCTGAAGGATATAGAGCGGTTTCACTCACCCCCTTAGGTTATTCGGATTCTGCAGCCCGCTGGAGGCCGCCACCATCTAGAAGCACGAGAATCTTATACGAGGGGTTCCAGTAAGATGGAGAGCAAAAGATTCCAGAATGTGGCTGAAGTGCTTAACCGCTTGAACGAGTTAAACGAGGAGAATGCTATCCGAGTGATGGTTGCCTTGTTTAAAAAGGTTGACGCCAACTGCCTTGAAACTCTTCTCAGGATAATGAGAATGGATTTTGGTGAGGCTTCGAGGCTTATTGGTACACATTTGTTAAAGAGAATAGTTTCAGAAGCTCTAGCCAGAATAACGCCTCTTAAACAGGATATGGTTGAAAGATTGGTGCGATCCGGAAGATTGGATGACATGTTAAAAAGAAGGAGCAGTATACTTCTCGAAAAGGAATTGAGCATTGAGCAAGCCTATCTAGGAATGCTTGAGGCTTGTGAGATTAGCGGAAAGAGTAGTATCGCCTCCAAGGTTAAAAGCTTAGCAGGTTTACTCAATAAAGCCTCCGATGAAGAGGTTGTTCTCATCATAAACATGCTGACTGGCAGGCAGAAGCCTGTAGACGACAGGCTTATTCTAAAGGCTTTGAGTGAAGCATTTTGTAGCTCAGCCGCCACTGGGATGGGGATTATTAACGAGCAGGATTTTCAAGACATTTATAAAGTGGCGATGCAGGTAGTTAAAAATGCAGGACGGGCCGGAGCAGGGTAAGAAAGAGGATTCTGGAAGAATTGAGCAAACAATAGAGTGTGCTGAAGAATTATCCAAAATGGTTCAGAGCCTGAATACTGCTTTGTCGAGGGGAGACTTCGAAGAGTTGAGGGAAATCTTAAGGAAGGTTAAGAAACGTATACTGGAGTTGGAGAACTATCTAAATATGATTGATTAAACCTGATTCCTCTTTTCCACAACCTTTTCTAAGGAGTAAAGCTTAATAGGTTAAAGACCAACTAAAACATGGTGGTCTTAATGTCTGAAGTTGAGGCGAAGATTGATGAATGCATAGCTGAGCTAAAGCCCTACAGGATGTTCTCCTCCGAGGCGAGTAACGCTATAAAAAGCTTGGAAACGCTCAAGGAGCAGTTGAAAAACCTAACAAAGGAAAACATTGATGAAGTTATAAGGGGTGTGGATGAAGGATATCGGGGAAGCCTAGCGTATGCGAATTTCATTCCTAAGACGGTTGAGAACCTTAGATTCATAAAGGAATATCTTGAGAAAGTAAAGGCTTCTCTCTAGTCTACCAGCATAGGTTAAATTAATCTAGGTAACCATGCACTCTTTCTCCACCGCATTTATACTAGCTGGATGACTCCAGTACGCCATGAAGCGGAATACCAGCTAATATTTTTAAGCCTGTTCTCCAGAGAAAAGTCTATGAGACAAGTTAAGTTTGGTGTAGTCGGCGCCGGGGTGGGGGCCAGCTTCGCCCTCCGCGCCATGAGGCTTCTGGAGGAGAAAGAGGGAATTGTTAAAGCAGTCGCTGTATGCGACGTTGTTGAAGATTTAGCTAGAAAGACTGCTGGGGAGTTCGGGATAAAGTATTTTCTCAACCATAGGGATTTACTCGTCGAGGAAAGGGTTGACGCTGTTTTCATTTCAACACCACATTATCTGCATTTCCCAATGGCTATAGATGCTATAGAAGCTGATGTAAATGTGCTTGTCGATAAGCCCATGGCTATAAGCGTCAGAGAGGCTGATGAGATGATAAGAAGGGCTAGGAAAGCTGGTGTGAAGCTTGGCGTAAACCTTCAGGGCAGGTTTGACCCCAGCATTCTAAAGGTAAAGGAGGCGGTTGACACAGGTAGGCTGGGTAGGCTTTTCTACGGGGAGGCGACTGTGAAATGGTTCAGGACGAGAGAATACTATGATAAAAGCCCTTGGAGAGGGAGATGGGCTACTGAGGGCGGTGGGGCGCTCATAAACCAAGCTATTCACACGTTAGACCAACTTGTTTGGATTATGGGATCTGTGGAGTATCTTTGGGCTCAATGTAGTACTGTTTTCCATAATATAGAGGTTGAGGATCTGGCTGTCGCCACTCTAAGGTTTAAGAACGGCGCTTTAGGCCTTGTTCAGGCCAGCACTGCCCTTTACCCTGGCTTTCCAACCGGGCTTGAACTCTACGGGACGAATGGCACAGCCATCATAGAGGGAGAGGTGATTAAACTCTTGGACATAAAGGGGGAGAAACCTTATTCTGAAAAAGAGGCTAAAGGCGGGTTAGAAACTTGGACTAGGCCAGAGGCTGCACCACCGTTGAACCATGCCGCGTCTATAAGGGACTTTGCTCAAGCCATCTTGGAGGATAGAGAGCCTAAGGTTTCTGGCGAAGAGGGTAGAAAGTCTATCGAAATTATAAGCGCTATTTACCAGTCCAGTAAGAATGGTCAAGTTGTCAGGCTGCCGTTGACATGATTTAAAAACTTGTAGACGCCTGCATAGATTTATTCCAGATCAAGCTTCAAAACCCTGGTGGCGTTTCTATACATGATTTTATCATAAGTTTTTAGAGATATTTTTCCTTCTTCCATCAAGTTGCGCAAGTATTTCAGTTGAGGTATGTCTTGATTCGGCATATCTAAGTCCGTTCCGAACATCAACCGGTCTTGAAACTCCTCTAAGAATTGAATTCCGAACTCCGGGTCTCTCGAGATAGCGTTATACCCGCTGCCAGCTGAAAGATCCCCATAAAGGTTTTGATATTTTCGGAATAAGTCGACGACTCTTCCTCCAGGGGCAACTCTGCCAGTTGGATAACTGTTCCTCTCCTCCGGCTTTAGGTCTCCGGATATTTCAGCCCAGAATGGTTAAGAATGTCCTATAAATACTAGGTTTGGAAACATTTTTAGACATTTTTCAAGCCTAGGCAGACCGGGCTCATCCACAAGGCCATAACATCCACCTATGTTGGGACCAATGTGGAATAATACTGGAAGCTCCAATTCTTCACAAACCCTGAAGAGGCTCAAGACCCTTGGGTCATCAAAATATATGTTGGCCGTTACTTCACCCACTCCTCTGCATCCTTCGCTTTTATACTCCTCAATTATGAATCGTAGACTCTTTTCCGAGCCGGCGTTTAGCCTTGGATCCGGGTTGCAGAAGGGGATTAGCTTGTCACCATATTCCTTGCAAAACTCTATAGCATCGCGGGTGGTCACAGGCTCTATGGAGCTTTCCGGGCTTGGCAGTGGGAGAATAACCGTCTTGTCTATCCCTTCCTTCCTCATCCTTCTAACAAGCTCAGACACGGTTATCCACCTTACGTACCTGTTTTTAACAGGGTCGTATGAAAGCCAACCGGGTCTTGGAGAGCAGTGCGCATGAATGTCGATGATCATGCTAACTGTTCTGCGGAGCAAGCTATTTAAGCATTCGACGAGTCGAATGCGTCGAGGTCAGGAAAACACGCGCTCCTGATGATTAGGAGTCTCTAGGCTTTAGGATTCAAGCACCTGCTTAAAGCTTAGTCGCCAACTCCTCCGATCCTTAGCTTCTTGTATAGGATTGCTACTGCAAAGGCAACAACGCATATTAGGGCCACTGCTAATATTTTAACATAGTCTATTCTCCAAACCGCTTTAATTACCTTGGATTCGTCAACATAGATTTCTACAGACCTCTCGTCTATCACCATGTCTCTAGGCCCCAGGCCTTCAAAATGGTCGAAAACAAAGAAGCCCCAGCTTGTCGCATTCATCCTTATGAGGGCGTAGGAGCCCTCGTCGTACCAGCCTGCGCCCAAGGCTTTTCCATACTCCGTCTCCACAGTGATATAATGCTTCTCTGAAATCAATGCGTTCAAAAGATCAATACGCCACTCTCCCTTATCCGGGTCGTAGGCTCCAAAGCCTGCGCAGAACTCCCAATAGCACCAGGCTATTCCCCTCTTCTCAGCCTCCCTTGCGACGAAACGTGTCCACCTTACCCTGGAGTCCATATCGGCTTTACTGTATGCTCCGAACTCGCCCATTAAAAGAGGAATATTGCCGTGTTGCGCTGCCCATTGGACAGCCATGTTCAACTCATCCAGGATTGTTTTTTTCTCAGCTTCGGTTCCAAGCCATTTCCTTCCAACGGCAGGGGAAGGACTGACCCATTCTGCTCCTTGATGGGTGAATTCAAACGGTGTATAAAAATGAAAGGTGACGATAATATTATCATCCTCAGGAATCTTCAGCCCTTTAAGATTATAGATGCTGTTCCAACCCGTGGGACCTATGATTATTTTCCTCGACGGATTAGTCTCCCTTATTGTTTCAACAGCCTCTTGGACGAGCTCGTTCCACTTCTCGTCTGTCAGCTCTCCATAAGGCTCGTTCAACAGCTCGAAGTAAAGTGTTTCAGGGTAATCCTTATAGTGCTCGGATATTTGCCTCCACAATGCTATGAAGCGGTTCCTATGGGTTAAGGGATCTTGCATTATTTCTTCATAGTGGTGGATATTTATTATGGTGATGAGATTCTGCTCCAGCGACTTGTTCACAACCCAATCAACTCTCTTGAAGAAGTCCCCATCAATCCTGTATGGTGGATTAATTTCCGCGTGGGCTGACCATTTTATAGGGATCCTAACAGTGTCAAAGCCCGCTTCCTTTATTATTCTGAAATACTCGTCCCTAATGTAAACTCCCCACTCGCCCTCCCTAGGCGCCTCCAACGCGTTCCCGATGTTTATCCCCCTCCGCATCCCGGATTTTAAGACGGCTTCCTCAAGCTGATAATAAGCCGGTTGCGTCCGCTCATCGTCTCCCACTTTGCTAACCGAGTAGGATATGGTTAGGAAGAGTAGGCTCAGCAATAAGACGTATGGTTCAAGCCTTTTTTCAAGTGAAGCCATCTGTAAGATCCTCTCTCAAGCTCTTTTAAAATTTTATTCCGGGGCGTTGAAAGATATTTTCTCAATTCTTCCGGAGTCCGGATTGATCCTCAGATCCAGCACTATTTCTTTTTCTCCATGGTATAGATGTGCGTTAAAGCATCGGTCTGCTTCGTCGAAAGAATATTCCGCCATCATCAGGTTTACCTTACAACCGGACTCTATAAGCCTAGCTGTAAGCCTATTGCTACCTAGTATCTGCATTATTCTCTGCCCAAGCTCGCTCGTCGTATTAATAACCGAAACCCTTGCGAATACAGCTGGCGAAACCCAAACGTTTGAGCTATTCTTTAAGCATGCTTCATCCATACTGTAAGTATACCCTGGATCATACGGGTTTTTGGATCCGACTATCGTGCCCACGACATATGCTTCACCATATTTGTAAATATATACGCAGATCCCATTGGTCTTATTATTCTCCTCAAGGGATACTCGCAATTCTTTGAACGCGTTAGCATTAGACTCGATTCTATAGGTTTCATTAAAGATTACGGTACAGATGCTTCAATCCCCTCAACCAGCAGTTCTATTTCCGCGTATGAAGTCCAAACCATGCTCCACTCTCCTAATTCTCCGGTTATTCTAATGCTTTCAATGACATACGCAAAGCCCTCTTCCTTAAGCCATTTAATGAAAGACTGGTTCTCCAGGATCCTGATCGCCTTATTCTTAAACTTCTCAGGCGGGTTTCTCAGCCTAGGATAGGAGAGGTTCAGAACGCTGATCATTGCCTCTACCGGTGAGTCGTTAAAATACAGTTTTAGTTGCTCCGCACCTTTCTTCAAATCCTTCATGCTGAAAACATGCCCTGAATCATTAATCATGCTTATTCCAACCGTCTCTTCTCGCCACTCTACCTTAAGAAGTTCCTATTGAACTTACACCAAGGTTCCCTGAGGAAAACGAAACCGTGTTTCTAACAGAGTGTGCTAAGTTTGACGAAGAGATAATGGGGAAGATCAAAAATCATCTTGTTAATGGTGGGGACGTTATAATCACATCCGGCTTCGTGAAAGCGATGCAGAATGAAGTGAGCAGAGAGCTCGTGGAGGTTGAATATACTGGTGGAAAAATACTTGTTAAAGATTTCTCCGAGTTCTTCCCTTTCAGAGATGTTTATCACTCAGACGTGGAAATACTCGTTCCGCATCTCAAATATCCTACTAACGATGCTTGGGAGATCTTTACGTGTTTAAGCAAGGGGAATGGATACCCCTTATTAATGGGTACGAACTACGGTAGGGGAGTGCTTTACATCCTTACAATACCTGATAACTTTAATGACTTATATCATCTTCCACCCCAAGTCTTAAACATTGTTAGGAAAGTCTTCTCGAAGAATCTGAAGATAAATCTTGAAGGACCAAGCCGAGTCTGCATTTTCTTATACGATAATGACGCATTCATACTGCATTCTTTCCAAACTCATCCTTCTGCAGTCAATATCACCATTAAGGGCAGGGGTTTGAGGTTGCGTGAACTTGTCTCGGAAGAAGTATTTAATGGTTTTGAAAGAAACTGTGAAACTGTGTTCCAAGTATATCTGCAACCGTCCTCCTACAGAGCCTTCAGAGTTGAATGATTAATTCTGAAAGTTTAAATCTGCAGAAGAAGTAAGTTACCCATGGACGCTTTCAAGCAGAATGAACTGCTGGGCAGGGGCGTAAACATATTAGGCTACGACCCGATTTGGAGAAAAAGGTCTATGGCGAGGATGAAAGATGAGCACTTTAGACTGATAAAGAGTGCTGGGTTTAACAGTGTACGCATCGCGCTTCACCCAATTCGTGACGGGGCTATGAGCCCTGGAGGTGAAATCTCTAAGGGATGGCTGGAAATCTTGGATTGGGCTGTAGAACAATCTCTTAAAAACAAACTTGTGGCTATACTGGACTTCCACGAGTTCATAGCTATGGGTAGAGACCCCTTAGGTAATAAAGATATTTTTCTAGCATTTTGGAAACAGGTTGGAAAACGTTACAGCAATCATCCGAATGAAGTGGTCTTCGAGCTTTTAAACGAGCCCAATGGGGAGCTCACACCCGAGCTTTGGAACAAGCTCTATGTGGAGGCGCTTAACATCGTGCGCAGAACGAATCCGGAGAGAACTGTTGTAATAGGACCAGCGTATTGGAATACCATCGATCACCTGGATGAGCTCAAGCTTCCAGAAGAAGATGAGAATATAATAGTTACAATTCATTACTACAGCCCCATGGATTTTACTCATCAGGGTGCTAAATGGGCTGGTCGGGAGGACAAGGTTGGGGTCGAGTGGAAAGGTACTGCGGAGGAGAAGCAGGCTATTGAAAACGACTTCAAAAGGGCCCAGGCATGGTCGAAGAAGCATGGGATGCCGATTTTCCTAGGCGAGTTTGGTGTTTATGATAAGGCGGATATGGATTCGCGTGTAAGATACCTCAGCTTCATTGCCAGATTGGCTGAGAAAATGGGCTGGAGCTGGGCATACTGGCAGTTCGACAGCGACTTCATACTCTACGATATTCCGAGCAACAAGTGGGTTGAGCCGGTTTTAAAAGCGCTCATACCGTCTTGCGAGAAGCATAGGCAATCCTAGTTAGTCAAGCTTTATAACATCTTCTTGAATCATTTAATGCTGGAGTTGAAAAATGGCTAGGATTCATCCGAGAAGACTGGGGAGATCAGGTATTAGAGTCAGTGCCATGGGCCTCGGCACTTGGGCTATCGGAGGGCCTTTCTGGCATGGAGACCAGCCTCTCGGTTGGGGGAGGGTGGATGATGAGGAGTCTATACGAGCTATACGTCGTGCACTTGATCTTGGCATAAACTTTTTCGACACGGCTGACGTCTACGGCGCCGGCCATAGTGAAAGGATACTTGGGGAAGCTTTAGAAGGCAGTAGGGATGAGGTGGTGATTGCAACTAAATTCGGTAATGTTTTCAATGAGGAAACTCGTCAGGTGACGGGGATAGACGTCTCGCCAGAATACGTTCGTAAAGCTTGTGAAGCCTCTATGCGTCGTTTGAAAACAGACTACATCGACCTCTACCAGCTACACGTGTGGTATCTCCCGGAGGAAAAGGCTGAACCGGTGAGAGAGGTTCTTGAAGAGCTCAGGAGTAACGATTTCATAAAGGCATACGGGTGGAGTACTGATGTTCCGGAATGTGCCAGGTTCTTTGCGGAGAAGCCTGGTTGTACAGCAGTACAGCATGAGTTAAATGTCCTGGTTGATGCTAGAGACATGTTGGAGTTGTGCGATAGATTTGACTTAGCTAGTATAAACCGCACGCCGCTGGCCATGGGTCTTCTCACCGGTAAATTTACTCATGATTCACGTCTGCCCTCAGACGATGTGAGAGGCAAGGAACCGGAGTGGATGAAGTATTTCAAAAACGGGAAGCCTAGCCCAGAGTGGCTCCGGAAGCTTGAATCAGTCAGGGAAATACTTACTAGTGATGGGCGTACTCTTGCCCAAGGAGCACTCGCATGGATCTGGGCCCGTAGCGAGAGAACGATTCCAATACCCGGCTTCAAAACGGTGAAGCAGGTTGAGGAGAATGCGGGAGCAATGGACTTCGGGCCTTTAAGCAAGGACCAGATGCAGCAAATAGACGAGATACTGAGCGAGAGAACTCCTAAATATTCTCCTTAAGGCTACTATAGATTAGGCTGGAAGCTGCCTTTTCCAGCCTATTTTTAGGATAGCGGATTTTATATCCTCCTACTATGAACTGAGTCTTGATGCATAGAACTATGTTTCCCGCATCAGAGCCGCCCTCGCCTGAAATTGTTGCGGAGCTACTAGCCCAATGGGTAGACCCGGTTACTGAAGAACCGCCTGGTACAAGATATCGTCTTTATCCAACACCAGCTCGGGGAGCTGATACTCAAGGCAGCTACCTGATATATCTGCCGCCAAGCTATGAGCAGAATGATTCAAAGCGTTACCCAGTAATCTACTGGCTTCACGCAGGCTTTCAAAGTGCAAGACAGGGAGCATGGGCAGTTCAAAAATACGATGCAGCCATAAGGGCTAATTTAATGCCGGAAGTAATTATCATTCTCCCTCAGGCACTTCCTGTCGGATGGTACGTGGACTCGAAAGACGGGAAGCTGCCTGTAGAGCAAGTAATCATTAAGAATCTAATTCCACATATTGATATTAACTATCGTACAATAGCCCGAAAAGAAGGGCGTGGTATAGAAGGTCATTCAATGGGCGGGTTTGGGGCTCTGCATCTGGGCCTCAAGTTTCCAAACTTGTTCGGCGCCATCTCTGCAATAGCGCCCAGTATACTGCGTAATTTGAGTGATGAACCTGTATACCGTACGTATTACACTTTTAACGGTGACCAAAACTATTACGAAGAAGTCGGTCCATGGAACCTCGCTAAGCTTAATGCGAAGATGTTGAATGAAGAAAAAATAAAATTAAGAATACTATGTGGCGAATACGATTCGCGTCTACTACCTGCTTTACAAGAGTATCATGAGTGGTTGAAAGAGCTAGGTATCGAGCACATATTTGTTACGGTGAAGGGTGCAGGGCATGATTATCGGGAAATATTTGAAGGCTATGGGCAAGGCGTATTCACATTTTGGTCAAACGCCTTTAAGGACTTAGAGTAAGCGTATTCTAATTTTTAACGAGTGTTTAGAATGGGAAAACTCCTGCTGAAATCCATGCGAACATGAGAGTGTTAAAAACAGTGCCCATGCCTATGGATGAGGTGAGCCTGTGGAGCCACCATGAGCATGCTGTTGAAATTGCGAATTGTAATGTTATGAGTGGGAGAAACTCTATTAGGAAGCCGAGGAAAGAGGTGAGTGGCTTAACCTCGAGCAGGAACATCGGGATATACTGTAACCCCATGATGAGAATGTATGGTGCAATCTTGATTCCGATCGTTCTACCCATCTCTAAGGCTTCCGTGAGAAACCCGCTTTCCCCGCTTTCTCCACGCAGAACATGTAGGTAAATCCCCTCGACGTAGAAGAAGACTAGGAAGAACGGTATGAAAGTCAGAAACAAGGTGATTCTCGATAGTGTGCGGAGAACTTTGAAAATAGGCACGAAAACCCATAGGTTCATGCCCAATAGTAGGTCAATAAGATAAACGATAACGTACAGCATTAGGAACAGGCTTACCGCGGCCAAGGCTTCCTGCCACTTGAAGGATTCAGATATTAGTTTTCTCATTCTGAGCCTGACGCCTGAGAACCTGGGTATAACGAACAGGATGAGGAGGATCCCGGTGATAGCAACCATGAGCAGCCACCACGCTATGGAGGCGCCGAATAAAACGGGTGGGAAAACCAGGCTTAGGCCCAGCGGGAAAGTCGGTAGGAGAAGAGCTATGCTTAGAGCCCCCCAGATGACCGTAATCTTCCAGTCTTTAATGGAACCGTGTTCTACTCTAGCAGCCTTCCTACTTGGAAGCTTCAGCAAGATGAGCGTGGAAACCGGGAAGGTTAACCCTACTAGCGAGAAAACGCTTAGGAGCATCATTGTTTCACGGCAGGGATATGTTAAGCCTTCTTCCAACAGCTCGATTCGGCTGGCTTCACTAGGCTTGAGAGCACTGCTCATCCAGACGACTATTTCTGAAACAATAGTCGGGTCAAGGGGTTCAAGCAGATGAGTTGTAGCCGGAGCTACTAGTTTCCTTGCGGTTGCAGAGTTGAAATCACCGTATAGTCTTCCAATATAAATCTCCTGAACCCCGAAAACCGGAGGCAGCCATTCTCCAGCAACCTGGTTCAAGTTGAAAAGAACGTCCTGCCTACCTATGGCTACCAGAAGGTTCCTTGGGAAAGTAGTGTTTAGAACACCGTATTCCAACGGGCTGGAAGCCATTCCGCCTAAGCCTCCCGCTATGAGCACGGTTGCTTTAACCTCCCGGTGGGCGGCAGCAGCAGCCCTGACTGCTCCAGCCCCCAAGCTGTGCCCAACTAGGCCGAGTGAAGAAGCGTCTACATACGGTAGTGTTTCAACGTATTCTAACGTTGCAATAGCCCCGAGGCTGGGGTCCCTAGTTGCGCCGAGCCTTCCACCGGAGTCGCCGTGGCCCACAACATCTATAGATAATGTGACGAAGCCTCTTCGAGCAAGCTCCAAAGCTATGCTGCTCATTGATTCTTTAGCACTGCTGATACCGTGTACAAGGACTACTGCCGGCATAGGGTTTTCCTCGGTTGCTGCACGCGGACGGTATAGTACTCCACTTATGTAGTGGTCGCCATCCGGTATTATAACAGTTTTTACTTCAAGCTTTCCAAAGTCGTTGTTTATTAGGAATGCTACCGCTGTTCCAGTGAGGAAAACAGCAGCTAAAACAATCAGTGTCAAACAGCTTGCTCTCACTTGTTCCATGCGTGTTCACGTTTTCCCTTAAGCCTATATATCTGTTTTCACAACGTCTCAAACCTTTTCTGCTTAGATTAATCGCACCTTTCCCCGTCTATGGTTCCCCTAAAGGGGTTTTAAGCCGTCAGTCCTCTGGCGTCCTTGTTTTCCTTTCAACAGCCGCTTTAGCAAGGGTTTCTCCAAGCCTCTTAAACTCAGACAAATCTTTTTCAAACGGCGATCCTTTCTCCCTGAGCCCCCAGACAACGCCTCCAGCAGCCTTCTCCATTTTGAAAGCTGAGAAAATCCTTTCTATGCTTAATAGAGCCGAGTCGCTTGAACTGCCACCGCATGTGAATGCTGCTGCAGGTTTTCCTGAAACCTTTTCCCTTATGCTCCAAGCTCTGTCGAAGAAATCCTTCAACAATCCCGCCATGTAGCCGAAATAGTTGGGTGAGCCGAATGCTACAGCGTCGCACGATATAAGGTCTTCAACAGTAGCGTAGTCCACGCGTTTCAGCTCAGCAGTAGCGCCTTCAATCTTCTCTACGCCTTGAGCAACCGCCTTAGCTAAGGCTTCAACGTTCCCCCCTCGAGAGTAGTAAAGTATTAAGACTCTAACCATGTTCCCAAACCCTCCTGCGTCACCCTGCAATCCTAATAAAAATATTTTACTGTGAAAGCGTTTAAACTATACTTTTTGATTCCAGAACTGGTGGAAATAAAGGTTAAAAAGGCGGTTGAAGAAGTCTTTTCACATGGAGGACTTCCAGTTTCAATGTCCCACTAGAATCGTTTTCGGCAGGGGTGTTGAAAACCTGGTCGGGGAAGAGGTGAAGAAATACAGCGATAAGGTTCTTTTTCACTATGGTGGCGGAAGCATAAAGAGAATAGGTCTCTACGACAGGGTTGTCGAATCTTTGAAAGGTGCCGGCGTCAGGTTTATCGAGCTTCCGGGTGTTAAGCCTAATCCTCGTTTAAGCCTTGTTAGAAAGGGAATAGAGGTCTGTAGGAGTAATGGTGTAGATTTCATACTGGCGGTTGGAGGCGGAAGCGTCATCGACTCTGCTAAAGCCATAAGCGTAGGCGTTCCCTATAGAGGTGACGTATGGGATTTCTATGTTGACAGTGCGGAGCCGGCGGAGGCGCTGCCCGTCGGGGTGGTTTTAACTATACCTGGGGCAGGGAGTGAGGCGAGCAGCAGCTCGGTTATCACGAATGAGGAGGATTGGCGTAAGCTTTCGCTCACAACTGAGCTCATACGCCCCAGGTTCGCGCTGATGAATCCCGAGATTACTTTTTCAGTACCTCCCTACTATACTGCTTGCGGAGCAGCTGATATAATGGCTCACGTCATGGAGCGGTATTTCACTAACGTGCGGCACGCAGACCTGACTGACAGGCTTTGTGAAGCAACTTTAAAAACCGTGATCAGGAATGTTCCAATAGCATTAACCGAGCCTGATAACTATGATGCTCGGGCTGAAATAATGTGGGCTAGCACTGTTGCGCACAATGATCTTCTTGGGACAGGCCGAGTAGGAGACTGGGCTACGCACATAATAGAGCATGAGCTCAGCGGTCTATACGACGTGCCGCATGGGGCTGGGCTGGCCGTATTGTTTCCAAGCTGGATGAGACACGTTTATAAGCACCGCTTAGACATATTCGTGCAGTTCGCCGTTAGAGTCTGGAACGTTGAACCCGACTTCCAGGATCCTGAGAAAACTGCGCTCGAAGGCATAGAGAGGCTGAAAGCATTCTTCAGGCGGATAGGGCTTCCGACAACTCTAAGGGAACTCGGTGTTCGCGACGACAGGCTTGAGGAGATGGCTCTCAGATGTACTAATTCAGGAGCCTCGAGAATAGGGAGCTTCGTGAAACTGGGAAAGGAAGATGTCTTAAGTATTCTGAGAAATGCTAGGGAATAACCCTGGCTAACGCTTCTTCCCCAGGAGACCGTTCGCCCTATCGATGGGGTCCTGATATTTTGAAATCCTGCCGTTTAGAACATCCCTGTACCTTACAGCTGCATGAAGCTTAGCAGACTCGTAAATGGCTTCCGCTATTGCTTTCGCCCTCATCCCGTCTTCACCATCAACCTCAGGTCTTCTTCTTTTCTGAACAGCTTCAAGAAAATCGTAGCACTCCAGTGTAATCCCGTCTGTAAATCCATGTGGGAAAAGTCTGTTCCTTCTTTCTTCACCTATGCTTTTTAAGAATTCTTCTCTAAGCTCGAGCATGGTGCGTTGAGCCCCATCCTTAAGAATGAGCACAGCATTGTCGAAGGGACCGTGGAAGACATCACCCGCGTCGAGAAGACATCCTTCAGACCCATAGTAAACCACCTTCGTAAAAGAGTGACCAGGCGCAGCCATAGTCCAGCTCCATGTTCCGATGAGACCGTTTTCGAAGCTTATTAGCGCAACCCAGCTATCCTCCACCTCGCTGTAGAAAATTTCCCCCTGCTTATCGTGAGGCCATTTTTCAAATTGCCCTACGAAGGCATAGACCGTATCAACCTCCCCAAAGAAATATCTCATCGAGTCGCAGAAGTGGGCTCCGCTATCCATGACTAGTCCTCCCCCACTCATGTTCTTCTCGATTCTCCAATGCCACTTCTTAGTATTCAAAGGGTTGCTCCAAGAAGCATGGATCGCATAGAACATTCTAGGTTTGCCTATGAGATTAGCCTCTTTAATAAGCCAATGCATAGTTCTCTGGTTCACCCCACGGCGTATGTTTTCTGCTGTCGCAACAATCCTTCCATACTTCTTTCCCGCAGCTATTATCATCTTGCTTGCCCTTATAGTCACCCCGAAAGGTTTCTCAACCATCACGTCCGCTCCGAACTTTAAACATTCCACAGCGACCCTGTGATGCTCACAGTGAGGGGTGCATATATCGACAGCCCCAGGTTTAACTGTCTTAAGCATTTTCCTCGTATCTAGAAAGGTTAGGGGCCTGTAACCGAGGAGCTTCTCAACCTCGTCAGCAAAGGCATTGACAGAATCCTCCAAAACATCGTTTAAAGCAACAAGCCTGAATTTCCCAGGCTCCTTCTCGTTAATCCTTGCATACGCCTTCAAGTGTTCCCGAGCTATTCCTCCACAACCAGCAATAGCGAGGTTAACTGTCTTATTCCCTGCCATGATTCCTCGTGTTCACCGCGCTTTGAAAAATATACGCTTTTCCAGTTATGGTCTTGGCAGGGAATAAGGTCTAGCTAGGAGGACTTATAAAGCAGCGTAACCTTAATATCTACCTGCCTAACGAACCAGCATACTATAGAAAAGGGATCGAGTAGATGAGCATGATAATGTTTAGAGAGGTGGATTCGCTTAGCAGGGAATACGAGGAGGCTCTCAAGCATATTGAAACCGGCAAAAACATTAAGACAGGCGGGGCTCTAGTCACGTTCCCAGACAAGGAGCGGAACCTTTGCGAGCTTTCAGCGACATACATGGTAAAACTGGGCAGGTTCTCCAAGGAGCAGAGGGTGGTAGTTACGCTCACTTTTAAGAAAGATAGTAACGGTGTCTATTCGGCAAATATTGAAGACTCCGTGTTCCACGTGGTTCAGGAGGAGAAGGGCGGGCTGAAAGAGGTTTGGAGCGGAAGACTAAGGGAAGCAATGGATAAGCTGGGAGAAGTAGCTAGGATTCATGTAAACGTAATGTCGAATCTCTCAAGCAAGTCTTCACCCTGATTTAAACACTAATCCTTAATGCACGATGAGCCTCCTCCGTTTAGGCTTATTTCCCGAGATATATTAATCATTAGCGTTGGAGAATCATTACATGCTTTAAGTGGCTTTGGACAGGATCGTGCGGATTAGCATGTGCTATTCATTTAATATCAAGGATTAACATATGCCTGAAGCATGGTTTCATGAAACATTAGAGGCCAGTCTCGTGTTTACAAATTTTTAAGAAAGACTTGGTTCACCTCTGAAGTCTATCCCTATATGTCTGTTCTCTTTATGGACACTTTCTGTCAATAGGTATATAATGATAATTCAATCTTCAAAGAAGATTATCTGAATCTTAATACTACGGGTTGTTGTAAGCAGAAAACTTATATATTTCCGTAGGACGTGCTGAAAACGTGAGTGATAAAATGAGCCCGCGCTCGGTGGATTTTAAAAAATACGTTGCAATGTCAATCTTTTTGGCGACAGTAGCGCTTACTCAGTTGGCGATACCTGCTTCAGCTCAGCAAGTGCCAAACGGTGGTTGGCTGGATGAAATAATTTTCTTCAAAGAAAACGATGCAAACAAGATGTTTGACTTGATAGAAAAGGGGGAGGCGCATGAATGGCAGTGGGCTGCGCCTGTAGCTCTTATTGACAGGATAAAGGCTTCTGATAAGGTTGGATATGTTTCCTCCGCAGGGGTCTTTTACACGCTAGATGTTAATCCGTGTACTTTTAGAAGCGGCTTTAACCCGTTTGTAAACGCTAAAATGAGAGAAGCGTTAAACTACATCGTGGATAGAGAGTATCTTGCTTACACTATTATGAAGGGTGCTGGGAGGCCGAAGTATACGATACTTGTCTCCGGTTTTCCGGATTATGGTCAGATTATAGATGTTGCTAAAATGATTGAAAGCAAGTACAAGTTTAATCTTGATGCTGCTAAAGAAATAATCTACAAGGAAATGGCTGATATGGGAGCTGTTCTCAAAGACGGGAAATGGTACTATGAAGGCAAGGCGGTCACTATAAAATTCATCATAAGGACTGAAGATGCGAGGAGAGATTTCGGTGACTTCATATCTTCACAGCTTGAAAAGCTTGGTTTCATCGTAGACAGGCAGTATAAACCAGCGTCGGAGGCCTTCCCCATTAGGTACGGCGGTGACGCGCGCGACGGTCTATGGCATCTCTACACCGGCGGATATGAAGCAGGCTTCGACCAATCTGGGGACTTCTGGGGTTTCTTCGCGGGTGCTTATATAGAGCAGGGGGCTGTCCATGACCCGGTCTTTTCAGAAATTGCTAGAAGACTTTCCACAGCCGACTACACTTCTTTAGAGGAAAAACTAACCCTGATGAGGAAAGCATTGGTAATGTCTGTGGAAGACTCAACTTTCGTCGGTTTAGTTGATAGGCTTTCAATATTCATGGTTTCAAAGGACGTAGTGGCAGCATATCATCTTAGCGCCGGGCCTTGGAGAATGCCGTGGAGCAGAACTGTTAGGCTTAAAGACAAGGTTGGCGGAACAATAAAAGTAGGTGAACAGGACCTCCTCGTAGAGGAGATGAATCCTGTTGCACTTGGCGGATGGGTGTGGGATGCGGCTGTCTACATGCCGACGCAAGACTACGGATTCATGGAGGGTCCTTACACGGTTGCATTAATCCCGTTGAGAGTAAAGGAGTACAGTATTGAAGTGTCTAGAGGGGTAGCGATTAAGCAGACACCGGAGGTTAAAAAGGTTGACCAAGTAAGAGTTCCCCCTGACGCTATTGCTGCATGGGATGTTGTAAACAAGAAGTATGTCAATGTCGGGGAGAACAAGTATGCTAGAGCTAAGGTGACTTTAGTGTATGACTCTCCATTGGGTAAGTATCATGATGGTACTGACATAACTTTAGCAGACTTCATGTTCTGGTTCACCCTGGGCTTTGAAAGAACAAGTAGTTCCAGCAAGATTTACGACGAGTCTGCTGTACCGGGATTTATAGCTACGATGAAGCAATTCATAGGTTTCAAGGTTATCCGTAGCAACCCGGTGACTGTGGAAATCTATGTTAACATGACTCATATTGAGCCTACTCGTCTCGCTGACTGGGCAGCTCAACGCTTCACTCTATCAGGCTTTCCATACTTCCCATGGCACGACCTTGCTGTCGCAATTCTTGCTAGACAAGATGGAAAGCTTGGTTTCAGTGCTCTTGAAGCTAAGTCTCTTGGATGTGAAAGAGTCAATTTTATGTACGGTCCGAGTATGACAATACTAAACGAGTATCTTGATAAGGCGATAAGAGAAAAATACGTACCTGAATGGATAAAGGATTATGTTACTCCGGATGAAGCGGTAGCAAGATACCAGAAGCTTAAAGAGTTCTATAACAAATATAAGCACTTCTGGGTTGGTTGCGGACCGTACTATTTATACTCCACCGATCCAGTGGGGAAGGTTGCAGTGTTAAAGGCTTTCAGAGAATACGTTTATAAGGCTGACAGGTTCGATTGGCTGCTGAAGACATCAACTCCTGAAGCTTCTCTAAAAGTTCCTGAAAAGATTGTTCCAGGTATTGGGGCAAATATTACCGTAACCATTAGTTCAAAGGGAGAACCGTATCCGAGAAGCAATATAGAGAAAGTCATGTATCTCATAACAGATCCAGCAGGCAACATGCTTTTAAGCGGTGTTGCAGGGGAAACCACTACTGAGGGGCTTTATCAAATAAGGCTTAATGAGACTGAAACTTCAAAACTGCCTCCTGGTACGCACACAGTAACCGTATATGCATTCAGCAATATTGTCGCAGTCCCGGGAAGCGGGGAAGCAACTATCGCAGTTATACCTCCTGCAAGCTACATAACGCTGGAGCTGAATAGGGTTAGGCAAGAGATGGAGGCAAGGCTATCCGCAATGGAAGCCTTGAACACTCAGGTCTCCAATTTATCTTCTGAAGTAAACTCATTAAAGAGTACTTTAAACATGGCTGTAGGAGTAGGAGTTGTCGCGATAATAATTGCCATAGTGGCAGTAGTTCTTAGCATAAGAAAGAAGCAATGAGAAAGCAAGATAAGAGTCCCTCCTTTTTTTCTGGCTTCTCTAAAAATGAATTTAAAAGGTTTTTAACCTACTTTGTAAAAAGGCTTTTTGCAGTACTTATATCAGTAACGATAACGTGTTACCTGACCATACTCATAGCTGAGATGGGTGGGTTTGTAGATACTGTTGTAATATCCCAGCTGAAGGATGAGATTAGAAACATGGTTAGAACAAGTCCGGAATATGCTTCACTATCTCCTCAGCAGCAGGAGGAGATAATAGCGATAAAGCTTAATCTAACTATAAAGGAGCGGGGTCTGGACACGCCCTTCTACGTAAGATCACTCATATACCTTAAGAATGCTCTAACATTAGATCTTGGCAGGGCAAACATACTTGTCAGCGACAGTGGCTCCAGAAGGGTGCAGGCAATAATATTTGAAAGGCTTCCTTACACCATTCTACTCTTCACAACCGCCACTGTTTTAGGCTTCTTCATAAACATATTATTCGGATTATACTTAGCTCGTCACAGAGGTTCCCTCATGGATAGGATCATGGTTGGGCTTACATTCCTCTCATCAATACCCGGATGGTTTTACGGAATAATCTTCATAATGATTTTTGCAATGTATCTCGGGGTCCTTCCTTATGGGGGTCTTGTTAGCATTCCTCCTCCCAGCGACCCGCTGCTTTATGCACTGGACATTTTGAAACATGCTCTTCTCCCGATTTTATCATGGCTTTTCTCAGGACTTTGGCTCGGAGTCTATGCGAACCGGAATTTCTTTCTCATATTCTCGACACATGGTTACGTGACTGTTGCTGATGCAAAGGGGCTTCCTGAGAGAAGAATTCTTAGTAAATACATTATAAAGCCTGCTCTACCAACAATTGTCACGAACCTGTCTCTAGGAATAATCGGTTCATGGATGGGTGCGATGGTTACTGAAAGCGTTTTCAACTGGCCTGGCATAGGAAGCCTAACTTACAAGGCTATAAACCTTAAGGACACGCCAATAATAGTCGGTACAACAGTTATCTATGCTTATCTTCTAGGTTTAACTATGCTGATTCTTGATATAGTTTACAGTATTATTGACCCAAGAATAAGAACTGGCTTGTCAGGAGGGTATTGAATTGTCTAAAATCAAGTCTGCATCAATGCGTTATGCGGTGTTGAGTGAACTATTTCGCTCCAAGAATGCGATAATCGGTTTTTCTATAATAATTCTAGTTTCACTATTATCCGTTTATGCGGTGGTCCTCTATCCTCCTTCTATTGTCACTAGAATATGGAGTGATCCTGAGTATTGGAGAGATAAACCAGTATTAGCACTACCGGAATGGTACAGCTCCCTCTTAGGACTCAACCTCCCTCCTAATATAGTTTTAGATACTAGGAAGCAGGACAGTAGGATCTTGAAATACACTGTTTCTTTAAACGAGTACACAGAGCATGAAATCACTTTTACGTTTAACTACGATTACGATGCTTTTCCAAGTGAAATAAATGCTTATGTTTATGCTAAATTCAAAACGAATCCTTTAATCGTCATGACTTTTATTCGGCCTGACGGAAGAGAAATAAACCTATGGTCAGGCACCTTGACTCAGAATGAGAGTTTCATAATTTTATCAAACTCTCCAATCGCTAAGAAAAATGTTCAAGAGTATTTTTTCAACACCTTCGGGGAATACATCTCTGACCCGACTACGGAAGTAATTTTATTCGCCGTGGAAAAACGCGGTATGGATAAACCGAACACTGCTGAAGTTCTTAAGAGTGCAGGTAAAAGTTACAAGATTAAGATACGCGGCGCATTCTTTGAAAAAGACTCTAGCCTTGACGTCAAGCTTATAATCTATGGCAAGATATGGGGAATGCTTGGAACAGATGATAAGAGAAGAGACTTGCTAATACCTATGATATGGGGTGCCCCGGTTGCCTTGAGTTTCGGGATATCCCTTTCAATTATAATTTCTTTACTACATATGTTCTTAGGATCGATCAGCGCTTGGTTCGGGGGGAAAGTAGACTTCATAATTCAGAAGATAACTGAAATCTACATGACTGTTCCCTTCCTATCAGTACTCGTGATGATCTCAATGTTCTATAAAGTCAGTATCGTTATCGTCTTTATTTCCGTCATATTTCTCAGCCTATTTGGTGGAGGTGTGAAGAGTTCGAGAGCCCTTGCTTTACAGCTTAAGCAGCAACCTTTCGTAGAGGCTGCAAAAGTCTACGGTGCTAGTGGACTTCGAATAGTCGTAAGATACATAATTTTCGCTATGGCTCCAACACTTGTACCTGGAATAATATCCTCCATACCTGGGTTTGTATTCTTAGAAGCTGCTCTAGCTTTCCTCGGATTGGGCGACCCGGTTCTTCCAACATGGGGTAAAACTATTAATGAGGCGAATTCAGCAGGTGCTTTGTACAACTTTTACTGGTGGTGGATACTGCCTCCAGTCATAATGCTTGTCTCAATATCCTTGGCTTTTTCTTTAATAGGTTATTCTCTTGATAAAATTGTAAACCCTAGGCTTAGAGAAATGTAGCTCTATGCCACTCCTTTAGGGTTTTTCTGGCTGTAGAGCCAGCACTTGACTTTATGAGTTTCAGACGCCTCTACTTCAGGGGGTTCCTCTCTCCTGCAAACATCCATGGCGTGTGGACACCTCGGGTGAAACCTGCAACCAGGCGGAGGATCAAGAAGACTAGGAGGCTCCCCTGGAGGTGTTTTCCTACGTCTCTTTACGTTTGAAGGATCCAAGTCTGGAATGGCTTCGAATAAGGCTTTTGTGTAAGGATGTAAAGGTTCCTTTAAAATCATCTGTGTATCTGCCTTCTCAACAATATGACCTCCGTACATTATAAATATTTTATCTGAGAAATATCTGGTGGTGGATAAGTCATGAGTGATATATATGAAGCTTATTTTCCTATTCTCCTGAAGCTCTCTGAGCAAGGTCAATATCTCAATCCTTACGGATGCGTCCAGCATAGAAACAGGCTCGTCTGCAACGATTAATTCTGGCTGAAGTATGAGAGCTCTTGCGATAGCTACCCTCTGCGCTTGGCCTCCGCTTATCATATGTGGATACTTTGGCAAGAAATCTTCAGCAGGTAGAAGCCTTACGTTTTCAAGCACCTTATAAACCATTTCGCCCCTGCTTCTTTCATCACCGATCTTATGAATTTTCAAGGGTTCTTCAAGTATTTCCCGTATCGTTAAGAAGTATGGGAGGCTTCCAAACGGGTCTTGCTGGATCAGCTGTGCTGCCCTCCTGTACCACAGAAGGTTTTTTGCATCCAAGTGAGTTATGTCTTTACCTTTAAACACTAAAGCCCCCTGTGTGGGCTCGTAAAGTCTGAGTATGGTTTTGCCTAGAGTGGTTTTTCCACTTCCTGATTCACCTACAAGTGATACTGCCTCCCCCTTACTGAGTTGAAAGCTGACACCGTCAACAGCCTTCACTACCAAGGATTTAGAAAATAAGCCCCGTTTGATTTCAAAGTATTTCCGTAGATCCATCACTTTTAACAAGGCATCGTTCATCAACTATATGCCACTCCTTTAGGGTTTTTCTGGCTGTAGAGCCAGCACTTGACTTTATGAGTTTCAGACGCCTCTACTTCAGGGGGTTCCTCTCTCCTGCAAACATCCATGGCGTGTGGACACCTCGGGTGAAACCTGCAACCAGGCGGAGGATCAAGAAGACTAGGAGGCTCCCCTGGAATATGACTAAGCTTCTTGGTGGAGCGTAATGTTGGTACACTTGCTAAAAGTAATTTGGCATACGGGTGTAGAGGCTCGCTTAAAAAATCTTCAAGGCTTGTTAACTCTACTATCTTTCCGGCATACATTATGGCGATCCTATCAGAAAGCTCCGTGCTTAGCGCAATATCATGCGTAATAAATATGTAGCTGATTTTAAGCTCAGATTTTATATCCTTTAACATGTTCATTATGTTCGCCTGAGTTATAACGTCTAGGGCTGAAGTCGGCTCGTCGAGAATAACTATTTCTGGATTTGTTACCAAAGCCATTGCTATCAAAACCCTTTGCTGCATGCCTCCACTAAGCTCAAAAGGATACCTGTCTATGAAAGATCTGCTTATTCCTACAAGCGATAGAAGTTCCAATGCTTTTTCAATCGCGTCTTTTTCAGGAATACCTCCATGAATCACAAGTGGTTCTGCTACCTGTTCCCCTACTTTAAGCAAAGGGTTTAAGGAATCCATCGCTCCCTGAAAGACGATCGACATTTTCTTCCATCTGATTTTTTTCTTAAACTCGTCATCTCTTAGAGTCACAATATCCATGCCGTCAATAAATATGCTTCCATCGTATTTTGCTACATTCTTCGGAAGCAGCCTCATTAGAGCTCTGGCTAGAGAGCTTTTACCGCATCCGGACTCTCCAACTAAAGAAACTGTTTCTCCCTTCTTAAGGTTAAAACTTATATCGTCTACAGCTTTCACTATTCCCTTTCTGGTACTATAGTGGAGATAAAGACTTTTCACCTCCATCAATGAATCCAACATTCTTCCTACCTATATGAAAACTACCGTTCCTCCAGCTTTTTATAAATTTTTAGAAGAGATGTATTAATGTTAAGCTTAATCTGCAATAATGTTTCTATATGGTTCATGAATAGACTTGTCAGCGTCAATGTCAAGAAACCTGGTTTATTTTTTAGGGCATTAACCTAGTTTAAGGTTCATCGTATGAAGCCTGTCGTTTAAAAAGCTTTATTTTCTCGAGACACTCTTCCTCTTTGTCGCAGTCGGTAACAAGCCTTTCAAACGGGCAAACGTCATTCCTCATTCGGTTAAGGATTTCAGGAACCAGTTTTTCATATTCGACGCTCACATTCCTCTCCAGCAGTGCGTCTAAGCCCTTGTTGCTTATCACTTCAGCATAAACTTCAGCAATATTGGCATATCTGCAGAGCATTGCTGCTGCCCTGCCAACGACTTTATCAGCCATTGCCGCACCGGATAGTTCCACGCCATATTTTTCAATAGCCTCGACAAGCCCCATAACGCCATACTTCTTAGTTGCATGAACAACTATTCCTGGTTTAACTATAACTAGGCTGAAACCATGGTTTTTCAGAATTCTTTTGGCTGTTTCCAAACCATCCATTTTTCCCGCAGCCTTATTATACTCTGCTCTTAGTGCAATATAAGGCTGTTGTTCCCTCGATGATCCTGAATGGAAACAGTCCTCTAAGCGTTTGAATAAGATTTTTAAGCATGGGTTTCCAATTGGCTGCAAAATGAAATATAGACGATTCGGAAAATTGGATTGGCAAGTGTCAGCCCTTGGATTCGGAGCCATGAGGCTCCCAGTAATAGGCAACGATCATTCCAAGGTCGATGAGCCTGAAGCCATTAAGATGATAAGATACGCTATAGATCACGGTGTTAACTATGTTGATACTGCCTATCCGTATCACGGGGGAAATGGTGAAGTTGTCGTAGGCAAGGCCTTAAGAGATGGCTACAGGGAGAGGGTTAGGCTTGCAACCAAAATGCCTCTCTGGAGCATAAACTCGCGGGGGGATATGGATAGGATTTTTGAAGAACAGCTTAAGAAGCTTCAGACAGATTATGTGGACTTCTATCTCCTCCATGCTTTAGACAGGGAAAGGTGGGTTAAAGCTAAAAGCCTTAACGTCTTCGACTGGGCTGAAAGAATTATTTCAGAAGACAGGATTAAATATCTCGGATTCAGCTTTCATGATGATTACGAGGTTTTCAAAGAGATAGTGGATGGGTATGACAAGTGGACTCTCTGTCAAATACAGTACAATTATGAGAACGAAGATGTTCAGGCTGGAACAAGAGGGTTGAAATATGCTGCTGGAAAAGGCCTCGCAGTAGTTATAATGGAGCCTCTTTTAGGAGGGGCTTTGGCTAATCCGCCTCCGGCTGTGAAGCAGATTTGGGATGAAGCAGGTAAGGATCCTGTTGAAATGGCTCTTCAATGGCTCTGGAACAAGCCCGAGGTCTCGGTAGTTCTAAGCGGCATGAGCACGATGGAGCAGGTTAAGAGAAATATTGAGTTTGCCTCAAGGTCTGGGGTAGGAATGCTTACAGAGGAGGACCTTAAGCTGGTGGCAAGAGTACATGCCACATATAAGAAACTTCGTCCTATCCCATGTACAAAATGTGGCTACTGTATGCCGTGTCCAAACGGCGTAGATATACCTTGGAACTTTGAGGTTTACAACAATGGTGTTGCATACAACTCTATGGGTGCGAGCAAATGGGCATACAACAATAGTATCCCGGCTGATAAGCGGGCGAGTGCATGCGTGGGCTGTAGGACCTGCGAGGAGAAGTGTCCACAGAAGATTAAGATCAGCGAATGGATGCAGAGGATCGATAAGGAATTAAGATTCCAGCCGCCTGGAACGTGACGCTTAAAACCTGAAACCTGCGTCCCGGTCAGTTTATATGCTGCCTAGGGTTTTCAATACTGCGATATGTTTCGCATGCTAGGCTCAAAGAGGCTTCAGAAGAGCGGCGTGTAATGTTTTCGTCAACCATGTTGGAAAGGTAACGGGCTTTCGCTCAAGGTGAAGGTTAAACATGTCCCCTCCAACGAGGATGTTGTGAGCGTGGGTACAGATGTTCCACTCGGAGCCTCAGCCTGTTTCAGCAAAGTTTAAATTAAAATTTAAATGGTTCAAACCGGAAAAAAGATGAGGAGGTTTCTTAAACTTCCCACAAACCCTATCGAAGTTAATCCGGATAAGAAGATTAGTCAACTGGTTGATGAAATGATGTTCACAGGTTTTCAGGGAAGAAAGGTTGCTGAGGTTGTTCAAGTATGGTCTAGAATGCTTAAGAAAAGAAACATCGTGATATGGTTCGGCCTAGCTGGCGCTATGGTTCCAGCTGGGATGAGGAGAATCATATCCTACTTGATTGAGAGGAGGATGATTGATGTAATTGTTTCAACTGGGGCGAACCTTTACCATGATCTCTTCGAAGCCCTGGGTGGCAAGCATTATGTTGGAACCCACTTGATAGATGATGTTAAGCTGAGGAGAGAGAGAATAGATAGGATTTATGATGTTTTCGCGGATGAGAAAAGGTTTTACGCTACTGATCTTTGGATAGAAAAGTTTTTCGCCAGGACGCTTAGGGATGATTACCCTTATTCATCTCGTGAAGTGCTCTATCTTTTAGGGAAGTTTTTAAGCAGGCATGCTAATGATAAAGATTCAATTCTTGTAAACGCCTATAAGAGTGGTGTTCCAATATTCTGCCCAGCGTTCGGAGATAGTTCCCTTGGTTTCTCGATAATGTTTTCTAACAGGAGGGCTAGGGTTGCAAGCATCAACGGGAAGAAGATTCTTCTTAAGAAGAAGAGGATAATCGTCGATTACCTTAAGGATGTTGACGAAAGTTCCAGGATAACCGAGAAAGCGAAGCAAACCGGTGTTATATACATAGGTGGAGGTGTACCCAAGAACTTTATTCAGCAAACAGCTGTGATAGCGAGCTACCAGACTAGACATGATAAAAGCCATAGTTACGCGATACAGATCTCTACAGACATGCCGCAATGGGGAGGCTTGTCAGGATGCACTTTCGAGGAGGGGCAAAGCTGGGGCAAAATCGGGTTCAGAGCACAGAGGGTTCAGTGTTACACTGACGCCACGATAGTGCTTCCCTTCATAGTTCATTCTTTAAGCGAGAAGTTTAGGAGACTTAGAAGAGATGTTCCTGTTTTCGAATGGAGGGGTAGCGATTTGAAGATAACTTATGGAAGGATGCGGCTTTAAACTAGACAATAGCCTCGCCCCTTTCAGTCAGAGAATAGTACTCCCTCTTCCTACCCATGACTCTCTTAGCTTCCACTCTTCTAACATACCCTTTTTCAACGAGGTTGGAAAGATGCTGATAAACAGTCGGGATCTTGACGTTCACGCCATATTTCTCTCTCAACCCTCTCCAAACCTCATAGCCATACATGTTTTTTTCAGACAGCAGCTTCAGGATGGCTGTCTTAGTTGACCCGAGTCTAATGCCTCCGCTCAACTCTTCTATCAACATGCCTAGGTTTGACTTCCTGTACGCTATTTCCCTCATAACTCTTGGATCCTTAAGGCCGCTTCCCGTCACGACGCAAACTATTCTAGAGTCTCTCTCTACCTCTCCGTTTCTAACCAGCTTCACTAATCCTGCTAGAGCAAGGCTTCCAGCTGGTTCTGCAAGTATCCCTTCTTTCTCAGCCAGCAGGCTTATGGCTTCGAAGATCTCTTTTTCACTAACGGATACTGCTAAGCCGTCTGTCTGTCTTATCGCTTTAAGGGCAGCGTTTCCAAACCTGGGGTTAGCAACGTTAAGGTCGAATATTCTGCTTCTCGGCTCAGCTTCAGCCTCAACTGTGTCGAAGCTTTTTTCAAAAGCCTTAACTATAGGCTTACAATCTTCCGGCTGGACTCCAACTATCCTTGTGCTTTCCTTAATCACATCTAGCTCCCTGAGCTCCATCATCATTTTGTAGGTTGCATAGGCGAGACCTCCCTCCCCCATTGGGAGAACCACGTAGTCAGGTGGTCTCTCGCTAAGCTGCAAGAGTATTTCAAGCATAATGGTTTTCTTAGCCTCGTTTATTAACGGATCATGCTCAACCGCAACGATAGCCCCCTTCACAGCGCGTTTCTCAAAAGAGTTGACCACGTTGACCTCCGCGCCGTATATTATCATCTGACAAAGTTTTCCAACGTCTATCGTGGGCTTAACCTGAACATGCGTTTTTAAACCGGCTTTAGAGGAGTATGCCGCCAAAGATGCGCCAAGATTCCCAGTCGAATAAGTGAATACTCTTTCGTAACCGAGACTCAGGGCGACGGATACGAATAGGGCTGAGCTTCTGTCCAAATAGGAGCCAGTAGGCTCTACAGTCTCATCCTTAATCCAAAGCTCTTCAACCCCGATGCTTTTCTCAATCCTCATCCCGTGCTGGAGCATTGTGTTTCCCTCTCCGAGAGAGACTCTGAACTTTCTCTCGACAGCCGGCAGTATTCCGCCATGTCTCCATATTCCATGCTCCCCGGGCTCCTCTACGAAGGATGGTTTAATCTCCAGTGTTAATCCTTGTCCACACTTGTCACACAGCTTCCTCTCCACATTGAAACTGTAGGCTGCTCCGCAGCCCGTGCATCTTAGAACATGGTTCAAAGCTATGCCTTATTCTAATATATAGGGAGATACTTATACATTTCCTCTTTGCTTGCAGCAATCGTTTTCCCCGCCAATAAGGATCCGGCTCAGCGAAACCCTTATCGCCGCTTAAAAAACCCTTATGCATGGCTGATTAGGCGATTGTAGCAATCGTTTTATAATCCTCCTGTATTAGACTCATAGATGCAAAAACCGGGTTCGAGAATGGTTCTAACTCTAGCAATACTTATTATAATGGTTGTCTACGTAAGCCTGCTTATGGTCCAACGGGCTGGGAGAAGAGTGCCGCAGGGAAATTCAAGCAGCATCGAGGAGTATTTCAAAACAGTTCCTCTTGAGAAACTGGAGGTTAAGTTCTTCGGATGGGTTACGCCCGACGATGAAAGCATCAACAGTTTTCTGGCTTACGCTGACAAGTTCACCTGGGTTTCTCCAACAGGCTCGATAGTCAATGAGCACGGGGTTTTCACCCCCAGAGTCGACAGTAGGATTGTCGAGGCTGCTAGAAGGAGTAACGTAAGTATTGTTCCGCTTGTAGCAAACTCAGGCTTCGACCGGAGCTTGGCTCACAGAATCCTTACGGATCCTGAGGTTAGGAGACGCACGATAGAAGACATAGTCAGCTTCGTTGTCGAGAACAATTTTTCAGGGATCAACATTGATTACGAGAATATTCCTCCTGAGGATAGGAGCGCGTTAAACTCGTACATGAGGGAGCTGGCTTCAATTCTACACTCCCACGGGAAGATTGTTACTATAGATGTCTCAGGCAAAACTTGGGACGATACTTCCGGGTGGGGTGGCGCATGGGACTACAGGGCTCTCGGCGAGGCCTGCGACTACGTCTGCATAATGTGTTATGATTATCATTGGTCTGGGAGCGAAGCGGGCCCCATAGGACCCTTAGACTGGCTCAGGGAAGTCGTTAAATACGCTCTTTCAACAATACCGAGGGAGAAGATAGTAATCGGCATTCCCTTCTACGGTTACAGGTGGCTCGGTAGAAACGGTGTTGGCCTAACTTTTAAACAAGCCTTGGAAACTGCTAAAAGCGTTAACACGCTGGTTTTTTTCAGCGAGAAGGATGGTGAATACCATTATTCTTACGACTCGTATGAAGTTTGGTTCCAAGGTGCAAAATCAGTTGAGCTTAAGATTTCCACCGTACTTTCACACGGAATAGATAAGATCGCTGCTTGGAGGGTTGGACAGGAGGATCCAAGGGTCTGGGAGGTTATAAGTAGGAAGCCTTAGCTCTCTCGTGAGAGCTGTCTCCTTCGTAATCTTATCCTCCTTAAATATTCTGATGAACTCCGTTAGCAATAGTATTATTAGAAGGATAATCAGCAATATTCTGCCGAGACTAGTATTTGCCAGCAGCAGGATGAAGCCGACGAGGTGTATTTTTACGCCGATCCATTTCCCGATAATATCCTCAGCGCTTGGATTATAGCTGTCCGGGTAAGCATTATAATCTCCTTTTGTAACATATCGCTTACCGCCGTGCTGGTCTATTTTGATCCCAATTATGCGGTGGACAATATTCTTCCCTGAATATGGATTCCTATAGATGATTACATCGCCCACCTGGAGGTTCTCCTTCCCGCTTAAAAGCAGTAGGTCTCCAGGGAACAGGGTTGGATACATGCTGCTGACATACCAGGGGCTCATGTCTATCTCTACAACAGCCAGCGGGCTGCTGGTGCCCATCAGGCTGTTTAAAAAAGATATTGACACCGCTATTATTACTACTGGAAGTATGATCGTTGTCAGGAAAACATTTAAAGTTTCCTTAACCCTCTTATCCATCTTCTATAGCCCATCTACTCTTCCTCTACTTCAACATATCCTGTTTCAAAAGCCTCTCTGGATTTTCCCGGCCTGGCTGTTTCAGCCTCTTTTCTAAGCCTGACTAAGGAGTATAGGAGAATTGCTAATCCAAATACGAAGCCCATGGAGGACCCTACTGTTTTAAGAATGTCAACCTGCTCTTCCCATTCGGTGATTTTAAGGAGCCATGACTCCGTTATTTTAAATGTCGCTTTAACAACACTATTATCAAGAATGGTTGCGTTAACCACGTATGTGCCGTTAGCAGTTATCATGAGATCCTTAGTGTGATTCCCCGCGTTAAAACTGTTTTGAATAATACTGGCACTGCTCTTCTCGAAAACCAGTACGTTGATCGTACCGTTAGTTGCAACATTAAGACTCACTTTATACTGTTCCCCCCTAGTTGGGTTTAAAGGAACCTCCATTATCTTCTCCATACCAGTTATGATCTTGGAGATGGGTCCGTACTCTTGTGGTGGACAAGGTATTGAAACCTCCTTAGGAGTAAGCATGGTGATGGGTTTTCCATTAAAAAGCATGTTGACTACGAAGGGTGATGAGACAGATGCAAGTATCATGCCTACAATAGCCATTATCAAACATTTCTTACCAATATCCATTTCTTCCTCACCCTTCTACTTTCTCCAACCTTCCGTTTCTTTCAACCAGTAAAAATACGTGTTTAACATCAACTTGACTGAATTTTTCTTTGACGATGCGCTTAGTTTCCTCCATGTGTTTCCGTGCATACTCCTCATTCTTAAAGATTATCTTTACAGAGTACGGGTCGCCTTCTTTCACCTTCTTCTTAAGCTTCTGCCTAAATATTTTTGCCTCCTGCTCGTCAGCCAAGTATACTTTCCCACTGGCGATCTCATCGTTGTCGTGAATGACGCTAATAGCTTTAGTGTATTTATCAGGCTGTCCTGTTTCAACTATTTTAAGCAAAGGGGTTCCTCGTGAACCAAAGGTGTTGGAGATTTAAGGTTTACGGTTTAAGCAAAACTGTTTTACGAATTAAAAAATATTTCCAAGTTAATGCTTGATCTCTATTTCCGAATGGCAATGTCTTCGACATTTAATGAAGTAGGCATGGGCCTAGGCATCAGGTTTATATACCGACTTGTCAACTTGTCTTAAACGCATGAATTCCTTTGAGATATTTGAAGCAGCTCTAAAAGCAGGCTTTTTAAAGATCCATATGTTGAGAAAATATGGGCGCTGATAAAAGATAAAAGCCTTTTTTCTAAATCCGCAGATTATTTAATTAAGCTTAGAAAAAGCCTTCTTAGGGATGCGCTAAGCTATTTTTCAAGGCATAGTGATTACTATCAGGAGCTTTTCGAGAGGCTTCGAATAAACCCTGGTGAAGCCGAGCTGGAAGACTTGGCGAGGCTCGCAATCCCATCTGATATTCTCCGGGGAGAAGGGCACAAACAATTTCTGATCAAGGATGTGGAGGAAAACGGTGAGTATTTTATGTCAAGCGGGACAACAAACCCTAATCCCGTAAAGGTCTACAGGAGTCCTCTCGACCTGGCTATAATGATAACGGGCAATACCTATCTTTTTGAATATGTATATGGGAAGGAGGTTGAAGCCGGAAAGGGAGTTGCGCTCTTCATGGCTGCTCCAGAGCTCAGGTATAGGCTTAACTTCGTGGCTTTCGTTCATCTAACTCTAGAGTCCAAGAAAATCCCCCTTCTCTACGGTATGAACCTGATTGAAGGCACTACGGATGGAAAGCCATGGCAGAAGCTTGTGCCGAATCAGGAGAACATTCTACGTTTCCTGAGAAGCAGGGAAGAGCCGAAACTACTCTTCACCGCACCAGCCGGTGTCTACTTGCTGTCTAAAAAGTTTGAGGAAATGAATATTGTTCAGAGACTTGTATACAAGTTGTTGAGAATCCTCCCGATAAACCTCGGTAAGGGAGGGGTAATTGTAACGGGTGGTGGCACCAAGGGTTTTTCCGACCTGCCGCCCTATGACAAAATAGTGGAATTCTCTAGAAAATACTTTGTTTCACGTGGGCAGGACGGGAGCAGGCAAACTGTTCCATTCATGGATGTTTTCGGAATGACTGAAACATTAACCGCCATGCTTGATAAGTTTGGAGAAATGGATAAGATACCTCATCCTCTCTCCGAAGTATTTATTCTAAATCCAAAAACCTTTGAGTTAGATAGGGATGACTACGCTGAAGGAATTATTGGAATATTTAATCCTTTCACGACATCTTGGCTGGAGGTTTTTTATCCTGGCGACATAGTGCGGAGCCACCCTTCCAACAGGTACTACGGGAAGGAATATGTATATGTGAGGCGGCTTAGTGTTGACGAAGGTTGGAGTCTCCAGAGAGCATGTGGAGGAACACTGGAGGAATTAATGGGTCGAAGCTAGTTGGAGAATATGCTCGAGCTTAAGCCGCTTTGCAGTCATGAACATACTACTGTGGAGAAGAAGCAAGGCAATTATAGAATCCTGGAGATTAGCAGCGAGAGTATTCAGAAGATATTGTCAGGTGGTTCAACAATCCAGGAAAGGCTTTCAAACATTGGGATCCGAAAAAGACTCAGGGTAATAGGGGAGATAGGTGAAATATGGAGGGAGAGGCTTAACAGCGGCAGATTTGAAGAGTTGAAAAGAATTCTAGTAAAAACAACGGGATACTGTGAGAAGCTTATAGAAATGGAGTTTTCACTGGTCCCAATAGTTTTAAACGAGGATAGCATCAAGAAAAACTTGGAGTGTTCGCCTGCGAGGAATATTGAAGTGCTTGAAAGATTTGTTGAAATCAATGATGGTGAAAGCTTTAGAATTGTTCCAGCAGGACCGGTTTTAATAATAAGCTCGGGCAACTCGCTCCTCCCCTCCTTCATTCCTTCTGCAATATCCCTGGCTGCTGGAAACCTCACCATATTAAAACCGTCGCTTTCAAACTATTTAGGAATAGTCGAGGCATATGGAATACTATCGGAATTAGCCTCGGCTTCCGAGGAGGCGAGGATGATGATGGACGCGCTGATAATAAGCTACTTCACGCACGACAGTGTTTCACTAAGACGCCTCTTGGGCGAGTCGGAAATCGGCGTGGTGAACTTTTGGGGAGGTGAGCCTGCGAGAAGCAGCATTACAAAAATTGTTTCAGAAAACCCTAATCATCCAAGGATCGTTGTCAACGGGCCTTTAACAGGATGCGCCCTTATACATGAAAAGTCGGCTGGCGAGGAGGTTGCTAAAGCCCTGGCAAAAAACATTATACTCTATGATCAACAGCTATGCAGCTCCCCAACCTTAGCGTTTTTCATAGGCTCTTGGCAGAACGCTTTTAGCGCGCGCGCTTCTGGGCGATCATCTTGTTGAAGAAATGGTTTCAAAAGGATACGATGTCATCGGCATGGTTAGAAAAAGCAGTAATACGGGTTTTCTGAAAAGCTTGGGTGTGCAGCTTAGGACCGGGGATCTCACGGTCCCGGAAAGCCTCAGTCAAGCCACTAAGAATATTGATATTGTTATTCATCTTGCAGCATACTATACTTTCTTCGGTAAAAAGGATTTGTATAGGAAGATTAACGTTGAAGGCACAAGGATGCTTCTTGAGGCTGCTTTAACCAATGGTGTGAAAAGATTCATCTATTGTAGTTCTACTGAAGCAATAGGTCCTGTTAGAAACCCGCCGGCGGATGAAGACTCCCCGCCTAATCCTTCTTACGAGTATGGAAGGTCTAAGCTTGAGGCTGAAAAAGTAGTTAGGAGTTACTGTGGCAGCATTGAATACTCGATCATCAGGCCATCTGGAATATATGGTCCAAGGAATGTGAACGACGTTTCCTACTGGTTTATCACAGCCTTCGCGAAAAATGCTCTTCCAACCAGGATCATTGTTGGTGATGGGAAAAACCTTATTCAATTTGCTCATGTTAAAGACGTAGTTCAAGGTTTTCTCCTAGTGCTTGAAAAACCAGAAGCGTCCAAAAATCAGACTTATTTCATAAGCGAGGACAGGGCTTATACTTACCTTGAAGTCTATAAAATCTTGGCAGCATTATGCAATAGGGAACCTCCTAAGATACATGTTCCACCCGTAGTTGCAAAAACCTTAGTAATGCCGGTGGAACTGTTCAACAGGCTTAGGGGAAAAGTTGATTTCACTTGGAGGATAAGTATCGTTGATGACCTTACCTCCAACAGAGCCTACAGTGTGAGCAAGGCAATGAGGGATCTCGGGTTTAGGCCAAAATACGATCTTAAGACGGGGCTGAAAGAGACTATAGAATGGTACAGGGAGAACGGTTACATCAGCTAGTTATTAGGACCTGGCGAGGAACAATTTTATCTTTAACCGTTCTGTACATACATAAGCATAATGGAGATTAGAGTACTCTTAGGGACCGTTGACAGCTCAATCGTCGACTCCGACGCAGTTGTAGCTATAGATGTCTTACGTTCCTCTACGACAATATTGACTGCTTTAGCGAATGGTGCTGAAAGCGTTATTCCGGCTGCATCAACGGATGAAGCCCTAAGCATAGGATCGAAGTTTCAAGCACTAGTCGGCGGGGAGGTTAACAGCGTTAGGCCTCCAATGTTTCAACTCGGAAATTCGCCTCTGGAATATGTTCGGGAAAGAATAGGTGGGAAAACAATTGTGCTCTATACTTCCAGTGGAACCAGGCTCCTGAGGTTCCTGATGGCTGTTTCGAAAAAAGTTCTTGTGGGCGCGGTGGTCAACGTCTCCTCCTTGGTGGAACATTTGGAGAAAACGGGTTTTGACAGGGTGACCATCATTACGGCAGGTAGAATCGGTTCCCCAGCACTTGAAGACTCATATTGCGCTGGCCTCATCGTTAAGAATCTCTCATGGAGGAAATGCGACAGGAATGCGGAGATTGTGATGAAGATTGCTGAACTCGACATAAATGTCGTGAAGAAGTCGCTTCACGCTTTGGAGCTAGTTAAACTCGGATTAGAGAGGGATGTTGACTACTCTCTTACTCCTGACAGTGTTAGAGTCGTGGCTGCAGCTGTTCCTTTCAAGGGATGTATCCGGCTCCTTTAACAACTCCTTTCTTCAACATTCTTCTTTGCTCCTTGTTCTGCTCATATATTCTAACAGCCAACGAGTGTGAACAAATTCTCCTCTTTAAATAACCTAGGCAGCTGCAGTTGTAATTGCCATACGCATCTCTAGAAACTATGTAAACCCCGTGATCGCCTTTAACTTCATAACTGGATTTATCCAGCTGGCTGATCCTCTTCTCTCTGAGAATCGTCCTCGCCTTCAACACGAGCTTCTCCACTCCTGTCGCTTCCTTCTTACCGCTTTCTTCACCCATTTCCTCAAGACCTCTGTTCAGATAGCTTCATCCAAGCGTTTTTAAGATTTCCATGAGTGTTATGATGCCTAAATCGCCTGGGAAACCGGGTATAGATTAAGACAAGCTGGTAAGCCCCTCTGGAAACTCCAATCCAAAGTCTGAAATTCTCTTCTTAACCATGTTCATTATCTTCCTGCCTGTGAGCCTCCTAATGTTGTTCGGCCTCAGTATTCCTATGTCTGTCACGATTGCCGTTATGAATTTCGGCGGAGTCACGTCGAAAGCAGGGTTGAAAATTCTCACCTGTCCTCTTCCAGGCTCATGTGTCACAATGCTTTCTGAAGGTGGCCACTCTTCCAAGGCTTTTTCGGAAATCAATCCCCTACTCTTCATGTCTTTCGCGATCAGGCTGTAAGGGTATGTTACTTCATCAATGCTTCTCTCCTCAATCTCTATGTCGCTTCCCTTTTTAACGTCAAGCGATATTGTAGAATAGGAGGTTGCGTAGTAAAAAGGCGCTTTGAAATACTTGAAAAGCCTAGCGATATCGGCTGAACCCACCTTGTTAGCTACTGAACCGTCTCTAGCCACTCTGTCAGCCCCCAGAATAGCCTTATTCACACCCAGTCTCTCGAACGATATTGAAACCATATTGTCGGTAATTATTGTTGTAGGAACCCCAACCCTTTTCAGCTCCCACACGGTCAACCTATATCCTTGACTCCTTGGTCTCGTCTCTTTTGAGACAACCTTAACGTCAACACCGTTTGAGTACGCTTCCTCTATTATGCCTAAAGCATGTCCCATCAATGTGGAGGAGAGGCTTCCGCCGTTGCAGTGCGTCATGATAACGTCGCCGTTTCTCACGATCCTTAAGCCGTAGGTACGCATATAGTAGTTTAAAGCCATGTCCTGGGCAAGTATGAAGTCTGAGATTTTGCGTAAAGCATCAATGGTTTTCTCCAGGCTTTTCGTCTCATCGTAAATCTTCTTACAATAGTTGTAGGCTAGCAGCGTGGCCCAAGCCAACGGGGCTGCAGTGGGCCTTGCGTAAGCTATTTCCTGAGCCATCTGGCTTAACTGTCTAAGCGGGTCTGACCCATGCTTAGCCTGCAAGGCGCCTACAAGCAGGGTGTAAGCACCGGCAACACCTATTGCCTGAGACCCTCTCACAACCATGTTTTTTATTGCCTTAACTCCATCCTTCCAGTCGCCTATTTCCTGTGTAGTGACTTCGAAAGGAAGCTTATTCTGGTCTAGGAGAATAAGCTTGTCTTTCCCATGATTATACCAGAGGGTTACTGGGAGGCTCGTCTTCTTATGCAGGGGGAGGCCCAGCGCAGGGTCCTCCTCAAGCCCCAGCCTGTCTGAAACATGTTTCAAGTACTCCAATTCAGGTTTTTCAATCGCCCGGGAAGTTTTTATCTTTATCCCCTTTTAAGCATCAGGGATGAGACGTGACGTTGGAAGGAGGGAGGCGGGTTTCTTCAAACCCGCGGAGGTGATAATCGCCTCCGAAGTTAGGCCTGGTGTTAAGCCGAGCGATATCAATGGAGTCTGCACTGAGGCTTTGAGACACGGCGTCAGGGTCGTCTGTATACCTAGCGTATACCTTGGAGAGGCTGCTGTCTTTGAAAACACTGGCTTAAAGCTGTCTACTATGATATCTTTTCCAACCGGTCTGGCGCCTGTCGATCTGAAAATGATGGAGATTATGCTCGCTTCTGAGCATGGTGTTGAGGAAATATACTTCTACCCGAATTTGGGAAACTACTTGGACAGTAGGATCGTAGAATTCGAATCCGAGCTCTCTAGAATTGCGGAGGGATCTCAGCTAGTCGGCCTGAAAAGCGTTAAACCGGTTGTCGAGATGGATATGGTTTCTGAGAAACAGCTGAGAGAAATCATCAGTATTTTCAGAACATCTGGTTTCGACACGGTGGTTGTCTCATCAGGCTTCGGCTTGAGAAACATGGGTTCTGAGGAGCTGAGGGTTTTGAACACTGTTGAACAAGATGTTATGATTGAGGCCCACTGCAGGTTGAGGTCTCTACGGGATTTGCAAAGCCTTGTTGAAAACAGGGTTTGCAAAGTATGTACAGTAGACTATAAGATTGTTTTGGAAGAAGGCTCTGAAAAACGGCTTGAGGAGTAGTTTTATGGAAAAACATATATTTGGATTCTAAGGGGTCATCATAGCTTTGCCATCTTACAGGATTGCTTTAATGCCCGGCGACGGGATTGGGCCTGAGGTTGTGAGGGAGGCTGTTAAAGTAGGAGGCGGTCTGCTTGAAGCCATGGGCGTCCAGTTTTCCTTCGAAGAGTTTCCTAATGGTGCTGACCATTATCTTAAAACCGGTGAAACGCTTTCAGACTATACTTTAAAGAGGTTGAAGGGTTTTGATGCTATTTTCTTCGGGGCTGTTGGAGACCCAAGGGTTAAGCCGGGAGTTCTTGAGAAGGGTATTCTGCTGAGAATGCGTTTCCATCTTGATCTTTACGTTAACCTCCGTCCAGTCCGGCTTCTTAAAGGTGTTTCAACACCTTTAAAAATACCTGGGGGCAGTAGTGTTGACTTTGTAGTTATACGTGAAAACACTGAGGATTTCTACGTCGACATGGGTGGGAGGGTGTCTGAAGGATGCTCGAAGGTCTTCGAGTATACTGTTGAAACCGGCGGGGCCAGAGGAAGCAGATACAGGGTTGAGGTTGAAAGTAAGCACGGCGAGGCTTTTCAAATAGGAGTGATATCGGTTAAGGGTGCTGAAAGAATAATAAGGTTTGGTTTTGAATATGCTGTTAGAAAGGGCTTGAAACTCATAACCTTCATAGATAAGGCTAACGTGCTTACTGAAGCATACGGTCTGTGGAGAGATGTTGTTGAGAAAGTAGGCGAGGAGTACAGTGGGAAGGTTAAGAGGGAATTCATGTATGTTGATGCTGCGGCGCTTCACATGGTTTTAAACCCTGGGCGCTTCAAGATAATTGTCGCTCCAAACATGTTCGGAGACATTTTAACAGATCTGGGGGCTGCGATCCAGGGTGGTCTGGGTTTCGCGCCGAGTGGAAACATTAATCCCAACGGGGTCTCGATGTTTGAGCCCGTGCATGGGAGCGCTCCGGATAAGGCTGGCATGAACATAGCTAACCCTGTTGCAGCAATACTCTCCTTCTCCCTCATGCTTGAACACTTATGGAGTAGAAGTGGAGATAAACGTCTCCTCGAGGCTTCAAAGATAATTGAGACGGCTGTGGAGAACGTTTTAGCAAGTGGCAGGTGCAGGACTCCGGATATGGGTGGAGACTCTAAGACGAGCGAAATGGGAGACGCTGTTCTCGAAGAATCTAAACACTTATTGTCAGATGGAAGATGAAAAGTCTGATCTTCAAGAAAGACGGGCTTAACAAGCTTAGTGCAAGCTATATTCCTGAAAAGCTTCCCAGCAGAGAAGAGCACCGGCTTGAGATATTCAATACTGTAATAGGCTTCATCGAGGGAAAGCTTCCTCTGAAAGCTATTGTTTTAAACGGTCCAAGCGGCTCCGGTAAAACTGTAACTGTAAAGAAGGCTTCCGAGCAGGTTTTGAATTACTGTAACCAGAAAGGTATTAAGATTGAATACCGCCATTTAAACACTAGGTTCGCCTCTTCAGACTTCACCCTCGCGCAGATGATTGCGCTCAGCCTAATGCCAAACATACCGGGCAGGGGATACAGCAGTAAGGAGCTCCTGTTCACAATCTTCGACTACCTTGAAAAATCGGGCAAGAGCTTCCTTCTCGTCTTGGACGATTTCGACAGCTTCCTAAGCGGGGTTAGAAGCAGGTTTTTCACAGATCTTTTAAAAATTTCGGAGGAGTATGAGGGCAGGGTTAAGGTAATCCTGATACTCATCGGGATAGAGGATGTTTCAAGGAAGGTTAAAGACTCTTGGGCGACATCCTTCTTCTGGAGGATAGGCAGAAGCTTTAAACCATACAGTGCTGAAGAAATATCTGTTATACTGAAAGATAGGGTGGAACTCTCTTTTAACGAGAATAGTGTCGACGACTCTCTTATATATTTGATGGGCAGGATGACTGAAAGATTCGGATATGGTTCGGCTAGATACGGCATCGAGCTTTTGCTTACAAGCGGGCTTAACGCGAGCTATGAGGGTTCTTCCAAGGTTGTTGCCGAGCATGTGAGAGAAGCCCAGTATAGGATTGAAAGCATTATTACCCCGGCGGATTTGAAAACACTTTTCTCTCAGGACCCTGAAATACACAGGCTTGTTGAAAGGCTTATACGTGTTTTCGAGTCTTGCGAGGAGCCTTTCGTAGACTTTAAAACGCTTGAGGAGCATGGTGTGAGAACGAGAGATAGCGGTGTAATGGAGAGGCTTAAGAGGCTACACTTGGAGGGTCTCCTGGACTACAATCCGTCTCGGAAGGAGCTCGCATTGATAGGGATGCCCCTCCGGCTTCTTCAACAGGCTTTCGACTAGTCTTCCCTAATCGGGATACTAGCGTTAGGAAAGCTATTGCTATAAGGGTTGCTATAAGCAGATAGTTCAACAGGGTAATGTCTCCCTTGCTTATGCTTGCTCCAACCTTCTCACCCATATAGCTGTAGAAAAGAGCTCTGGGGATAGTTCCAAGAAGGGTTGCGACGGTGAACGATGCCGATGCTATTCCAGCCACCCCTGCAAAATAGGATATTGCGTCGAAGGAAATCCAAGGTATGAATCTGGCTGCGAAAATAATTTTATACCCGTGTTTGGCGAAAAGCTTCTCAACTTTCTCAAACTGCTCCCTGTTCACCAGCTTCTCCACAAGGGGTTTTCCAAACTTTAATCCTATCGCATAGTTTATCAGGGCACCGCTCATGAGTCCAAGCGTTCCAACGATTGAAGAAGCTTCAAAGCCGAAGGCTGAGCCGCTCATAATCAACACGGCTTCAGCAGGTATAACTGCTATGATCGATTGAACCACCATGAGCATATAGAAACCGAGTAATCCTCCTTTCAGCATTACCTCTTGAAGCTGGTTGAAATACTCTGAGAAAACCCTGGGGAGAATGTTAACTATAGCAATAGTTATGATCACGATTATTGAAAGCAGCAGCTTAATGTTCAGCTTCATTCCAAGCCTCCTTAACCATTGCGTAAAAGCCCTTATTAATGCTTAAGCCGGCTAGGAAATATTTAAAAAACTCCTTAAGAGGGACGCTTATTCTAAACCGTGGAGGATGTGACTGGTTGAATCCTGAAGCATGTTCAAACAGTGTTTCGATGCTTGACGATGTTGAAGCAATCAAGATGATCGATAGGGGAAACATGAGGCGGATGATATCCTCGTTTCCAGCGCTTTTTAAGGAGGCAGTAACACTATCCCGGGGCCTGTCTCTTCCCAGAGAATACAAGAATGTTAAGGAGATTGTTGTATGCGGAATGGGAGGTTCAGCTATAGTTGGAGACCTTTTCAAAGACCTTTCCCAGAGGATGATCCCACTGCATGTCTCGGTAGTCAGAGACTACGATCTGCCTCTGCACGTTGACGAGAGCAGTCTGGTTGTAGCGGTAAGCTACTCCGGCAACACTGAGGAGACCCTAGAGTCTTTCAGGCAGGCTTACGAGAGAGGGTCCCGCATACTTGCTATTGCTTCCAACGGTCTTCTGGAGAAGGCTTGCTTAAAGCTTAAAATACCGTTTCTGAGTATTCCGTCAGGATACGCACCTAGGTCGGCGCTCCCACTACTCTTCATACCATTGTTGAAAGTGGCTGAGGAAATAGGTTTCCCTCTGGTGAATGATCATGAGCTTGCTGAAGCCTACAGGCTTGTTGAAGAATATAATTCTAACCTTATCCCGGAAAGCCCTTTCAACCAGAATCCTGCTAAGCAGCTGGCTGTTAGGCTGTATGAGAAACTCCCCATCATATACTCCATGGGTCACTTGAAACCCGTAGCACTGCGTTATAAGGATCAGATTAACGAGAACGCTAAGATGAGAGCCATGTGGGACCAGCTTCCGGAGGCAAACCATAATGAGGTTGAGGCATGGGAGAAGATTGATTTCAAAGAGCTTCTTCACGTTGTTTTCATCGACAGCCGTTTCAAAAACCCTTATCTTGCTGAAAGCATCAGCCAGCTTGTTTCGAAGATTGAAAGAGAAGGTGTTGGCTTAAGCATTGTTAAACCGCTTGGTGAAACGATGCTTGAGGAAATGTTTTCAGCCATAGTCTTGGGGGACTGGGTGAGCTACTATCTCGCAATAATGCGAAAGGTTGATCCCGCTCCTGTCAGACTAATAAGCGAGCTGAAAGAGAAGCATGATGAGAGAACAAGGTATTCTGAAAAGTTTGAAGAATGGTTATGCAAGCTTAGTAGGGCTTAAAGGTATTTTTTAATACCACTCTTTTCCACGTTCTTTTCACGCGAAAGCATCTTCGTCAACTCGTGCATACTGATCCTTCTAAACTCCATCCTGTTTCTCCTAAGCATTCTCTCAGCCTCCTCCGTCACACCCGGGGCCAGAAGAATAATCCTTACACTCGGCCCGAGGCCTCTAGCATACCTTAACAATTGTCTAACAGCTTCTAACCCAGCCCTATCCTTCTTTATTTCAACTATTGTTCTACGATTGTTCGCATCGACCCCGATAATGTCAACCACCCCTGTTTTCTCTCTTGCTTCTGAAGAGGTTACCCTAAAGCCTTCCTCCACAAGCTCGGGATGTTTGCGGAGAATTTCAGAAATCTCCTGCTCGCTCAGATACATTTGAAACTCACCCTTATCTTCAAGTCTTCCTGTGAAGATGTTTCTCAAGCCATATATTCTTACGATGACTTTCTCAGGCTTCTTAATCCTCTTAACGATGAGGACAATATGATCAGTGCTGACGGTGAGCCCAACCTGGTTCGGAGGAGGCTGCCAGTTAACTGGCTCAAGCCCAGAAGGCCTGTGAATCAGGAAGGACGTATCCTCCTTAACGATTACTAGTCTCTCTCCCTTCTCTAGGAATGATCTTGCTCTTCCAATGTAATCCGCTTCGCAAAGACAGACTAATGCGATGAACTCTTTAGCGCTAACAGCCTTCTTAAGCTGCTCTGCCTTTTCCTCCAAGCTGGAGTTGCACATTAGCCTTCTAAGCGGCTGACGGGGTTTATTTCTTTTTTCAACATTATGTCGCTGTTCGAATCAGGGTTTAAACGGTTTTGCAAAGTTTATGTATGAATGCTTTTTAACTGTTTTGTTTCACTGGCGTGAACGGTGAAACTTAATAAACCCCTTTTGAGGAAATCTCTCCGGTTGAAAACTGTGGACAGGAGGGGAGATGCTGAGCGTTGAACGGTCGGAGGGAAGGTTTTCCAAACGATACTGGAAGAAAGAATGATCAACCCGATTATGTTTATCTACGTGTCGCTGAGGCTCAGCCCACTGACGTTGGGCGGGGCTACGCCAGGATCGATCCTGAAGTCGCTAAGCTTCTGAATCTTTCGCCGGGAGACGCTATTGAGATAGTGGGCAGAAGAAAGACTTATGCTCTAGTATGGCCCGCGTCAGCCAAGGATAGGGGCCTCGGTCTAATCAGGATAGACGGGTACACGAGGGAGAATGTCGGCGTCAGCCTCGACGACAAGGTTAGGGTCAGAAAGGTAACCGCTAGGTATGCGACTACCGTTGTCCTTGCGCATACCGAGCAGCCTAGAATGGTTAACGGTGAGGAGTTTGTGAAAAGCATAATGATAGGCAGGATAATAAACAGGGGTGATATTATTCCTGTTAGGATAATGGGTAAGATTGTTCAACTAGTCGTTGTCTCCTATCAGCCTGCGGCTGAGGCAGTTATAGTGACTGAGGACACTGTGGTCAAGATCAGCGAGAAAATATACCAGATTAAGAAGCTTCTTCCAAGAGTTACTTACGAAGACATAGGTGGCTTAGAGGAGGCTATTCAGAAGATTAGGGAGATGGTTGAGCTTCCCCTTAGGCATCCTGAGCTTTTCGACAGACTGGGAATAGAGGCTCCAAAGGGTATTCTTCTCTATGGTCCACCCGGCACCGGTAAGACTCTTCTCGCGAAAGCCGTGGCTAACGAGACTAATGCGCACTTCATCAGCATAAGCGGACCTGAAATAATGAGCAAGTATTATGGTGAGAGTGAGCAGAGACTTAGAGAAATATTTAAGGAGGCTGAGGAGAATGCTCCAAGCATAGTTTTCATAGATGAGCTTGACTCAATAGCGCCTAAAAGAGAGGATGTTACTGGTGAGGTTGAGAAAAGGGTTGTAGCTCAGCTTCTCTCACTCATGGATGGGCTGCAGACACGTGGGAAGGTTGTTGTAATAGGCTGCACTAATAGGGTTAACGCGATAGATCCTGCCTTACGCAGGCCTGGGAGGTTCGACAGGGAAATAGAGATAGGTGTACCCGATAAGAAGGCGAGACTAGAGATACTTCAGATCCACGTAAGGGGTATGCCGCTTTCAGAAGACGTTGACTTGAAACGGCTGGCTGAGCTGACTCCGGGTTTCGTCGGAGCTGATCTCGCGGCTCTTGCTAAAGAAGCAGCATTAAGATGTTTAAGGGAAGTCCTTCCAGAGATAGATCTTGAAACCGAGGTCATCCCGATAGAGGTTCTAAGCAAGCTTGTAGTCAGGATGAAGCATTTCATGGATGCTTTGAAGGAGATAGAGCCGTCTGCTTTGAGGGAGATAATGGTTGAGAGTCCAAATGTTCACTGGGATGATATTGGGGGTCTCGAGGATGTTAAGAGGGAGCTCATAACCTCGATAGAGTGGCCATTAAGGTTTCCCGAGCTTTTCAAAAAGCTTAACATAAGGCAGCCGAAGGGTATTCTTCTCTATGGTCCACCCGGCACCGGTAAGACTCTTCTCGCGAAAGCCCTGGCGACTGAGAGCGAGGCCAACTTCATAAGCATCAAGGGTCCGGAACTGCTTTCAAAATGGGTCGGCGAGTCTGAAAGGGGGATTAGAGAAGTCTTCAGGAAGGCTAGGCAAGTTGCTCCCTGCATAATCTTCTTCGACGAGATTGATTCGATTGCGCCCTTGAGGGGTAGGGATGTGAGCAGTGATGTTACTGAAAGGGTTGTCAGCCAGCTTCTAACTGAGATGGACGGTCTGCAGGATCTCAGGGGAGTCATAGTCATAGGCGCGACGAACAGGCCTGATATAATCGATCCTGCTCTGTTAAGAGCAGGAAGGTTCGACAAGCTTATAGGCTTAAGCTGGCCGGATAAAGAGACTCGTAAGAAGATATTCCAGATACATTTAAGGGGGAAGCCTGTTGCTCCAGACGTGAACATCGACGAACTGGCTTCGATGACTGAAGGCTTCTCCGGGGCGGACATAGCTCAGTCATGCAACGATGCTGGGCTCATAGCGATAAAAGAATTGCTGGAGATGACGAGCGACGAGGAGAAGGTTATGAGGATGACTGAGAAGCTAGTTATTCAGAAGAGACATTTGATGGAAGCGATAAGCAAGATAAACATTCCTTCTCCAGAGGAGCGCAGGGCCTACGAGCTCATGATGTCGAAGTTCGCTGGCACAGCGAAATCGACAATAATGGCTTCTCCAACCCTTGTTTAGACAGGCTTAGTAGAGAAAACATTTATTTATTTCAGTCGTAGAGAATCAGTTGAGTAAACCATGTGCGCGAGTGTAAGGTACAGGCCTCCTGAAACAGCTGAAATAGGTATTTTCGGAGGGACAGGCAACTATGATCCGTCATATCTTCAGGATGCTAAACAGTTTAAAGTATACACGCCTTACGGGCCGCCGTCAGACCTCGTAACAGTAGGGTGGGTTAAGGATAGGAAGGTTGCCTTCCTACCTAGGCACGGTAGGCATCATACAATACCGCCTTACAAGGTTAACTATAGAGCTAACGTCTGGGCTTTCAAAACAATGGGTGTAACGAGAATAATAAGCCCTGCAGCCGTTGGGAGCCTACAACCGGAGTTCATAAAACCCTACGAGTTCGTTATAATAGATCAGTTTTTCGATAGGACGACGAACAGGAGAAGCCTCTCCTTCTACGAGGGTGGAGTCGTTGGGCATGTGCCATTCAGCGACCCTGTCTGTCCGGAGCTGAGAAGAATCTTCCTGGATTCAGGCAGAAGGGTACTTCCAAACGTGAAGATCCACCCCACGCCGGAGGAGGAGGCTGAGGGCAAATCGTTCACATACGTAACTATTGAGGGCCCAAGGTTTTCAACAAGGGCTGAATCACTCTTCTACAAGAGCCTAGGGTTCTCGGTAGTAGGTATGACAGCCGTGTCTGAAGCATACTTGGCTAGGGAAGCTGAGATATGTTTTCTCAGCATAGCGCTCATCACGGATACAGACGTGTATGGTCTAATGCCTGTTACAGCTGAAAGGGTTGCTAAAAGCATGAGGGAGAACGTTGCGAACGTCAATAAGCTTATTTATGAGACAATCCCCATTATACCAAGGGAGAGGAAGTGTGGTTGCGGTACTGTGCTGGATGTTTCACTCTATTAGAAGACCTTCCAGCGTTAAGAAAGGTCAGTAAACGGGGGGAAACAGATACGGGTGTCTAAACGCCTTCCGAAAACCATAATCGGCTTCGACCCTGGAACCACGGCTGGACTAGCCGTGTTAAACTTAAATGGGGAGCTGCTTCTCCTTAAGAGTCTAAGACACTGGAGTAGAAGCAGCATAATTCTTGAAGCTTTAAGCATCGGAGACCCTGTTCTGATTGCAACCGACAGAGCTGAGGCCCCGAGGGCAGTGAGGGAGCTAGCTCAGTCGCTGAACTTGGCCGTGTTCGAAACAGGGAAGGAGGAGATGTTCGACAACAAAATCAGCATCATAAACGAATATGCTTCTAAAAGGAATGTCAGAATCGAGGATGAGCATCAAGCCTCAGCTCTCTACGCAGCGCTTAAAGCCTACAACAGTTTCAAAAACGAATTCAGAAACATTGAGCTGAACGTCGAGAGAAAGATAAGTGACTTCAAGGAAGCCCTAGTAGATGAAGTTAAAAGCGATCTTATCAAGGGGATTCCTCCTGAGCGTTCGATAAAAGAGCGGCTTTCTCAAACAGTTGCTCAAAGCTTTGACGCAAACATTGTGGAGCAGCTTAGGAAGCAGCTTCTCGAGGAGAGGAGGAAGGTTGAAGTTCTTGCACTTAAACTGGAAAGCCTGAGAAACGAGCTTAGAAAAGCAGAGTCGAAGAAGCCCAGTAAAGAGACTGGTATTAGAAGCGTTGTGAGCTTCACGCCGGAAGCAATCAAGCTGACAAGTCTAAGCCAAGTTGTTGGGAGGCGGGAGAAGGATTTCAGTGAGCTCCTCCAAGTTGATGTCTTCACAGAGCTGACTTCCAAGAAGGCTAAGAGTGAGGTTAGCAGTACGGTTGTGGCTGCAGAAACCCTTAAAGGAGATCTGAGGAAGATTTTTAAAGCCCTCTCCTCAAGAGGCGTCAGGATACTTATACTGGATGCTGATAGTATTGACGATGAAGCTGTAAAGGAAGCTGCCTACCATGGCCTCCTGCTCTGCGACATTAGAAGCCTGCCTTTGGAGAAGCATGATGAAAAGCTCTACGTGAGGAGGAGCGACATTAGGGATTTTTTAAACAGGAAGAGGAACCTGCTGACTGAAGCGTTGATTGAAAGGCTGGCTGAGCTTAGCTCAAGATAGATGGCTATATCTCTTCAGACTTGCCCACGAAAAGAATATTGCTGCCCCTGACCAGCACCAGGTTGAAATTAACGGTTTCCCTGTCTCCCTCATACTCCATTGTACCACTCATGATCAGGTTCATCTGAGCATCCACGTTAAGCAGCATCCCTTTGTATACCGAGTGATCATTTTTAAGCCTTAGAAAAACTTTCTTGCCAACCATACTTCTAAGAACTGTCAGCGGCCTCTTGTTAACAGCTTCGTCCATACTCCGGTTGCTCAACTCCAGAAAAAAGCAGCTACTGCTCCCTATATAAAAATTGCTGACTGAAAAGGGATTAACCATGTCTCAATCCCATTCGCAGACCATGTGCCCGTATAAAGTCAGGCTGGCAGACAAAGACTTGTCAAAAATCAATATGGAAACCCCTCAGCCATCTCCGCGTCGGAAAGTTCCTTAAGGAGGCGGGCAATCCTCTCCACAGCAGCCTCCAGTATCTTCTCCCCCTTCTCCCTAGAGGATTTTAATGGGTTTCCGAAGCCGGAGTTCCTGGTTAAAACATGCCAGGGTCTCGTAAACCTGGCCCAAGCATAGGATAAAGACTTAACCTTAGGCGTGTTCACAGCTCCCTCCTCAGCCTCCTCCATACGCACAAGATGTGGAAACAGGGCAAGCCCAATGCTCGTCTCAAACTCGTCAGCATGCTCACCGGGTTCATCTATAATCATGCTTCTCACATCATCAACCGTTCTCCACCAGTCTACTGTTACAATGAAAACCCTAGTCCTGCCGTAAAGGTCTCGCATCAGAGGTGTGAAATCGTTTCCGCCATGCCCATTTAGAATGACTAGTTTCTTCACGCCATGGTGCTCAAGCGATTCAACAATATCCCTAACCACCATGTTCAGCGTTGACTGGTCGAGGCTTATCGTCATCGGAAAGCCGAGTGAGTTTCTGTTTGAACCGTAGGGTATTGCAGGAAGCATAACCACTTTAGCACCCATCTCAGCAGCTTTTTCGCAAGCCATCTCGGAGACAGCCTTAGCCTGGTAGAAATCCATTCCGTAGGGCAAGTGTAGGCCATGAGGCTCGGTTGAGCCAACAGGTAAGACGGCAACTTCAAACCTGGACTCCTTAACATCCTTAAGCGTAGACTCCTGAAGATTCCACGCAACCATAATGCTAAGCATACTGATAAGCATATAAATTTTCATGGCCTAGTGTCAAGCGTTTAGGAAAGTGGTTGCTCTCAAAATCCTTAAAGCTTAAAAATTATTTTTCTTTGGCAACAATTCCTTGAACAGCACCGCATTCCTTGCAGAACACTATCGTCAGAAGCCTATCGCTCAAAGGATACTCGATGAAGGTGAATGAAGCGATGTCGGCTCCACACTTGAAGCAAACAGGCTTATACCTAACGGCTTTATCCTCCATACTCATCCTGAACCATTCACCTCCTGTTTATTTCTATTACGAAGAGTTCGCTTTTAGACTGCTGATACTGCTCATCCCCATCGTATTTCGCATAGACTTCAGTCGTGTCGTCGAGCAAATCAGTCTTCCTAGCTTTCCACTCGATGCTGAAACTCCCATCCTCACCTGTCTTCCCGGAGGCCAGCAGATCATCCCTACCAATATCCCTCTCCATTATCCGTATGTTAGCATTGGCAACCGGCTTCCCTGTCTCAGCCTCAAGAAGCCTCCCGGTGAAGACAAGCCGAGATCCCGCTTTAACTCTAGCCGGGGGAGCTTCCAGCTTCAAAACGGTTTTAATGGGCTTAGCCTGTGCGGGAGGCTTCATCTTGTGAATAATCTGGGTGACAACCGTCCCGCTCGGTATCAGTATCTCCCTCGTCCCATCCGTAGACTCCAGCACCAGATGCATCAGCCTGATCTCCTTAACAATCCCAGTCTGCCCCGCAACGGTTATCGTATCCCCAAAGGTATAGGGCCTGGAGAGCAGGAGGAAGACTCCTGCAACAACATTCGACAATATGGTTTGCGTTGCGAACCCTACGACAAGACCTCCGAAAGAACCCACGGTTAGGGCAGCTGCGGGATTCGCGTTGAAGACCGAAGCTATCAGCGAGAGCAAGACGGCGAGGCCCGCGATCCTCACCAGCGTTCGAACGGTCGCAGCGGTAGGATGATCCGTAAACCTCCTCATGTAAGTGTAAACGACTCCGCTGAGAGCGTTCACTATAAGATAGCCTAGGCCAAATATTAGGATCGCTTGAATATATTGAATATACGGGTTGACTAGCAGTATGACTCCGCTTAAATGCTGCAGGTATGGCGGAATAGTCTCGTCAGGCGTCCAGCCGAATAATAGGTCGAGAACCGATAAGGATACTGCTAGAACAACTATGTAAAGAATCGTCTTAAGCCATCCCGCGCGAAGGCTCTGAACCCTGCTCTCAACCGCTTTAGCCCGCGCGTCCTCTTCAGGCAACGTCAAGACAGGACACCTAAGCCACTATGTGTGTGCCCGCTTAAAACTTTTTTCCAATAGCTGAGGTCGAAAGCTAGGATACTGGTCTCAAATAGTGCGCGTTATGTTTCAGCTATTCGCCATAGTCAATCATGCAACTCATTCAAAAGATCAATCTTTACCCTACTGGATTAGCGCGCGCTGGCCTCATTCTCAACTACCTCGATACTTAACCATTCATACTTATATACCTTTTAAACCAGTATCGAAGTTAACGTGTTCAAACATATTTCTCAGCAGCAGAGGAAGCTATTCTCGCCCACTCCCATAGTCGTTGAGGCTGGTACCTAACGGTGCTAATGTCCTTCATATGGATCTCCATCACACAGTTAAACCTCCTCGCCTTCCTAAGCTTCTCCTCAATGTCTCTACGCACTGCCTCCGGGTTCCAACTCGACTCGGCCAGCACAGCGGGATTAGGCTTCCAAGCGAATATGAACTCGTCACCCACGTTTTCAACAGCCTTGTCGAAATCTATGAAGGGGCTCATAGAGATTCTGCGCAGCCTAGGAATATTCCTCCTCAAAACCTCAACCTTATGGTGGAGCGGCTCGCAGCACCCATAGTAGTTGAAACCCCATCTTTCATACCAACGTTTCTCATGCTTCAGCGCAAACTCCTCATGCATAGTAGGGGAAACTGCTGCGAAAACCTGGGCCGCGCCCACTCCCCAGAGCCTCATCGGAGAGTCGCGCAGCAGTCCCAGCTTCTCATACTTGTCTAGACGTTGAAGCCAAGCGTCAACCATTTTCTCGACAAGCCTGTGCACGTATCTTGGTCTACGGTACATGTCTACGAGAACCTCCTTGACCCCGGTTAGCATCACGATCTCGTCCCAGGGAGCAAACCAGAAGGCGCTTACGCCACGCTTCTCAACAGGCAGAACCCCGTCGAAAATCTCGCAAAGCATTTCAAACTCCCCCTCAGCTTTATCCTTGTCGAAGAACACTTCAGGCACCCGGATCTTTTCAATGTCTTCTTCACACTTGATTTGAACATGGTAACGGTGGGAAACCACAGGATTTTTCTCGTCAATCCTCAAAATATCCTCCTTAATGCTGATGCCGAAGCCAGTGTCAACGATATAGTCGTGAAGCGGCTGCTCAACGACGGGCTCCAGGCTTAGGCTGCTGCTGAAACGCGGATCGTCAACAAGCACGCCCAATCCATGCCTCCACTTATAGATCAAGCGTCTCAGCCTCTCCTCGTATCTCCGGCACAACGGGTGCTTCGTCCTCAACGTAAGCTCGTCGCCAACATTCATCTCATGCCACGGGATCTCGTAAACATAGACCGGGGGCTTAACCATCTCCAGATTATTCACCCTCTTCTGCAGCTCAGCATACTCCTCGTTAACAGAGGAGGCTGCAATTTCAACGATCAGCCTTCCAAGCTCCCTCAGAATCTCCTTGTCTTCAGAAGGTATTCTACTGTAAGCCATTGTTTCTCCCATGCTCCTTTTCCAAGCCGTTGGGGCCCGGGAGGACTAAAAAACTTATTGACCGCAATCCTCAAGCCCCTGGCTAGCGCACGTTGAAAGGCGTGAAAGGCATACTAGCGCGCGCTTATCAATCAGAACAGATATTGTGGGAAAAATACTGGGTGAAATCAGCACACGCCAATAGCGCTCCGCCATCCCTCTTTATTTTCCCTCAAGAATATCTTTAAGTTCAAAAATGATGAAGCCTTTCTCAGAAAGCTCCTCCTTGCCTTCGACTCTTCTACCGACTAAGCCGAAATACTCTCTTCGCCTCTCCTTCCTCCACTTAAAGACTTGAGCCTTCTGCTTCAAGACTTGAATTATTCTTTTAGCCTCAGCCTTCTTCAAATCACTCCACTTCACTTCAAAAAAGGCTGATAAAGACTGGGCCTCGTCCAAGGCAACGGCATCTATCTCTTGGTCTTTAAACCACCACTTCCCTATGATCTTCGGACGGAATGGAGCCCTCTTTAAACCGTAGAGGCTTTCTCTAAAGATCTGTTCGAAAACCGTCCCGAGATAAGCATCGTAGTCTCGCTTAACCTTCTCCAAAACCGCGCCAACGTTTCCAAGCTCAAGCTCAGACTTATTCGGGAAGACGTAGCGGAACCAGAAAGCCATGTAGGGGTCAGATATACGGTAGAGGGCTTTCCGCGGCTTAATTCTCTCCCCAACAGGGTAGAGACGCTCAATCCAGCCTAATTCCTCCAGCACGTCGAGATACTTTGAAAGAAGGGTTTTCTCGAGTCCGGTGAAGCCGGCTATCTCGCCGAAGGAAGAAGCTCCGAACGCCACAGCCTTAAGTATTGCCGAGTAAAGCCTTGGCTCGCGGAGCTCATCCCTCAGCAGGAATTCAGCCTCGCCATAAAGGAACTCGCCTTTCCTGAATATTCGAGTAGCCACGTTATCCCAGAACGGGACATCTGGGTCAAACTTAAGAAGATAGGCCGGAACTCCGCCGAGACACCCGTAAACCCTAACGAGATCCTCCTCAGGATATTCTTTGAAGAATCCCCGGAGATGATGAAAACGTAGGGGCTGAAGCTTCCATTGCCCGGTTCTCCTACCGTAAAGCGGGCTCCTGTAGCTTAAAACCTCGGTCTCCATCATACTGATGGAGGAGCCGAGGAGGATTAGCATGACCTGACTGTTCTCAAGCTCCAGGTCCCAGATTTTCTGGAAAACAGAAGGTATCGCCTTATCATCCTCTATCAGCATCGGAAACTCGTCTATCACGATAATAACCCTCCCCCCTTTCCACCATTTCAGGAACTCTTTGAAGAGCTCCAGCCAGCCGCTAATTTCAAGCTTAGAGAAGGACTCGTCACCGAGAACCTGCGACATCTTCCCCTTAAACTCCTCAAGCAGGTCTCTCTCCGGCCTCCTGTCCGCCAAGAAGTATACAGCGGGCTTCCCCCTGACGAACCTTGCGATAAGCTCAGTCTTACCGATCCTCCTACGCCCATAAATAACTATTAGCTCAGGATCCTTGCTTCTGAACTTCTCCTCCAAGTATTGAAGCTCCTCCTCCCTATCGACAAATAGTTGAATCACGAATATAATACTTATGGTTCAACTATTTAAATCTTAGCTCTCGGAACAGCGTCACATCCAGCGCCATTAAAAAACGTGCTTCCAAGACTTGAACACACCAGCCTGCACAGGACAATTACCGCATAGCCAGACGGCCCGAAATATTCTGGAAGCCTTCGACCAGTCTGCATCAACGCATCCCGCCTACATGCGCCTTCAAGCGGAAAACCAGCAGTCCCTCCCTATACGGGTGGTGGAGGCGGGGGTGGTAAGGGTGCACGCCTCCTCCTTGTCGCCAGAATAACTGAAACGACTATTATCAGCAGAATCACTCCAGCTATCATAGCGATGTTAACGAGGTTCATCTCGGTCCTCCAGCCCGCAACAAGCGTAGCAGGCTTATCCACAATGAAAGAATAGGTCGGTGATGTTGAGACGATTTTCCCCTCAACCAACCATCCTTCGAAGACATAGCTGGTGAAGAAATCCTTCTCAATAGTAGTTGGAGTTATGGAGACCGTTGCCGTTGCCCCGGGCCTATACCATCCCGACCCTTTTGCAACCCCTTTTTCGCTAAGGACTTCAACCCTGTAGCGAACCGCGACAGTTAAGATAGTGCTTGCGTTCGAGGCCGCGTACGTGGAATCACCCTCAAACTTCACAGTAATCTCATAATTCCCCTTCTCCAAATAGACATCTCTCCATTCATAACTATAGTACCCATTCGGATCGGTTGTAACGCTACCAACAAAATTGCCATCTCTAAGAATGCTAATAGACCTCCCGCTTAATCCTGCACCGTTCTCATCAATCAACCTGCCGGAAACCGTTACAGTCGCTCTCTCATCTTTAAATATTTCCGATGGATCGATACTTATCTTCAAGCTTGTTTTCTTCAAAGAAGGACCTGGATGAATCACTTTAAGCGCGCCATCCTTATACTTCCCAGCATCCGTGCCTGCTTCTAGAAAATACAGGTTGCCACTTGTCCCGTCATACCGGACTGCAATTGGATTATTAAGGCCTGAAGCAAGCACCTCGTCAACCTTGGTTTGAATATTTATCCGGCTACAATCCCCCTCCAATAGTCAGCATAGTAAAGGTAGTCTGAGCTGAAGGACATCGAGATTACGCTTTTTGCCATAAATGTTTCCACCGTTCCACCAGGATATTTGAAACGTTTGATCGAAGTAAGGTCTGAAAAATACACATACTCCCCATGCTTCGAGATGCAGGACGCTCTGCCCAATCCGGTTTTCAGAACAGTAGGAGTCATATAGCTACCGGAGGGGAGCAGGTAAATACTCTTAGCATCAGCACGGTCGCTTAAACCAATAATAAAAATATTATCATTCTCGTCAATAAACATATCTCTCGAAGCGATTTCGATATTAATCAGAAGGGTCTCAGTGTTCGTAACAGGATCAACAGTAGTGACAATCCCGCTCTCCCCAGGAGTACACCCAACGTAGGACGTAAGGTAAATCCTGTTGTTGCTCGCAACAATCACAGCATCAGAGGCCCTTAGGATTATTCACCAACACAGTTTTCCGTCCCGTTGCAACATCATACTGGTCGAGACAAACCTTCCCCCCAAAAGCCGTGTTGCGGCCAGCCGTCTCCGTCAGCCACACCTTGCCGTCTTTAACCCACAATCCCTTTGGATACTCAAGACCAGTCAGAAGCGTTAAAATAGCAGAACTAGTCGGCGCTTGGGCCTCTGTTGGCTTCGCAATACTTGAAGCAACACTCCAATCATCGCCAAATCGAGAAGCATGGCTCACCCCAACGCTAAAAACCAGCATGACCATACTTGCAGCGAGAGAAACGAGGAATACTCTCCGAATCCTCCTCATTCTGAATCATATCCAGAGAGTCCTACTTAAGTTTTTTGGAACGCGCTTAGCCGAGAGGAAACTATTCCATATGATTATAATCCGTGGCGGTCAGCATTTAGCCTCATGTTCTTTCAGTAGAAAAACCAGTAACCCTCCCTACATGGATGATGGAGGTAATGGGGGTGGTGGAGGTGGGGCTGTCTCTGGTAGGCTGAAGAATGCAACTATCTTAATTATATTCGCTACAAACACTATTATGATCCCGATGATTATTATCACTGTTGCGGCTCCAATCAGGTTGAGTAGTGCAGCCGTCGAGAACATGGAGATATTCAGCTTCTTGGCGATGATGTCGAAGCTCTTCTTCAAAAACACTGCAGATATGGTGAGGATAATACAAAGAATGAGCAGAACAACCATTATGCTTAAGATGACGCTGAAGAATCTTCGAGTGACGACTGAAGTTATGATCGCAGTAATCCCTAGAAGTACGGCGACAAATATTCCAACGATCGCCAAAACGATCGATATCAGGTAGTTTTTAAATACAGCTTCATCGTTAAGTACCCTAGATATCTTATATATCGCTACAGCTTCAAGTATGAAACCTATTATCGAGACGACAAACCCTGCCCAAGGAATGAAGGTTCCAAAGGTCGAAAGGACCGCACCAATCCCGCCAAAGATTTTCGCGTCACTCAGCTCAGACACGATATTTCTAAATTTAAAGATTGCTTAAAAAGCTTTTCCTCAAAGACAGCTAAGGATCATCGATCTATTTATCCATCATTCAGATTTAAGGCCTAGGATACCGATCATGCGTGCGAAACCTCTTCAGTCGACATCCCCATTAAGCACGCGCTAATGTATTTATTTTTGCTCAAATGAGTAACGGAAAATGTTAAAACAAAGAACAATACTTTAAACGGAAAATATGAAAACCTAGAGCCATATTCTCCAAGTTTAGCAGCCTCATAACATACTGTAGGAGTAATTGCTATCGACTCGTTGCATATCTCTCTAAAGCTTCCTCCCTTTATTGTTCCAGGTAAACACACGGTCATTATGTCTTGCGGTGAAAAAAGTAAATCTGAAAATTCCCCGGCTTCTGGAATAGCAATAACGTTACATAACGGTAAGTAACGGTAAATTTATAAATCGGCGCTTCGCCTTCTATGTGAAATGAAAGAAGCCGAGGAGAGACATTAGAGTTTAAGAATTCCTTGTCTGATTTCGACAGCATACTGGCTACAATATCTGCCTTCTCCAACACGAAAGGAGGAAGAATACTTATCGGTGTTGACGACGATGGAAAAGTTACAGGAATCGACATTGGTAAGAGAACTTTAGAGGAAATTGTGAATAGGGTTTCACAAAATACAAATCCAAAAACATATCCTGAGATCAAAATCGAGAGGGTACAGGATAAAAACATCATAGAGATCAGGGTTTCAGAACGTAGCGATAAACCTGTTTTCGCTAAGGGAATCGCCTATAAAAGGGTTGGAAGGAACAACGTTAAGATGGATAGGGATGAGATCGTAAGCTTGCTCAGGAAAGTTTACGAAATATCATATGAAGATGTTGAAGTCGCAAGCATTGAAGATATTGACTTCGATAAAGTAAGATCCTTCATAAATAGGGTCAGGGAAGCAAGATTCAGCTCGATACCTGAAAACGAGACTATTGTTTTGAGAAGCCTCGGATTAGTGGACGGCGAAGCTAGGCTGGCAGCAATAATTCTATTCGGTAAGAACCCGCAGGCCTTAGCTCCGTGGGCTGTGGTGAAGATCGGCAGGTTCCTAGCTGAAGATGCAAGACCTGTTTTCGAGAAGGAGATTGCAGGAGACCTTGTAGAGCAGATAGAAAAGAGCTATGCTGAAGTTCTATCATTAATAAGGAAGGAAATAAAAGTAAAGGGGCCCAGAAGAGAAGAAATCTATGAATATCCTGTCAAAGCAGTCAGAGAACTCATTGTAAATGCTGTGACACATAGGGATTACTCGATTAAAAGCCCAATCTACATAAAGATATTTGAAGAAAAGATTTCCATCGAAAACCCAGGTGGACTACCCCAAGGCATAACGGTCGACGAGCTTAAAAAACCGCATAGTTCAATTCTCAGAAACCCTAAGATAGCAAACGTGCTCTACAACTTGGGGTACATAGAGAAGTGGGGAATAGGAACGTTGGAAGTCATTAAAAAATGTCTGCTTAATGGAAACGGTGAACCCATCTTCTACTCCAAAGGAGTGTTTAAGGCTGAAGTAAAAAGCAGGTACACGGTGGACATCGGCGATAAGGAAAGGATTGCTGTCGAGTACATAAGGAAAAAAGGAAAGGCTACGAGGCTGGAGCTTGAAAAAATACTGGGTTTAAAAGAAAGCTCCGTAAGAAAGCTTCTTGAAGAACTCCAACGCAGAGGCCTCGTAGTGAAAGAAGGAAGGGGAAGGAGAACAAGATACAGGCTTTCAGTTTTCTAAACTCTCCCCGACAAGTAACTGCTCTGTTAACTTAAGCTCATGGAAGCATCACTCCTAATCTTCTGAATCCACAATGGGACTATGTTAAATGCAGAAACACTAATAGCGTACGGCAACAACCGCTGAAGCCTACGGGCACTTCATAAAATACAATAACCTCAAGAAAAAATAGCCGGCATCCTAAGTGGCTCAAAGACCTCAAGCGCGCTATATCTCATCATACTCCTGTACTATCCATATTGTTGCCTTGTGGACGTAGTCGTTTATCAAGTTCGTAGCATGAATATATGACTCGGCTAGTTTCCTCCTTTCTTTCTCAAAGTTTTCGAACCTCTAGTACACGCTTCTTTTTCTGAGGTTCCTTATCCATAAGCCACGCTTGCTGTATAGAAGCTTTTCCTCGGGACCATTTTCTAATAGGCTCTCTTCTAATCTTTCGGTCTGAACATAATCTCAGACATTATCCTCGCCCCGGAGTCATTTCTCATTACGAGTATCACGGATCATAGAAGTCTGCTCCCGACTCCGTGAATTCTCCATCTTTGATTCTTCCCACAAACGTTAAAATGCAGTATCTGTTCTCATTCGCATCATTCTAGTAATTCCCTCCCAAGCTCCTTTATGGATGTTTTTTAAAATTCTGGAATAACATTTATATTTTGGTGGAAAAATAGTAAATATGGTGAAAAATGGAAAGTAAGGTAGAAGTTAAGAAGGTGGATCCGCAGGGCCGCGTTATTCTGCCCGCTGACTGGCGCCAATCCGAAATGAAAGAAAGTAGAGAAATATACATAATCCGAGAGAAAGGGTATTTGAAGATAATCCCGAAGCGTAAAGTTGATTTAACCGAATACTTTGATAAAGTTGATTTAAACGTCGAAGCCATTGAGAATTGGAAGAAGTTTGAGAAAAGGCTCTACGGGAGGCGCTCATGAGATTCTTAGACGCAAACATTTTCATCTACGCCTATTACAAACCGAAGAAGCAGCTCTCCCAAAAAGAGAAGCATATGAAGGAGTATGCCAAGAAGATAATTAGCAATGTATCTCAAGGAAAAGAGAAGGTGGCAACCACGGTTGTGCATCTTTCGGAGATTGTGAACATCCTCAAGCACGGCATGACCGTGGATGAATTAGCTAAACTCATCACCGGCTTATTTATGCTGGACAATGTTGAAATATATGGAGTGTCTAAGGAAGACTATTTTGCCGCGGTTGAGTTGAGTAAGGACTTAAAGATTGACCCAAACGATGCTTTAGCAGTCAAAGCGATGGAAACAAGCAACATTAACGAGATTTATTCTTTCGACGAGGATTTTGACAAGGTGGAGGAAATAATTAGACTACCAAGGAGTTGAATCAAGCTTGCATTCTGGTTCACCCGCCTCAGCAAGTTTAACCTAAGAAACGCTAGTAAAATATCTTTAAATAATACTTCTTGACATCTTAAGATGAGATGAAACTGGGATGAACCGTTTAAGAATATTTATCCCAATAGCCTTGATAATCATTTGCCTAATGGCTTCTCCAGCTTCATTCGTCTACGGTCAGCCTCAGGGCTATGTCCTCATCTACTCTCCGCCTAGAGCCTACTGCGTTGACTGGATGGACGTTAAAGCAGTCTACATGAAGGAAGAGGGAAACAGACTGTACTTCTACGTCGAGTACTACGGTGCGATACCAAGCTCCAGAGACTATCGTCGTGCGATATATGTCCGCATGGATACTGATAGGAACACTCAGACAGGCAGTGTTGACAGGGGGCTTGGACTGGACTACGTCATCAACTTCGTTCTTAGCGGGGACAACTCCCTCTCTGACGCAACCCTTTATAAGTGGGACAGCACGAGCAAATCTTGGAAGGACATTAAGAGCTTGACGCTGAATATGAGGCGAGCACCCGGGTTAAGCTACATGGAGATCTGGGTAGACAAGCAGGACATAGGGTACACCCAGAATGGGATAGACTTCTATATATCGTCGGACTCTCTCGTTGAACCTATACCGGCGACGGATTTGAGCTACATCGTAGGCTCCTCGGTTAAGCAGATCACTGTGGACGGGGAGCCGGGTGACTGGGGCTCCATAGCCCCGTTGAAGACATTTCCATCAAGGAGGATAGACCCTCCCGAGCTCGAGGCCTCAAGTATTTACGTTGCAAACGACGATAAGAATCTCTACTTCAGGTTTGACGCGAGGGGAAAGCCCACAACAACAGTCGACGCAGGAGACCTGTGGCGGGTTTTCGATGCTTACCTTGACACGGATAACAATGATAACACTGGATACACTGGGTATGGTGGGGCAGAATTCCGTGCTCGTGCAACTTTCTCTGCTAGCCCGTCGAAATACACCATCATCATCTACAATAAGTACACTGGGACGGGGCGTGATTACAGGTGGCAGGAAATGGGGCGCTCGTCAAATTCCTTGGACTTCAACAACGTCTTCGAATTCAAGATTCCTCTCAGCCTTTTTGGGCTAGGCTCTGGGCAGGCAGTCGGCATCTACATAACGAGTGGGCAGTTCTGGGGTCTTGACCGTCAAATTCCTCAGTCTGGTTATTTGACGTATCCTCCGGATACTACTCCACCAGTCACAGCAATAGCTCTAAGCGAACCTAAGCATCAGGTTGGTTCAACCACGTATGTTTCAGGCTCCACGCTTTTCGAGCTCTCGGCAAGCGATGCCAGCGGGGTTAAAGAGACCAAGTACAGGATAGGTGAAGATCCATGGAATACCTATACGGCAGGCTTCACGCTTGCAACACTTTCAGACGGCGAGCACACTATAAGTTATTACAGCATTGACAATGCTGGAAACACTGAGGCTGAGAAAACCCTTACCATCATCCTTGACAAGACTCCCCCAACGATAAGCGAAGCATCGCCAACCGGAACAATCGGCTCAACATCAGTAAGTTTCACGATTAAGGTCGAGGACCCCGGCTCAGGAGTAAAGGAAGTTAAGCTAATCGTCGACGGTGCTTCCAAGGGCGCTATGAGCCGAAGCGGAAACACCTACACCATGACCGTAAGCCTATCCGAGGGATCTCACACCTGGAGCATCGAAGCGGTTGACAACGTGGGAAACACCGCAACCCAAAAATACTCCTTCACAATCTCCACATGGATGAGCCTACTACCCTACCTTACAGCCATCGCCATAATAATCGTAATAATAGCCGCCGCAGCAATCATGCTTAGAAGGAGGAAGCCCACACTACCACCACCCCCGCCTCCACCACCATAACAATTCTAACCACTTCTTTTTTTTAAAAAAAATCAAGCAAAGCTTCTTCACAGCCATCTGAGCCTCAGACTCTTACGGCGCGCGCTACGTGCTAAAAACAGGAGCCGCGTGTAAACCCTCTTCATCCGGTTTAAAAAATGTTGAAACCCGTTTAAAAAAACAAGCATAAAGACAACAGGAAAAAAACCGATTTAGAAAACAGGAAACGCATATATACCACCGCATAAACCAACCCCCTAGAAGATGACCCAAGGAGAAAAATCCAAGAAATACGTACTCTGGTTCAACGAAATAGGCATAGAAGACGTACCCCTAGTAGGAGGAAAATCAGCAAGCCTAGGAGAAATGCTCAGGAAAACAGGCGTACCAGTGCCAAACGGCTTCGCAACAACCGCAGAAGCCTACAGATACTTCATAAAATACAACAACCTCGAGAAGAAAATAGCAGACATACTGAGCGAGCTCAAAGACCCCAACGACACCAAAACCCTGCAAAACGTAGGAGCAAGAATAAGAAAAACAATCATGGAGGCAAAAATGCCCCCAGAAATAGAGGAGGAAATCAAAAAATACTACGCGCAGCTGGAGAAAGAGGTTAAGCAGAAAAACCCGTTCGTAGCAGTAAGATCATCAGCAACAGCCGAAGACCTCCCAGACGCAAGCTTCGCAGGACAACAAGAAACATACCTAAACGTGTCAACACCCGAACAAGTCGTAGACAAGGTTAAAGAATGCTACTCAAGCCTCTTCACTGACAGAGCAATATTCTACCGAGTCCAAAAAGGATTCGACCACATGAAAGTCGCGCTGTCAGCAGCGGTCCAGCTAATGGTCTACTCAAAAGCCTCAGGAGTAATGTTCACACTAGACGTAAGCAACGGAGACCGGAGCGTAGTAATGATAGAAGCAGGATACGGCCTCGGCGAATACGTCGTCCAGGGAAAAATCACGCCAGACGACTACTACGTTAGAAAAAGCGACCTCCAAATCGTGAAGAAAGTCGTATCAACCAAAAAAGTCATGCTCGTGAGAAAGCCAAACGGAGGGACAGAGGAAAAAGAAGTCCCACCAGAGCTCCAAGACAAGCAAATACTCACCGACCAGCAGATAAAAGAACTAGCAGCATACGCAATAGAAATCGAAAACCACTACGGCAAACCAATGGACATCGAATGGGCACTAGACGAAAGAGACAACAGACTCTACATACTCCAAGCAAGACCAGAAACAGTATGGGCACTCAAAAAACCAGAAGAAGAAAAAACAGAAACAGTAGCAGTAACCAAAGAGAAAGAAGTAATATGCCAAGGACTGCCAGCATCACCAGGATTGGCCGTTGGAAAGGCTCATATAATTATGAGTGTCGATAAATTAGACACATTCAAGCCAGGAGAAATACTAGTGACTGAAATGACGAGTCCGGAGTGGGTTCCGGCGATGCGTAAAGCGGCTGCAATAATTTGTAATGCAGGCGGCCTAACGGCGCATGCCGCGATCGTTAGTCGCGAACTCGGAATCCCATGCATCGTCGGAACCGCGTCGAAAGGAAAGCCTGCAACCGAAGCAATCAAGGATGGAGAAATCATAACAGTCGACGCGAAGCTGGGAGTCGTATACAGGGGAGCTTTAGCAGAAGTCGTTGAGAAGAAGGAGGAGAAGAAGGTTGAAGCAGTCGCGGTGGCGGAATCATATCCAATCACAGGAACAAAGATTTATGTTAATCTAGGTGAACCCGAGTTAGCGGAAAAAGTCGCCGCGTTACCGGTTGACGGCGTCGGATTAATGAGGCTCGAATTCACGTACGCTGCTGAGATAGGCGAGCACCCGCTACACCTAATCGAAACCGGTCACCCTGAGAAGGTTGTCGACAAGCTTGCAGAGGGAATGAGGAAAGTCTGCGCAGCGTTCTATCCAAGACCCGTGGTTGTGAGACTAGTCGACTTCAAAAGCAGCGAGTATAGAGACTTGAAAGGCGGGGAAAAATATGAGCCTGAGGAGCCCAGTGCACTATTAGGCTGGAGAGGAGCGTCAAGGTATTACGATCCTAAGTATCTGCCTGCCTTCAGGCTTGAGCTCAGAGCTATAAAGAAGGTCCGCGAAGAATATGGGTTGAAGAACCTGTGGGTCATGATCCCCTTCTGCA